>Ga0074199_1000129_pt1:67500-157998 | contig 157998 bp, 127 predicted proteins | sample EPASupsiteSAE347_FD_64528 | JGI IMG/M metagenome (GOLD analysis project Ga0074199, IMG submission 64528) | Bioremediated contaminated groundwater from EPA Superfund site, New Mexico - Sample SAE3-47 | ecosystem: Environmental > Aquatic > Deep subsurface > Groundwater >... | reverse complement strand
CTTTTGAGGGATGCCACGAATAACAGTAAGTTCGAGTCCTTTCAAAGCGCATAAAGCAAAAGGATCTACAAACAAAAACATTCACGCCTGAATACTTGACTCTTTACATAACAGCGTGGCTCAACACGCTTTCCGACTGCACTCGAACAAAAGGCGAAGGGTTGAGGCGAGGCACGCTAGAAGGACGAGCGGGCAGGGACTTTGCGGAGCAAAGGAGCGAGGACTGGAGGGCGAACGAGGGAATCCACGCCGGGGATTCCCGAGTGGTGACGAGGCTCAAGCCCGAAGCCTTCTCCAAAATAAAAACGTGAAGTTATGAGGAGTATAATTACTGCCAGGTTTCGCGGCGAAGGAGGGCCTTCTGGTAAACATCCTCATATTGCTTGGCGGCATCGAGCCAGGAAAAATGCTGAAGCATGGCGCGCTTGCGCATCAACTCCACATGCTCGGGCCTGTCATAATAGGTGCTCACCGCCCAGCCGACCGTATCATAGACCGCGGACGGGATTCCCTGGTAATAAAGGAACCCGGTCCCAAAACCGCTTTTTTCTTCATAGGGAATGATCGTGTCCTTGAGTCCTCCGGTCGCGCGGGCGATCGGAAGTGTCCCGTATTTGAGGCTATAGATCTGATTAAGGCCGCACGGCTCGTAAAGCGACGGCATCAGGAGAAAATCGGCGCCCGCTTCGATCAGGTGCGCCTTGCGTTCGCTGTAGCCGATCCAGGCGCCCACCTTGCCGGGATAAAGCGCGGGAAGTCCCCCGAAGAAATCCTCCTGCCCCTTGTCCCCGCTCCCGAGAATGGCGAACTGGACGGCCATATCGCGCAAGATGCGGTGCATTACGAGCATCAAATGCTGGAAGCCTTTCTGCTCCGCGAACCGTGAGACGATGCCCACGATGGGGATATCTTGCTTGGGATCCAGAAGAAATTCCTCCTGGAGAGCTTTTTTACAGAGCTTTTTTCCGGACAGGTCGCGCGAAGAATAATTGGCCGGAATGAGAAGGTCCGTTTCGGGATCCCAATGGTCATAGTCGGCCCCGTTCAGGATCCCGAAAAGGTCGTCTTTGCGCCGTTCGATGTAGGTGGAAAGCCCATTCGCGCCGGGTTCGCCGAGGATCTCCCTGGCGTACGTGGGGCTGACGGTCGTGATCGCGTCGGCGTAAAAGATCGAGCCTTTCATGAAATTGATGCCTCCGAAATTCTCGAACTTGGCGTCCGTAAAATTATCGCGCCCAAGCCCCAGGAATCCGTACGCGTCGGCCTTAAAGGTCCCCTGGTAGGCGATATTGTGGATCGAGAAAACGCTCGCGGTCTCGGCGAAAAAGGGATTGTGCTGCTCCCAGATCTTCAGATAAGGCGCGACAAGCGCCGTCTGCCAGTCGTGGCAATGGAGGATATCGGGCTGGAACTTCAGGTCCTGGCAAAGCTGGAGGCAGGCGCGCGAAAAAAATCCGAAACGTTCGGGATTGTCCGCAAATTCCCAGTTGCCGTCGTCATAAAGCCCGGCCCGTCCGAAATAACTTTCGTGCTCGATAAAATAGACCGGAAATCCGTCCGACTTCCCCTCGAAGACCTGGCACCAAACGATGCCGTTCCCGGTCGGAACGCCCATCGTCTCCAGGACGGATTTCAGCCCGTACTTCTCCTTGCTGATGGACCAATAACGCGGCAAGACAAGACGAACGTCATGTCCGAGCTTCTTCAAGATCTTGGGCAGCGCGCCGCAGACGTCTCCGAGACCTCCGGTTTTGATGAATGGGGTCGCCTCAGAGGCCGCGAAAAGGATCTTGTATTTTTTTCCGTTCTTTCCGTTCTTCTTTTTCATTCCGCGCGATCTCCGTCTCTTTTCAGGCTTTTCGCAACACCATGCCTTCCCCTTGTCGCCGGGGCGCTGAGAGGAGGATTATACCCGAGAATTAAAAATAAACTACCCAGAACCCTGCGGCCCATGAGAATACATTCCGGTTTGGGACTCCCGGTGAATTCACAGAGCAAGTGATCGAAGGCTCTCAGACCGCGGGCAGGGTGAAAAAGAAGGTCGATCCGGCCCCGGATCCCCCCGCGGCACTGTTCTCACCCTCTGCAGAAGCTCCGCGCTTGAGCGAAGATTCAACCCAAATGCGCCCGCCGTAACGCTCCACGATCTTCTGGCAGGTCGCCAGACCGATCCCTGATCCCGGATATTTCTGCCGTGTCGTCAGTTTTTCGAACATGACAAAAACGCGTTCCCGGGATTCTTCCGGGACCCCGATCCCGTTGTCTTGGACCGAAAAAAGCCATTCTTTCCCTTTACGAACGGCTGCGATACGGATGCGCGGCTCTTTTTCGCAGTACTTGATCGCGTTGCCGATCAGGTTCTGAAAAAGCAGCCCCGCAAGCCCGGGTTCGATCGGCAGGGCCGGTAAGGGGCCCCAGGTCACTTCCGCTTTCTTCTCGAGTATCAGGAAATGGAAGTCCGCGATCACTTCCTTGACGACCTTCTCCAATTCCAAGGGGGCGTGGGGGCCTTCGGGTTTTTTTACATTGGCGTAATTCAAAAGCGCTTTAATAAAAACGATCGTCCGGTTCACGGTGCCGATGATGCGGTCCGTAAAATCTTTCGTCAGCTCATCGCCCGAATCCTGATATTTGTCCTTCAAAAGTTCCGCAAAACCCAAAATGGTCGCCAAAGGGGACTGAAGATCGTGGGCTGCCTTCGCGGCGAATAATTCGAGCTCGCGATTGGAGCGGGTAAGCTCATCCGATTTTATTTTAAGCTGTTCTTCCTTGCTCCGGATCATGCCGGCCATCACACAGACGACCGCGAACGTTAGAGTGCGGACACTCCCATTCACGAATAAAAAAGGCAAGTTCTGTTGGGCGATAATCCACATGATCGATGAAAGGGCCACCATGAGCCAACCCGCCCGGTTCCCCCAATACCAGGTCATGATCATGATGGAGGGAATATAAAAAATATAGAAAGCGACCTCGTCACCGGTGAGTACATCCAAATAAAAAACAAGCAGTGTGATGAAAAGGACAAAAAGACCCCCGAGAGTTCTTGGGGCCTTGCTCTTTCCAGGAAGCTTTTTTTGAGAAGGGCTCTTCATTGGAGGATAGTATAAACTCGAGTCCCGAACTGTCAACGCGCATCCCATTTCAAATGATGGATTTTCCTACGGGAAAACACCACAGCCCGGATTACGTCTTCCCCACGGCTTCGTTCCCTTGCTATAATCTCTCATGTCTTTGATCAGCGTCATCATCCCCACGTACAACCGCAAAGCGGTCCTGTCTCGCGCGATCGGTTCCGTTCTCGCGCAAAAAGGCGCGGATCTCGAGCTCCTCATCGTCGATGACGGCTCAACGGACGGAACAAGTGAGTGCGGCATCCCGCGTACGCCCTCCGCCGCATTTGTCCGTTTTCTTTCTCAACGGAACAAAGGTCCCGCCGCCGCCCGGAACCTCGGGATCCGAGAAGCGAAAGGCGAGTGGATCGCGTTCCTGGATTCGGATGACGAATGGAGGCCCGGGAAATTGAAGGCCCAGTTGGAATTCTTCAGGGAAAATCCGGAATCCCTCATCTGCCAGACCGAGGAGATCTGGGTGCGGAACGGCGTACGCGTCAACCCGATGAAGAAGCACAAAAAATCCGGCGGATGGATCTTTGAAAAATGCCTGCCGCTTTGCATCGTAAGCCCGTCGGCCGTGATGATGCGCCGGGAACTTCTGGACGAGGTCGGGCTTTTCGACGAATCGCTTCCCGCCTGCGAGGATTACGACCTGTGGCTCCGGATCGCCGCGAAACATCCGGTCGGCCTGATCGAAAAACCTTATCTCATCAAATACGGCGGCCACGCGGACCAACGCTCCCGCCAGTTCCCGGCCATGGACCGTTTTCGCATTCGGTCCCTCGCCAAGATCCTTGCGCAGAATTTTCTCACCCCCGAACAGACTTTCGCCGCGCGGCGAATGCTGGAAGAAAAATCAAGGATCTTCATTGCGGGCGCACTCAAACGCGAAAAAAAAGAAGAAGCGGAAGAAATTCAAAATCTTGTGGAACGGGTAACGGTAAACGGGCAACGATAAAAGCTTGTACGTTCCCCGGTCTTAAAGTTTATTGAAAATCCACCCCAATAAAATAACCTGCGGCAAACTGATGGCGAGCATCCAAAGCGCGGTCCGGGGCCCGAGATTTTTCCACACCAGACCGATCTCCGTCAGGTCCGTCACGACTCCCCCCATCAGGAACGCAAACGCATTACCGAAGGCCCCTGTCTGTTGGTAGATCGTGAAGGCAAGCGGCGAAGTCCCTTCCGAGCAAACCTCAAGGACCGTCGCGAGGGCCAGGGTGATCAAAAGCCCGAGCAGGGTCGGGCCGAAGTAGTGGTGGAAAATATGATCCGGCACAAAGGCGGCGACGAGACTTCCCAGCACGATGCCGATCAAGATCCACGGCAGCACCATTTCGACAAGACTGATCGCGCCGCCCGAAACTCCGCGGAACGCCTTCCCGAAATTCTCATGGCTGAATTCATGTTCCCGGAAGCGGCGCAGGATGTCCTTCCAGATCGAAAACCCCTCCTCCACCTCGACCGAATGACGGTTTCTTTCGATCCATCCCGCGCGGTCCAGAAGCTGCATCAAGAGTCCTGTGACCAAAGCGATCAAAATCGCCCCGAACACGATCAAAAACGCCTTGGCCCCGAAGAACCCGAAAAGAAGGATCGTGATGGGGAGATTTGCCCAGGGGCTCGCGAGAAGAAAACTCACGACGGCGGGGCCCGAAGCGCCTTTTTTATGGATCTCCATCGAGATCGCGAGGATCCCGTGGCAACAGGCGCTCATCAGGAATCCGAGTCCGACGGAATAGAAGATCGTCCTCTTTTTCGGGACTGACAAATGCCGGGAGATATATTCTCTCGGTACGTAGTGATCGATCAATCCGCCGACGAAAAAACCGGCTGTGACCGGCCAAAACATCATCCGGACATAATCGAAAAAAGTCCGGCGAAAGCCCTCCAATACCGGAAAAAGAAAGGACGCGGCCAAGAGCGCGAGCGTCAGGCCGCTGATAAGAAAAAGCCCCGTCTTATACCACGGTTTTTTCTTATTGTTTTCCGTCGAACAGCAACCGCGCGTCCCTTCGCTCATCAAAGATCTCCCTCCTCCATATCCCTCTCCATTTCCTCGGACGCGGAGGCCGCCGGCGCAGATGTTTTCTCCTTGGCTTCCATCTGAGCTATATATCTAGCGGGATCGGAGAGAAACATCTTTTCGCAAGCCAGACAGCAAAGACCGTAACGCTTGCCCTGATACTCGACAAAACTCGTCCCTGACACGGGTTCACCCGAGACCGGGCACCATTTGTTCCCGACATCCGTAGCTTTTTCAGTTGCAAAAGCCGGTAAGGCCGCAAACGGCATCAGGAATATCGCAAGCAACACAACTACCAACAACTTCTTCATACGGATCCTCCTTATATTGATGAAATCCAAACGGCTTTTCCTTGTTTCATTTCAAACCGCCATTTCCAAATAAAATAAATGACGGGATACACCAATAACTCCAGGATAAAAGAGGTCGCGAGTCCGCCGATCATCGGCGCCGCGATGCGTTTCATGGTGTCCGAACCCGCGCCCGAGGCCCACATGATCGGGAGGAGTCCCATAAACGCAGCCATCACGGTCATCATCTTGGGCCGTACGCGTTTGACCGCGCCATGGACAATGGATTCCTCAAGGTCTTTTTTCGTGCGCATTTTCTTTTTTTCTACAGCTTCATGATAGGCGAGATCCAGAAAAAGGAGCATGAAGACGCCCGTCTCAGCGTCAAGACCCATCAGCGCGATCATCCCGACCCAGACTGCGATCGAGATGTGATAACCGAGAATCCACAAAAGCCAGATGGCCCCCACAAGAGAAAAAGGAACGGCCAGAAGCACGATCCCGGTCTTGACCGCAGACCTTGTGTTCACATAAAGGAGAAGGCAGATCAGAAAAAGCGTGAGCGGAAGGACCACCTTGAGTCGCTCCTTCACACGGATCATGTTCTCGTACTGCCCGCTCCAGACGAGCGTGTACCCTTGCGGAAGCTTCAGCTTCTCCGCCACGATCTTTTTGGCATCGACAACATAGCTCCCGATATCGCGCCCGGCCATGTCCACATACACGTAGCCCGCAAGTTGGCCGTTCTCGTTACGGATCATCGCGGGGCCCGAAACCTTGCGGATGTCCGCGAGTTCGGCGATCGGGATCTGCTGCCCCGCGGCCGTGGAAACAAGCACACGTTTCAGCTTTTCAATATCATCGCGGAATTCTCTCGCATAGCGGACATTAACGGGATACCGCTCCCGGCCTTCGACCGTGGTCGTGACATTCTCACCGCCGATGGCGGAATTAATAACCGCCTGGACATCCGCTTCCGAAAGCCCGTAACGTGCCAAGGCCTCGCGCCAGATATCGAAATCCAGGAAATACCCGCCCGCGACCCGCTCTGCGTAAATGCTTCGCGTTCCTTTCACATCCTTCAGGATCATTTCGATATGTCTTCCCAATTCTTCGATCTTTTTAATGTCCGCCCCGAGCACTTTGATCCCGACCGGCGTGCGAACGCCGGTTGAAAGCATATCAATGCGGTTTTTGATCGGCATCGTCCAGGCGTTCGTCGTGCCGGGGATCTTCAAAGCTCCGTCCAGTTTTCCAACAAGTTCTTCTCGCGAGATATGTTCCGGCCAGATCCACTGAAGCGGTCCCTTGAACCATCCCGGAACCCATCGGGAATACCACCGTTCTTTTCGGATCCACTCTTTTTCCGGCTTCAAAAGAACGACGGTCTCCATCATGGAGAAAGGCGCGGGATCCGTAGAACTCTCCATCCGCCCCGCCTTGCCGAACACACGTTCGACCTCCGGGAATGACTTTAGGATCCTATCTTGCGTTTGCAAAAGAGACTGCGCCTCGGTCACCGAAATCCCCGGCAATGTCGTCGGCATATAAAGAAGGTTTTGCTCCCAAAGCGGCGGCATAAATTCGGAACCTAGTTTGAAATAAACCGGGATACTGGTCAGAACAAGCATAAGGGCGGCAATGATCGTCGCTTTCCTGTGTCCCAGCACAAAACGGCACACCGGTTCATAGATCTTGAAAAGAACTTTACTGACCGGATGTTTTTCTTCCGGATAATATGTCCCGACCGCAAGAGCCGTCGCGGCCTGAGAAATGCCTTCTTCGACCTTCTTGGGGAAAAACGGCAACTTGAACTTGATCGGATCCATCCGCGCGAAAAGCATTCGCAAGGCGGGATCCAGAGTCACGGCCAAGATCGCGGCCGCCGCCATGGCAAGGGTCTTGGCCCACGCAAGCGGCCTGAAAAGACGGCCTTCCTGATCCAACAGCGTGAATACCGGCAGAAACGACACCGCGACCACCAAGAGCGAAAAAAACACCGCCGATCCGACTTCCTTCAAGGCTTGAAGCCGAATGAAATGAAAATCCCCTTTGCGTCCGCCTTCGATCCATTGCTCAAGGCGTTTATAGGCGTTCTCCACCTCCACGATCGCGCCATCCACCAGCACGCCGATCGAGATCGCGATCCCGGAAAGTGACATGATGTTGGAGGTAAGATGCATTTGATGGAGAAAAATAAATGAAAGTAGGACAGAGATCGGGATCGTCACGATCGGCACGATCGCGGAAGGAAAATGCCAGAGAAAAAGCAGGATCACAAAGCTCACGATCAGCATTTCTTCGAAAAGCTGGTGCTTCAAGGTCTCGATCGCGTTCAGGATCAGTTCCGAACGATCGTAGGTGACTTCCAGTTCCACGCCCGGAGGGAAAGAGGGCTTCAGTTCTTCGATCCGCGCTTTCACGCGCTGGATCACATTCAAAGCATTCTCACCGGAACGCATCACGATCGTGCCGGAAACCACATCCCCTTCCCCGTTCAGGTCCGCAACGCCCCGGCGGATGTCCGGACCGATCGCTACTTGCCCGAGATTTTTGATAAGGACGGGGGTTCCTTTGGGATCTGTGCTGACAACAATATTCTCAAAATCCTGGACGGTCTTCGCGTAACCCCGGCCGCGCACCATATATTCCGCACCGGAGAATTCCAGGACCCTGCCTCCCGTTTCCTGATTGCCGCTCCGGACCGCCTCCATGACTTTGGTGATCGGAATGTTGTAAGCAAGCAGCCGGTTCGGATCGACCGTGATCTGGTACTGTTTGACGAAGCCGCCGAGCGAAGCGACTTCCGCGACGCCGGGAACGCTTTGCAGATGATAACGCAGGAACCAGTCCTGGAAACTCCGGAGCTCCTGAAGATCGTGTTTTCCGGTCTTATCCACGAGGGCGTATTGGAAAACCCAGCCCACCCCGGTGGCGTCCGGCCCGAGCTCGGTCTGAACGCCTTGCGGGAGCTTCGGAACAATTTTGCTCAGGTATTCCAATGTACGGCTTCGCGCCCAGTAAAGATCGGTGTCGTCTTTAAAGATCACATAAACATAAGAAAACCCAAAATCCGAGAACCCGCGGACCGCTTTAACGTTGGGGGCGCCGAGCATGGCTGTCACGATCGGATAGGTCACCTGGTCTTCCAGAATGTCCGGGCTCCGGTCCCACTTGGAATAAATAATGACCTGCGTGTCGGAGAGGTCGGGAATGGCATCAAGCGGAATGTTCCGGATCGACCAGACCGCCGCCAGAATCGCAACCGCGGTCAGGACAAAAACGAGAAGTTTGTTATGGGCCGAAAACCCGATCAGTTTTTCGATCCATCCGCCCTGTCTTAATTGAGGGGAAGCATGTTGCTCATCCGCCGTGGACATGTCCTTCACCTCCCCCGCTGACACCCTCAAGGGCCGATCGGAGCCGGCTTTCGGAATCGATCAAGAAATTGCCGCTTGTGACGACCTGCTCTCCTTCCATCAATCCGCTTTTGACCTGATAAAATCGGTCGGCCTTCGCGCCCAGGGCCACTTCGCGGGGATCGAAAATATTATTTTCTCTGACCACAAAAACGATGTTCTTCTCTCCGGTCGCAAAGACCGCTTCCTCCGGGACCGCGAGTTGTTCCCCGAGGTCCGCTTTCAGGGACGCGTTGACGTACATTTCGGGCTTCAGAACGCCGTCCGGATTTTCGAGTTGCGCGCGAACGCGAATGGAACGGGTCACAGGGTCCACCACCGAATCGAGAGAGCGCACAATGCCCTGGAATTTTTTATCGGAAATGGCCGGGAGATCGACCTCCACGGTATCTCCCTCATGCACAAAAGGCATTTCGGATTCAAAGATGGGCGCATAAAGCCAGACCTTACCGCCGGCATCGGAGTAAAGAAGGGAGCGGTCCGGATCACCCGCCTTTTCAACCTCTTGAATGATTCCCTCGCTTAAGCCCAGGAGCCGCAGTTTGATCTTCGCGGAATCCACGAGCTTTGCGGCTTGTTCCCTGATCTCCGGGTCCGCGGTCTCCGCTTTCTTCAAGGCTTGCGCGGCCTGAAGGTATTCTTCTTCTGCTTGATAAAGTTCGGGGTCAGACGCAATGCGGCCGCTGGCTCGAATGGTCTTCGTCAGCGCCATTTTCCGGACCGGCGCGGTCTTAACACCGATCGTCTGTTGCTTCGCGGCGGCAAGTTGCACGGATGTATAACCCTGCGGAAACGCATCTTTCACGATCACGCCGAGATCTTCCCCGCAATGCGGGCATTTCCCAAGCTTTGCTAATTCCGGCGTCATTGCGATCATGCAAGTCCCCATTTTGCATTTATGAAGCAGGCATATCTCGCCCGGTTTCATGGCCACCAGCTGGGCGACCGTAAAGACTTTCGGAGCGACGGCCTGTCCCGGCATGGCCATCCCTGGCATGACTGCGGAAGAAGCCGCTTCCGGTTTCGGCGCTTCACGTCTCACAAGCGTCATATTGCAGATCGGACAAGCGCCGGGTTTATCCGACATATAATTGGGATGCATGGGACAATAATAAACCGCCTCTTCGGCATGCTTTGCCGTGTGAGTTGAAAGATGCCCTAAGGACCGGAAAGCCATGACGCTTGCCACGATCACGACCGCTAAAAAAATTCCGAAGGACAAAAAACGATTTCTCTGGATCATGGCTGTGGCTCCGCTTTTTGATTATTCAGGTCAAGACCGGTCGCCCAGGACAGGTCTGCATAAGCCTTGAGAGTTTCGGCCTGAAATTGGATTCTGGAAAGTTTGGCGTTGAGGTAAACACGTTCACTATCCAAAAGATCGAGAAAACCTGTTTTGCCGCTTTCATAACCGGCTTGGTCTGCGGAAAGCGCGAGCTTCGCCTGCGGAACGATCGCAACGTCGTAAAGATCCGCGATCTTTGAGGCAGTCTCGAAACGGTGAAAGGCGTCCTTCACTTCAAAAAAGGTTTGGTTCTTGGCGGCGATTAATTTCGCTTGTCCGGCTTCTTCGAGTTTTTTCGCTTCCTGGATCTCTGGGATCATGCGGTTCTGCCAAAGCGGGATATTGAATCTCAGAGGGAACATCCAAGTATCCTGACCGTCATGGGCCGCCGTGGTCGAACCTTTTCCGACACGGGTGTATTCAAATCCGACGTTCAAGTCCGGAAGGTACGCTAATTGGGCCAATCTTTTTGCGTAATGCGTTTTTGACGCGATAGCCTCCGCTTCTTTGATCTCTTGCCGGTTCTGGACAGCCAGATTGATCAATTCGACAAGCGATCGGTCCATGGCAGGCCTGGAAGGAAGCGCCGCTTTCCCGATCACGGTCATGGGGTCCTGATCCAGCAGGGCATTTATCTGCGCCGCAATACTTTCACGCTGCTGTTCGAGCGTGTAAAACTTCTCAAGATTCATGGAAAATTCCGTCTGGGCTTTGGCCACGTCGCGCTGGGAACCGGACGTATTGGCATAACGAGCTTGGGCGACACCCTCTATCTTCTTCAGAAGATCTTTCACCTCCGCAAGCGTATCCAGCGAAGCGTCGATATAGTAGAGCTGGTAATAGCGTTGGGTAAGTTTGTTCGTTATATCCCGTTCAAGAGCACGAAAACGCGCATGAACACCGTCCGCTTCAACTTTAGCAGCTTTTCTTTTCTCCCAAAGCTTCAGAGGAAACGGAACTTCCTGAGAGATCATGAAGCGGTTCTTTTCAGGACCATTCATGGTTTCTACCATGGGACCCATGATGTCATAGCCCCCCACGGGATCCGGCAACGCCCACGAAGCCATAATGGCTTTCTTCGAGGCAAGCCACCCGGCTTTGGCCGCAATGATCTCGGGATTTTTTTCAAGGGCTTGCTGGATCAGGTCCGGAAGACGTAAGGTCGGATTCGCTTGAGGCTTTTCTTCCGCAAGGGCGAAGCTCGTGACTGAAAGAGACAGAAGGGCCAGAATTGGGATCGCCAGGAACGTTCTTTTCATCGCATGGCCCTCTTTTGAGATTTCATTCTAATCCTTCCAGACACATATAAAAACTTTATTTTTCATTCTCCGGAAAAGTTTTCGGTTTTCTCAAGCTTTTCATGTTTTTAGATTTTCGGCTCCCCCGCTAAGACCGCTTGAGCGCGAGCATTTAAGGCCTCTCGCATACGCCCTCCTAGTGCTTTCCTTTTCTCTTATTCTGAATAGAATGTTGCCCTATGAATGTTCTAGCCCTTGAGACTTCCGGTCCGGTCCTGAGCGTTGCGATCAAAAAAAGCGGGGCCAGGCTCCGTCATGCCACGGTCCAGGGCTATATGAAGCACGCCGAGAACCTTCTCCCCGTGATCGACCGGCTGCTTAAAAAAGAAAATCTGAAGATCCGGGACATTGACGCCTTTCTGATCGGACGCGGGCCCGGGTCTTTCACGGGATTGCGTATCGGTTTCGCCACGCTCAAAGGACTGCTCTCCACCCGCCCCAAACCCTGCTACGGGGCTCTTTCTCTTGATCTGATCGCGGCCGGAATGAAGCCCGGAAGGCATGCAAATCTCACGGTATGTTTGGATGCAAGACGTGGTAAACTCTACACTCGTTCGTACCGTTACTATAAGGAAAGGTGGAATTCGCGCGGACCATCCCGTGTCCTCCCCATCGCCAAGATGGTCTCCGGACTTCTCGCGGGAAGTTGGATCGCGGGAGACGGGGTCAAAAAATTCGAGGCGAGGGGATTTGAGATAGCGCCGGAAAAAAGCTGGCATCCGCGGGCTTCGATCTTGATCGAATTATTGGAAGCAAAAAGCCCGTTTCTTAAGAATTTGAAGTCGCCCGGGGAATTCTTACCCGTTTATTTGCGGAGTTCCGAACCGGAAGAAAGACTGAAGGATAAAAGATGACTCTTTTTTGTCATCCCCGCATGCTCGAAGAGGGGACCCAAAAAGCTGGATTCCCGACTGAAGCATTCGGGAATGACATAAGAATAATAAAGAAATGAGCTCGATAAAAAATGTCTGAACTTACTCAAAAAAGATCGGCGCTCCAGCATAGTTCGTGGATCGAGATCCGTGCGGACCGTCTTCTCAGAAACCTCGAAACCCTTCGAAGCAGATCGGAACAAACGGACGTTTTGGCGGTGCTCAAAGCGAACGCCTACGGCCACGGACTCCGGGAGATCGCGGGCATTCTCGCCGGAAAAGTCACCTACTTCGGCGTCGCCACTTTGCGGGAGGCGCTCGAGCTGAAAGAACATCATCCCCAGACCCCGGTGTTCCTTTTCGGGCAATTGCTCGCGCAAGAGCTCCCTGCGGCGCTCCTGGGCGGCATCACTCTGAGTGTTTCGAGCCTTGAAAAAGCGCGGGAGATCTCGGACCTTTCGGAGGATTTGGACCGCAAAACTTCGGTCCATGTGAAGATCGACACGGGCATGGGCCGCATGGGAATCCCGGTCCGTGAGGCGACGGCTTGCGTCGAGGAAATGGCAAAGCTTAAAGGTCTCATGCTGGACGGCATTTACATGCATTTTCCCACTGCCGAAAAGGATGATCCGTTCCGTGAAAAGCAGGTGCGGAAATTCGGGATCCTGCTTCAAACGCTCGAAGAAAAGAACATCGTATTCCGGTTCCGCCATGCCACCAATAGCGCCGCAACGCTGACCTTGAAAACCCCGTTCTTTAATATGATCCGCCCGGGTCTCGCGCTCTACGGCGCCTATCCGGACCCAGGGTTGCAGAGCATGGCCCGTCTCGAGCCGGTCCTCTCGCTCAAAAGCCGTGTCTCCCTTGTTAAAAAAGTCCGTGCCGGGGAATCGGTCGGGTATGGCCGGGAATTTATCGCCCAACAGGACACCACGATCGCGGTGCTCCCGTTCGGGTACAGCCAGGGCTATCCCTATGCGGCATGGAAAAATGCTTCCGTTCTTTTTCAAGGCAGGCGCTATCCCCTCGCGGGCAAGGTTTCCATGGATTATATCGCTGTGGATCTCGGAAACGCCACCGCCAAAGAAGGCGATACTGTTACGCTGATAGGAGAGGAACAAGCGGAGCGTATTACGGCCGAAGACATTGCCGGCTGGGCCGGAACGATCCCCTATGAGGTCCTCACGCGCCTGAATTCCAATTTGCCGAGAATGATTATCCCGTAACCAGTCCGACAACCCCTGGGGTTGGGCCTCAACTACCTCTATGATCCAGTTCAAGATACGCCACATCGCCGAAGTTTCTTCGACCAATACCGTAGCTCTGGAAGCGGCCAAACAGGGTTCCCCGGAAGGTCTTGTGATCGTCGCAGACTACCAAACCTCGGGGCGCGGTAAACCCGGCCGCCGGTGGCTTTCTCCTTCAGGAAAAAATCTTCTTTGTTCGATCCTTCTTAGGCCGCCGTTCAGCCCGGCCCAGGCCCCTATACTCACCCAAGTTGCTTGTCGGGTAGTTGCTAAGGTTTTAAAAGAGAAGTATGATATTCCATCAGAATTCAAGCGCCCCAATGATGTCATGGTGGGTTCTCGAAAGATCTGCGGCACCTTGGTAGAAGCTGTTTCTTCCCCGTCGAAGCTTGAAGCCGTGGTCATCGGCATCGGCTTGAACGTGAACGCAGACGCCCCGGAGCTTCCCCCTGAGGGGATATCTATGAAGATGCTACGGAACACCGACTATTCGGTCGCTGAGATCCTAGACCATATTTTGAATGAACTTGGGAATAAATGTAACGATCTATATAAAAAAATAGACGAAAAGTGATCGCCATCCCACTAAAAGCGTCTTTTTTATGGCTAAGTGGTAAATGAATGCATTGTATAAAAAACCTAACTTAGAACAACTCGTGAAGCGGGAAAATATGATCAAAAGAATATTAGCTATTGATATCGGGAATACGGCAGCCACAGTTGGGTTTTACCAAGGCGGCCGATTGATGTGTTTTAAATCAATGAAATATGGCGAAATCCCAAAATTAGCATCAAAGCTTGTTCGAAGTGGTAAAAATAATCATTTGGATGCTGTTATTAGCTCTGTTTTCCCTAAAATTACTAATTTTTTGATATGTAAATTACAAAGTATCAAAGGTGTGCGTATTGGCACAGTTGGACGAAATTTACCAGTAAAAATAGGTCATAACTATAGTGATTACAGGAAGTTAGGCGTTGACAGAAAGGTCAATATCTATGGCGTTGTCCGGATGTATCGACTTCCCATGCTCGTAATTGACTATGGAACAGCCGTTACATTCGACTATATTGATCCAAAAGGAGTCTTCCGTGGGGGTATGATCATCCCTGGGCCTGAGATTTCCTATAGAACTCTTGGCCAGAGGGCCGCCCTGCTTCCCAAAGGACTTCCTCTTCCAAAGAAAGCAAAATCCTTCCTTGGAAGGAGCACCCGGGAATGCATGGAATCGGGGATTCTCGAGGGCTATGGATCCATGACCGACGAGTTGATCCTGAGGTTCCGGAAGCGGTATGGAAAAAACCTCCGGGTCCTGGCCACGGGCGGCTTCGCCAAGATGCTTTACCCCTACACCAAGCATATCGATATCATCGACCCAAAGCATTCCATCAAGTCCCTCCTTGCGCTCTGGAGGAACTCCAGGGCGTAGTCATTCCGAGACATCAGTAAGAGGACGGGGTCCTGCTATTCGCCATCCGCCATCTTATTTTTTCTCTTGATTTTTCCAGCCCCCTGATTACAATAGCGCCTCGCTTGGCACTCCAAGTTACCGAGTGCCAACCCGCATAGCATTTCATCCGGATAACATCCAATAAAAAAGGAGAGGTCAATATGGCAAAGCAACTTCTGTTCAGTGAAGAAGCCCGTCGGGCGATCCTGCATGGCGTGGATCAACTCGCGAACGCGGTCAAGGTCACTCTCGGCCCTAAAGGCCGCAACGTGGTCTTTGAAAAGAAATTCGGCTCCCCCACGGTCACCAAAGACGGCGTTTCTGTAGCGAAGGAAATCGAGCTGGAAGACCCTTACGAAAATATGGGCGCGCAGATGGTCAAAGAAGTCGCGTCGAAGACCTCGGACGTGGCCGGCGACGGCACCACGACCGCGACGATCCTCGCTCAAGCGATCTATCGCGAAGGTTTGAAGAACGTCACAGCCGGAGCGAACCCGATGGCCCTCAAACGCGGTATTGATAAAGCCGTGGAAGCCATCGTGACGGAACTTGATAAAGTCGCAAAACCCATCGGCAAGGACAAAAAAGAGATCGCGCAGATCGCTTCGATCGCCGCGAACTCGGACACCACGATCGGCGATCATATCGCCGAGGCCATGGAAAAAGTCGGCAAAGACGGCGTCATCACGGTCGAAGAAGCCAAGACCACGGCCACAACGCTGGACGTAGTCGAAGGGATGCAGTTCGATCAGGGCTATCTTTCCCCGTACTTTGTGACAGACACCGAACGCATGGAGGTCGTGCTCGAAGAACCGTTCATCCTTATCAATGAGAAAAAGATCTCCTCCGTCAAGGACATGCTTCCGATCCTCGAAGCCGCGTCCAAAGCCGGAAAACCCCTCATCATCATCGCCGAAGAAGTGGACGGCGAAGCGCTTGCGACGCTTGTGGTCAACAAGATCCGCGGCACGCTCGCTGTTTGCGCGGTCAAGGCCCCCGGATATGGCGATCGCCGCAAGGCCATGCTGGAGGATATCGCGATCCTCACAGGCGGCAAAGCGATCACCGAAGACCTCGGGATCAAACTCGAGAACGTGACCTTGAAAGATCTCGGCCGCGCGAAACGCGTGACCGTGGACAAGGAAAAAACCACGATCATCGAAGGCGCCGGCAAGAGCGCGGATATCACCAGCCGCATCGGCCAGATCAAGCGTCAGATCGAGGATACGGACTCCGACTATGACAAGGAAAAGCTGCAAGAACGCCTCGCGAAACTCGCAGGCGGCGTGGCGGTCATTCATGTCGGCGCCGCGACCGAGACGGAAATGAAAGAAAAGAAGGCCCGCGTCGAAGACGCGCTTCACGCGACCCGCGCGGCCGTGGAAGAGGGTATTGTGCCGGGCGGCGGCGTTGCACTCCTGCGTGCCGGCCTCGCGCTCGACAGCCTTAAGCTCAAGGGCGATGAAAAGATCGGCGCGGAGATCATTCGCCGCGCGCTCGAAGAACCGCTTCGTCAGCTGGCTCTGAATGCCGGCGAGGAAGGCTCCGTCGTCGTCCAGCGCGTCATGTCCGAAAAGGGCAACGTCGGGTACAACGCCGAGACCGGTCAGTTCGAGAACCTGGTCGAAGCCGGCGTGATCGACCCCAAAAAAGTCACCCGCAGCGCGCTGCAGAACGCGGCAAGCGTCTCCGGCCTCCTCCTCACCACCGAGACCCTCATCACGGACCTTCCCGAAGAGGAAAAACCCGGCATGGGAATGCCTCCGGGAGGTATGGGCGGCGGCATGGGCGGAATGGGTGGTATGGGAGGCATGGGAGATTATTAAACGACCTGCCCCAGGACAGGTCGTCCCCGAATGCTTTTATCGGGGATCCAGTCTGGATTCCCGCTTTAAACATGCGGGAATGACAAAAAAATAACTCATAAAAAGGAGATCCAAACATGAAAGTCAGACCGTTAGCAGACAGAGTGCTCGTAGAAATTCTTGAAGCGGAAGCGAAAACCAAGGGCGGCATCATCCTGCCGGACACTGCGCAACAAGAAAAGAGTGAAGGTAAGGTCATCGCGGTCGGCGCGGGAAAAGTGCTCGACTCCGGCAAGGTCCAGGCCATTGAAGTAAAAAAAGGTGACCGCGTGCTTTTCGGAAAATATTCCGGTGATGACATAGAGATTGATGGCGTTAAGCACAAATTTATCAGAGAGAGCGAAATCCTCGCCGTTTACGAGAAGGAGTAACCCCATGGCAAAACTGATCTCCTATTCAGAAGAAGCGCGCCAGCGGATCAAACGCGGCGTCGACATCCTCGCAAGGGCTGTTGCCGTCACCCTCGGTCCCCGCGGCCGCAATGTGGTGATCGACAAGAAATTCGGCGCGCCGCTGGTCACCAAAGACGGTGTCACGGTCGCCAAAGAAATCGACCTCAAGGACCCGTATGAGAATATGGGCGCCCAGATGGTCCGCGAAGTCGCCGAAAAGACCTCGGACAACGCCGGGGACGGCACCACGACCGCGACGGTCCTGGCCCAATCCATCGTCTCCGAGGGCCTGAAGAACGTCACCGCGGGCGCCAATCCTATGGCCCTGAAACGCGGTATCGACAAGGCCTCCGCGAAGATCGTCGAGACGATCAAGAAAATGTCCAAAGCCGTCAAGGGCAAGGAAGACATCACCGCCGTCGGCGCCATCAGCGCCAATAATGACCAGACGATCGGCCAGCTTTTGGCGGATGCCCTGGAAAAGGTCGGCAAAGAAGGCGTCATCACGGTCGAAGAGGCGAAGGGCCTTAAGACCGAACTTGACGTGGTCGAGGGCATGCAATTCGACCGCGGCTATCTGTCGCCGTATTTTGTGACCGATGCCGAACGCATGGAAGTCGTCCTCAAGGAACCTTACATCCTTCTTTATGAGAAGAAGGTCAGTGCGGTGAAGGACCTCGTCCCGGTCTTAGAGAAAGTGGCGCGCCTCGGGAAACCTCTCCTCATTATCTCCGAGGATATCGAAGGCGAAGCGCTCGCGACGCTCGTGGTCAACAAGATCCGCGGCGTGCTTCAGATCGCGGCCGTAAAAGCCCCCGGATTCGGGGACCGTCGCAAGGCCCTGATGGAAGATATCGCCATCATCACCAAGGGCAAGTTCATTTCCGAGGACCTCGGTGTGAAGCTCGAGAACGTGGACCTTGAGATGCTCGGGACCGCCCAGCGCGTGGTGATCGATAAGGACAACACCACGATCGTGGGAAGCGCCGGCACCCAGAAGGACATCAAAGGACGCTGCGACCAGATCAAAGCGGAAATTGAACGGTCCGACTCGGATTACGACAAGGAAAAACTCCAGGAACGTCTCGCGAAGCTTTCCGGCGGCGTGGCCGTTGTCAAAGTCGGCGCGGCGACGGAAGTGGAGATGAAAGAAATGAAGGCTCGCATCGAGGACGCGCTTCATGCGACCCGCGCGGCCATCGATGAAGGCATTGTCCCGGGCGGCGGCGTGGCGCTTTTACGCTCGATCGCATCCCTCGACGACGTCAAAGTATCAGGCGATGAAGCCACCGGTCTTCAGATCGTGCGCCGGGCGCTTCAGGAACCTGCCCGCAAGATCGCCCATAATGCCGGGGTCGACGGTTCCGTCGTCGTAAAGAAGATCCTCGAGGGGAAGGGCGCCTTCGGGTTTAACGCTCAGACCTGCGAGTACAGTGACCTCGTGGAAGACAAGGTCATTGATCCCGCCAAGGTCGTCCGCGTCGCGGTGGAGAACGCCTGCAGTATCGCAGGACTTATCCTCACGACCGAATGCGTAATCGCGGATAAACCGAAGGAAGTGAAAGACGAGGACAAGAAAAAATCCTCGAACTACTCAGGCAGTATCGAATAGTAAAGCATGTCATCCCCGAAAGTTTTTATCGGGGATCCAGCACTATAGATTCCCGCTAGAAACATGCGGGAATGACAAAAACAAAAAAGCCGGTTCCTCTCGCGGGGAGCCGGCTTTTTTGTTGTTTCCCTGCATGGGGATCCAATGAAAGGGCCGGTCGCATTAAGGAAAACAGAAGCGGAAGGAACGATTCTCGAAGTTAACGCGACTTGCGAAAGGCAGGGGCGATGTAGCCGCGGGAGCGGCCTCCCCTTCCGAAACGCCGTCCGCCGAAGGAGGCGACCTTGACGGGCTTGTGTTCGATGAAACTTTCGAGCTTCATTTCAGGATGCTCGGCGACGGGAAGCGCCATACGCATGATCTTTTCGATGTCTTTGACGTCCTTTCCCTGCTCCGGCGTCGCGAACGAAATGGCATGCCCTTTGTCGCCGATACGACCGGTACGGCCGATACGATGGATATAATTCTCGGAGTCATCCGGAAGATCGTAGTTCAGCACCAGCTCGATCCCCTTCACATCAATGCCGCGCGCCGCGATATCGGTCGCCACAAGGATACGGTATTTCCCCGATTTGAACCCTTCCAGCGCTTCCCGCCTTTGCGAGAGTGAACGGTCGGCATGGATCTCGGCCGCATTATGCCCCATCTCGCGGATCGCGCGGGTGATCTTGTAGGCGCCGATCTTGGTCCTTGAAAAAACAAGGATGGTCCCGTGATATTGCGCGAGCAGTTTCTTCAAAAGATCTCTTTTGGATTCTTTTTTCACGACAAAAACTTCCTGAGTGATCTTTTCCGCGACGGTCCCGGATTTCGCGATCTCGATATGGACCGGCAATTTCATCTGGGACGACGCGATCTTCATGATGGTGTCCGGCATGGTCGCCGAGAAAAGCATGGTTTGCCGTTCCTTGGGCAGCACGCGAAGGATCTTTTGGATCTGCGGCGCAAAACCCATGTCCAGCATCCGGTCGGCCTCATCGAGCACGAGGATGCTGATCTCGTTAAGAAACACATAGCGCTGTTCCATATGGTCGATCAAACGCCCCGGCGTGGCGATCAAAATGCGGGGGTGCTGGCGAAGCTCCTGGATCTGATTGTGCATGGAAGCGCCGCCGATCAGAATTGCAAATTTGATCTTGGGATCAAGCTTATGAATACTTTGATGGACTTGATAGGCCAGTTCACGGGTCGGCACGAGGACGAGCCCCCGTCCTTTGGTCTGAGTGAGACGCTGGATCATCGGGATCCCGAACGCCAGGGTCTTTCCGGTCCCCGTCTGCGCCACCCCGATCACATCCTGCCCCGTAACGGCAAGCGGAATGGCCTTCTGCTGAATAGGCGTGGGAGTGTGGAATTTCATTCTTGTCAGGGTTTCTAAAATATGCGGGGCGATCCCCAACCCATAAAAACTTGCCGGGGTGGGCTGTGCCAAAGACGGTGTCGGCTGCTGCGGTAAGGAAGTTGTCATGGGCGTATTATATGCCGGATCCGGCCGAAACACGAGCGATTAAAGGACTTCACTACGAGGATGGTTTCGAACGGCGGAAGTTCGCGATCATTTGGTCGATCGTACCCACGGGGCAGAAATACCGGCACCAGAACTTCGGTATGAAAAAAGCCGCCAGCAGGATCGCAACGGCAATCCACACCGATACTTCCACCCAGCTGTAATGTCCCATTTCGAAGAATTTCACCCAGGGGACCCCGAATAGAGTCAAAAGATACATGCCGGTCACCAGGAGGAGGACGATGTAAGCAAAAAGTTCGGCCCAGAACGGAAGTCTGAAACGTTTGGGACAAACTTGCGCCTGGCATTCCTGGAATGTCCCGAAAGGACAAAGGACCGTGCACCAGAATTTATTGGAAAGGTTCAGAAAAAGGAACGCGGGAAACGCCATGCCTCGCAAGATCCCCCAAGGGCATGGGTGCGGGCAGGCGCGGCAAAAAACGTAAGGGACTTTGAAATAACACCGGAAGACGGGCAAAAGCAGGACCGGAAGGAAAAGGACCCCATAGACCCATTGGAGCCACCGTTGCGGCAGGGCTCTGTGCGTGACCCGCTTCACGACCCACAGGCCGATCGCCACGAGCAAAAGGATTCTGAAGAACGTCAGGAACGGCGGATGCCACAAAAAGTGAAGGAAATCCCGTCCCCATTCAAAAAAAGCCGCGGCCGCGACAAAGAGCCCCGTGAAAGCAAGAGCCCCGAACAAGACCCAAATGTTTTTTCTGATCCGAAACGTCATCGATAAATCCTATCTCTAAAGGAATTTGTGGACGCATTATACAACCCCGGTCCTATTTTGAATTTTTTTATCTAACACGGAACTTTTGGGAAGGCCCGCTTGTCTATAGGGACAGGACCCAGATCAAAAAGAACCCCTTATCTCATAAGGAGAAATACATCATGAAAAGGTTGACCGGAAACCGCATCTCGCTCTTCGTTCTGATCTTAAGCGTCTTTTGCTTTGCCCAGGCAAAAGACTCCTTCGCGCAAGCTCCGCGTTCCCATTCGAACCATTTTGGCGGGCCCTCTTTCCATGGCTCGCCGTCGCGTCCCTACTACCGGGACCTTCCGCGCGGCTGCATGCCTCTCCGAATGGCAGATGCGCTTTATTACTATCTGGAAGGCACCTATTACCGGGAAACCCCTTCCGGTTATGTGATCGTCTCCGCTCCGCGCGGGGCCGTCATCACTTCTCTGCCTGAAAGGCACAAGGTGATCGTTTATGACAGCACCGATTACTACTATTACAACAACGCCTATTATGTAAAACAACCCGCGGGATACACTGTCGTGACGCCGCCGCCTTCCGTGGTCTCCTCCAATGCTCCGGCGGTCGAAGCTCCCGAGAAAACGGTCGTGGTCACGGTCCCGAACCCCAACGGCAGCTACATCCCCGTCACTTTACAAAAATACAGCGATGGTTATGTCGGCCCGAACGGAGAATTCTACCCTGATTATCCGACCATTGATCAACTGAAGGCGATGTACGCGAAGGCCTCCGCAGCCGCGGAAAGACCGGAACCCGCGGAATTGACGTTCGATGTTCCCAACAAGAACGGCAGTGTTACCAAGGTCAAGGTGACACGAAGTAAAGACGGCTATGTCGGACCGGAGGGCGAATACTACACTCAAAAACCGACCCTCGAACAACTCAAGATCATGTACGCAAAAAATTAAGCCGCTTTATCGGGCGCTTTTAATAAAAAAGGCGCGGGCTTTTTTAGGCCCGCGTCTTTTTTACCCGAGCAGCTGATGACTTCTCTCTTCCAAAATGCCCGTTTTGCAGACTTTGCTGAATTTGACGGCGCTCTCCCGGACCGTTCTTCGCTGCGTCTTGTAATCAATATGGATCAGGCCGAACCTCGGGCCGAACCCTTTATCCCATTCAAAATTATCCAAAAGCGACCAGTAGAGATAACCCGTCACGGGAACGCCTTGTTCCATGGCCTTATGCATCTGGCGCAAGTGGCCGGCGATATACTCCCATCGCACGGCGTCGTCCGAGACGCAAACGCCGTTCTCCGTGATCATGACGGGTAAGTGATATTTTTTAAGCTTGAGGAGCAGGTCGCACAGCCCTTCCGGATAAATGTCCCAACCCAGAGAATTTTTTTCGACTGGGTGATGATTGTTTTTACAGACATCCGCCGCCAGATTGCGGAGACCCCACTTCTCGAGCTCCACCAACTGCCTCGAATAATAGTTAAGCCCGATGAAGTCCAGGGCTTTATGCCGCACGAACGTATCGATCAGCCCGAGATTGAACCACTGATGGCGCAAAAACGCGGCGCACCTGTTCCGGATGCTGGGAGTGCACGGCACAAAGGCCTGCATGTGCTGGGCGATACTGACGGAAGGTCTGGGGAGACTCCGCCTCTTGTAGATCTTATGGATCAGACGATAGGTCTTGATATGCGCCGCCGCCAGATTATTTTTGACGGTCCTCGCTTTCCAAAGCGACCTTTCCTGCGGCGGCCATACGCCAAAAATATAGGCGTGAGAGAAATAGATCGTCGGTTCGTTCAGCGTGATCCAGTAACGGACATGCCCCGCCAAAGCGCGGAGGACGAACTCCGCATAACGCAAGAAAAATTTTACGGCTAGTTTATTTTCCCAACCTCCGCAATCCGCAAGCCAGGCCGGATTTGTGAAATGGTGCAGTGTCACAACCGGCTCGATCTTCCGCGCCCTGAGGGCCAGGATCACATCGACGTAATGCTTGAGCGCCGCTTCCGAGAACTTCCCCTGCTCCGGCTCGATGCGGCTCCATTCCACGGAAAGACGGTGGGCGTTATGCCCCAGGTCCTTCGCGAGCGCAAAATCGGAGGCATAAAGATCATAGTGGCAGCACGCAAGACCGGAATTTTCCTTGCCGGTCTTTTTTTCCCAACGCCACCAATCGGCGTCGATGTTGCTGCCTTCCACTTGGTAGGCCGCCGTGGCCGCTCCCCAGAGAAAGTCTTTCGGAAACTGGATCATGATGACGGGATTGTACCACAGCCGAACGCCGGACTACAGGCGACAGACCACGGACCACAGACAAAGAACTTCTAGCGGACTTTTGTTTTTTGCTGCAGTCGACGGTCTGTAGTCTCCGGTCTATTGTCTGCATAGCGCTTGTTTCACGAACGGGAACAGTATAAATTACACGCATGCATTCGCTGATCCGTCAGATCAAGAGAACTTACGGCATGGCCCGGCCCCAAGAGCGGAAAACCGTGCTCCGCAATTTCGCCTCGCTTTCGGTCCTGCAGGGCATCACTTACGTCTTGCCGGTCCTGATCCTCCCTTATCTTTTCCGCGTGATCGGTCCGGAGAAATTCGGTCTGATCGCCTTCGCGCAAGCCTTTGTCCAATACTTCATGATCTTGACCGACTACGGATTCAGCATCTCCGCCACCAAAGAGATCTCTCTTTGTCAGCACGACCGCGCGGAGGTCAACAAGGTCTTTTCTTCTGTGATGACCATGAAAACCGCCCTGGCTTTTCTCAGCCTTGCCCTCCTCGGCTGCGCCGTTTATTTCATCCCGAAATTCCGGCACGATTGGATGGTCTACATGCTGAGTTTCGGCGCGGTGCTGGGGAACACTCTCTTTCCGGTCTGGTTCTTCCAGGGGACAGAAAAGATGAAATATATCGCGGACCTTAATATCGCGGGCGGGATCCTCACGGTCGTTTTTATTTTTTTCTCGGTCCACGGGCCCCGGGATTACCTCATGGTCCCGCTCATCACCTCCTGCGTCAGCATGATCACAGGACTTTGGGGGCAATATATCGCTTTCAGGCATTTGGGGGTTTCCTTCCGTTTCCCGGGATACACGAATTTGAAGAAACAGCTTGAGGCAGGCTGGGACATTTTTGTCTCGATCATCGCGATCAACGCTTATACCACCACACGCATCTTTGCCGTCGGGCTTCTCACCAATAATACGATCACCGGATTTTATTCTATCGCCGAGAAACTCGCCGGTCTTTGTCAGACCTTTCCGCTCTCTTCTTTTTCCCAGGCGCTTTTCCCGCGTTTGAGCAAGATCTTCCGCAAAAGCAAGTCCCGGGCCTATGAATTCATGCAACGGATCCAGTTGATCACGATCAATATCTCCCTTATCTGCCTGCCGCTTATTTTTGTCTTCGCGCATCCGATCATCAAAACGATCTTTGGCGGCGACTATCCAAAGACCGTTCTTTCCTTCAGGCTGCTCCTTGTCTCGGTGTTTTTTATCAGCGCGAACGCCTTCCGCGTTCAGTTCCTTCTCATCGCAGGCAAAACGAACCTTTATTCCCGGATCCATGTGACCATGGCCATGATCGGCCTGCCGGCGATATTCCTTCTGATCCATGCTTTTTCTTACATGGGAGCGGCGATCGCGACCATCCTGATCGAGGCGGGGATCTTTGCCGTCACCTATGTGACCGTAAGAAGGCTTAAATTCTCCTAAACGAGAGAGGAGGTCCTATGCTGAGAACGATCGGGCTGATAGTGCTTGTTCTTATGGGCATCTTACAAACGCCTTCGTATGCCGGCGATGCGTTTGAAGTTAAAATACTGCTCTATAAAGAATCCGGTTACTACAACGGCATTTATTACGAGCCGGCCAATAACACCATCAAGGTAAGGGACGATGGGCCCATCCGGCCGCTCAAGGTGGCGCTGAAGAACATTACTTCGAAAACTCAACGCTTGAATGTGAGCAGCCGCTTGAATGCCGACGAGACGAGCATAGGTCTCGATGCAATCTCCTTTGAGATGACTGATGAGAACGGAAATAAGAATATCATTACAAAAAAAGTGGACCCCCGCCAATCCAGCTCCCAGGGATATAATTACGTCAATCCAGGAGAAACCAAGGAATTTGAGGTCCTCATGAGCGAACGCGAATGGAACAACGCTTTTAAGCTGCAAAAACAGGGCGCCAGCAAACTGCGGGCCCGCGCTTCTTATAGGAACGGTTCTGACGTCATCTACTCAGACTACTACACTATTCTCCTTGAAAGATAAAGACGCCCCCGGCGATCTCCTTCGGAGACCCACTGTGGACCTTAAAATAAACCGCGTTCTCCGTTCAAGAATTGGCGCAGGAGTCCATGCTTGCGCCTTGGGGCCGGCTTAGGATCATATTCCTCAAAAATGATATGGAGAATATTGTCCAAAAAAGTCATGTCCTTGGGCATGTCCACATGGTTCGAAAAAAAGAAGACGGAATGGGAGAGAGGCAGCTCCTGCCGGACGCTCACGCCATTGATCTCGACTGTGTGACGGCCTAAAGCGCTTTCCTTGGTGACGCTCATATCCCCGTAGCCATAAAGGATATCTTTGAGCTCGTGACGGTCCGTTTTGAAGGTTGTCTCCCACCCTTTTTTTTCATTACGGCCCAGGATCGCCGCCTGCAGGGTGGGCGCCCGGTCCCCTCCGAAAACGATGTAGCGGACCTTTTGTTTCTCCTCGGTCAGATCACCGGCCCATAAAGCCGCCTGGAATTTTTGAGCGCGGCCGAGCGCGAGCGCAAGATAACGCCGCTGGATCGCCAGCTTCTCCTGGAATTTCTTTTTGCCTTTGGCCTCGCCGTATTTTTTGATCAATCGCGCGAGATCTTTTTTCTGCCTTTCGGGAGCAAAAACCGACCAACCGTAAATCTCCCAGTTCGCGGGGTCATAGAGATCAACCTCTAAAGGCTTTCCGTTAGGATCGACAAAAACTTTCTTCCCCTCGAACGGCATGAACTGGTAAAGGGCCGGCATGGAAAAGATCATCCCGGCCGTGGCGCCGCCGATGCTGGGAAGCCAAAGCCCATGATGAAGGGTCGTGAAAGACTCCATGGACCCCGCGTTCGGCGTCCCGAGCATGATGATCTTGTTGATATTTTGGGCGCCTTCATACGTCGGGACCGGCGACGGATCATTCAGCACATCCTGGGCGCCATATTTTGCGTAATAGCGCGCGATGAGACCGCCGGCGCTGTGGCACAAAAGGTTGATCTTAAGGTCCGGTTGACCGGTCTTTTTTTTGATCTCCTCGATCTTGCGGTCAAGCTGTTGAACCGCTTCAACAAGATCACGCCTCCAGTCCCAGGCGAAAGAGAACCCGTCCTGCCCCGCCTTGAACCCTCCGATCTTCTGCGCGCCGTGACGGACCCGTTCGTTAATGTCGAGTTCCAGAATGCCGGGGATCCACTTGAATTTGGAAACGATCTCCCCGGCGACGATCTCGTCTTGGTTGTCCCGGAGCGTTTTGCCGTCGATCGGAAGATCCAGCTCTTTGATCAATCCCTGAAGGACATTGCCATAAACGATCTTCCCGGTCGTTCGGTCCTTCAGGATCGAGGCCATCATCCCCGGAATGAACATCGTGGCCGGCTTTTTCGGGATAGCGCGGTAACCCGCATAGAGATGGTCCAAGGCCCTTTCGGAGGCTTGCTCTCTGAGGATCTGCGCGGACACGCGCAAGGCAAAATAGAGCGTGAAAAAAATGACCGCGTACTTTAAGAATTTACCGAGCCGGTTGAAAAAACCGCGCTTTTTTTGTTTATTCATCTGAGATTTTTGATCTTAAGATCATAACCGCACCGCCGCCGATCACTTTCTATGGAACCGTTCCTTGATAAAGGCATAGACGCCTTGGAAGCCCTTGGACCAGCTTTTCTTTCTTAGGCTAACTTGAACTTCCACATCTTCCATTTCCCCGCCCAGGTTGACCGAGATTGAAGGAGATTTTTTGACCGAGAGAATTTGAGAAGGATAAACGCTGCGGTGACCGCTCATGAGAAAGCTAATAACACAGGCAACCGCGGCATAAGGAGCTATTTGGGGTCCAAACACCTCGATGGCCATAACGCTTGCCGCAATGGGCGTATTCGCGGCTCCGGCCAAAACAGCAACAAAACCGATAGCTGACAATGTCGCATGATCCAGTCCGGTCCAGCTCGCATAGAGAGATCCTGCCGATGCTCCGATAAAAAATATGGGCGTCACAATCCCCCCGCTCCCCCCGAAGCTTAGAGTGATGGAAGTGAAGACCATCTTTGCGAAGCCGGCATACCACGGGACGACCTGACCCCGCAGACAATTTTCAATCGTATCCAATCCAAGCCCGAGATACTGCTTTGAGAGTACAAACGTCAAAACAACGAGCCCTACACCCCCGACAATGCCCTTAAGCGGTGTCCATAATTTTAATTTTTCGGATAAGAATTTCCCAAACCGTAAAATCTCGACTAGGAGAAGAGCGCATGCTCCAAAAAAAATACCCGCGAGGCATATTTGAATGAAAAAAAATTCACTAAATTGGGGCACAAAATTTAAAGGGTGGTGAAAATACGCAATGCCAAGAGAATTCGAAACATGATAACTCGTCACCCCGGCAATAAAAGAAGGCAGCAGAACATCATAGAGAATACTTCCGACAAAAAGAACTTCCACGCCGAAAAGGGCCCCCGCGATCGGAGTTCCGAACACCGAAGCAAAGCCGGCGCTGATGCCGCAAATGACCAGTTTTTTCCGGTCATGGTCATCAAACCTGAAAAGATCCGCGAATAACGATGACAATCCCCCGCCGATCTGAGCGCACGGCCCCTCTTTCCCGGCCGAACCGCCTAAAGCGATGGTGATAATCGTTGCGACCAACTTGACCGGAATAACAGCCGCTTTGATCTTTCCGGAAGAGCGGTGGATCGCTTCAATGACCTTCTCGGTCCCATGTCCTTCAGCATCGGGAGCCAGATACTTGATGATAATTGCGCTCAGAAAAAACGCTACCGGAAGAAGCAGGAAGTAATAAGGAAACTGCTTGGCGTAAACCACGCCCCAATTCAACAGCTTCAAAAAGACCGCTGTTGCAGAACCGACGATGACTCCGATCAGAGTGGCCAATATGAACCACTTCAGAATGCTGATAAAAAGAACCGTTTCTTCCGCAATTCTGCGCTTCACAGATAATCCTTCTTAAATATTTTACTTTTTCGAGAAAAAAAGGCGCGGTGGGATTATACACCCACAACGCCTTTTTTGGTAAAACCCCCCCCGCATGGTGGACTTTCGCAACGGGTTGACCACCTCGGGAGAGGTGGAGATCCTCAAAATCCTGACGAAGGGACTATCGATTATTGCTGCTTGAATTAGCACCCCGCCATCAGGATCAATGTTTGAAGCTGCCTTTTATTTTAATCCGGCTTGATCTTATTGAACTTTGCGCCTTCAAGGGTGAGATTGAACATGAGACCCTTCTGCCCCAACACCATGGCAACGATCGGAGCATTGGCCTTGGTGGTGTCGATCGAGCCGTCAGCGCCAACATCAATTAACGCCACAGACCCATCCGCGCCCACTCTCCAGCCTTCGCTCTTGCGGAAATCTTGCAAGGCTTTCTCTTGCATAAAGAGCAGGTACATGTTCTTTTTTTGGCCGCCAAACTGGAATCCGAAGGACCCGCTGATGATGTTGTAATAGTCCTCGGTTTTTCCGTTGATAAGCAAAGCGCCGGTGCCGTATTCGGCCCCGATCCCGATGCCTCCCCTATAAACAGGCGCAAGGACAAGCACGCCTTTGGCCTTCGCAAGCATGTCTTTGCCTCCGGAAACTTTGGCCTTAAAAAGGTCAAGGGCCGTTTCTACATTGGCATTAATTTCCTTGGCGGATTTGGCATAGGAACTACCCGCAAAGAGTATCGTACCTAACAACAGAAACCCGGCTATCCGAGCATAGTTAAGTTTTTTCATGATCTGTTCCCTTTCGTTGAAAGTGAATGAAGTTCTTGTACGCATCACAAAACGCCTAATGCTCCGGTAGTAGTCTACTCCTCTTTCGGGACAAACCCTTCTACTTTCGCTTTCGGTAAGATCTCTCCTACCATAAAAGATTCAGCCCTAAGATCCGGCAGTGGTTTTCTTTCCAGGGATGATGGATTTCAATTTCCCCCAAAATCCGCCGAGGACGCTTTTGGTCCCGCTGATTGAACTTTGAAAAGCGGATCCGGCCTGCTCAGATAAGGTATGCGCCTGGTCCCCCGCGAAGGCCTGCCCCGCGTTAAAAGCCCCGGTAAGGAGTTTCCCCGGGCCGAGATCCAGCAGTTTTTTGAATGTCGCGTGGCGAAGGATCTCGAATAAGACCAGGTTCATAAGAGTCTGGGGATCATCGATCTTCAGATAGACCTTGTTCTCAACATTCAGGTCCGCTGCGTAGTGATACGGTGAGCCCGATGTCGCCGTCACACCGGAATAATCTTCGTAGCTTACGTCACGAAGGGTCAATGCGAGGCGGTCCACCAGGAAAGGCGTCCGTTTTGCAAGCTCAAGCATTTGTTGCGGTCCGACACCGGCCAAGTTCAAAAGATCCACATTCGAAACACCTTTGGGGTTCTTTTCAATATAGACTTCCTGAACATGGAGCCTGATCTCCCTGAAGTGCGCGCCCTTACCTAGAAAAAATTCGCCCGCGAAAAAGGCGATGTAAACTTCCGGGACCTTCGCGAATACCTTTGCTTCAAATTCCGGAGGGTTCAATATTTCAAGGTCCTGAATGCGGACCGTCGACGGAAGATCATATTTCAAAGTGCGGATCTGGGTCTGGAAGCCGGTCATTCGCGTCACGGCCTGTTCCACGCCGATCTTCACGATAAGATCTTTTGCCAGAAAGACAAGGATGGACCCCGCAATGATCAGCCCCAAAACCAAAAACAGGATCTTTTTCATTAATGCACCCGCGAGTGAAAATAAAAAAGGCGTTGCAGGATTATACACCCGCAACGCCTTTTTGGAAAAAACTCCCCGAACTGTACGATTTGCGGCGAGAGATGCCGGCCGGCTTACGGTTCACAAATCAAGTGTTGTGTCCCCCGAATTCGCGAAACACCGAGTGTGGTGAGACTGATCCGTGGTTCCATAGAGTATCGCCCCTTAAACCTTCAGAACATAGCCGGTAGTTCTTCCGTCCCCGACCTTTTCGATAAGACCTGTTTCAAGCAATCGATTAAAATCCTTGCGGGCCGTTTCATCCGAACACCCGCAGAGCTTGCAATACTTCCGGGTCGTCAAGGCTTCTGGATTTTCAAGCATCCACTGGAGAGCCCTCACCTGTTTTTTGTCGAGCGCGGCTTGGGTCTTTGCGCTTAAAAGATCACGGATGTCTTGGGCCTTTCCTTCCTTCTGGATTTCAGCCTGGACGTTCCGGAGTTGTTCTGCCAGGGCTTTCAGATAGTAGAGAATAAAAAATGTCGCATCCCTTTCATGCGCATCCGCATTCTGGATCGCCCGGTAATATTCACCTCGATGATGGTCAAAATAATCCGAAGGAGAAAGAAAGTTGATGAACTGATAATCCCGCTTCAGGAGATAAAGATTGGAGAGCGCCCTTGCCGAGCGGCCATTCCCGTCGTCGAAGGGATGCACATGCGCAAAATAGAGGTGCGCAAACGCCGCCTTGATCAAGGGGTGAATTTCCGTAGCGCCATTCAGCCACTCGACGTAGGAAGTCATCATGGCCATAACAGCAGGCGCCGCAGGACCTTCATAAACAACCTGCCCCTGACCGTTCACGACATAAATGGGCCCTTTGCGATACGCCCCCACGGTGATGGGTTTTTCCTTATGGGTGTTCCGGACAAGGATCTTGTGCAGCTCACAGATCATCTCATGGCTGAAAGGTTTCGAACTGCGTTGACGGATATACTCCAGCGCGTCCCTGTTGTTGATGATCATCTGGAGGCTTTCATCGCCATAGTCTTTCCGGGAAGACTTGTTCAGGTGAAGCAGCGCCTCCTCCAGCGAAGTAACGGCCCCTTCAATATGGCTTGAGTAATAGGCTTCCTTTTTCTCCTGCTCGGATGCCAGTCTATCAAGGAATTTCCTGGGAAGTCTGAGAGATGCTAAAAAGCCCCGGTTCCTTTCGATCTCAGAAATTAAGGAGAGCAAAGCCGGCGTCAAAACAAAGCGGAAGGGGCGCTTCTTTTTATCCAGAAGTTCCAGAGAGATCGCCTTGCGCCGCCGATCCTCCTCGATCTCGCGCCACTTTGCGGCCCCGTACTTCGCCAGCCCTTTTTGTTTTTCGAGATAGTCTTCCATAAGCTAATCGCCAACCTTTCGCCAATAGTATGCCCGACGGCCCGAAGTTTGTCCAGGGCTAATCGCCAACAAAACGCCAACCTTTCGCCAACCCACCATGGGGCAAGCCGTCAAATAAAACAAGGGACAGGCAATCATTTAATGCCTGTCCCCTCTTCGGTGACCGTCACTCGTCTTTTACTCATTGCATTGGAAGGCTGTACAATTTGCGAACTATTAAGTTCATGATTCTGCGGAAATAACCCGAATTCAGCTTTCATACCCTGGATGACCTTGCAGAAAATAGAGTTTATGAATCAAATACTGTTCCGGCATATCATCAGTAACGCCGTGCATCATTTTGACTTTGGGAGGAATTTCCGCGATTCTTTTCTTCAAGTCGCTCCGAATATTTTTTCCGATTTCAGCATGAATTTTTGAGATGTCTTCATCCGCCATGTTAATTACTATTTCGGTCGAATACTTTTCGGTAAACAACGCGGATTGGATGTGAAAAGTAGCATTTCTACATAAACGCAACGAATCTTTGACGCTATCAATTTCTTTTTTAATTTCTGGAAATGACAGCTTTTGTTTCTCAATAAATTCGATCACAACGTAAACCAACGCGTACCATATAAACTTAAATCCATTTTTTTGTTCAAAAAGCAAAGACGTCCCGAATTTCTCTTCACTCTTTTCGTACTGCTCTCGGACTATATCGGCCCATTTCCAATGTCTAAAAAGCACAAGATATTCTTGGATATTCAAATCATGTACGGATTTCATTTTTCTCTTGTCGAATAAAACTATAGCCCATCAATTAGTCGCCAAAAATGTTTAATGGGTGGATAGTCATTAAAAAAAGAGTACCCGCCGGTTACCTCGTTTTTAATTAGAAAAAATTGTTTTTTAACATTTTCATTTTTCATAGATTCTTCTTCTTCAGATATCGATATAATAAAATCAATATTAGGATATTCTAAAGCAAGTGCGGGATTTTCGTTGTATTGCATAATTTCAGCATCATAGACATACCGAAAACGCCGCAATAAAGTATTTTTTCTGAAATTAAACTTATAGCAAAAAATTCCGCAGACGGGCTTAGATTGGCCCATCATCTTTTTTATGCGAGCGGCTTTTTCATCGTACTGCTTAATATCTTGAGCTGTTAAATTGCTTTTTACCTCAACAACAAGTTTACAGTCAGCTACATTCAAGCATATCTTTTGACCAAGAACATTAACCGGCGCACTATTTTGCGCGATTATAATATCGCATTGCGGGCTTTGAGCCTGACCATCGGACAAGAAGCCTGTGCCGACCAACAAATTGCGCTTTCTTTTAATTATTAAATCTCGAATAAAATCTTCCCTTACTTCGCCTCGGGTTTGCAGATGTTCGATGATTTCAGAAACACCATATTGAGCATTCAGCAATGCTTGATTGTATTCAAAATAACGCTCAAACATTTTCTGCATCTCCAAACGCTTTTTGCATAAAAGCATTCAATTGGTTTTCCATCTGAACGCTACTTTGATTTATTTTTATCTTAATTTTTTCTATCTGTGTGAGAGCCATCACATATTTCTTTTGAACTGCTAGAGGGGGCAAAATTATATTTAAAGCTTTTACATTCGATGAGCTAATAGTATTTAGTCCTGAAGTTGTTTTTCTCATTTTGAATAATTGTGATCTACCACCTGCCGAATTAAGAAAAGCGCTGACATATCTAGGATGGGCTCGTTTAACATCGATCCTAATTCGGATAAGATGATTTTGATGAATGCATGGATCTATCGATCCATCCCACACAGCCGTTCGGCCAATCTCATCTTGGTTCCCATGTCCTTCTACTATTAAAATATCGTCCGTTTTTAACGTCGTTCGCGCAAGTTCTGCTTCAGTTACTCTGATAGTTTTAATTTCGTCCAAAAAAAGACGATCCCTATACACATTTGCAACTCTAAGATACGGCACTTCAATTGGGTTCGACTTGCGCTTGGCCGTCACTTGCACACCACCCTGAATGTCGCTTATCGAAGCCAGTTTTGATCCATCCCATTTTTTATTGTTCTTTATTGGGTCTCCAAATAGGTCAAAAAATGTCACATCGAGTAAATCATTAAGAAGCTTCGCAGATAGTTTGCGTTTTTGCAGGAGAGAGTTTGCGAGGTCTAAAATTTCAACGACTTCTTTTTGTTGTTCATAACCCGCCTCAGGCAGATTAATCTGTAATATATAATTTTTTGAAATATGCTTGAGACCAGCACCCTTAAACCCTTTCTTCAAAATTCGAATATTGTATTTTAAATAATAAAAATAATACTTTGTCACTAATCCGGTGCGATCTTTAGGTTGTGCAACCAAACAATCCGTAGATACTGAAAACTTACCGGCATTAAAATGGATGCTGGCATCTCCACCTGATCCAAAAATTAAACTATCCCCATCGAAGAGAAAATCATCGTGATATTTGGTTAGCGTAGTGCTCGATGTGTAAAACGGATGTTTAGCTTCGGTCAACCCACTACCGGCTTTGATCCTTGATTTTTTTTGAAATTCAAATATCTCAGAAAACTTTGGCATTTAGAGCATTTTCCTTAAATCTTTCAAACCCTCGCTAATCTCGCATTCTATTTTTTTTAGTTTCTCAAATATTATTTCTGGCTTATCGTATTTCTGTTTTTCATAAGCGACCTCTTTGTATTGGTTAATACTTAGGTCATAGTCTTTCTTAATAATCTCTTTAATCGGGATAAAAAAATGTTTTTCTTTCCGGTCATCATTCTTAGCTTTGTGCCGAGTCTTCCATTCTTTTACGATATCGAGAAGATCGCTTGTTTCGAGTTTTTCTCGTTTGTCATCGAGGGAATAGCCGTCGGATTGCATATCATAAAACCAAACTTTTTCGGTTTGACCGCCTTTAACAAAAACTAAAATAGCTGTGCTTACCCCAGCATAGGGTTTAAACACGCCGCTTGGCATTGAGATGATGCCTTGAAGTTCGCACTTTTCCACCAGCATTTTACGAAGAGCTTTATGAGCCGTACTAGAGCCGAAAAGGACACCGTCAGGAACAATCACGGCCGACCGACCACCGTTATCCAAAGAATTAATTATCCTATTTACAAATAACAGCTCTGTTTTGGTTGTCTTTAAAGATAAGTTTTCGTTGATATCAGCAGTATCAATGCTTCCCTTAAAGGGGGGGTTGGCAAGAATACACTTGTATTGATTATCCTCATTATATTTTTTCGAAAGCGTATCCTTTCGGTCAATGTTCGGATAAGTGATACCGTGTAAAATTAGATTCATTAATCCAATGCGTACCATTGTTGAATCGAAGTCATATCCAAAAAAAGTCTTTTCCCTCAACTGTTTCCAAAGCCTTTCATCTGTAAGTTTGTCGCCGAGCGTCCCGCGCGTAAATCCATTGTCATCTTTATATAAATGTTCTTTGCTGGTATGTTGCGTCAAAATATACTGATACGCGCCCAGAAGAAAACCACCCGTGCCACACGCGGGGTCACAAATAGTTTCTGGTAATTTTGGCTCCACCAATTCGCACATCAGAGAAATAATGTGACGCGGCGTTCTAAATTGCCCGTTTTTACCCGCCTGCGCTATTTCTGAAAGCAAAAATTCATACATATCGCCTTGGGTATCATTAAACATCTGACCTGCCTGCATCTGTTTATCTATTTCTTCATAAAGCTTGTCTATAATTGTAACTGCTTCAACGAGAAGCGAGGCTTTGGGAATAATGAAGACTGCGTCCTCCATATGGCGAGTAAAAACGGTGTTACGACCGTTAACTTGCTTCATATATGGAAATACCTTGAGTTGCACATGGCGAAGCATTTCGCCGCCTTCCATTTGTTTGAAATGACTCCACCTCAAGGTTGATTTGTCTACAGTCTCATTAGAGTTTGGAAGTTTGAATTTCCCTTCGAAAATAGATACGTATTTTTCACCTGTAAATTCCGCATCGTTTTTCAACTTCATATCCATTTCATCTAAACGACGCATGAAAAGAAGATATGAAATCTGTTCGATTGCGGTTAGCGGATTTGAAATTCCTCCGCTCCAAAACTTATCCCACAGCGAATTGATTAATGATTTCATATTTGGCGTTAGCATTATGGCTCCCTTTATGTCGTTACTTTTTGAGCAAGCGTTAATATCTCTTCTATTTCATTAGGCTTAAAAATGCCCCTGATCCCACCCGGATGAATCTGAGTGAAAGGCGCATTAACCAAATCGCGCTTTTCAACTGTGCCTTTCTGCAAAATAAAGGTTTTCAAGGTAAGTAAAAAGTGTATTTGTTGTCCTCCGTAATCATTATGCTTTCGAATAAAATCTTCGAAGGCAAAAGAGACGGCCTCTGTAAAGGTTGCCAGAGGCTCGATACCTAGAACATGTTTTATAAATTGGATAAATTTAGCGGTACGATTATCGTAAATTTCTCGAAGGATAAATTCGGTAACATTTGGATAGTGTTCGCGTAAGATGGCCGCAAGTTCTTCTATCTCTGATTCCGACAAATCTTTTCCCAACGCAAGCTTTTGCAATGACCCATTCGTTTTAACCAACTCACGAATAAAGTCTTCGACTTTCTGGCGGTATTTATCAATAGTCAATCGTTCATGTTCTGGACCAAACTCGATGTATTCCTTGACCGCTAACAGATCTCTTAAATCTGTTTTGGTTTCTTTAATTTTGTCTCGTTCTCTGAATTTCATAAGGGGCGAAAGACGTCTAACTATTTCATCAAGGTCATCATCCGTAAAAGTAATCCAGAAATTTTTAGATGTTACTCTTTCAATGTATTCCTGTTCTTTAGCAACAACGTTCACGGATAAAGGAAGTTCGCTTATGGTTTCAATAACGCCTTCTTTAAGCGTTTCAAAGCGTTCATTATTGGGGCCCAGTCGAGTGGTTGACAACTCCACAACATCAAGCTCAAAATGCATCGCCTTGAAATCTGCGTCTGACTTTGCACGCATAATGGGTGCAATGTTTAAACGCAAAAAGCCCAAGACGTCTGCCGTCAGATTGTTTAAAAATCCTTGCTCTTGAGCACGATCTAAATACTCTTTCCCGTCGAGAACGATGACAGACTTCGATGGAAGTGTTTGGATATCGTGCAAAATTTGTTCTTTTGTTTTTTTGACTATGTGTTCATCTTTAATTTCCAGGGACGCTTCCAACTTATCTAAGCGAGCTTCGAACAAACGGACTGGCAACGGCCTAGTCGTTTTTTTCTCTTTTCCTTTAGGAGTCATTTTGAAATATTCAAAATTTCCCCAACAATCCATGATCAAGAATTTTTCTTTCTTCGGACACCACGGTTTTATTTTCTCCGGGTCTAAAACTCGCGTACCTCGGCCAATCATTTGCCAGAACTTTGTGTAAGAAAAAACGGGCTTGGCAAAAACAAGATTTACAATCTCACGTACATCAATACCGGTGTCGAGCATATCTACGCTTATAGCAACGCGCGGCATATCCTTGTTTTTAAAACGGTCTAAGATTCCGCCCTTGCCATGCACACCTTTAACGTCGGAAATGATTATTTCGGCGAGTTGCCCTTTATATTCGGGATAGAGAGAATCGAAGACCTCACATAAACGGTAAGCGTGTTTCTTTGACAGTGCAAAGAAGATAGTTTTTCCAGGAAGAACACCGTCCGCATCTTTGATGCATTCCTCCATAAACTCACGGACGATTAAGGCGTTTGTTCCTTTATTAGATATCTTTTTTTCTAGCTCGGTTCCTTCAAAATCAATCTCATTGGGATCGCTCCCATCAATTAATAGGCGTTTTTTATCAGCTTCAGCTATGGTCTGACTGTTGATACCCTCTTGTTGAAATTTGGTTCGGATTTTCAAAACTTCAAAATCGCTTAAATATGGCGGGGTATTATGCACGGCTTCGTCATATGAATAGGCGTATGTCGGGAGACCGTCTTCACATTCAAACAGTTTGAATGTATTGTGGTCTATATGGTCTTTCGGTGTGGCAGTTAAACCGAGTTGGACTGCGTCGAAATAATCGAAAATATTTTTGTAAACATTATAAATCGATCGGTGACTTTCATCTGCAATGATCAAATCAAAGAAATGAGATGTAAGGGGGCAATTTTCCTGCTCAATAACATTGAGCATAGTTGGATAAGTCGTGACATACACCCGCCGATCTGTTACGAATTCTTTCTCATTTTGCTTCGGCCATACAGGTGCATTGGGCAAATGTTCCTTGAATGCCTCAAGAGCCTGCTCTTGCAGAGCAATCCTATCCACCAAAAACAATACCCTTTGAGCCCAATTTGATCGCATTAATACATCGAGAACTCCCATACATGTGCGGGTTTTCCCTGTGCCTGTTGCCATGACCAACAGCAGTTTACGGCGTTTCATGTCAACTGATTCCAAGACTGAGCGGATGGCCTCGACCTGATAAAGCCTACCTGCTATTTCTGTGTTGATTAATTCGCTTGATAGCGCCCTACCGTTGTCACGCAAAAACTGTATCCGTTCCAAATCCTCTCTTGAAGGAAAGCTGTATATTTTTCGAGGAGGATAACGTTCTGTATCCCAGAAAAAAATGTCATAACCATTCGTATAAAAAACAAAGGGAGTAGCGCCGCCTGCAGTCTTTTGAATTTTTTCCGCGTAATTCCGGGCTTGTTCTTTACCGCGCTCGGCCTCGACGGAAGTTTTTTTAGCTTCAACTACGGCCAACGGTTTTCCATCCTTCCCTAAAAGAACGTAGTCCGCAAAAAGATGCCCTTGATAAGGGGTTTGCGGTTCGCTAACACCATCAGGTAACCCACACCACACATCGAGTTCTTCCGTGCAATGCAACGGATTCTTGACATCCCAACCGGCTTGCAAAAGCCTCTTGTCTATGATTTCCCGTCTCGTCTCGGCTTCGTTAGAGTACATTTCTTTTATTTTTCTTTTTTGTTTTCTTCATATCTTGCTCGATCCAATTGCGAATAATTGACACGAAGGAAGCCTCTTCGCCATTTGCCTGTTGCTCAAAAGCCTTCTGTTTGAGATGGGCAAGTTGCTCTCTCGTCAAATCTATCGACGTTTTAATCATTTTAGGTGAGTCGGACATAAGTTTATACAATTATAGTATTATTGAATTATATAATCACTAAAATTGTGGCGCGAAGATTTATTTCCTCGAACGGTATCGGGTCCTCGGGGGATCCTCCTACGCCCTGTCCATCGGCAGAGCTTCGCAGGACAGGCAGGTTGATTGGCCCCCTGCTCTCTTACGCGGACCGCATACCCTTTTTAATCGTGCCAGCACCAGTACGGCCAGCTGCTTTCAAGGAAACTGCGTGCTGGCCAGTCCAATCTTCTCTAATTCCTTCCGGAATTCGGAAATTCATTAATTTGTTATTTAAATTCCGCTTTTCTGATTTAATATGCCTTGAGCGTCAGGCGTTTTTAAAAAAAGAACGGGGTCGCGCATGAAAAGAGCGGCGCTGGTGAGGAAGACCAGGGAAGCGGCGGATCTGTTTCCGCTCGGGACCGGGCTTGAGGATTACGCGGTCCTGAAGGAGCGGGTCGGGAAGGTGTTCGTCGAGGGCCGGCGGCGGGTGGAGACGGAGCTTGTCCGGATGCGTTATCACACCGGGCTTTTGATCAATGAGCACCTCCGGCTTAATAATGGCAGGGCGGAGTATGGAACGAAGGCCGTCCTGAAACTCGAAAAAGATTCCGGGGTTGATTTCTCCGAACTTCAGCGTTACGCGAAATTTGCCCACGTTTATCCGATTGTGGGCGGCCGCCCACCGTTGGCCTTTAACCTTCCCTGGCAGAGTTACCGCAAGCTTATGGTGATCTCCGGCGACGACCAGCGCCAGCAAATGACGCGCGAGGCCGAGAAAAACGAGTGGCCGTTCGAGAAGATCGAGGCCCGGGTCGCGTTCCTCGTCGGCAAAGAGCGCGGCGAGGCGGGCCCTCTTCCGTGTCTGCCGAAGGTCTCTCTCGGATCGCTCAACACCTACCGCGTCATTGCCGTTCCCAACCTTCATTCCGGCGAGGAAGAGCTCCTGCTCGATCTCGGGTTCTCCCGGCGCCAGGAGATGGATCTGTTCGGCCAAGTGAAGTTTGCGGCGGACACGATCGTCACGTCCGTGAAGGAAAAGAACGGGAGTTATTCGCTCCGGCCGCAAAAGGACGCGTCACGCGGAACGAGTCCCGAGTCCCTTTTGTACACCTACAAAGCCTACGTCGAACGCGTGATCGACGGGGACACGCTGAAGCTCGACGTGCGCCAGGGATTCGGCCAGCGTTTCTCCGACAAGTTCCGTCTCAAAGGGATCGATTGTCCCGAACTGGACAGCTCGGACGAGTTATCCAAAACTCGCCGAGCATTACTTGGCGCGAAAGGCGACAAGTGCACCCCGTCCGCCACAAAGAAGGCGGATCCGTCCCTGAATATAAGAACCCTTCAGGGCGGAGAGGGACAGGCCGCGAAGCGCTTTGTGGAGTCCGAGCTGGCGAAAGCGGAATATGTCATGATCAAGTCCACGGTGTCGGGCAACAAGGAAAAGTACGGCCGCTACCTGGTGGATGTGTTCTACCAAAAGCCGGGTCCCCTTCCACAAAACGTCGGCGGGCGAGGCGAGTCCCTCGCGACGAATCCCTGGATCTACCTCAATCAGCTCCTCCTCGATAAAGGGCATGCGGTCCGCGTCCGGAACTAGAAGGGACAAGCTTCGTATTGGGTATCGTGGAGATCACATCAGGGCTCCCTCGAGCTTAAAGGATGTATCCTACTTTGGGCCGTCATTTTTCAGTGTCATTCCGGACGAAGCGAAGCTGAGATCCGGAATCCATAGAGACCCTGGATGCCGGGTCAAGCCCGGCATGACAGAATGAGCCACTGCCAAAAGTGGGATGCACCCGACTTAAAACACTGATTGACCCCAAGGCCGCAATCTTTATAATTAGCACCTCCAAAAGCAGTCCCGTTGTTTTTTAACATGTTATTCCCCTGTAGCTCAGCTGGTAGAGCATGCGGCTGTTAACCGCAGTGTCCCTGGTTCGATCCCAGGCGGGGGAGTTTTTATACTTAAATGAGGGGCCGGGCAGCTTTTCCGGCCCCTTATATTTTCATCTGACAATTGATTCGGTATTCATTCACTAAAGCCTCAGGAGACACCGATTATGTACAAACTTGTTTTGATCCGTCACGGAGAAAGCGCCTGGAACAAGGAGAACCGGTTCACCGGCTGGACCGATGTGGACCTTTCGGAGAAGGGCCTCGCGGAAGCCAAAGACGGCGGCCAACTCCTTAAAAAAGAAGGCTACGTTTTCGACGTCGCACTCACCTCGGTCCTGAAGCGCGCCATCCGGACCCTCTGGATCGTCCTCGACCAGATGGACCTTATGTGGATCCCGGTCATCCGGGACTGGCGTTTGAATGAGCGCCATTACGGTTCCCTGCAAGGGCTGAACAAATCCGAAACCGCCGCCAAATACGGCGAAAATCAGGTCAAGATCTGGCGCCGGAGTTATGATGTCCCGCCGCCGCCCCTTGAGGAAAGCGACCCGAGAAATCCGGCCAAGGACCCACGTTATCAGAGTTTCAGGAAAAGCGACCTTCCCCTCACGGAATGTCTCAAAGACACGGTCGCGCGCGTTCTTCCTTTTTGGCACGACGTCGCTGTGCCTATGATCAAGGCGGGGAAAAAGGTCCTGATCGCGGCCCACGGCAACAGCCTCCGGGCGCTCGTGAAATATTTGGACAATATTTCGGAAAAGGACATCTTGGGCATGAATATCCCGACCGGCATCCCGCTTGTCTACGAACTTGACGGGAACCTTAAGCCAATCCGGCATTACTATCTCGGCGATCCTGAGAAGGTCAAGGCCGCCATGGACGCGGTCGCTAATCAGGGAAAAGCTAAAAAATAACTTCCGGAGCACAAAAAAGCCCCCGCATTTTCTTGCGAAAGAAAAAACGGGGGCTTTTTTTATTCATCCAAACAGGCTCCGGTTACTTGACCGTGATGAATTCCTTTCTGATCGTACCGCAAATGGGGCAACTTTCGAGTTTCATATTTTCCATAATATTGCCGCAAAGCGGACAAACGTAAAAATTCTTGTTTTCGTCCTTCCATGCCGCCAGATCCTCGAGGGCCTTCTTGTAAAACGCGGCATGGACCCCTTCCACCGCTTGCGCATCCTCAAAGATGTCGATGGCCTCCAGGTTATTGTCTTTTTCCGCTTTGGCCAGAAATTCCGGGTACATAACCGTATTTTCGTAGACTTCGCCCTTCATCGCGGTCTCGATATTTTCCGGCGTACTCTTCACGACCGGGGTCTCAAGATGGGCCTCGGGAGTCCCGCCCATCGCTTTGATCACTTCGGCGTCCCGTTCAAAATGGACCTGCTCGGCCCGGGCGGCAGCCCTGAAAAGACTCGCGACGCGGCCGTAGCCTTCCGCATCCGCTTTTTGGGCGAACGCGAGATAACGCGCGTTGGCGTTGCTTTCGCCGTTGAACGCGGCCTGAAGATTATCGAGCGTGGTCTTTTCAACCGGCGTCTGAGGAACCGGCTCAGGCGTCACCGCTTCCGCGGTCTGAGTTGTAACAGCGGTAACCGCCTGGGACGCGGAAGGCGCTTCCGGCATTTCCGCCACAACTGCGTCAACGGTTTCTGAAGTCTTCACTTCTTCGGCGTAGGCACAAAACGCCAGCGCGAAAGAAAGAGAGAAGATCGTGGCGAAAATCCTATTGAAATGTTTCATGTGAGACCTCCTTACAGGTTGGGATCCGAAATAAGGAATTTCTTCAGGTTTTTATTCTATCACAAAAGCGCCGCGTCCAAAGGGTTCTCCTTACGCAGCAAGAACTCGAAAACATTTTCGGAAAGAAATTTCCCGCGGACCGTCAGGCGGATATTCTCCCCGGATCTTTCCATAAACCCCTCAGCGCAAAGTGTTTCCAGCCGTTCTTTAAGCGCGTTCCGGATCTTCGGAAATGAGGCGGGCGCAATACCTTCGCAGAGCCGGAGACCCGTGATCAGGGTCTCGGTCTCTTTCTCCTCTTCCGAGAGCCGGTCTTCGCTATCGTTTCCCCAATCCGCAGTTCCGCATTTTTCAAGATACCGCGCAAGGCCCGGTGCGAACTGCGAGCGGACCCCGTCCCGATAGGTAAAAGCCCCAGGTCCCAAACCGAGGTATTCCTGATTATGCCAATAGAGAAGATTGTGCCGGGACGCAAGGCCCGGCCTCGCGAAATTCGAGATCTCGTAATGCTCATAGCCTACGCTTGTCAGTATCTCGATCGCGCTTTCGTACATCCGGGCATGATCTTCTTCCCCCGGCAGATCCAGTCTTCTTTCTTCGAGGGATTGCCCGAACAAAGTGCCTTTATGGACCTCCAGATCATAAAGCGAAATTTGCGAGGCCTCAAGCTCGATGCACCGCCGCACGGAATCGCGGAAATCCTCGACGCCCTGGCCCGGTAAACGCAGCATGAGATCGAAGCTGATATTAGAGATCCCGGCCCGCCGTATTTTCGAAACCGTCTCCGCGATGTCCCCCACCCTGTGCCGCCGGCCAAGTTTTTGGAGGATCGCATCCCGGAACGACTGACAGCCGAGACTGACACGATTCACGCCGGTCTCGCGAAGTTCCTCCAGCTTTGCTTCATTGCCGTCCCCCGGATTGAACTCACAGGTGAATTCATATCCCTCTTTGAATTTGAACGCGGAGTGGACATTTTCGGCCAGCCGCTTCAGTTCCGGAATGCTCAAGCTTGAAGGTGTCCCGCCTCCGAGATAAAGCGTATCAAAGAACAGCTGCCCCAAACGGCTGCGGGCGTGTTTTATTTCCGCCGAGATCGCTTCCCAGAACCGTTCGCGCAGACCCGGAGAATGCTCGCCCGTGGTGACAAAATTGCAGTAATGACACCGCGTTTGACAGAATGGGACGTGGATATAAAGGCCGCGCATAGCTGCTTTATAATCATTTCTCATTCACAGGGCAAGCAACTTGTAGGGGATGCGAAGTCGGCGCGCGATGTACAAAAAAAGTTTTATCGCCACACGTCTTCTGCCGTACAATAATTGGCATGAGTCTTGCATCCTTTAAGATGAATTGAGATATAATACATCCAACCAAGGATATTTATGCCCAGGATCACCGAAAGACTTGAAGAGATACTGGAAAAAAGAGAGTTCGTCTCGATCGCAACCGTCGGACGCGGCGGACAGCCGAATTCCGTCCCAAAATTCCTTTACCGAGGCAAGGGAAGTTTTCTTTACCTGCTTGACTATGTGGCCGGAAAGACAGTTTCTAACCTGCGGGAGAATCCCAAAGCCTCAGTCTCGTTCATGGATCTTGACACCATCGAGGCCTACCGCCTGAACGGAACCGCGAGGATCATTGAAAAAGGGCCTGTCTTTGATGCTGTCCTGAAGGGATGGAACGAAAAACTCGTACAACTTTCCACCGACCGGGTGATCGAAGCCGTCAGGACCGGAAAAAGACGAAACCACTACGAAATGGAGATGACGGAACATTTGGCCGTCATCAAAGTAAGGATCGACACCATTATCAAGATCGGCCGGCGCGGAGATATCTGGAAAGAAGCGGGCTAAAACCCTCGCCGACTGTCCCGCAACTATTGAAGTTTTCCGCGCTTCTCGTCGATAAACAGGCGTCCGTTTTTCTAAATCATACAGGCAGGAGATCTCGTGATGCTGAAACCCAAGTTGTTTACCACCCTTAAGAATTATTCCTGGTCCCAATTCCGCGCGGATGGTATCGCGGGGATTATCGTGGGCGTCGTCGCTTTTCCTCTCGCGATCGCTTTCGCTATCGCCTCCGGCGTTTCCCCCGACAAGGGCCTTGTCACAGCCATTATCGCCGGCCTGATCATCTCGGGCCTCGGCGGCAGCCGCGTCCAGATCGGCGGACCAACGGGCGCTTTTGTGGTCATCGTCTATAGCGTCATACAGAAGTTCGGCATGGACGGCCTTCTCATTGCCACGATCATGGGGGGCGTGATCCTTGTGATCATGGGGGTGTTCCATTTCGGTTCCATTATCAAGTTCATTCCCTACCCGGTGGTCGTGGGTTTTACGAGCGGCATCGCGGTCATTATTTTTTCTTCCCAGGTCCGGGACTTTTTCGGTTTGACAATGTACACCGTCCCCGCTCCTTTTGTCGAAAAATGGAGCGCCTACGCAAACGCGTTCCACACCCTGGATTACTTCGCGCTCGGCATCGGTCTTTTCTCGCTAGCCATTCTTATCCTTTGGAAAAAAATATCGAACCGGATCCCCGCGGCCCTGGTCGCACTCGTAGCCGCCACCCTTATCGCGCATTATTTTCGCATCCCGGTCGAAACGATCGGCAGCCGGTTCGGAGAGATCCCGAATGCTCTGCCTCATCCGACATTCCCCGCCATTCATTGGAAGACCCTCGGAATGCTTCTGCCAAGCGCCATTACGATCGCGGTGCTCGCCGGTATGGAGTCGCTCCTTTCCGCGGTCGTGGCCGATGGTATGATCGGCGGTAAACACCGCCCCAACATGGAACTCGTCGCTCAAGGGATCGCAAATATCGCTTCTCCGCTTTTTGGCGGCATCCCGGCCACCGGAGCCATCGCGCGCACGGCGACGAATATCCATAACGGAGGCCGCACGCCTGTCGCAGGGCTTGTCCATGCCTTGGTGATCTTTATCATCATGTTCTTTCTCGGGAAATGGATCGCCTGGGTACCGCTCTCCTGCCTTGCCGCGATCCTGATCGTGGTGGCCTACAACATGAGCGAGCACCGATCCTTCGCGATGATCTTGAAAAGTCCGAAAAGCGACGTTGCGGTGCTTCTCGCCACCTTCTTGCTGACAGTGTTCATCGATCTTACGGTGGCGATCCAGGGGGGCCTTTTCCTGGCCGTGCTCCTTTTCATGCGTCGCATGGCGCTTGTGACGAACGTGGAACTGATCACGCATGAGCTGAACGATGAGGACGAGCCGGATGATCCGAACGCGGTCAGCAAGCGCATGGTTCCTCCTCAAACAGAGGTTTATGAGATTAACGGGCCGTTTTTTTTCGGTGCGTCTTATAAATTTATGGAAGCCATGAATGACATCGGCGTAAGGTCAAAAGTCCGCATCATCCGCATGCGAAATGTCCTCGCTCTCGACGCGACAGGTCTTCACTCTTTGACCGAAGCTCACAAAAACTTCCGAAAAAATGGTATTGCTCTTATCATTGCGGACCTTCACACGCAGCCCTTAATCGCAATGGAACGTTCCGGCCTTTTGGAAGAGATCGGTGAAAACAATGTGTTCGGAAATATCGACGACGCTTTAAATCGCGCCCGGGAAGTCCTTGGAATTAAACCCATTCCGCGCCCCGTTCCCTTTGTTCCTACCGTCGCTAGAGAAAAAGAGTTGCCGACTTCTCCGTCTTGATCCGGGAAAAATCCTGCTACTAGATACACTTGCGGACAGGGATCATGCCGGGGGGATTGCTGCGGAAAGATAAGCCGAGAAAAAAAGAGGGGCTCGGAAGGATCAGGTAGCTTCCGTGCCCAGAAGTATATCTGCAATACTCTTAAGGAGAACGGTCCGGTCGCTCCCTTTTACAAAATAACCCGCGATCCCTTCGAACCGGAACAGGTCTCTCATGGCTTCATAGCCCGTCAGGATCACAACGGGTATTTTCTTGGCCGCTTCGTTCGTTTTCAGGCGCCGCACAAAAGTGAACCCGTCCATTTCCGGCATTTTGATATCCAAAAGGATCAGGTTCGGCTTTTCGGTCAGGGCCTTTTCAAACCCTTCCTCCCCGTCATTGGAGGCCACAACCTCATAGCCTTTTGCCACTAATTGAAGACCGAGCATTTTTGTATAGTCTTGATCATCATCAATGATCAATATCTTTTTCGCCGCCATATCGTCTCCTTTGAGAGCCGCTTGCCGACTCGTTTTTCAAACAAGGACATCGCGATCAAAGACCGGTAGTTATTCTAGGGAAAAAACTGTCGCAGCGCCACTTTCTTTTCAGCTTGACCCGATCTTTCCGTAAGGGGTTTTCCTCATACAGATCCCTGTTTTCCCCTCTCTTTTAAAAAAGCAGGGCCGCCGAGGACCCGCGCAAGAAGCATGGAGACCACGGTGTCGCCGGAAGAATTGACCATGGTGGCGGGCGGATCCACCAAAGTGCCCACCATCGAAATAAGAGGCAGGGCCTCCACGGGAAAACCGTAAAGTGTCACGATCAATAATTCACCCAAAAATCCGCCGCCGGGAATACCGCTCATCACCATGCCGCTCAGGATCGCAACGCCGATGGCCGTCACGATCGTGCCCACGCCTGCGAACGGCATCCCGAAAAAGGTGAAAAGAAGCGCGATCTTTAAAATGGCGGACATGCAGGTGCCATCCATGTGGATCGTGGCGCCGATCGGGATCACGATCCGGCTGATGTCTTTGGGAACGCCGATCTTTTCCGCGGCCTCAAGGTTCGCGGGAACGGCCGCGAGACTGCTCCCGGTACCCCACGCTGTAAGCGCGGGCGTAAGGATATTTCCCCAGAATCGTTGAAAGCCTTCTCGTCCGCCCGCAAAAAATGCATAGATCGAGAACCCGATAAAAAAATAAAGGATCGCAAGCGGATAATAAACCGTCACAACGCGGAGATAAGACCCCAAAAGATCGGCCCCAAGAGTCCCCACCAGATACGCAAAATACGCGCCAAGACCGACCGGCGCCAAGAACATGATGAGATGGATCGCTTTCATCATCACTTTATTCGCGGAAGCCAGAAAGTTCACGAACGGCTTTCCGTCTTCTTTGGCGAGGGACGCCGCGAGTCCCACAAGGGCGGCAAACACGATCAGCGCCAGCAGGTTCTGCTTCGAAAGAAGATGCACAAAATCAGGCACGGTAAAGGCCCGGAGAATATCTCCCACAGTCTTTGCCTGCGAGATCTCGCCGGGAACGTTCATCATGGGATGGCTTGTCATGACGGGAGGAAAAGCCATCACGCCGAGGACCATAAGAAGCGAAGAAAGGATTCCGGTCGCGATGAAGATGACGAGCATCCCGCCCATGATCTTTCCGAGGCGGCGGAGATCGGCCATTTCCGCGATCGCCGACGAGATCGAAAAAAAGATGAGCGGCACCACGGTCGTGAAAAGCAGGTTCAGAAAAATATCGCCGAGGGGTTTTACAACCGCTGTTTTTTCCTTCAGGAGGACCCCGCACCCGGCCCCCAAAGCGATCGAGCAAAGCAAGAGGAGCGAGAAGGAGTAGTTTTTAAGAAATCGGTTTTTTTCCATTTTTAACTTTGTTGCCGAGCCTAATAAGACGTAAGGTGTACGAGATATAGTGTCGAAGCTTTTTCTCTGCATGCCGTACGCTTGACGCGATATTGTATTTGATTTCCCGCCCAAAATCAGTAAGCTTTGTTCCGCCATGGATCAGAATAAAAGAAAAGCCTTCCAGCTTATCCTTCTCTTTGGCCTTGTAAGTCTCTTTGGAGACATCATTTACGAGGGGGCGCGAAGCGTCAACGGCCCGTACCTCAAAGTCCTCGGGGCCCATGCCCTGGTCGTCGGGTTCATTGCGGGTCTGGGAGAATTCATGGGCTACGGCATACGTCTTTTGTCCGGATATTTTTCGGATAAAACGAAGTCCTATTGGTTCTTCACGATCACAGGCTATGCCCTGCTCATCACTGTCCCGCTCCTGGCGCTCACCGGCTTCTGGAAGATCGCGGCGCTCCTGATCGTGATGGAGCGCATTGGAAAAGCCATCCGAAGCCCCGCCAAAGACACCATCCTCTCCCAAGCCACCAAACAGGTCGGTACGGGATTCGGTTTCGGCCTCAATGAGGCCATGGACCAGATCGGGGCGATCATCGGGCCCCTTCTTTTTACGGTCGCGTTCATGGGAACCACGCACGCCGAAAAAGGCCTCCGGGATTATCAGGCGGGTTACCACCTGCTCTGGCTGCCCTTCTTTTTCCTGATGGCTTGCGTTCTTTTTGCCTACTGGAAAACGCCGAACCCTGAAAGGCTCGAAACCGCCGTCACAAAAAATGAATCTGAAAAACTGCCGAAGATCTTCTGGCTTTATACCGCATTCAGTTTTTTCGCCACCGCGGGCTTCGTAAGCTTTGTCCTGATGGCTTATCACTTTAAAGCCCAACACGTGCTCTCCGATGCCCAGATCCCTCTTTTTTATGCGGTCGCCATGGGCGTCGACGGCGCCGCGGCGCTCGTGATCGGAAAGATCTACGACCGGATGAAAGAAAAACAAAAACACGAGTGGGCCGGCATCGGAACGCTTCTCATGATCCCGGTTCTCTCGGCCGTGATCCCGTTCCTTTGTTTCACCACCACGCCCTGGATCGTCATTTTGAGCATCCTCCTCTGGGGCATTGTCATGGCGGGACATGAAACCATTATGAAATCCGCGATCGCGGACATTACGCCGCTCAAGAAACGCGGCACCGGCTACGGCATCTTGAACGTGGCCTATGGCCTTGCGATGCTTGCCGGCGGTGTCGTAATGGGCTTCCTCTATGACCGCTCGCTCCCCACCCTCATGATCGGCATTGCGGCTTTAGAACTCGTTTCACTGCCTTTTTTCTTCGCGATGAAAAAAGAAATCTCTGCATCTTGGAGCAAGCTCGAGTATAATCCTCCGTCGTCTTAAAAGAGAGTTTGGATTTCGGTGGCATGAGGATCGATTTATTTTTCATTAAGGAGAATGATGGCCCTACGCGGTTGGTTCAAGTTCAAAAAGATCAGGCTCTTGCTGGCCTGGGGCTCGATCCCTGTCCTGCTCCTTTGCTCCAACATGAGCGACCGGACTTTCCGTTGGGGTATTGTGCTCCTGGTCCTCGGCGAACTGGTCCGTTTTTGGGCGCTTGGGTTCGTAGAAAAAAAAGGCAAAAAACTCGCCATGAACGGCCCTTATGCTTTTGTGCGCAACCCCCTTTATGTCGGAAATTTTTTCTTAGGGTTGGGCGTCGCCGTGATCGTCTGGAATTGGGTCATTCTGGTCCTTTTCCTTGTCGGCTTCTTGGGGATCTATACGGGGACCATCCGCGGAGAAGAAAAACATTTACGGGAGATGTTCGGCAAACCTTACGAAGATTATTGTAAAAATGTCTCGTCCTTTTTTCCGAGGTGGACGCCTTACACGGCGCCCGAAAAAGAATCTTTTCTCTGGAGCCGGATCATCAAGCACCACGAGTACATCACGGTGGCCGGTATCTTCCTCATGCTCCTGATGATCCATCTTTATGACGAGCTCTTTCTCGCCAAAGAACCGGTGGCCCATGAAATACCTCTGATCATCGCCACCGCGATCCTAGTGCTCGCGCTGGCGCTTGAGCGGGTCTTTGTCAGCCGCCTTCACATCACATTTTTTGAACGCCTGCGCGAAAAACACCCCCAGAAGTAAAGATCAAAAGCTTTCTTTGCGCCCAAGGAGCAGGAAAAAGTTGACCCGGGCGAGCCAGAGTCCCTATAATCTCGGAGGATCGTTCCACAACAGATCCTTTTAAAGAAATTCCAAGAAAATTTCTTCACGGGAGATACTGATCATGCTGGAATTCAAAAAGAAAGTCCTTTGCATCGGTTTTGGTTCCGTGGGCAAATGCGCCCTGCCGATCCTCCTCGACCACATCCGCATTCCTTATAAGAACATCACGGTGCTCGATTTCGCGGACAAACATAAGGAACTCGCGCCCTGGATTAAAAAAGGGGTCCGCTACTCCCAGGAAAAACTGACTCCCGTCAACGTTGCGCGGACGCTTTCGAAATACGTCTCCGCCGGCGGCATGATCGTCGACCTGTCCTGGAACGTCGATTCTCTCGACATGCTTTCCTGGTGCCATGAGAACAAAGTTCTTTACGTGAACACCTCCGTCGAGGAATGGGACCCGTATGCCAATATCGAAAAAAGGACTCCCCTCGAAAAATCGCTCTATTTCAAGCAGATGGGACTTCGCAAGATGACGGCCAAGTGGAAGGATGATTCCACGACGGCCGTGCTGGACCACGGCGCCAACCCCGGACTCATCAGCCACTTCACAAAGCAGGGACTTCTCGACATCGCCGAAAAAGTGACCCGCGACAAGTCCACTTCCAAAAAAGACAGGAAATCCCTGGAACACCTGATCCGCGAGGAAAAATTCCACCGCCTGGCCATGAAGCTCGGCGTGAAAGCGATCCATGTGAGCGAACGCGACACCCAGATCACGGACCAGCCGAAAGAAGTCGATGAATTCGTCGGCACCTGGTCGATCGAAGGCCTCCGGGAAGAAGCGATCTCCCCCTCCGAGATAGGATGGGGTACGCATGAAAAAGAGCTGCCTCCTCTGACCACGGTGCCGGACTATGGCCCCCAGAACCAGATCTTCCTTTCCCAGATGGGCATGAACACCTGGGTGCGCTCCTGGGTCCCGAACTACGAGATCGTCGGCATGGTGATCCGTCACGGCGAGGCGTTCAGCATTTCCGAAAAACTCACGGTCTGGAAAAATGGAAAGCCCGTTTACCGCCCGACGGTCCATTATGTTTATATGCCGTGCAATGAGACCCTGTCCTCGATCCACGAACTTCGCTGCCGCAATTACGAGCTTCAGCCCAAATGCCGGATCATGTCGGACGAGATCATCAAGGGCGCGGACATTCTGGGATCCCTGATCATGGGACATAAATACAATTCCTGGTGGACCGGGAGCATCCTCACAATCGACGAAGCGCGCAAGCTCGTCCCGCACCAAAACGCCACCACGATCCAGGTCGCGATCGGCGTGGTCGCCGCGGCGATGTGGATGATCGAACATCCCAACAAAGGCGTTTCAGTCCCGGACGATCTCCCGCACAAAGAGATCCTCTCCATCGCAAAACCTTATCTCGGCACGGTGGTCTCCGAACCTTTCGATTGGACCCCTTTTAAGAATTATCAGGTCTTCTTCCAGGAAAATCAGAGCTCGCATTTGGACAAGAAAAATCCATGGTGCTTTAAGAATTTCCTATTCAAAGAATAGTTGCGGGAAGCATCCCTTTAAAATGATCAAAAAAAAGAGCGCTCAGACAATCGAAAAAAGGGAGAACATGCGCGGCGGCACAGGCACGATCACGGTCCGCCATTACTTGAAACCCGAAGAGATCAAGGCCCGCACACGACTCTGCGCCGAACTCACCCTTCCCCCGGGCGCAAGCATCGGTCCTCACGATCATGTGGACGAGGATGAGATCTACCTTATCCAAAAAGGCCAGGGCCTTATGAACGACGGCGGGAAGGAATTTCCGGTCTCGCCCGGTGACGCCATTCTCACGGGCCAGGGCGCTTCTCATTCCATCAAGAACACCGGCTCTGAGGACCTTGTCGTCACCGCCGTGATCATCAAATACTAAACGAGCTCATAGACTCGAGTTCATAGCTTATAGCAAAAGCTGGCTTTAGCTATGAGCTATGGGCTATAAGCTGCAGGTTCTATGAATTCACTATTTCCTAAAGAGACCTATTTCCCGCCGAAGATCCTTTATCAAAAAGGCTGCCTGACGGACCTCGCCAAAGAAACCGCTGAATTCGGGTCCCGCGGCATGATCATTCACGGCACCTCGTTCGAAAAACACGGCCTCAAGGAAAAGATCGCGGATGACTTTAAAAAAGCGGGGATCTCCGTCGATTTTATTTGCCGGCCGCAGGGCGAACCAACGCTCGATGAGATCAGCGCGGCGATCGCCAGGGGACGCGATTTAAAAATAGATTGGGTCGTGGGGATCGGGGGCGGCAGTGTCCTCGACCTCGCCAAGGCCGCGGCCGGACTTTTCCACGCCAAAGAAAAACCGGCCTATTACCAAGAGGGAGGCGCGCTTGAGAGGCCGGGGGTCCCGTTCATCGCGGTCCCGACGACCGCGGGCAGCGGCTCGGAGGCGTCGCCTAATTCCGTGATCATCAACCCGGAAAAAAAAGTGAAGCTTTCCATCCGCCACAAAGATTTTCTCGCGCACAAGATCCTTCTCGACCCGGACCTTCTCAAGGGGCTGCCGTTCGCCGTCATGTGTCATTCGGGGATGGACGCCTGGGTCCAGGCTTATGAATCGTTCATCTCGAAGCACGCGACCTGGTTCAGCGAGAATTTCGCGCTCAAGGCGATCCAATTGATCGGCCGGCATTTGGCGCCGGCCCTGAACGCGGGCCGCGACGAGGACCTCAGCGGTCTTATGCTCGGAAGTTTTTTTGCCGGGATCGCCTTTTCCCATTCGCGCCTCGGTGTGATCCACGGCCTCGCGCATCCCCTGGGTGTGCTCTACGATGTCCCGCACGGGTTGATCTGCTCGCTTCTTTTCGCGCCTTCCATCAAACTCAATCTCGAAGCCATGGGCAATCAGAAATACTCCATTATGAGCCAGGCCGTCGGCATGGACCTTCTCCAGAAAGTCCGTGAACTCCAGAAAACCCTCAAGATCGCTTCCCCCTTCAAAGGAAAACCTTTATTGGATAAAGAAAAGATCATTTCCGAGACGCTCCGCTCCGGCTCCACCGCCGCGAATCCCAAGCCCGTTACCCGGGACGATGTTGAATATCTCCTGCGTGAGATCTTTTAAAGATCGAACGGCGAATGGAGCCCCGGTTTTTTCGCCGCCTCCCCTTTGCTGTTTTTTTAAAAAAGGACACCGTTTCTTTTTTAAATTTTTATGCTAGCATGCCCCATGCACGAAAAAACTTCTTTGGGCTATTGGCTCCAGTATCTTGTCGTCCGCTTTTTGGCCCTGCTCGCCACGGCGCTTCCCGTAGAAGTTTCTCATAGAATCGCCTGCGGATTCGGGACTTTGTCCTACTGGATCCTGAGAAAGCGCCGTAAGATCGCCTTCGAAAACATCACGAACGCCTTCGGGAGTTCCTTGCCCGAGCGAAGAAAAAAAGAGGTCGCCCGTTCCGCATTTCAAAGCGCCGCGCTTTCTATGATGGAACTTTTCACGGTCGAAAAGATCAAAAAAGAAGCGGAGACGCGTTTCAAGCTTTTCGGGAATGAATTCCTGGAAGAGGCCTTCTCGAAAGAACAGGGCGTCGTGCTGGTGATTTCCCATCTGGGATCCTGGGAATATCTTTCCTTCCTCCCCTATTTCACAAAGCGGCCCTGGTCGGTCGTGGTCAAAGATATCAAAAATCCTTATCTCGACAAGGCGATCGATGCGATGCGCCGCGTGATGACCGTGAATCCGATCTCAAAAGACGGTTCCGTCAAAACTATCCTTCAAGAGCTTAAGGCCGGCCACGGAGTCGCTATTTTGGTCGATCAGTGGGCCGGCAATGAAGGCCTTTGGATCGACTTCTTTGACGCCAAGACCTCGACCACATCAATCCCCGCGCGGCTCTCCGAGAAGACCGGCTGCGTGCTCGTTTCCGCGTACTGCCTCCGGACAGCCCCGGGACACTACGAGATCCATATCGAAAAACCCATTCCTCATGATATGACCCGTCCGGAATGGGAAGAAACGGTCACAAAGAACCTTAACCAGGTCCTTGAGCGCCAGATACTGGCGCATCCCGAGCAATGGCTTTGGGGTCATCGCCGGTGGAAGGACCAACCCGCCCATCTCCGGACAATTTGATGGATATCGAGCTTAAGATCGAAAAACTGGTATTCGGAGGCGATGGCCTGGGATTCGTCGACGGAAAGGCCTGTTTTGTCGCACGGGCCCTGCCGGACGAAAAGATCCTCGCGCGGATCTTGAGCGATAAACCCAACTTCATGAAGGCGAAGCTGATCCGCGTCCTCGAACCCTCCCCTCAGCGCGTTCATCCACCCTGTCCTTACATTGAGCGCTGCGGCGGCTGCCAATATCAGGATCTCCCTTACTCCGAAGAATTGAAATGGAAAGAACGCCAGGTGCGTGAAAATTTTGCGCAAGCGTTCAAGACCGGGGAGATCCCCATCCGCCCGATCCAGCATGGTTCCAAGGAATACGGTTACCGGACAAGCATTACGATCCATCGCACGACGGAAAAAAATAACAAGCCCCAGCGTCTCGGGTTCATCGGTCACGATAATTATTCCAAGGTTTTGATCGACCACTGCATGCTCGCCGATGAACGTCTCAGAGAGATCTTTACCGCCAAACACAAGCTCAACCGGCGCGAAGAAAAAAGGGGCTTCAAGCTGGACGAAAAAGGACGGATCTTCACGAACGATGAAGAAAAACTTTATCGCGTTGGTATCGGCGGCCGGTCGCTTTGGGCGAGTTCCATGGGGTTCTTTCAAAATAACATCGAAGTGACGGAACTCATCGCAAAAAAATTAGCGGCGTATCTCGAAATTTTGAAACCCGCTCGTTTCTTGGATCTTTACGCCGGCGTCGGGACTTTTCCGCTTCTCGCGGCTCGCAATGTGCCCGAAGCGCACTGTTTTGAAGACAGTCCTTACAGCACGGGCTGCCTCAGAAGAAATGTGAAAGAATGGGAGTTGCCTCTGGCGGGTATTTTCGCCGGAAAGGTCGAAAAAACTTTCCCTCGTTTCCTGGTTCGCAACCCGAATCCTGAGACGCTGGTCTTCATGGACCCGCCGCGACAAGGGATCGCGTCGTCGCTCGCGGATTTTTTGGCCAAAGAGGACGTCGGAGAGAACATCTTTTATCTTGCCTGCGATCTCCAGATCCTTTTGCGGGACCTGAAACAGATCCTCGCCGCGGGCCGGTACAAGGTCCGGGAAGTCACTCCCTTCGACATGTTCCCCCGCACCAAGCACATCGAGGTGCTTGTCTGGCTCGCTAAGGTTTAGAGCCTGTCCGATTATCAAATTATTTTTGTCATTGCGAGGAGCCCTGTAGGGGCGACGCGGCAATCTCGCTCTACAAAAACGGGGTTGCTTCGCCGTCTTCGCGGCTCGCAATGACACGGTGTTATTATCAGGATAAGCTTCTAGGCTGTTTTCCCGGCCACGGCGCCGCTGGCCCAGGCCCAGGCGAGATGGTAGCCGCCCCGCCGTCCCTGCACATCAAGCACTTCCCCGGCAAAATAGAGACCTTTCCGGAGCTTGGACTCCAGCGTCAAAGGGTCCACTTCTTCCGTTGGAATTCCGCCCGCCGTGAATTCCGCCTCGTTCCAGCCGCGCGTGCCGATCACTTTGAATTCTTTGCATTTGAGGAGCCTCGCGATCACGGCAGCGTCGGGACCATGCAACATTCCGCGAAGCAGCCCCGAAAACTTATGAGGTAGCAGCCCTTCCACAAGGTTTTCGCGAGGAATCCCTTTTGCCAATTTCCCGGAGAGTTCTGAGGCAAGTTCTTTTTCGTCCATGAACGGGACAAGGTCCACGACCACCGAAACATTTGTCTCATGATTACGGTTCAAGGCGACCGAGATCTCATCGCTCACATCCAGGATCGCCGTGCCGGAAAGCCCGTATTGGGTGAACAAAAGCTCGCCGGAAGCCGTACGGACCTCTTTCCCGCAGACACGGCTTGTCACGGAAACACGGAGTTTCTGCCCCTGGAGCGCGTGACACCACGGATCTTTCACGAGCAGAGGCACGGTACTCGGGACCGGCTCGACGATCCTGTGCCCGAACGCCGCGGCAAGCGCGTAACCGTTCCCGTCCGCGCCAAGCGCCGGGTAAGATTTCCCTCCGGCGCACAAGAGGAGTTTGCGGCCCGTTTCCCGCTCCCCGCTCCCCGCCGAGATCTCGAACCCGTTTTTTCCAACATGGATGTTCTTTATCTCGCAGCCGAGATCGACCGTCACCTTGAGCCTCTCGAGCTCCATCTCAAGCACTTTGAGCGCCGAGGCCGCCTGGTTCGTCACCGGAAAGACCCGGCCCGCCTCGTCCGCGTAAGTCGCGAGGCCCAGCTCTTTGAAAAATCCGAGGATGGCCTCTTTCCCGAACTGGTCCAGGACCGAACGGACAAGCGCTTGGCTTCCCGGATTATAAAAAGAGGCGTCGAGAACATCGTTCGAAAGATTGCAGCGGCCCGCTCCCGTAATGAGCAGTTTTTTCCCGAGCTTCGGCATTTTTTCGCACAGAAGGACCGACGCGCCGCGGCGCCTGGCAACGATCGCCGCCATCATTCCCGCAGCGCCGCCTCCGATGATGATCACGTCATGCTGGGCCATGTTCGCCTTTCTTTCGCGAGAAACGGTTAACGGGGAACGGGGAACGCTTGAGATGCTTCGTTTGCCGTTCCCCGCTCATCGTTCCCCTTCTTTTCGGTTGTATCCATTCCCGCTGAACTTGACGTTCCTTATAAGTTTTGGCGGTCACGACGCGCTCGCCGGTCACCGGGTGCTTCCCAGTGTAATACATGCAGGTCGAAAGAGTCATCGGCAATGGCATAAAATCCTGCACCTGCTCGGGATGCATGTGCTTCGCTGACAAATACGCGGCGAGCTCCCTCGCGTCCCCGTCCGCGCACCCCGGGTGTGCGCTGATGAAATAATTCACGAGATACTGTTCTTTACCGGCCTTCTTGTTCAAGACCTTGAACCGCCCGGCAAACCGTTCATAGACTTCGATCGGCGGTTTATTCATCAGCTTGAGCGCGGCGTTCGAGGCGTGTTCGGGAGCGACCTTGAGTTGTCCGCTCACGTGACTCCTGCAAAGCGCCTCCAGATACGCGTCGGATTCCTTTTCCACGAGCAGGTCATACCGGAGCCCGCTTTGAATAAAAAGATGCTTCACTTTCGGGACGGCCAGCACTTCTTTCCAGAGCTCGATGGATTTTTCGTACCCGAGTTTCAATTTTTTGCACTTGGCGGGCATCATGCACTGCTTCGTCCTGCAGGCGCCCGAATGCTCCCACTCCTCGCACGTCGCGCCGTAGAGATTCGCGGTCGGGCCTCCGATATCGGTAATGGTGCCTTTGAACTTCGGCTTGCGGGTCAAGGTCCGGACCTCTTCTAAGATCGACTCTTTGCCGCGGCTCTGGATCATCCGCCCCTGGTGTGCGAAAAGAGAGCAGAAATTGCATTCTCCGGCGCAGCCCCGGTGCCCCGTGATGGAAAAGCGCACCGTTTCAAATCCCGGAACGCCGCCGTCTTTTTCATAAACCGGATGCCATTCGCGGGTAAAGGGAAGGCTGTAATAATGATCCAGCTCGACCGTGGCGAGCGGAAACGCGGGCGGTTCCTGGATCACAAAGCGCGCGCCGTGCTTCTGGATCACGGGCTTCCCTCGCACCGGATCTCCTTCCATGTACGCGAGCTTGAAGGCCTCGTTGAACTTATCCTTATCGGTACTTACCTCTTCGAAAGAGGGCAACAAGGTCGCGCTCTCGAAACCTTCGCTGTTATTCCGGAGGATCACTGTGCCCCGGATATTCTTCAGTTTCTTCATATCTTCCCCGTCGCGAAGGCGCCTCGCAACCTCAAGGACCTGGCTCTCCCCCATTCCATAAACCAGTATGTCCGCTTTCGCGTCCAGCAGGACCGAACGACGCACGTCCTCAGCCCAATAATCGAAATGCGCAAGACGCCGGAGGCTCGCCTCGACCCCGCCCAGCACCACGGGCACGCCGGGAAAAAGTTCTTTTACTTTGTTCGTGTAGACAATCGTCGCGCGATTAGGCCTGAGTCCTGGCCGGCCACCCGGCGCATAATCATCCGTACGTCTCGGTTTTTTACTTGCGGTGTAATTGCTCACCATGGAATCGAGATTACCGGCCGTGATCCCGAAAAAAAGCCGGGGACGCCCAAGCGCGAGAAAATCCTCGGAGGTCTTCCAATCGGGCTGCGCGATGACCCCGACCTTGTACCCCGCATCTTCCAGGACCCTTCCGATGAGCGCTGCGCCGTAGGAGGGATGGTCCACGTATGCGTCCCCCGTCACCAGGATGATGTCACACGCGTCCCAGCCTCGCTCCGCGAGATCTTGTTTGGATATGGGAAGAAATTTTTTCCGGTCTATTTTAGACATGGCAGGATTATAACCTCTCCGCAGACCCCAGTCCCAATATTTATCAATTTCCGCGAAGCAGAAATTGGGGCAGTCCCGGCTGCCCTTCATCCATAGAAATCCAAAGCCGGGGCAGGCCAGCGACTTGAGAAAGAACGTCCCTTACTTGGCAGGTGAAAATCCCGTGGTATAATGCGGGCCTTAAGTGATCATCGTAAAAAATAGGAGAAAATACCATGCCATTCACGCTTCCCGAACTCCCCTATGCCTTGGACGCGCTCGCCCCGCACATCGGCAAAGAAACGCTCGAATATCATTACGGCAAACACCACCAGGCTTATGTCACGAACCTTAATAAGCTGACGGAGGGGAAACCCGAAGGCGGCAAATCCCTTGAAGAGCTCATCAAGACCACCAAGGGACCTGTGTTCAATAACGCCGCGCAGGTCTGGAACCACACGTTCTACTGGAACTGTTTAAAACCGCAGGGAGGCGGGCTTCCCACCGGCGCTTTGCTTGAAGCGATCAATACTTCCTTCGGAAGTTTCGAGGAGTTTAAGACGCTTTTTACGAACATGGCGGTCGGTCTTTTCGGGTCCGGCTGGGCGTGGCTCGTTAAAGACGAGGATGGAACGGTCGGGATCGAATCCATGTCGAACGCAGGTAATCCCCTCGTGAACGGTCAAACGCCGCTCCTGACCTGCGATGTGTGGGAACATGCCTATTACATCGATTACCGGAATGCCCGCGCCAAATATGTGGAGGCATTTTGGAATCTGGTGAATTGGGAGTTTGTCGCAACTCAGCTTGGCTGAGCCAGAGCTTTCAGCCTGCAGACCGAAGACCGTAGTTGAAAGATGCTTTTAAATAAAAAAAGACGGGCCTCATGCCCGTCTTTTTTTATTGATGCTGTAGTCTGTGGTCTCCAGTCTAATTCAGCGCGGCCTGCATTCTTGAAATGGCTTTTGCCGCCAGAGAATACTCGGGGTTTTGTTCGAGGGCGTGGCGATAGGCCTCAAGCGCCCTGGCCCAGTCCCCTTGCCGCTCCCAAACGCGTCCCAAATTGTACCAGGCGTAAAATCTTCCGTCATAGCGTTCGGCCGTGGTCGCCTTTTCAAGCCACGGGATCGCCTCTTCCAATCGTCCCGTCTCGATCATATACGCCCCGATATCATTGTAGGGATTCCCATATTCCGGATCCAAACGGACAGCTTTCTCGCATTCCCGGATCGCGTCCCCGTACCGCCCTTTGACGCTATACGCCCATCCCAGGCAGGTGTGCGCCTCGGCTGTGGGCTGTAGCGCGAGAGACTTGAGATAAAGGTCAACGGCGAGATCGATCTTTCCGGACATCTGCGCCTCGTAGGCTTCCCGCAGGAATTTTGCGGCATCGTCTTCTTTGTTATTTTGGAATTGATCCGTCATTTTTTTCTCATTAAGGGTTTCGTAAGGCGTACGGGCTAGAATTTCATAAACGGGTTCGTGCGCCGCTCACGCTCGATCGTGGATGAATCCGCATCTCCATAGGCATGGCCCGGAAAAACCTCGAGCGCCCCGTCCAGCGAGGCGAGACGTTTGAGACTCTGCATCATTTTCTTCTCATCGCCTCCCGGAAGATCGCAGCGGCCGCAAGCCCCCACGAAAAGCGTGTCGCCCGTCACGATCCTATTTCCAGCGAGGATGCACTGCGCGCCGTCGGTATGTCCCGGCGTGTGAAGAAAGGTCATTTCCAGATCCCCGATCCGGAGCTTGGAACCTTCCTTGGTTTCCACAAGATGCCCTTGGATCTCTTTCACGTATTTCGCCTCATTTTCATGGACATAGACCTTGGCCCCGGTCTTTTGGATGAACGCCTCAACGCCGTTCGAATGATCAAAGTGCGTGTGCGTGAGGATCCCCGCCACGACCTTCATGCCGTCTTTCCCGGCTTCTTTAAGCGCCGCGTCCACGTCCCATGCCGGATCCACCATCGCGCATTCTTTTTTATTTTTGTCGCCGATCAAATAGATGAAATTCCCCATGAAACCGACGGGGATCTGCTTGAAATAAAGGTTTTTGCTATCCACAACAGACACAGCCCTTGGGTTTCGCTTTCTCGTAATAGATCACTTCAAGCCTTGGGTCCTCTTGGATCTTAAGCCGCTTTATTTCTGTAAAAGAAGGCGGGATCTCCGGATAAAGAACGTCCCCCTCGTAATCGGCGTAGATACGGGTCAGATAGATCGCGTCGACGCGGTCGATGGTGGTCCGGTAAAGTTCCGCCCCCCCGATGATAAAGGCGTGTTCGGTCTTCACATTCTTCAAGGCCTCCTCCAGGGAGGCAAAAAACGTTTGCCCCGGATACGGTTTTTCGCCGCTCCGGTCCAGGATCAAATTCGTGCGGCCGGACAAGGCCCTACAGCCCAAACTTTCAAAGGTCTTCAACCCCATGATCACGGTTTGTCCGAGGGTCGTTGCTTTGAAATGCTGCAGATCTTTTGAAAAATGCCAGGGAAGCTGATTTCCCTTGCCGATGACGCGGTGATTGGCTACTGCGACAATGTGATAGAGCACAAAACCTCCCTAAGACTGAAGACTATAGACCGCAGACTACAGACTAAAAGCTCTTGGCTTCAGTCTCCGGTCTGCTGTCTGTGGTCTGATTTAAACGGCGACCGGAGCTTTGATCGCCGGATGCGGGTCATAATGTTCGAGCGTAAAATCTTCGTAGTGAAAATCAAAAATACTTTTGACCGCCGGATTCAGGATCATGTCCGGCAAAGGACGCGGTCCTCGTGAAAGCTGGAGTTTTACCTGCTCCATGTGATTTAAATAGATATGAACGTCCCCGAAAGTGTGGATGAATTCCCCGGGCTGAAGGCCCGTGACCTGCGCCATCATCAACGTCAAAAGAGCGTACGAGGCGATATTGAACGGTACGCCAAGGAAAACATCGGCGCTGCGCTGATAGAGCTGGCAAGAAAGTCTCCCGTTCAACACGTAGAATTGAAAAAAAGCATGGCAAGGCGGCAATGCCATTTTCTCGATCTCCCCGGCATTCCAGGCGCTCACGATGATCCGGCGGCTGTCCGGATTTTTTTGGATCCTCTCCACCGCCTGCGTGATCTGGTCCACGACTGTGCCGTCCGGACGCTTCCACGCGCGCCATTGAGCGCCGTAGACCGGCCCGAGATCCCCACGGGCGTCCGCCCACTCGTCCCAGATCGTCACGCCGTTATCCTTCAGGAACTTGATATTCGTATCGCCCCGGAGCAGCCAAAGAAGTTCGTAGATCACGGCCTTGGTATAGATTTTTTTCGTGGTAAGGAGCGGGAACCCCTGAGCCAGATCAAAACGCATCTGATAGCCGAACGCGCTGATCGTCCCGGTGCCGGTGCGATCTTTTTTCTCGGAGCCGTGATCGAGAATATGTTTCAGGAGATCCAGATATTGTTTCATAGGATTAAAATCAGGCTTCGCTTAAGTGATCTTAGGAAATGGTCAGGCTTTTCAAGTAGAGTTGTTTCGTCCGGCGGCGCATGTACGCCCGCCCAAAACCCGCGAGAGCGATAAGGACCGGCACCAGGACCACCACAAAGAGCCGCCATGCCATTTTCTCCGGGGCTGAAACCTTGGGAAGCGCGCGGTTCACCTGCCCTTTCGAACGGATACCGATCAACGCGTCTCCCAGCGTTAAGATATCCGTGGCGTTCAGAAAAAAGTTCAGATGCCCGCTGCTTTGCATCAGCTGCTTTTGGAAAGGGATCGCCGCTCCGATCAGCAAAAGCTTCCCCGGCTTTGGTTGTAAAGGCCCGGACGCTTTTTCTTTTTTCACCTCTTCCGGGGGCTTGGAGACTTCCGCGCCGGCAGGTGCCTCCGGGATCCATTCCGGAATTTTCTTATTCTTAAATGCGTCCGCAAACTGTCCTTCGGCCAATACCGCCACAGGAAACGGCCCCAAAACACTCCGCGAACCGCGTTCCAGCGCCTGGGACATCAGGCTCCCGGGATAGAAAGGCACGGTCCAGGAATGTTTGCTGGAGTGAAGCAAGGTCTGCACCTTGAGCCCTTGGGCTTGGATCTTCTTTTCATCGATCGTGATCGCGCTTCCCCAGAGATAAAAGAATGCCGAGAGACGCGCCGTGATCGAAGTCTGCGTGTTCATCTCGGAATCCGTCAGAAGGATCTGGATCGGCAATTTGACCGGGAAGGAGACTCCAAGAAGTCCGGGGCGTCCGCTCCCCGAAACGGAGATGGCCTCGTTCTGTTCATCCGCCAGAATCTGGGCGTCGACCTGGAACCCCCAGGCCGAGAGCAGATCATTTACGGCGGGATTTTTTTCGATCGGAACGAGCTCCACAGCGCCCGCTTCCTGGGGTTTGTAATTGTACTCGTAATTCTGCACCGCCATGAACACAGAACCCCCTTGGCAAAGAAAGCGGTTGATCTCGTACTTTTGCCATTCGCTTAATTGGTTCGGCTGGACCACCGCGAGCGTCTTTGTCCCCTCCGGAACACGGAACTTCTCATTCAACGAAATGCGTGTCACCGGATAACCCTCGGACTCGAGTCCGAACTGAAGATATTCGTAAGGATCGTCCCGATAACTTGACGGGACCTGCCCGCCGAGCTGCTGGAGCAACATCATAAGATTGGGATCGACCGTGCGTTCCTTGTAGGGCGCCATGAGCGCGATCTTTGGAATCTCGGGAAGAGTCATGCGGTAAAGCTTGGAAATAATGGCATACTCCAGGTCGTCGAGATTCCCAGGGTGGATCTGCGGCAGGACTTCCTCCGGTTTTTCCTTGTAGGAGATCACAATCCCGGAATAAACAAGGCGCACCCCTACTTCATCGGATTGGATGGACTCCACGCGGAAAGGTTGAATCCCCTTCTTGGAAAGCCGTTCTTCCAGCGTATCTTCTTTTTTAGTTCCTTCCACCGCGGTCGCGGCGTCCATGTGAAGGATCTGATACTGAAAACGGCCTTCGGACACGGCGCGAAGTTCTTCCAGCTTGTCGCGCGCGTCCTGCTCAAGCGTTTTCATGGCAGTCGGCATTTTTTCCGGGCTGGAAACGTAGAATTTGACGGTGGCAGGCGACGGAAGGCTTCTCAGGATCCTCCGGGTCGCCAGAGAGATCGTGTAGGTTTTGCCTTCGCTCATATCGAAGCGACCGAGAGGGACCCCCGCAACGAGCCAATTACTCAAAAGAAAGATCCCGATCAAGATCGCCGCCGCTGTCGTAAAGATGGATGCCGCTTTGGGCCGCATCCTGCCTTCGATCCAAAACCCGTTCAGCGCAAGCGCTACCGCGCTGCCGACCACAAAATAAACCACATCGCGATTATCGATCACGCCTTTGGCGAATGTAATGTAATGGTCCGCGGCGCCAAGAAAATGCCGGAGAAAGGTCCCCAGTCCCCCGATCCACCCGTCGATGGAAGAAGCCACGAATTCCGTGCCCATAAGATAAAGCCCGAAACAAATCATCATGGAAAGGATGAACGCGACGATCTGATCCCTGTAAAAACCCGACACAAGCGTTCCGATCGCGAGAAAAAACCCGCCCAGGAACGCCGCCCCGACATAACCGCTCAGGATCACGCCGACATCCGGACGGCCGAGCACGGCCAGCATCATCGGAATCGGGAACGTGCAGGCAAGCGTAATAAGGTAGAAAAGGAAGCTCGCAAAGAATTTCCCGAGCACCAGCTCATGAGATCGCATGGGAAAGGTCAGAAGCAGTTCCTGGGTGTTCCCGCGTTTTTCCTCGGCCCAGAGACGCATGGAAACCGCCGGCAAAAAGACCGAGAGAAAGAACGGGAGCATGTAGAAGAAGGCCCGCATGTCCGCGCGCCCGACAAGAAAAAATTGCGTCATAAAAAGCCCGCCGTTCAAGAGCGTGAAGATGATCAGAAAAATATAAGCGATGGGGGAATTAAAATAAGCCGCGAGTTCCCTGTTCAAGATCACGAGAAGCTTGGAGCGCTTTCTCATGTGCCCGCTCCCTGCGAAGGCATAAGCAACTGGATAAAGATCTCTTCCAGGCTCAAGTCCTTCGCCGTTTTCCCTAAGCTTTGGACTTTCTCCGCGAGTTCTTGTTTCGTGCCCTGCGCCACAAGCTTCCCTTCATTGATGATCACGATGCGATCGGCCAGGGCCTCGACCTCCTGCAGGATATGGGTGGAAAAAACGATGGTCTTTTCTTTGGCGAGACTTTTCACGAGTGAACGGATCGCGATGATCTGGATCGGATCCAACCCCGATGTGGGTTCGTCCAGGATCAGCACTTTAGGATCATGGATCAAGGCCTGCGCAAGCCCCACCCTCTGGCCATACCCCTTGGATAGTTCGCATAGAAGATGCTTCCACACGGGCTTGAGCTGGCAGGAGTTCCGGACCCATGCGAGCCGCTCCGCAAGTTGGGCCCCTTCAAGTTCGCGCGCCTTGCCCACGAACTTCAGATACTCGTCAACCCGCATATCACCGTAAAGCGGGACCGTTTCGGGCAGATAGCCGATGTGTTTGCGGACCTCGATAGGATCTTCGAGGATGTCGAGCCCGTTCACTTTCGCGGTACCGGAGGAAGGACAAAGATAGGTCGTGAGGATCCTCATAGCGGTCGTTTTTCCCGCACCGTTGGGTCCGAGAAGCCCCAGGACCTCGCCAGGATTTGCTTGAAAAGAGACGTTGTCCAGCGCGGTTGCCGGACCATAACACATCGTAAGAGATTGAACGTCGATCATTTTTCCTCCGTACGCGGCACACCGTACGGAGTGCCGCGTGAGAGCCGAAAGATCATGGGATCCGATCTGAATATTTTTTAAATTATTGTCTGCGACCGAATATGCGCAGGAGGAACAGGAACATGTTGATAAAATCCAGATAAAGCATCAGCGCCCCGAAGATCGCCATTTGCTCCGGAGCTCCCGGCATGTTTTGATGGATCGCCTTGAGCCTTTGCGTATCGTAAGCCGTGAGGCCGATAAAGACCGCGACGCCGCAATAGGAAACGATCCAGCTGAAAACCGGCGCATGAAAGAACATATTCGCGATACTGGCAATGATCACGCCCCAAAGGGCCATCCCGCAAAAACTTCCGACCGAGGTCAGGTCCTGCTTGGTCACCCAGCCGTACAGGCTCACGCCCGCGAACGTCATGGCCGTGATAAAAAAGGTCGAGGAGATCGAGGCGGCCGTATAGACGAGAAAGATGCTCGACATCGTGATCCCGTTGAGGACGGAATAGGCCAGAAATCCGAGGGTCGCCGCCTGGGCCGAGATCTTCCGGATGCTTGCGGAAAGCCAAATGACCAAGCCAAGCTCCGCGATGAAGAAAAGCCACATCCCGCCGTGCAGAAGAAAGCGCAGGAGTGAGGCATTGCCGATCGTGATGAAAGCCGCAAGGCCGGTGAGCGCGAGCCCCATGGCCATCCATTGATACACCCGTTGCATGAAATTTGAAAAAACGGCTTCTTGGGGGTATGAAAAAGGCTGATTTTTTGGGTCATTCATAAGGACCTCCTGTTTTGTTCATGGATCAAAAGCATTTTATCTAAAATTTTCGAAAAGCTCCAAGCGCAAAGTTTTTTCTGCGCCTTGCGCTTGTTCAAAGCGCGGCCGCCGGAGGCGGTTCCGCCGGAACGAATGACGCCAGAAATTCCTTTATTTTCCTGGCCGGCCTTGCCACGATCGCTTTTTCGCCTTTTTCCACGATGGGGCGCTGCAAAAGATCGGGGTAGATCGCCAAAAGGTCCAGCCACTGATCCTCGGTAAGTTGCTTTTCACCGAGCCGAAGGTCCGCGTAGAGCTGGTCCTTTTTGCGGATCAATGCCTCGACCGGCAGGCCTATTTTTTGAATGAGCTCCCGGAGCCTTGATTTCGGGATCGGATCGGTGAAATAATCCACCGCGTCAAAATCCGTGCCCGTCTCTTTCAGGATCTGGTAGACCTCTTTGCAGGTTGTGCAGGTCGGTTTCTGATAGATCGTAATGTCAGCCATATTGAGTTCTTCGCCCTTAATCAGGAAACGGGGAACGGCAAATGCCGGACGAAAATCGTTACCCGCTCATCGTTCCCCGAACTTACGTCTTTAAAAAATACAATCCTACATAAACCTTCGGATCCACGAGAAATCCCTTTTGTTCCATCTCATAAAGCCAGAGATCCGCTTCTTTAAGCGGTATTTCGTGGACTTTGATAGACTCCGTGACGTCTCCGCCGCCGGGACCTTTTTTGACCACGTCCAAAGCCTGGAAAAAGGTGATGATCTCCGCGCTCAAACCGCTTGAGACGGGACCCCCCACCAAAAGCGACAGGTGCTCTGCCTTATAACCCGTCTCTTCCAAAAGTTCGCGGCGGGCAGCCGCTTCCATCGTTTCGGAAGAATGCGCCGCCCCGTCGTTCGCAAGCCCCGCGGGCCATTCGATCACCTGGGCTTCCACGGGTCTCCTGAACTGTTCGACCAAAATGATCTTCCCGTCTTTTGTCATCGGCACAATGACCACAATGCCGCTGCAATGGGTCCGTTTGACATACTCCCAGTTATCTTCGCGGATCAGGTTAAGATATTTCCCTTTATACAGGATCATATTCACTCCATCTTCTCACAAAACCTGTACACGCTCGATCGACGCGGAGTTAAAACCCGGCGGCTTCTCCGCTCGCACGGGGATCGCCTTCGCCCTCTATTCTACCAGAACCCTCATCAAAACAAACTATTTGCGCAGACCCGATCCCACCTTCTTTTTCGACATCGTGCCCCAAAAGAACCAGCTGCAGGCGGATCACCTCCTGGTCATAAAGCCCGGGCTCCATGCGAAGGGCCCTTCCCCGAACCAAGATCCTCGGAAATCCCACAGCCCCGGAGCAGGACGCTCCAAGATCGGTCTTCTGAATGATCACATTTAAAAGCACGGCTGCCGGGTCTTCCGAACCATAGACATCCAACAAAAGAGAGGGCCTTCCGTTTTTGAAAATAAATATGGGCGCCTCCGTTCCGCGCGGTCTTTGCCCCCCGGAGATGATCGCCGCCGAATTTGGATCTTTGACGGACGATGGATCTGCGGCAAAATCAGTAAGCAAGTCGTTCAAGAAAAAACCGTAGCCCGGAACTCTCAACGCCGAACCGAACGCATCCCCGAGGGTCGCCGTAAGGATCACCATATTTCGCTGCGGGTCCACCACCATAACGGAAGAACTGACGCGCTTCTTTCCTTTCTCCGGCCCCTCCACGCTTATCTCATCCGACTTCAAGATCTGGTCGAGCTTGATGACGCTCATCCGGTCTTGCGCCCAAGCGTCCGAAAGGAGCTCTTGGAGCGGAATATCAAAGAGATCCGGGTCTGCCACCCCGGAACGATTCGAAAAAGCGATCTTTTGCGTTTCTCCGAGAAGATGATAGGTTTCCGGAACCTGCCCAAGACCGGGAAGGCCGAAATAGGAAAGAAGATGAAGCCCGCGGAACAGCATCACGCCTCCGTCTGCCGGAGGCCCTGCGCTGAAAAGGTCGTATCCTTGATAAGTCGCGTGAACGGAGTCGCGCGCCGCGATCGTGTAATCTTCAAGATCCTTCTTGCTCAACAGGCCCGCGTGATAAGCGTTCTTACCAACGGAACGCGTGATCGCGTTCGCGATCGCGCCTTCGTAAAAAACCTTCGCCCCCTTGGCCTGGATCAGACGCAGGGCTTTGGCGAGTTCGGGCTGAATGAATTTTTGCCCCTCTTCAAGAGGGGCGCCGTTCTCAAAAAAATTTTTTCCTTCCGGGTCCAAAAGCGTCAACCTCTTCGCGTTTTCTCGAAGGGCCGCGGCAAGAATCGCCGACACTTCCGCTCCCTCCTCCGCCTGTCGGACCGCCGGCTCCATCAGTCTCGCAAAAGAAAACTTATGTGTCCCGTATTTAGCATGAACTTCTTCCATAAGTTTCAAGAGTCCCGGAACGCCAACCGGAAGTCCGCCTGTATTCCGTTCAGGCTGATAAGGAAGAGGCTTTTTATTTTCACCGAGAAACATCTTCGGGAAAGCTTTCGCGGGAGCCTTGACGCTTCCGTCGAAAGAAAGAATGCGCCTTGTGCCGATATCATAAAAAAGAAGAAGTCCGCCGCCCCCGATCCCGGAACCCTGCGGCTCGACCGCGCTCATCACCCATTGTGCGGTGATGGCCGCATCCACCGCATTTCCGCCCTGTTTCAATACTTCCAAAGCGGCTTGCGTTGCGCGAGGGTCCGGACTGATGACCATGGCTTTTTCGCCCGTGGCGGCCTGCGTTCCCGGGGAGAAAAGAACGCTGAGAAGAAAAAACGAAAAGACGGCGGGCAGATGGCGTACGATGTTTCCTAAAAAAGAATGGATCTTCGAACATGCGGTACGCCGTACCCCGTACGCCGTACCCAAGAGGGTTTTCATTTCGAAAGTATTCTCCATGGGGAAGGAATGACTATCATCGGAACGTAAAAAACGAGTAACTAGCGACCCAGGATCTTTTTCGCAGCTTTGAAAATATGGGGATGAGTGAGACCGTATTTTTCCAAAAGTTCGTCCGCCTTTCCGGACTCCGCAAAAGTGTCTTGAATGGCCACAAAACCCATCTTGCAAGGATGTTTCTTCGCGAGGAAAGTCGCGACCGCGCTTCCGAGTCCGCCCCAGATCTGGTGTTCTTCCGCAACGAGAATGTGCCCGGTCCGCTTGGCCTCCTCAAAGATAAGCTCCGTATCCAGCGGTTTCACGGTATGCAGGTCAATAACACTGGCGCTCATGCCCTCTTCGGCGAGACGCTCGGCTGCCTCAAGCGCTTCAAAAACTTCCAAACCGTTGGCGAGGATCGTCAGGTCCTTACCTTCGCGCAACCGGATCCCTTTTCCGATCTTGAAATCCGTCCCTGCTTTATGAACGACAGGCGCTTTCGGCCTCCCCGTGCGCATGTAAACGGGACCGGGATGTTTCGCGACTTCAAAGACCAAAGCCCGCGTGGAGATCTCATCGCACGGGACCACCACCGCAAAACCCGGGAGACTGGTCATGAGAGCGATATCCTCGATCGCCATCTGCGAGGCGCCATCTTCCCCGACCGAAATACCGCCATGAGAACCGACCACTTTTACATTGAATTCCGAGAACGCAACGCCCATGCGCAATTGATCAAAACCCTTGCTGATCAAAAAGGACGCAAAGCTGGAGATAAAAGGGACCTTCCCGCAAGAGGCAAGCCCCGCGGCCACTCCCACCAGGTTCGCTTCCTGGATCCCGACATTGAAGAACCTCTCCGGGAATTTTTCGGCAAAAATCGCGGACTTCGTGGCTTTGGAAAGATCCGCGTCAAGAACCACCACCCGGGGATCCCTCTTGCCGATCTCGACAAGCGTCTCCCCGTAAGCATCCCGCGTGGCTTTGCCCAATTTCTTTTCCATGGTCCTGATCCCTTTAATGACGCTTATTTGTCATTCCCGAAATCTTTTATCGGGGATCCAGTCTTTGGATACCCGCTAAAAACATGCGGGTATGACACTGCCGAAAATTATGCCAGTTCCTTCAAAGCTTTTTCAACTTCTTCGCGTGTCGGCGCGACGCCGTGAAAAGCATTGTTCCCTTCCATGAAAGAAACGCCTTTGCCTTTGATCGTATGCGCGATGATCATGACCGGCCGATCCTTGATCTTTTTGGCCTTTTCCACCGCGCTCAGGACCTGTTTCACATCGTGCCCGTTGATTTCAAACGTTTGCCAGCGAAAGGCCTTCCACTTGTCAACGACAGGCTCCATGTCGCAGATATTCTTCGTGGAATCGTCGAGCTGGAATTTGTTGTAATCCAAAAACGCGATCAGATGATCGACCTTATGATGCGCGGCCATCGCCGCCGCTTCCCAGGTCTGCCCTTCGTTCATCTCTCCATCGCTTGTGATCACATAGGTATAGTAATTTTTTTTATCCAACCGCCGCGCAAGCGCCATACCGATCCCCATCGAAAGACCCTGGCCGAGCGATCCGGTGGAGGCTTCCACCCCCGGAAGTTTGCGCCGGTCCGGATGCCCCTGGAGCGGACTTCCGAGTTTGCGAAAATCCGTAAGAGTTTTGGGATCAAAATATCCGGATTCGGCGAGAACGGCATAAAGAGCGGGCGAAGCATGCCCCTTACTAAGGATCAACCGGTCACGGTCCGGCCACTGAGGATCTTGGGGATTGTGCTCCATGAGGTTGAAGTAGAGAGCCACCAGTATTTCGGTAGAAGAGAGAGAACCGCCGGGATGCCCCGAGGCCGCAGCCCCAGTCATCTCAACGATGTGCCGGCGAACGAGTTTCGCCTTTGCCTTAAGTTGTTCTACGGAAAGCTGTTCCATTAATTATGAATGCCTGCGCTTGGTCATTTGTATAGAGGAAAAAGACAGCGAAGTCTAGCGGCTTTCGTGAGTGTCGTCAATGAATAAAAAAGCCGGTAGCTGATAGCCCGTAGCGGGCGCCCATAGGCCATGAGCCCGAAAACACAAATCGTTGCATTGCGCCATCAATTCTCTCGTGATATTCTTGCCGTATGTCGAACCAAGCCTTGTTGATCATTGCCTCGAGCGAAAAGGACGCGGATCTTTATTACGCGACCCGATTCATTGCTCCGGACGCGTTCGTTTTCGTTCAGGTCCGAGAAAAAAAATATATTCTGGTAAGCAACCTTGAGATCGACCGGACGAAAAGAGAGGCTTGTGTCCACGAAGTCCTCTCGACTTCCCGTCTCGCGCTGGAATACAAACAAAAACACAAAAAGGCCGGCTCCTTCACGGAGCTTGTCCTTTTTTTCCTGCAAAAGAAAAAGGTCCAAAGCATCCTCGTCCCCGGAAATTTTCCGGTCCAATACTACGAACCTTTGAAGCGCGCCGGCCTTCGCATCCGCCATCAAAGCGAGGGGGTTTTTAGGGACCGTTTGGTCAAAAACCGGGGCGAGATCGCCGCGATCACGCGGGTCTTGCGCGCCACGGAAAAAGCCGCCGCCGAGGCCGTCCGGATCCTGAGAAGATCCGTGATCCGGAAAGACAAACTTTATTTCTCGGGAAGAGTCCTCACGAGCGAAATGCTCCGGACGGCGATCCACCAAACGCTCCTGGCGGAAGGCTGCTCCGGAAAACACACGATCGTTTCCTGCGGCCGCCATTCGATCGACCCTCATGAGCGAGGATCCGGTCCTCTTTATGCCCACCAGCCGATCGTGATGGATATTTTTCCGCGTAGTGAGGAAACGCTTTATTATGCGGATTTCACACGCACCGTGGTTCGCGGCAAAGCATCGCCTGAACTTAAAAAAATGTACGCGGCAGTTAAAGAAGGCCAGAACATCGCTTTTAAAATGATCCGCCACGGAATGCCCAGTAAGAAAATCCACGACGCTATTCAGGCGAGATTCACACAACTCGGCTTCAAGACAGGGCTTAAAGACGGCCGCATGCAGGGATTTTTCCATAGCACGGGTCACGGTCTTGGTCTGGAGTTGCACGAACCTCCGCGTATCGGCGCGGGACCCGACATTTTAAAAACAGGCCAGGTCGTGACCGTGGAACCGGGTCTTTATTACAAAGGGGTGGGCGGTGTGCGTCTGGAGGACGTAGTCGTCGTGACAAAAAAAGGCTGCAAAAACCTTACAAAATTCCCGAAACAACTCGAACTCTAGGGAAAAATATCATGGAGATTCTTTATAAGATCAGCGCCTGGGCGGGAGCTCTCCTCCCCCTTTTCAATATCCCGCTTATCCTGAGGATCGTTAAGCGGAAGTCCGCTGATGATATCAGCCTGGTCTGGCTTTTCGGGGTTTGGATCTGCATCCTCCTCATGACTCCCGCAGCCCTGACCTCCCCGGACATCGCCTTCCGCGCCTTCGGCTGGACCAACATCATCTTCTTTACCGGAGTCGTGTTCGTGACCGTGAAGTATCACCATAAATTTAAAAGATGAGTCCGGAGTTCGGAGTTCGGCGCATCCTCATCCTTCTTTGCTCCGAACTCAGGACTCTTTACTCCACACTTTAAAAATGCACCCAACTTACAAAAGAATGCTTGCGGGGCTCAAAAAAGAAAAATTCTCCGCGCGCAGAAAGAAAATCGGCAGTGACTGGTCGCTCTATATTTTGCAGTGCCGCGACGGATCATTTTATACCGGCATCACCAATCATCTCCAGCGGCGTCTCAAAATGCATCAAGACGGCAAGGCTTCCCGCTATACCAGGACCCGGAGACCCGTGGAAATGCTTTATTCCGAAACATGCGGAGATCGTTCCCGCGCCTTGATACGGGAATGCGAAGTGAAGGAATGGCCTAAAAAGAAAAAAGAGGCGCTCATCCGGGGCGAAGAAAAAATAAGTCGGGCGAAAAACGTAAGGGGCGCAGCTAAAGGGAAAAAACCTTCGCGCCGTACCGCTGTCAATTCAGCTGATCTTCCAGCCTCTGCGTCAAGGCGTCGATCTGCTTCAAAAGATAATCCGGAACAAGGTCTTCCTCCTCAAGCTGGGTCTTCGCGGAATTCAGAAAACCGATCAGTCGCCTGAGGACCGAACTCCTTTTTTGCTCCTTCATCTCCGGAGTGTCTTTGGGCGCGTGCGTTTCGAGGATCTTTTTCACGGTCGCCCGGACTTCCTTGCATTCCTTACCTTCATTGAGAACGTCGTTCCGGAGTTCCGCAAACTCGTTGGTAGGGATGTTCTTGTTGTTCTTCGCGAGCCTCAAGAGATTAACGGATTCATAATCAGGGATCTTCCGAGGCGTTTCTTCTTCCGTAAAATCCGGCTTCACGATGCGCGGCTCTTCTTTCTCAAGAAAGGCGTAGGACTTGATGAGCTTGGAGGCCGTGGTCTCCCGGATGCTCAGCTCCTTTTTGCAGTAGACCTCGAAGGCCTGGTAACCCCAGTCTTTATAAAGTTTGTTCTTGTAAATGGAGAACAGGTGCTGGCCGAGCTGGATCCAGCTCGCCTTGTGCTGCTTCGCGATCTCAACCGTTTTCATACGCAATTCGTCGTTGGCCATCATGAACCCCTCGTGCGCTTTACTCTCATATAAATCTCAGATCGATCTTTCCCGGAATGATCTTATTCGCGTAGGCCATCTCAAGAAGCTTCCGGAATCCCGCCTCCCCGTCTTGACCGATATCCACCGTCCGGTCATTGACATACATCCCGACAAAACGGTCGTTCAGATCTTCCGAGATCCCGCGGCCGTACTGGAGCGCGTATTCTAAGGCTTCCCGGCGATGAGACAAGGCATATTCAATGCTCTCTTTGAAAAGTCCCGCAAAGGACCTCATGGTTTTCTCGCCAAGATCGCGGCGAATAATGTCGACCCCGAGCGGCAGCGGCAGCTTTGTCTTCTCATGCCACCAGGCGCCGAGGTCCAGGACCTTTTCGAGATCGTGTTCTGCGTACGTGATCTGGCCTTCATGGATCACCAGCCCGAGGTCCACTTCGTCTTTTTGTACAGCCTCAAGGATCTTGTCGAAAGGGATAAAAACGGGTTCAAAATTTTTTTCGTAAAGTTGAAGTGCCAGATAGGCTGTGGTGAGTTTTCCCGGGATCGCGATCTTTTTTCCTTTGATCCGGCACCCACCATCCGATCCATGCTGCCTTTTCGCAACGAGTATGGGCCCATAACGATCGCCGACGCTCGCTCCGGAACGCATCACAGCGTAACGGTCCGCCAAATAGGCGTACGCGTGGCAGGAGACCGCCGTGACTTCGAGTTCGCCGCGAAGCGCGCGCCGGTTCAGGCTTTCGATGTCTTCGATCACATGTTCGACCTCGAACCCGCGCATGGGGATCTTCTTTTTGGCGAGCGCATAGAACATAAAAGCATCGTCGGCATCGGGACTGTGGCCCACTCGCATGGATATCGGTTGGGGGTTTTTCATGAGGCAGGCATTATAACGTGATACCCGGCCGCAGGAAATGGGAATCGGGAATACGGACCTGGAATTATGCCGACCGTGCCGTCGCGAGGTATTCGTTGCGAAGCTTGGTAATGATCTCGCTGACACCGACAAGGTTCAGGAAGCTCTTGTACATCTTGGGCGTCACGGTGATCACGGCATCGCCGTATTGCTGGGCCAGAAGATCCGCCTGGAGATTTTTTTCTCCGGAAAAAACCATGGGCTTGATGTTCATCTTGCCGCGGACCGTTTTCCTGAGGTATCGTCTTGCTCCATCTAACGTGCCGGCTTGGAAAATGACGGTGCGGTTGGCCTGAGAAAGCTCGCCGTTGATCCTGTCAAGGAACCTCCGGTCGGTATCGTTCCGCACCAGGACGGCGATCGGAACATCCCCGGCGATCTTACGCATCAACAGTGCGGCACCGCGGTCCACGGCAAATTCGGGAGCCAGGATCAGAGCATCCGAATCTCCCAAGGTCGCGCCCCGGAGGAGAACTTTCCTGGCATCGGCAAAGCGCTGCCGTTCACGGGATGTTACGGGAGCAGAAGCGATATTAAATGCTTCTTGGGTCTGTGCTGCCGGGAGAAAGAACGAGGCGGTAAATTTTACGGCACGAAGCATGTGCGCCGTGAGCGACCAGATCCCGTCCATGATCTTTTCCGTAACCCCGCGAAACCCCTGCCTTGTTCCGCCGCCGAGTTTTTTATTTTCAACCATGAGCTGCTCGAAGCCCGTGATCGTTGTAGGCGCGATAGCGGCACTTTCAACGTCCCGCATCTCGCTGCGAGCGGTCGTGCTGCCGGTTTCCACCTTGAACTCCCCGTCCCGGACCGACTGGTCACCGGCGTAGAAACGCAGGTTAAAAAATCTCGCCTCCTGCGTGGGGTTAGGGACCGGAGATACGAAGAAAGTCGCACCGACCGTCCCGGTCTTATCCGGAAAAGCCTTTCCGAGATCCACGACCGCGTTGATCTCATATTCCCCCCAAGCGCCGTCCTGACCCAAAAGAACGATATCCTTCCTGTTCACTTCCTGGTCTTGCCAGGGGCTCTCGTCCCCGTAAAAACCGAAGTGGGCAAAGATCCTGAGTTTGGAGAGCATTTCAGGCTTCATTTTCATTTTAAGGCTCAAAAGGATACGGCCGCCGCTCTCGGGCTGGACCCTTACGGCCTTTTCCGAGAATGAAACGAGTCCGTTAAATTCAGCCTGCGCCTGCTTTAAGTCATCCGCACCGCTCGGCGACGTGTGGGAAGGGATCCCGACCGCGATATATTCGATCCCGTGTTCCTTCAGGTCCGTAGGGTCATAGAAGTGCCTGCCGTCAACGACCCTGGAACTTTTCGCGACCGCGCGGCCTTTTTCGTCAAAGAAAATAGGCTCGACGTTCGCAAAAGCGGGGGAAGCCGTCACCAAAAATTGAAGCTCACTCCCCTTCACGGCCTCACGGGCATTTTCTTGCGCCGTCCGGGCCCCCATAACGAACGTGAGGTTCTCGGGAGGATACTGGACATGCATTTTGGCCACGTCGCGTCCTGCGTTCGTTATGGCCTGCTGGTCCACATCGGTCGCACGAACGATGGCCCCCTCTTCGAGCAACTTTTTGATCAGGTTCAGCGCTTGCGATTGACGCGTCGTAAAGACCCCCGGCTTATAGGCAAGACCGAGCACCGCGACCACTTTGCCGCGGAGATCGCCCCCGGCCGCCGCCCTTGCTTTTTCAAGATAAAGGTCGATCTGCCCGTCGTTGATCCCCCAGACCGTTCCGAGAAAAGGCACCGGAGAAAAAGCCATCGCAATGGCATCCCTTTTAAGATCTTTTTCCGAAAATTGGAATTTCTGCTGGATCTCCCGCCGGATCTCCTGGAATTCCTGAACGAGATTCTCCGGTAATTGTTTCGCGTAGTCTTCCATGGCTTTAAGCGCGGCGTTCAATTTATAACCGCCCCAACCGATCCCGGGCGCGAGGTATTCTTCGCCCACCACGAAGTCCAACCCCAGACCCCGCTTCACATCCCGGATGTTCGCTCCCACGCGTTCGGCGATCTCCGCGATCATGTTGATATAAGAAATACGCAGGGCTAAAAAGAACTCCCTGGAACGCTCGACGAATTCGGCGTGATCCACACTCGGGGCCTCGGAGGTTTCGCCGTGCCCGATATTAAAATAAGGAAAGCTCAGGCTTTCGGGGGTCTGGCCCGACAGGGTCCGCGCCAGCCTTTGGATCGATTCGGGGTTATTTATTTTCTTTTCATTGAAAAAATTCCGGCCGTCAAAGATCGGCGGCAGTTCCTTCTTGTGGTCCAGGAACCAAAGACGGAGATTTTCAAAATCGATCTGGTTAAAAGCCGGCCATTCCGTCGCGAGGACCACGGCATCCACGTCCTCCAGCATGGCGTTCATCTGCGCCGGATCCGAGTAATATTCGATGGCCGTATCATCCTTGAAGGGTCCGATCCTCGGGTCCCGAAGACGCTCCACAGCGACGGGGTCATAAACACGGACCTTGGCGCCGCCGATCAGCAGCTCTTCGATCACCTTTACAGCGCGCGATTCGCGAATGTCGTCAGTGCCGGGCTTGAATGAAGCGCCTAATACCACGACGGTTTTGCCCTGAACGCCTTGGCTGCTCTTTAACTTCGGGATGATCAGCCCTTCGACAAAACGCCTCCACTGAAGTTCGTTCACCGCAAGGGCATCCAGCACCAGGCCGGGAAGGACCCCGAGACCGCGAGCGATCTGAACGATTGACGCAAGATCCTTGGGAAAACAAGAACCTCCAAATCCTAAGCCGGCGGCTAAAAATGCCCTCCCGACCCGGCGGTCTTCTTCTTGAGAACCTTTTTGCGTTGCAATGTCATGGGCCACCTGCTCGACGTTGAGCCCCAGTTTCTCCGTGAGCCAGCTGACAAAATTGACAAAAGATATCTTTACGCTGCGGTAGCCGTTGGCGGCGTACTTTACAAGCGGCGCGCTGGTCAGATCGGTGAGCACGATCGGGACTTCCGTACGCGCATGATCCGGAGCGGGATTCGCATGGGCATAAAGCTTTGCGATCTTTTCCGCGATGGCGCGGTCGTCGGCGCCGATTACGACGCGGCCTGCAACGCCGCGGTCATCCTCGACCTCTTTGCCTTCACGCAGGAACTCCGGCTCCCACGCAAAATGGAGAGCAGCCCCTTGGAGGTCCTCCCCGGCGGCTTCGCGCCTTTGGAATTCCTCGGCCACCACTGCTTTTAATGCAGCGACCGTATCCCGCGGCGGGGCCGTACTTTTTCCGATGATGATCTTGGATTCCCCCGGGTGGATAAGCCGTGCGATCTCCCGGACAGAATCTTTAAGATAGTTGATGTTGGCATGCCCGGTCTCGCTTTGCGGCGTCTGGACAGCCAGGAAAATGATCTCCCGTCCTTCGATCGCCTGTGCGTAATCGGTGGTGAACTTGAGTTTTCCGGTTCCGAGCCCTTCGGTCAGAAGCTCCTGGAGATCCGGGGCATGAAAGATCAATTCCCCCCTAGAAAGTTTTTCGACGATCTTCGGTTGGATGTCCACTGCGACTACATCGTGCCCCCAATCGGTTACGAGCAGAATGGCTTTCGTCGCACCCACAAATCCCGTTCCGATCACCGCGATCTTTTGAGCCTCGTGCTGCGGCCAGGCATTTTTCGTCCGCATTTCCGAGCGTTGTGCGGAGGACCTTCCTTCGAGGCGTAGTATCTGGACCCGGTCCTCACCACCGGTAAAAGGAGTGCGGAGAGTCCACCCCTGGAGCAAATCCCCGCGTTCGCCATAGTCTTTGCCGACGAGAAGGTCACGAACCAGATAACGGGCCCCCTGATCGATCAAGCGAGTAAGTCCTTCAGAAACATGCATCGCGACTTTTTTGTCCTCCGCAGCCTCAAGGGCCCCGGCAGCAAATTGAAAAGTAATGACAAAGGCGTTTCCTTGAGCGTCCTTCCTGGCCAGGACAAGCGAACTCTGGCGGGAAGTATTGATTACATAATAGTGGTGCTTGTTAGTACGAGCCGGGTCATCCCCAAAAGCGGCCTGCATTTCCCTGGTAGCGCCCTCGAACCTTGCGTAAAAATCCGGGTCCCAGAAGGGAACTTCCGATGTTTTAAGAAGATCGGGCCTGAACAGACCGATCAAAGTCATCAGAGGTTTCAGGTTCTCTCCAAAAAGACGGCCCGCACGCTCCCTGTTAAGTCTGGAAAAACCTTCCAGCTGTTCAAAAAAATGATCGGAGGGGACCCTTCCCTCCGGGAGCTTATAACCGACCCTTGTCTCGCGAATCAATTGTTTCAGGGAATCCATGGCTGAAGCCTCCTGCCGGGCAACCGCATCCAAGATCTTGAACAGCTCCATTTCGCGGATGACCCCATCGATGCTGTCCATGACAAAGGTCTCCTGTTCGCCGGCCCCGGCCAGGACCTCAGACAACTGCGTCCATCGCATCGGTTTCCATTCGATAACTTCAATGCCGCTTGGCATCGGGACCCCGATATTTATTTCGGACGGCAGTTTTCCTTTGGGAAAAGCCGCATATTTCTTTCCAAGTTTAGGTTCGCGAGGCTGGATAAATTTCATTCCTGCTCCGGAAGCAGCCGTCAACTGACGAATGGCTTCCTCATCAAGAAGCACCTGGGTTCGCGCCTTGAACCCCTTAAAATTTCTTTCCTCTTCGTATTTTATGGGAGCGCCCATATTAAGATTGACCATGGTTGGCAATTTGCCTGCAGGAGCGAAAACAAAGGACTGGATCTTGTTTTCACGCGTCCTCAGGGAATGTGCGTCCGGATGCCCATCAAGATAGCGGGTGATATATTCCGCCCACGGCTGATAGTCCTCCCGGACACCTAGCGTTAATCCTTCTCTCAGGCGTTCCGCCTCGGCAGGAGACGCTTCCATGTAACGCTCAAACCAATCTCCCGCCATACGAACCAGCAGCATTTCCGTAAGGTCCATGGCCTGCAGATTGAGAGAGATCCTTTCTTTGTCGTCCGCCGTTTCAGCTTTTTCGGCCAGACTCTCGATCGTTTCTTTAAAAAGTCGCAGTCCCGGGGACAATTGATCAAGAACGTTTTTCCTGAGATATGTAAAAATATCTCCGTGATAAGCATGGTGCTTCAAGCTATTTAGAGCCTCCGTCCCCCTTGTCGAGGAATCGCCGCCCGGTTTTTGCGGTGTTTTTTGTTGCCATGTCTTGAGCTCGTGAAAAGCACGGAACATCCCAAAAAGCCCTAAACCTTTTGCCGTATGTTTATAAAGAGGATTGTCCGTCTTCCAACCAAAGTCGGAGGCCTTCATGGGAATGGCATAATCCGAAGCATTGAATTGAAGCCGGCCGAACATCGCGTCGCGATCTTCAATTTCTTTGAGCGTGTTCTCTAACAAGTAGGCGTGCCCCATGGCCTGCCCGGTCACCATGTCCACTTTCCAGGAATTGGAAACGGCGCGATACATACGCTCGCGGCGGATCCTGGGATCCGAACGGAGTCTTTTTACTTCCTTCAAGGCTTCCGCAAGACTTCTCGCGGACGGACGCCTGCCTCCGCCTTCCTGCGTGCTTTTTTCGCCATCATCATACGCCACGAAAACACCGTTCAGTATCTCCCACTCCTTTTTGCGCAACTTATCACGCAAAATGTCCTGGGTGATGACCGAAGTGTTCGGCTCGCCCTTTTCGCTTAGGACTTCTATGATCTCTAAGGTCTTTATATCCCGGATAACCCAAACTTCGGGATTGCTTCCGGCATAGGGACCGATCACTTCGCCGCTATTGCTCATCACCTTCATCATGAATGAGGACGAGGCCTCCAGATCTTCATCCGACAGCATCGCCGCGCTCTGAACTCCCCTGGCAATGATCTGAGCTTCGTAATAGGTGTAATCTTCGAGGGTCGCAATACGATCTTCCAGGCCGAGCAGTTCCGAAAGGAATCTGATGTAGAGAAAACGATTATGGGCCTCCGGCAGATCAAAAGTGCGGCCGCCGATGAGCACGCGGCAGAGCCCTTCACGCAACGCTTTGATCTCCGGCTGGTCTTTCAACCGGTTCCGAAGCGCTTCAAAAATTTCTCTGTCACGACCCTCTTTCCAGATCTGGAAACGACCGTCAAAAGGCCGCTTTCCCTCCATTTCATTCGGAATACCGGCCTCTTCCGTCGCCTTTTGGGCGGCCACAGCCAGTATTTCCTCATATTTGTCCGGGCCTTTGTAGGCTACAAATCGCCTGACATTGGCAGTGACGGGATCCGCAAGAACGGCATCGCGAGCTTCTCCAAAATCTTTTTCAAGTTTCTCCCAATCCTCCGGAAGATCTTCCCGCACCGCTTTTTGGAGAAGCTCCTGCATCTCCTTCAAATGCCCCACAAGCCGGGCATCATCCATGCCGCGTTGCCTCTTATAGTTCTCAAAAGTATTCCCGAGCCAGTCAGACGCGCCTTTAAAGTCTCGCGTTTTACGAAGCCACATCAGAAGCGTCAAGACGTCTCCCGCGCTGACCCATTCACTTTGCGCCTTAAACCGTTCCAGAAGGTCCGGATGTTGATCCAATGTGCCATAAAATTGACGGTCGTTCGCCTCTGGGGGAAGTCTGTTTCCTGGCTTAGAGACTTGAAGCCGTTCCTTGTAACGCTGGATCAGGGTCCTCCTCTCGGGAGACTGCCATCTCGGGAGAAAAACGCCGTTCGTGCTGCGGATCTTTTTTGCCTGGTCGTAAAAGCCGATAACGCGGTGCCACGCGGTACGAAAGATATTCTTCAAAAGCGCAGGAAGATGTTCCACAAGATTGACGCCGGTGATCAAATGGAAAACTTCCGCTGTGAAATCAGCGATGCTGATCTTGCCGTCATGGACGATCGTGGACCGCAGCCATTCCGGGAATCCTAAAAGTTCATAATGCCCTTCCCAAGCCTCGAAGAGGCCTGGCCGGAAGACCGTATGGTTGAGCGTCACCCGTATCGCTTTTTTAAGGTAGCGGGTGGGTAAGCTTACGAAAACCTCATGGTCCAACAAGACCACATTGCCGGGATTGAGATCGTTTTCAAGGGTCTGGATTAAACACTCGCTCGCATCCCTGAAAAATGCCATGTCGCTCTCGCGCTTGCCTTCATCGTCATAAACTTCCAAAAAGGCCGGATTTTCCTGACCGTCCGGACGCGTGACGTAAGCGTCCAAATAATATTGAGGCGCTTTATGGACCCTGGATTGAGTTTTGTAGACCCTGAAAGAGATCGTTCTGGGGCTCCCTGACACGTTTCGCGTGACATCGAACTTTATCCCGGTGTCCTGCATTTGTTCTTTCGCGATCTTCCCGAGAAGTTTCCTAGCGCCGTTTCCATCGAGGCCCTTGACAGGCTTGTTCTTAATGAAGTTCCAAAGCGGGTGGATACCGGTCACATTCATCCCGATCGCGGTCCACGCCTCGAAAAGGTCCGGCATCAACGCCCCGAGACCTCCCGTAAGCGTGACCTGGGAAATTTCGCCGGCTTCGAACGCGCCGTACAACGCTTCGATCTTTTCAAGAAGGTCCATCGGAAGACCGCATTCCCACTGACGGCTGTAAACGTGCCGCTTGGCAAGACGCGAGGTGTTTGTTTCAACCCAACTCGGTTCTTTCGAGCTTTTATCCGAACGCCTTGCCTCGGAGAGAAGATTTCCACGAACTTCCGATCTCCCGGGCGTAATCTTTTTTCTCTCCTGTCTTTGAGAAAAATTGGGATGAACAAGTTCAGAACGTTTTGGCGCTAAGGCGACCCGTGAAGCAAACACTTCATAAATGGATCGCCATTGATTCCATTCACGAAGGATAAAATCAACCCCGGCGCGGGCCAACCGGTCTTTAATCACCGGGTCGCCATCCTCGGGCAATCCAAAAGTAACGCCTCCCATTTTTTTGACCGTCGCGATGCCGTCGATCCAATCGTCAAAAAGAACCAGGGTGTGTTCGGGATGCCGCTTTTGAAGCTCTTGGAGCACTTCGTCGCGATGGAACGGCTGGCGAGAATCGTCCGGTCCGCTGTGAATCCAATCCGACGAAAAATATTCAAGAAAACCGCGAGCTTCAAGTTGGCGGAGAAGATCCGCGCGTCCAGTTTTGCTGACGATTGCTATATCAATGTTTTTTTCGGACAACGCTTTGACGAAATCGAGGGCGCCGGGTAAGGCTTTCGGAGCGCTTGTTTTACGGGTCTTCATTCGGATGCGACTCAAAGCTTCGCGAACTTCCGTCTCCGATTTCTCGCTAATGCTCGCGAGCGAGACAATGATTTCGGCGTTCAATTTGTTCGTGATGTTGCGGCCCACCCATTCGCTGGACGGATATTCTCCCATTAGTTCATGATAAGTTTGACGGTATTCTTCGGCCCAAGAGGACTCCAAAAGAACGCCGTGAACGTCAAACACGGCAAGCACTGGTTTTCCGGGACGAAGAAGGACATCCAACTGCCGTTTAAAATCGGCTTCTTTTTCAACAGGAGTCGTTTCGGCACGCAATCTTGCTACCGCCAGTCTGACAAAATCGCCATGGTTCGCGTACAAGTCTCTCATGTTTTCATCGGTTAAGGGCAGCCACTTGACCCAGGATCCTTTTCCGACTTGGAGTTCCAGATTTTCCGTGGCTTCATACGGAAGATTCAAATGATAGACTTCGGTTTCAAGCCACGCGTTGTCCGTATTTCGAGGATCATCCACATATCCCCGATAAAGCCGGATCGCGCCCTCCATGGAAATTTCTTGGCCAATCTTAACCCCCAGACGACGCTTGAGAGCCTGAAAAGACGTTTCGCCGTTCCATAAAATCACGCCTGGAATTCTCCAGAGCGGATCCTTCTCCCCTTGGACGGCAAGCATCTCGTGCAGTCCGGTTTGAGGATTCAACCGCGTAATGATCGGATCGACGGCCGCATTGGGCCCCCATTTCCAAAGACTCCCGCGCCCAGTGATGCCTGTTCTTCCTTTGGGATTCAGAGAAACCCCATATCGGTTCCGCCGGACAGGCCCTTCATAACTTTCCTGAGGCACCTTGGCCAAACGGATGTCTTCCACGTCCGGACGGTTTTCGCGCCCCTGTTCATCCAAGACGGGCCCATGTTTGAGAACCTGCGGTGAAGTGTAATAAGCGGGAGCATAAGACGGATACTCCGCTTCCCAATCCACTTTATCATCCGGAACCGGGTATCTTTCCGGATAATCCTCCGGTCTTAGGGCCCGCGCAATTTCATGACGCTCCCGAACAAATGTCTGCCATTTGTTCTGAAGATAACCTTCGATGATGAAGTAATTTTTTGACGTCACTCCGTTCGTGAAATAATTCCAGGAATTGGCGGTCGTTTGGACGGTTCTCCAGAAAATGACTTTCTTTCCTTCGATGTCATGGATCGGAGCTTTTTCAAATTCGCCGGTTTGAGGGTAGCGGACGGCCATTTCCCGATGCAGATCTTCGAAAGCGGCGATGTCCTCCTTCAAAAGACCGTAACGGGTATCCGTGGACGTTCTTCGCAGCTGGATGTAGTTCACGTTGGGATATTGCGACAAAAATTTCAGAAGCTCTGGAATTTCGTTTTTGTTCTCGCGAGTGACAACGATCGAAACGCGCATCTTTGTTTTCGTGTGGCGAAAGATAAAATCCCAGTCTGGAATTTTCCGACGTCCCTGGCCCGCCATTTTTTCAAGCGTTCTCGGCGAGAGCGTCAAGACGGTATAACTGACACTGTCGGACTTGTTAATGGCCTCCATTTTTTCTGTGGCCAGTTGCCCGTTCACGCGCAAACCAACAAAAAAACCATGCTGTTTAAGATGATCCATCAAGGGTCCGAGATAACGATAGAGCAAGGGGTCGGTGTTTTGTCCGGTAAGATAAATTTTCTGAATGCCCCTGGTGCGAAGACTTTTGAGAAAGGCGTCAAAATTTTTCCATTCGGAAAAATGGGTGTTCAAATAATTGTATTGAGCGAACTCGGCCTGGAGGTCGTAGCCCAAACAAAAGCGGCAGTTCAAATTGCAGGGACCGATCAAATTGATGTTAGCAAAGAAAGGTTCGCCACGATCCCTTCGTTTAAAAGGCTGTCCCGGGTCTTCCAGAGTTTCGAAATGGCTCGTCTCATCGACGGTTTCATCCCGCACCTCCGAGCGGTTTCTTCCCTCTTTCGGGGCAAGAACGATGAGGCGGTAGTCTTTTTCCTGAAAAGAAATGTCCAGGATCCTTGGAAATTCTGTCCCGCCATCCCGTTCCTTCACGATCGGAAAAAGCTCTCCCGTCAGGGCGTCTTTGGCTTCCCAGTCTTCGAGCGGAATATTTTCTGCCGCAGGAACAGGGAATTCGACAAAGCGAAGGTCCATCGGCCCTTGTCGCGGCCTGAGATTCACCGCAAAAACCACCCACTCTCCCTTTTCAGTCTTCCATCCCAAACTAACAACACGGTCCAGATTCGCGTTATCAAGAAGACGGATAAAATTCTGCTTTGACCCCTTCACGGCCGCCATAAGTTCCCGCTTGAACTTTGCGGCCGGAGCCTCACGAATCACCCGCTCTAGCTTTTCAATATCGGTCCTCGCGGCAAGTTCCTCCGCCGTGTTCACAAAGGGTTTGGCATGCTCACCGTGTAAGGCGGCACGACGACCCGCAACGTCCCCGCCAACGATCGGGCGAACATCTCCCCGGTGACCTAATACATCCCGAAGTATTAACATGACACCCAGATCCTCCTTCGCCAGATAAGCCGTAACGAACGAAAGGGCGAGCACGCCGGCGACCGAAAACCCTTTTCCAAGGTCTTCGGGGTAATGCGCCATGGCATTAAGGGAATTTTGGTCAAAATTGGTGGGGTATAAAAGAAATCGTTTCTTTGTCCCGGGGTGCCGGACCGTGTAAAGGAGCGTTTCTTCGATTACTTTCCCGATCGCATAGGCCGAAGCGGCGTGGTTACACGCGAATTTGACTAAGGCTCTAAAAAAGCTGTCATTATAAACCGCAACCGGAGAAGGTGCCCCCGCCTCGATCAAGGCTTCTTGGTCGTTCGGATCGTAGGCTTCGAACGCAATTTCCATGGAGGCGTCCTGCAAGATTTCCTGTAGAGGGTCCCCTTCCACGGATGTTCCGGACTTCAAACCGGCCGCGGCAAGAAATCCGGACAAATTCTTCTTAAGCAAATAGCTTCCCATGTCGCCCCGGACCGCATCGAATCCGAGCTCCTTGAGATAGCGCAATGACCGCTTATAGTAGTTCTGGACCCCCGGAGAAAAAATATTGAGCAGAACTTGATCGGTGTTATAGGTGTTTTCGCCCATCCCCGGAAAATGCCGGATCAACACGACCTCTTCCTTGTCCCCTTCCCCCATCCTTTTGGCAAAAAAAGCCCCTCTTGTTTCTCTTATATGGTCATTGATGTAAGCTTGTTTTTTATCCTCGGGAAGACTTCGAAAATGCCGGTTCTCTCCGGGTGTCAACCTCTCGTGAAAAGTCCAATCAAGATTTTCTTCATTGATCGCATCGGGTGCAAGCCAGGGAATGAAATCGGCCATGGTTTTGATCCCGAGGCTGTGGGCTTTTTTATTGAAAGCCCTTACGTCCTTTTCCGTTTCTTCGGAGGTCCCGGGGCCCGCATCGGAGTCGGACAGCCTGGGATTGAGCTTTAGCATGCTGGTAATGGAAAAATTGTTCGACCCGTCCCGAAGCGTTAACCCGTCCAGCTCATCGCGTTTTGTCTCATAACCCTTGACCATCACGATCGTCTTTCCGTTCCCGGAGATCAGAAAATGTTCTCCCTTATTAGGGACTTGATGGACGGCCGGTGAGATATCACCCGTGGCAAAGAGACTGTTGTAAGGATAGACGCGCCCCATTCCGAAACTCTCTTGAAGGGGCTCCAACAACCGCGCTGCTTTTTTAAACGCTCCGGATTCAATGATCGCCCCATTCCGGATCTCTGCCCCGACATCAAGCGGAAGCCCCAGCGTCAGCCCCGGAAGCTCCGTCGTAGCAACGGTTGCGGTTTGTTCGGTTTCACACGCTTCCGAACGGCTTGGCGAAATGAGGAACGAATCTCCGGCGCCTTCCAAGCGATACTGGCTTGCCTCCGCAAAAGATCTCAAATGCTGCGTTTGAGCACCCAAAACAACCCTTCCATGACGATCTACTTTCAGGGGTACCGACCGAGCATAGATCTCATCGTCGTATGCCCGCACCTTCGCAGGATCCTGCGGGCGTTCAGCAAGAATTTTTTTCTCCCATGTTTCTCTTGGAAAAACCCGGAATTTCTGCCCGTCCTGTTCTGGCAATCCCACAAGCTCTGCTTGGGAACCCAGATCTTTTCTCCATGCGGCCGGAATAACGATGCGTTGTTTTTCGTCTTTTGTAACAACAAAGGTGCTTAAAAATCTGACTTCCGAACGGGCAAAAGCAGGAGCGGCCGCAGCCGGGGCGGAGATTTTGAGAACGGCTTTTTTCAGAAAGGAGCTCGCCGCGTGATAAGCTTTGTCGGAGGTCATCCGTGGAACGCTCCTAAGAATCCCCGAAATGCGCGCTGCGGTGCTGGCCAATGCCCGCCGCCAGTTTCCGGGAGATACTTCTCCCAAAAAGACCATATCACTTCTTACCAACGCTGCGATCTGAGAAGTCTCAACGGCTTTTTCCCCAAGGAGTGCTGCCAGGTAATTTTTCCTGGAATCCGCGGCAACCTCTCCGATATGCGGTGTGATCTCGACGTAGGAGCTTCCGGCCCTAAGGGCTTTTTCTTTGAGGCCTTCCGTGTGAAAACCCCCGGTGATAAACACGGCCTTCATTTGCTTGCGTTGCCCCATGCGCGCAAGCGCTTGCTTCATCATCCAGCTTTCGCGTTCGATCGCCCCTTCGTAAAAGCGGATTGCCGTCCCGTACAAAGACCGCAGGCTTGAGATTTCAGACCGGAGCCTGGATCCTGGCTTTAGGCTTGGGTCTGTAGTCCGTAGCCCGAGGAGAAGACTTTCGATCGTGATCTTTTTGGAAAGGATTTCCTGATATTCGCTGCGGTTCAGTTCCAGTTCAAAGAGCTTTTGAATAAGGCGAAAATCACGCAGGGTCCCGGCAAGCCGACGGTCTTTTTCGGTCCTGATAAGACAAGCGGTTAGTTTGCCGGCAAGATTTTCCATCTCATCCCGCAAAACATCGCCCTGCAATTCGCTTGTGAGAATGATCTGCTGAAGATAAAGCCTGAGATTAGGATAGGCCTCGAATGAAAAATCTTCGGGAAGCCGATCGAGCAATTTTTCGAAGACAAAGCGGGTTTTGTAAGCAGGCAGTTCATGTTTTTTCGCCCGTTCAAAAACATCCATAACCTCCTTAACGGCGGATGGAGTTCCGGTTTTTATGCTTTCCGCTTTCCGCCCTCCGTTCTCCAAGGCGTTGATTTCGGCTAAAAACTCTTCTCGCTCCTTTTCGACTTTTCCCATGTCGATCTTGGGGTCGATCGCCTTCAGCCGGAAATACCGGACAAGGACCGGCCAATCCTTTTGTTCCAGGATATTGTCCAGATCGAGCTTGAGATCGCGGGCCGCCGTCATTTTCAGAGAGGCCAACCACTCCGCAAGCGGCAACCGCCCTTCTTCAAAAGCTGTTTCCTGAGTTAAAAATCTTTTCAAGGGTTTGCTCATTAAGAGTGAGGTTTTTTTCTGCCACTGAAGATAAAACGTCTCTAGAAAGTCCTGCGCAAGCCCGCGTCTTTCAAAAACCCGCCTGAAAGCCTCCCGGTTCTCCGCATACGCTTCCGCTTTCTCAACGCCATAGCCTTCGGCTAGAACGGCGTCTTGCGTACGGCGTACGGCGTTTGCTTCTTTCTTACCGTCGCGCTCCGTGTTCCCTACTTCATGCAACGTTTGATCCATCAGGAAAGCTTCAGCGCCTGTGAGCTCTCCCGCCTGCATGAGCTTTTCGTTCACCGCCTGCTGGAGTTCGGGTTCCTGAGGAAAAAAGTTAAACAGTTCGGGCGTAAGCTTATTGCCCGCCCCTTCCAAAAGCATTAGTCGAACACCGTAATTCTTAGAAAGGTGCCCTAGAATATTTTTGATGTTCTTCTGTGCATCATAATTAGCGTGGGCTTCTTGGATATGGATGAGAAGAGGACCGCCTTTGGGACCTTGGACCCTGTCGGTAACCTTGCCGAATTCCGAGGGGACCGTAAAGGAAGAAATAAATGCCGGGGATTCCACATTCGCAGCGCGGGCGGCAGGAGCCGGAACGAGCGTGTTGGTCACAAAGAAAGTGACGGCGACAATACCAGAAAAAAATCTTTGTAACTGCTTGGAGCAGTTCATGAAATGAGTGCTTCCTTTCAAGGCTTTCAGTTGGGACTACTTAGTGAAAGGCTAACACATATTCCTTATATTTCAACTATTTGGAAAAGGATTTATCATGGTATGTTTAACATCTTTTTTGTTTTAAAACAGGGTTTCCGTTCAGGGTTTTTTGCTATAAATTGCTATCGGTTGACAATTCGCGGGTTCAATGAGCAACCTACATTCAACAAGCAAATGCAACACTTGGGAGAAAGTATTGATTTAAAACAGGTTCTGGGCTATATACTAGTGAAGTGTCCCCCGTGACCTCATTGGAGAAATGGGCTATGGACGCTATGCCGATGAAAAGACTCTTTGTTTTTTTCTTTTTTTTGATTGTCGCCTGGACCACTACTCCGATTTTGTCGAGATCGGAAACGCCTGAAGTTGTGAACGACGCGGCGATCGCTCTATCGAATCTCGCATTCCCCGAAGAGATCGGTAAAGTCCGGGAGCGCTTCGTCGGAAAGAACCCTCGGACGATCATTCAGATCCAAGATGTCCATGCGCACGCCACGGCCCAACAAAATATTGCGTCCATTCTGGAGCGACTTCGCACGGTATTTGGTATGGAGAAAGTCGCACTCGAAGGCGCCTGGACCTCCACTTCCCTCCCCGAAAGTCATGCGATCCCGACCTCGCGCGAAAAGCAACTTCTCGCCGGGAGCCTTCTTGAGAAGGGCAGGATCTCGGGGCCGGTTTGTGCCGCCATCATGTCCCCGGAACCGATCACGCTTGTGGGGATCGAGGAGAAGGCCTCCTATGAAAAAAACAGGGCTCTTTTCCTGGATCATCTCACAAAAACGGAGGAGACCCGCGGAAAACTCCAAACCTACGGGGCTTTGCTCGGAGAATCGCAAAGATCCACTTGGGGTCCGGAGCTTTTATCCCTTGGGAACGCCTTCGAAAAATTCCGGGACACTTCCGACCTCGGAAAATTCTTTCCGGTCCTCCTTCGAACCGCCGAAGCCCGGAACGCTGACATCTCCGACCTCCCTCAGATCGTTCTGTTAAAAGACATCACGGCCTTGGAAAAAAGCTTTGAAAAGGCACGCCTCGAAAAAGAAGTGAAACAGGTCCTTAAAAAATACAAGGATAGGCCTTGGACGATCGAGGAACTGATCCGCGGCGGCAAAATACCTCCTCAGGAGATCGGCCTCTATCCCGAGATTAAAAAGCTGACGCTCCTTTACAAAATGCGCGACGAACTCTCCTTGCTGGACCTGACGGATCAGATCGAAACTTTGACCGGCCGCACCCTCGAAAAGCTTGTCCGCACCTCTGAGGAGAGTGCCTTGTGGGAGAAGACCGAACGGTTCTATCTTGCTCGCCGTATTCTTTTGTTGCAGGCATCCCCCGCGGATATAAAAACTTACAAACGCGAGAATCTCGTTCTTAGGTCCGAACTCTCCGGCGCCGGTCTTTCGGAGGCCCTTTCCCTATCGCTCGGGTTTTATGAGGTGGTTCAAAAACGCGATGAGATTTTTTTTGAAAAAATTGTGAGTGATCCTTCCCTGACCGGCAATATCGCGCTTGTCACGGGTGGTTTCCACACGGAGGGACTCTCTCAACGTCTCCGCGATGCAGGAATATCCTATATCACGATCACCCCCGAGCTTGGCGGTGTCGCCATGAACGAAAAACTTTACAACGAACGGATGACGGAGGCCGTCGAAACGGAGAAAATAGGTGGCATAAAATCCGAAATGCCGTCCGGCATCCGCCATTCGCCACCTTCTCCGGAAGAAGTTACTCTTTCCGATCTCCGGAACGCCATCGCCTGGATAGACAACAGCTTCCAGAAAAGTTATGCGGTGTTGATGCAGACTCGTGATGTTCGAAAAGCGGAAGAGGTTTTTTGGGGAAACGCGGTTGCCGTGCCAAGATCCGACAGGATCGCCCATCTTTCCAGGGAAAGAAAGGTCGTGTCGAAGCCGGAAGCGGGAGTCGAGGTCAGCGCTTCGGAATTGCGGGTCAATGAATTTGCGGCAAAACCCCGCAGGGAACAGATC
>Ga0074199_1000129_pt1:0-57500 | contig 157998 bp, 127 predicted proteins | sample EPASupsiteSAE347_FD_64528 | JGI IMG/M metagenome (GOLD analysis project Ga0074199, IMG submission 64528) | Bioremediated contaminated groundwater from EPA Superfund site, New Mexico - Sample SAE3-47 | ecosystem: Environmental > Aquatic > Deep subsurface > Groundwater > Contaminated ... | reverse complement strand
GGAATAACGTTTTGACAGATGATTTCCTTTTCAATAGTATTAACGCTGAGGGAAAAATCTATGACCCAAAATCGACGGAAACATTTTTTCATCAACAAACCTCTTCAAATCCGCTTTATGCTCGCGGTCATTGTTCCCCTTCTCTTGATCAATTTTGTCGCGCTTGCCGGCCTCTATTTTGGAATCTGGAGCAAAGTCCTCGAAACCTTTTCTAATGAGCAAACGCTCAATGATCTCGTGACCGCTTCTCGAATGGTCGAATATGACCAAGCCCGCCACCCCGCTCCCAACCGGAATTTTTCTTCTTTGTCTTTTTTTATGCAAACCGGAAAACTGAGCCAACGGCAACGCGAGATCTTCAAAGGAATCCTTGACGAAACGAACCGTTCGTTACTCTGGAAGTTTTCTCTGCTCCTTTTCTTTCTTGCCTGGGGTACGATTTTTATTTCGCATAAGATCGCGGGGCCACTTTTCAGGTTCAGCAAAGCTTTCAATGAGGTTGAGGCGGGCGATTATCGATCCCGCGTCATCTTAAGAAAGCTGGATGAAGGCCATCCTGTCGCGCAGGAGTTCAACGAGGCGATGGAAAAAACGGACCATTTTCTCTCTGACCTTAAAACTTTAGTTCAAGAAAAGGACGCTCCTCAAGCGGTCACAAAGATCAAAGAAAAACTCTCGACCGTCCAAACTAGTGCTAATGTTTAAACGCCTTATTTGTTTTTTGCTCGGATTTTCCCTCATTTTTCCTCTCTTTCCCCTCCCTCTCCTGGCCTTTGAACCCTCTGCCGAAGACCGGATCCTTTTGAACAAGATCGAAAAAGACACATTTCAATATTTCACGCGCCTCTCAGATAAGATCACGGGGCTCACCAGGGATTCTTCCCGCGCAGGTTCACCTTCTTCCGTGGCAAGTACCGGATTTGCCCTCGCCGCTTACGCAATCGGGGGTTCCCGAGGCTGGATCGCCCAGGATTACGCATACGCACGGATCCTCACGACCCTTCAAACGCTCCGCCGAAAAGCCGCGCACCAGCAAGGGGTTTTTTATCATTTTCTCGATGTCAGAACTGGAAACAGGGTTTGGGGCTCGGAGGCCTCCTCGATCGACACCGCTCTTGCCGTAGCGGGCGCTCTTTTGACCGCCCGTTATTATCCGGGAACGGAGATCGAGAAACTCGCCCGCGAGATCTATGAGCGCGTCAATTGGAAATGGATGATGAATGGTTCCGATTTTATTTGTATGGGGTGGACGCCTGAAGGAAAATTCCTTCCTTATTACTGGGATTCTTATAATGAGCTCATGATCCTCGTTGCCCTCGCTATCGGCTCCCCTACCTTTCCGGTACCGCCGGGCGCCTGGGAGCGTTGGCTCCGTCCCGAAGGAGATTACAATAACCACAAGATCGTTTACGCTTCGACCGGCTCTCTTTTCACTTACCAATTTTCGCACGCCTATATCGATTTCCGGAAGCTGGATGATCGTGGGATCAATTTTTTTGAGAATTCACGGGAAGCAACTTTGGCCAATCGGGATTATTCCATGAGCTTTTTGGGGCAATACAAAGGTTATTCCGAATCTTCGTGGGGTCTTTCCGCTTCCCTTGGTCCGGGAGGTTATAAGGCTTACGGAGGAAAACCGGGAGGTGGGCTTCAGGATGGCACGGTCGCTCCTTACGCCGCTCTTTCCTCGATCGTCTTTACTCCTGAATTTTCGACCAAAGCCGCTCGCTTCTTCTATGACAGCTATCAAAAAGAGCTTTATGGTAATTTCGGGTTCAGGGACGCTTTCAATCTCGATAAACAGTGGTGGTCCGATGAGTACCTCGGCATCGACCAAGGGATCACACTCCTCATGCTGGAGAATTATCTGAACGGCGAGATCGTGTGGAAGAAATTCATGGAGCTTCCGGCCATCAAGAAGTGGATCGAGCTTACGGGTCTCGGAACGCGGTCCGCTTCAACGGCTGTAAATTAAGTCCTGTCGGCATTAATTTTTCCCTGCGCTGTGTCATCCCGAACGAAGGATCTCGTTTTTAATTCGGCCAGCGCTAGTCTTTTTCTTTTCTAAGTAACCTAATGGCGAGTTGCATGGCAGCTTCCTCGATGATCTCGCGCGTCAGGTAGGTTCCATTTTTGATTTCTTCTTTGATCTCGCGGACGCGCCCCAGACTGGGCTCCGCTTCGGTGGGAATCATACGAAGGTACTTCCGGACCTCCTCGCGGTCTTTTGGGACATTGGTTTTTTCGCTTGGAGCTTGGACCCTGAATTTAGATCTTTTTTCTGCCACGCTTTGCATTCTTCCTGCCTTTAAGCCACTCGCGGCCGCCTTGGGACAAAACAGTTACACGGCTTCCTTCGCTGTGACCCTCTCTGTATCGACGCAGCGTGACAAAACTTAATGCGCCTGAAGAAGGTATTAAGAATTTTTCCTGTTTCTTTCCGTTCTTTCTTAGGCTTCGAGGGTCAAATGCCCGGCGCGACGCATGAGATGCCCGCGCAACCGAACCACAACCTTGGTGTGGATCTGGCAGACCCTGGACTCGGAAACATCCAAAATTTCTCCGATCTCGCGAAGTGTCAAATTCTCGTAATAGTAAAGCACGATCACAAGTTTCTCTTTCTCAGGAAGCTGGTCGATCGCCTCAGCCAACAGCTCTTTGACCTCGCTCTGGTGAACGAAGCTGAACTGATCCGTGATCAGAGAATCCTCAATGGTCTGCAGCCGCGAGATGGGTTTATTCCCATCATCGTTCTGCCATACTTCATCGAGCGACAAAAAGGTCGTGGAGTTGAGATCGCTGTAGATCGAGTTCAGATCATCCGTTGAGATCTTCAAGGCCTTGGCCACCTCATCATCCGTGGCCAGTCGGCCGTTCTTTTCCTCGAGTTCTTTGCATTTACGGTCGATCTCTCGAGCGCGCTTGCGTAAAAGTCGCGGCGCCCAGTCGAGCTTGCGAAGTTCATCCATGATCGAACCGCGAATGCGGGAAACCGCATAGGTCTCAAACTTATTCCCCTGGGAAACGTCGTACTTATTGATGGCATCAAAAAGCCCGAGGATCCCGTAGCTGACAAGATCGTTAAACTCGACGTTCGGAGGCAATCCGATCGCCACACGTCCCGCCACATATTTCACCAGATAAAGATATTTTTTTACGATCTCTTCGCGCAAAGAAAGACTTTTGGTTCTTTTGAACTTCTTCCACATCTTGATCTCATCTTCGTGCATGGAGGATCTCCTTTTTACCTCGGCCTGCCAAAGAACCTTTCATTTCGGGCTCTCTTGCTGTTCAAGGATTTTTTTGATTTGGCTCAATGTATAATTCTTGGTTTGAAGAATCTTGATCTGCTCGAGACGATCAAAGGCTGATTCATCGTAAAGCCGGTGCCCCGAAATGGTCCGCCGAGCCTCATGAATAAGCCCCGCAACCGTATAGTTGTGAAGCGTCTGTCTGGAAAGACTCGTGTACTGCATCACTTCCCCGATCTTGTAGAGTTTTTCGCGTTTCATAGAGCCTCACTCCTTGCCCCATCCTTTTGCGAAAGAATCTTCTGCAGGATGGATAAAGCCTTGGGATCCTCAGGCTCGAGCATAAGGATCTTTTCGGCCGTAAATTGGGCCTGTCCTAGCTGCCCATGAGCCGCAAGGTCCTCCGCCTGTACGCGGTATTGTTCCAGGCGATCCGCGATCTCATTTTTATACATCTTATGGATGAAGAGCGTCTCGGCTTTACCTTCCTTGAGGGCTTTTGCTTTGATCTGATCGATTAATTCGGAAGCGGCGCTATCGTTGGCGTCATATAGGAAAACCTTTTCCGCGGCAAAAAGCGCCAGATCGTACTGGCTTGCATTAAAAAGAGTGCGGCTCCGCTCAAGCCAGGTCTTGACCTGATCCTGTTTATCATCTGAGTTCATTTCATCGATGGCCTGCGGCAACAAATGTTCTTTTTGACGCTCGATCTCTTTGTCGAGAATATCTGCCATAAGCTTTGAGGCCCTTGAATTTTGAGGCTCTTCGGCGAGAATTTGCTGCGCGGCACAGCGGGCATTGTAGTATTCATGATTGTTATAAAATTTTTCGGCCTGCGAAAGCACTTCGTCGCGATCGCCTGAAACAACGGAGGATCGCGGCCCTGTCGCGCATCCGGCCAAAAACCCCGCTATGATTATCATCAAAAATAGTCTCATAGTTTATAAAATGTAAATTACATTTTATACTTTACAATATATAACCTATACTGCTCCGTCAACCTAAAAATAAAAATTTTTTAATAATCTACAACTAATAGTGTCCCTCTCGCTTTATAGTGCTATATATAGATACATCTGGGCATTATTTTTTAGAAAATATACGGTAGTGCCGATAATCTCACCAAAAGCTTCTGTTCTGCTTTAAAAGTTGGGAGAGAAAACGATGACGCTTTATGAGAAATTGTTTGATTTAAAATACCGGCAGGGTATTTCGACCTATGAGCTTGCGCACCGCTTCCCGGAACATGTCGATCGTGTTAATGAGGTCGCTTTGCTGGACATTCCGGAGAATACTTTGAAGGAAATTCTTTCGGAAAAAAGGGTCCTGGAGCGATTGATAAGTTTGAAAAAGAAGTTCAAAAGGATGGCTTGATCGCAATCGAGAAAGGGAAGGGTTTGCGACTAAAATCTACTTTTCGCTAAAAATCCCCATTTTGCGGAATTTCTGATAGCGCATTTCCGGCAGGTCTTTTCGTGGGATCTTTTTTAATTCTTCCAACGCTTCGTTGATCGTCTTGCGGAGATTTTCTGCTGCCACGTTGAAATCGCGGTGAGCACCGCCAAGCGGTTCCGGGATCACTCCATCGATCACGCCAAGCGCAAGCAGATCCGGACCGGTCAGCTTCAAAGCGGCCGCAGCGTCCGGTGCCCGGGTCGGTTCTTTCCATAGGATCGCGGCGCAGCCTTCCGGAGAAATAACAGAATAATAAGCATTCTCCATCACAAAAATCCTGTCCCCGACCCCGATCCCCAGGGCGCCGCCGCTACCCCCTTCGCCGATGACGACACAGATAATAGGGACCTTGAGTTCGCCCATCGCCCTGAGATTGTAAGCGATCGCCTCGGCCTGGCCGCGTTCTTCGGCTCCGATGCCCGGGTAAGCGCCCGGAGTATCAATAAAGCACAGGATCGGAAGATTATGCTTTTCTGCAAGCTGCATAACGCGCATCGCTTTTCGATAGCCCTCGGGATGGGCGCTTCCGAAGCTCCTCATCAGATTTTCCTTGGTATCGCGTCCCTTCTGATGTCCGATGATACAGACCGGCTCCCTTCCCTCCCATTTTGCGACCCCCGTCACAATAGCCCGATCGTCGCTGAAGCGACGATCCCCGTGGATCTCAAGAAAATCAGAGGTCAAGTAATTCACGTAATCAAGTGTGTACGGACGAAGAGGATGACGCGCAACCTGCACGCGTTGCCAGGGCGTCAAATGATCGAAGGTGTCTTGAATGGCCTTTTCGAGTTTTTTTTCCGCGCTTTTGATCTCGACGGAAAGATCAATGCCGTCGTGATTGATCTTGCGAAGCTCGTTGATCTTTCTTTCCATCTCAACGACGGGCCGCTCGAAGGAAAGACAGGCATCAAAAATATCGCGTGTGCCAAGCTTGATCTTTTCTTTGGCCTCGGTAGGTCCGAGTGTCTTTTTGTTGCTGAATTTTTTTTTCTTTGTTTTTTGCGACATCCTAATGATCTCTTCCGGGGTCATTCTGACTTTTATCTTCTCTTAACTGATAGCAGCCAGGATTGCCCCAATTTCAGCTTTGCTTCAACGGATAAGCATTGGAACTAATCTTGAATGATAACTTTTGTGCCGACAGGAACAATGTTGTAAAGCTCCTCGACGTCTTCGTTGAGCATGCGAATACAGCCTTCGGAAGCCTGGGTGCCGATACTCTTAGGCTCAATCGTCCCGTGGATCCCATAGGCCGGCTTATCAAAACCCATCCAGCGTGTCCCGAGGGCGTTCTTCGGACTTCCCGGAGGAAGGATGGCCCCGGTCTTAAACCAGGTCGGGTGCACCAGTTTGTCCGTGATCTTGAACTCACCCTCCGGCGTACAATTCTTTTTGCCTGTCGCAACGGAATATTTTTTTACCGCCTCGTCATTCGAATAAAGCACCAGCACATTCTTGGATTTGTCGATCCGGATCAAAAAGGGCGCCGTGTGGATCTTAAGTTTCATTTCGGGGTAGATATCATCGCTCTTGAGGTTGTTGATCTTTTTAATGAAATCTACCGTCGTATGATTCCTCTTCGCAATCACATAAAGACTATCGCCGGATTTCACCGTATAGACCACGCTATCGGAAGCCTTTTCTTTGGAAAAGAGGGCCTTCCAGCGCCGCTGCATTTCTGTCGTGTTTAATGTAGAAGAAATTTCCTTTTCTGCCGAAGCCCCGGCAGCTTTTTCCGTGGGGGTCTCAGCAGAAGTTTTTGAAACGGAGCCCTCGACTTTCATGTCATGGACCACGCTACTTCCCCCTTCGGTATTGGCAACAGTGGCGATCGGAGCGGTTTTAACATCCCCTGCGGCAAGAACATCTCTTGTGAAAGCCTCTTGGTCAGCTTCTGGGGGCTCGACAGCGGTCGATGATATTCGGGCGGAAGTCTCCAGCGTAGCAAGCGTTCCGTCCGTTGCGTCCTCGGCATTGGCTTCGGCTGCAAAAGCCATGGCCGGCACAAAAAACACCGCCAGGGTCAAAATAATTAAAAAGCTGCTCTTTTTCACGGTCATCCTTTCATTTACAAAAAAGAAGGGCGATCCCGATTCCTAAAAAAGCCCCTGCGATCACTTCGACGGGCGTATGACCAAGAAGTTCCTTGAGACGCTTTTCGGGAACAGCGCCTTTTAAATAAAATTCATCTACGATTTCATTTAAGATCTTGCCTTGCCACCCCAGGTGCCGGCGCACTCCCGCGGCATCGAACATCGTGATGAGACACAGTATCAACCCCATCAGGAACGGGATGCTCCTAAAGCCATAATAAAGTCCTATCACCGTCGCAAGGCTTGCCACGGTGGCTGAATGCGCGCTTGGCATTCCGCCTGTATCAAAAAGCCAACGAACGTCGAATTTTTTTTTTCTCGCCCCGCCCAAAATCACCTTGAGGGCTTGTGCCACGAACCAGCTCAAAAAAACCGCGACAAAAGCCTTTTCACTGTGAAAGGGAGGGATCGGAATTGCGATCATAGGTTCCTTGAGAGAGACGGGAAAAGAGTTGACGCCTTCCTAGTTTATGTTTTATAATTATAAATAATATTATTTAAAGGCATCTTCGATCATCACATCGCCAAACGAGTGCGTTATTATAAGTTTAGCCCATTTAAAAAGCAAGTTTGTTTCTTACGGCAAAAAGGAGTTCACGCTCTTATGATACGCATCAAAAGCGCCTTCGCCTTGGGCATCCATGCCTTTCCCGTTGATATCGAAATTGATATCACAAACGGCCTCCCTCAACTGATCCTGGTGGGCCTCCCGGATACAAGCATCAAAGAGGCCCGGGAGCGGGTCCGTACTGCGCTTAAGAACAGCGGGTTTCACATTGCCCCTGATAAAATTACGATCAGTCTCGCGCCCGCGGACATCAAGAAAGAGGGCGCAGCATTTGACTTCCCGATCGCCATGGGGATCCTGGCTTGTCACGGCATTGTTCCCCCCGAGAAACTCGCCGGCCATATTTTTCTTGGGGAATTAGCCCTCGACGGAGCCCTGCGACCCATGAGGGGCGTTCTCTCCATTACCACAAGCCTTAAGAATTCGTCGTTCGTTCTCCCATCCGAGAATGGGGCAGAGGCGGCCCTAGCCAAAACCGCGACGGTCTATCCTGTAAAAAGCCTAAAAGAGACCGTTGATTTCCTGCTCGGCGAACGGAAGATCGAACCGCTCCAAAACATTCCCCATAAGAACAGAGTTCCCCCTCAAAATTTTCCCGATTTTTCCGAGATCCATGGCCAACAGGCCGCTAAGCGGGCTTTAGAGATCGCGGTCGCCGGAAATCATAAGATTCTTTTTATGGGTCCGCCCGGGAGCGGAAAGACCATGCTCGCCAAGCGCATTCCAGGTCTCCTCCCTCCCATGGACTTCGAGGAAGCCCTGGAAATCACAAAGATCCACAGCGCGGCAGGCCTGATCCCCCAGGGAAGCTGTCTTATTTCTGAAAGACCTTTCCGCTCGCCCCATTACACAGCCTCCTCCATCGCCCTGGCGGGAGGCGGAACTTCCCCCAGGCCCGGAGAGATGTCTCTTTCGCACGGCGGCGTTCTTTTCCTGGATGAACTCCCGGAATTCCGTCGTGACGCACTGGAAACTCTTCGCGGCCCGCTTGAGGATGGCTGCATCACGATCTCACGCGCTAAAAGCCAGGTTACCTTTCCCGCTAACTTCCTGCTGGCCGCAGCCATGAACCCCTGCCCCTGCGGCTACCTGGGCGATTCGCGAAGGACGTGCCGGTGTTCGCTCGGGCAGATCCATAAATATCAGTCCAAGATCTCGGGGCCTGTCTTGGACAGGATCGATATCCACATTGAAGTGCCGGCATTGTCGTTCCAGACTCTCACGAGTCAGGAACCGGCGGAAAGCTCAGCAACGATCCGGGAACGTGTTTGCGAGTGCCGGAAGGTCCAGAGATCGCGCTATCACATGAAGTCCTACAAAACGAATTCCCAAATGTCGCCGAAAGACATCAAAGACTTCGCCACACCTGATCTCCAGGGCCGCAAACTCATCGAAATGGCAATGAAGGAATTGCATTTATCGGCAAGAGCCTATTACAAGGTCTTAAAACTGTCTCGCACTGTGGCCGATTTGGCCGGGCGTGAACAGATCCAGCCAGAACATATCGCGGAGGCAATTCAGTATCGAAGTTTGGACAGGCAATGGTACGGGTAATGGCGGATCAAAAAATAATCCTGAATGCGCGCAGGACAGGAACGGTCCCCAAAGTTTCAAGCCCTGCCCATCCCTCGCGGAAAAATCGTCCCTAATGTTTCTTTGTTACTGAATCGGTACCTTCTTCTGCGCACCTTTCTGCCCCGGGGCCTTAGGTAATGTAATGATCAAAACCCCGTTTTTATATTCTGCGATGATCTTTGCTTCATCGACAGGCCCAGGCAAACTTAAACTCCGCGCAAAAGAACCGTAGCTACGTTCCTGCGCGTAATATCCGCCTTTCTGATCCTGGGTTTCATTCGCGGTTTGGCGCATGCCCTCAATCGTCAGAATATTTTCTTTCACGGTCAAATTGATTTTGTCTTTCTCCAGGCCCGGAAGATCACTTTTGACGATATAGGCGTCTTTCGTTTCTTCGAGATCCACCGCCGGAGTAAAATCAAACCCCGCGCTTTGGGTCATGTTCTGAAAAAGCGGGGAGCCGAACATGAAAGCGTGCTGCATCAGATTGTTCATGCGCTGGCTCATCCGATCGAACGCTCCCCAAGAATCGTCATGGGTGAAATCTTGGGAGAAGGCCTTTGGAGCTCGCGAAGCGACGGCACGCACTCTCGGGTGCGGAACTGATGCCGCATTTTGTCTCAAAATAAACGCTTCATTTTGCCTTTTCTCAATGGCCGCTTGTCGTTGGCCTTGCCGGATCAAAACCACGGTCTGCAGCAAAGCAACGATCGCAAGAATAGTGATAATGATATGAACCGCCTGGACTTTCTTCTCGGATGGTTCGCTCATAACCCCCCCCTCTATGAAAATAGGTTCCCCGTTTTCCCGCATAAAAGCCCGGCCCTCGATAGACCGGGGCCGGGTTTTTCGCAGCGCTTACTTCACATCGACTTTGATCTGTTTGGGCTTGGCCTTCTCGGATTTTGGAAGCACTAGCTCCAGGACGCCGTCTTTGTAGTTGGCCGCGACCTTGTCCGCATCGACCTCGACAGGCAATTCCACCGATCGCTGAAAACTTCCGTACCGCCGCTCGGAATAGAAATAGCCCTTCCCCTTTTTGTGTTCTTCTTCTTTGCGTTCTCCTTTGACCGTAAGCGCGTTCCCGCTCACCGAGATATCCAGGTCTTTGCGTTCCATCCCCGGAATGTCGAGATGCAGCAGGAACTGATTCTCATCTTCTTTGACCTCGAGGTTGGGAAAAAAATCCCCAAAGCCCGCTTGCGGGCCGCGGCGCAAAGACGAGGAAAAGAGACGGTTCATGTCATCTTGCAGGTCCGTGACAAGATCAAAGGGATCGATCCATCGATTTGTCTGCTTCACAATTGGGTCCATATTGCCCCCTCCTTTTGTCTTAGGTTGATTATCGCTAACCCGTCTTATCTCCTTCAATTTTCATGCCAAAATAATGACGCCTCAAGTCATTGGTATTAAATAAGTTGTGGATCGACAACTTTCAGACCCTTATGCCAAATGTTTAAAAATGACACGAGTTTTTGTGAAAAGATTTCACACTGCGGGCAGAGAAAATAATGCTGGATGAAGTATGCTTTCTTCCAAAAGAAATGGAATGTCGTGGGATAAGAGACAAAGCACTCCTCCATGCTCCGACATCTATCGACTCCTCTTGACGGATTGACGCCCTCGGAATGAATTCAGGATATTCGTAGGTTGTGTCGAGCAAATCCTTGTTTGGGCGCTAAAACTTTCTCGCGGCATCGCAGGCCTGGACCATGGCGAACAGACACATTCAAATCATGCCGCAAAGATAATCCCATGCCGAAACCTTGAACGACAAAAATGGTAAGGGAGATGCTTTCCGAATGAGAGCAAAACTGCCGCCAGTTTTGCCAGCCGGGTGAGTTGAAAGGTGCCTCTGTCCGTCAGCAAGCTTTCGATAAAGGTAAAACATCTTGTCTTTTGTTCTGGATTTTTTGACCACTAAACGGAAAATTCTTTCTTGTAAATGTCTCATGAGACGTCTCAGAAGCGCGGAATGAACAAGAATTCATCATGGATCTCGCGGACAAAAGAAACTCGAATTGCAATGGCCCGAGAGATAAAGCAAGATAGGGCTTTATAGCCTTTTTTAGAACAAAAAATATCTTAACAAAACATTCACATTTGCTTTTTTTCTATTCGCCAGATATACTTCTTTTAGAGTTTAAGGAAGTCTTCCGTTTGGCCTTTGAGGTATCTTCTTAAGAAATTAGCCTGAGATTTGGTCGCCCGTTGTTTTGAAAGGGGTTGGGCTATGGAAACAGAGGTCTTGCACTTTAAAATGAAAGCTCCCATGGAAAAAGTCTCTCCCGAGGAAAAAATCTCCCCCAAGAAAAAAAGAGTCCTTGTCATCGAAGACGAGTATAGCGCCAGCAAGTTCCTGAGCCTCCGGTTAGAAAACCTTGGATTTACAGTTTCCACGGCCTTCGACGGCATGACCGGACTCAAAGAAGCGACGGAGACGATTCCTGATCTTATTATCCTTGATCTTATGATCCCCCAACTCCCCGGCGAAGAGGTCTGCAAAGCGCTGCGCGAAAGTTTTGATGAAAAGCTCATAAAAATCCCCATCATCATGCTGACAGGAAAAGATTCGATGGTCGATAAAATCCTTGGCAAGGTCATAGGCGCCGACGCTTATTTGACAAAACCTTATGAATTCAGCGATCTTTTTGAGGTGATCCAAAAAATTCTTCCGAATTCTTAAGCACCGAGAACAGCAATGTCCCGGAAAGGGACCCCTGCTCGGAAAAGAGGCCTTGGAGATGGACCAGGAAAAGCTCGCGCGTCCCGATTTGAAGATCCTCCTCATCGAAGATGATCCAGACTTCGCGGATATCCTGAAGATCCGCCTCGGTAAAGAAAAGAACCCCCGCCTTGAGATCACTTGCCTCCCTACGTTACAGCAAGCCCTGGAGGCGTTGGCCGAAAAGGACTGGGATCTGATCCTCCTGGACTTGATGCTCCCGGACTCCTCGGGCATCCGAACATTCACTACGATCCGTTCGCAGGTTCGGCACACGCCTATTGTGATCATGAGCGGTCTTGACAATGACAGCCTTGCGATCGACGCCGTGCGCAAGGGAGCGGAAGATTATCTGGTCAAGGGCGAGATCAATTCAAGGCTTCTTCTTCGCGTCCTGCATCACGCAGTGGACCGCCACCACATCAAGGAAAAACTGGCGTCCGTCACCAAACGGCTAAGAGAGTCGAACCTGCGCCTTGAAACTATGGCTCTTCTGGACCCTCTTACCGAACTTTATAATCGCCGCGGCCTCCAGCAAGCCCTCCGGAGAGAGCTCCAGGTCCTTTCGCGCGAAGGCGGAAAGCTCATGGCCCTTTTTCTTGATATCGATGATTTTAAAAAGATCAACAATTCCCTGGGTCACCCCGTGGGAGATGTTCTTCTCAAAGAAATTGCCAAAAAAATCAGGGATTCGGTACGCGGCGCGGACCACGTAGCCAGGATCGGCGGCGACGAATTTATGCTGCTCCTTCCAAACACGCCTTTCAGGGAAGGGCTTTATCTGGCCGAGCGGCTCCGGTCCGTCATTTCAAACACAACGCTCGTTATCTCCGAAAGAGAATCCATCCGGATCACCGCAAGCTTTGGCCTCATAAGGGTGCCGGTCCATACGGCTTCCGTCGATGATCTCCTCGCAATTTCAGATCCTTTTTTACGACAGAGTAAAAACGAGGGAAAAAACAGAATTTCTTACCCGCCTCTCATCGAATCGGAAGAATCTATCCAGAGCCCGGCTCCCGGGCACATGACGGAAATGCTGCGGCAGGGCCACGATTTTTTCGCGCTCAAACAACCCATTTTGCACCTCACGGACCAATCTCTTGTCGGCTACGAGTTCCTTTCCCGGTTCAGGAATGACGACGTTCACATGCCGGATGACTTTTTTCGCGTGGCCAGGGAAAACAACATCCTGCCCCTGGTCGACCATCATTGTTTCCGTTCCTGCGTCTCAGCAGCTGCCGACCTCCCGCACAAAATGCAGCGTCATATTAATCTTTTTCCTGCCACGATCATTGACATCGCTGCGGAAGAGTTTGTTGAAAGGTTGTCGGAAAATTGCCCCGCTCAAAGTTACTGCCTTGAGATCAGTGAGCAGCAGATCCTCGGGGATTCTTCGCATTTGATCGTCCCGGTGGAAGAGTTTAAGCGTTGCGGCGTTTCGATCGCTATCGATGACGTAGGGTTCGGCAACACGTGCCTGGAAAGCCTTATTCTTCTCGAACCGGATGTGATCAAGCTGGATAAAAAATATGTCCGCGGAATCGCCCAGGATCTTCATGTCGAACGGTCCCTGCGACGCATTCTCAAGGTCGCCGAAGACCTTGGCGCCGAGGTGATCGCCGAAGGTATTGAGACTAAGGAAGACTTCGACCGTCTCAAAGAGGTCGGGGTCAAGTACGGCCAGGGTTATTACCTTGGCATGCCCGCATGAACCCTGCCGGAAAAACGGGAATGCCCGAACTTCCCAGGAAAGCTCCCGGGGACAGGGTTCTTTATCTCACAAATCTGAAATTCCTGCTTTCTTTCACTTTTTTAGTCTTTTTTGCGATCGGCAACTTTTTTGTGATGCATCTCAAGATCGTGCGTGCCGAACAAAACGCGGTCATTCTCGGCTTTCTCGAGGGGCAATACGGTCTTGTTCAAAAAGCGACCTTCCTTTCTCTCGCTTATGCCCAATCGATCGATCATCCCGAACGCCAGGAGCTTCGAGAAAACATTCATAATGATCTGAAGGACCTTCTTTTTTTCGGTACGACTTCTAACGATATCCTAGCCAAAAAAACACGCCTTTCTCCGGCGCTTGTCCGGACACTTCGACAGCTCTATTTCCACCCGCCTCCCCTAAACGAGGTCGTCGGGGAATACTTTTCTGGGTTAAAAAAATTCCTTATGGGCTCCCCAATCCGGGTGCGCTCCGATAATCTTCAACTCCTCACGTTCCAGTCCAGGAGTGAAAAGCTCCGCGTATCCCTGCGCGCCACGATACAGTCTTTCCAAAAAGACGGAGCTATGAGGGTTGCGCGTCTCAAACATTTCGGAGAAGGTCTTTTTTTTCTGAATTCTCTTTGTCTTGCCGCGATCGGAGCGCTGGTGTTCCTGCCAACGCTTAAAAATCTCGGGATCTATTTGCATCAATTGAAAAATATGAACGAGGCCCTGGAGATCAAAGTCTCCGAAAGAACCGTGGAGCTTGAGCACAAGGCCAGTCAATTGGAGCTCGCCAATGAGAAGCTGCGCGAACAGATCAGTGGACGCATCTGGATCGAAAAAGAGCTGCGTCAAGCGAACGCTTTTTTGGACTCCGTTATCGACAACATTCCGAACATGGTCTTTATCAAGGATGCGGAAGAGCTTCGGTTCGTTCGTTTCAACCGCGCCGGAGAAGACTTGGTCGGTTACAAGCGCGAGGATCTTTTGGGGAAAAATGACTATGCCTTTTTTCCAAAAGACCAGGCTGATTTTTTTGCCGAAAAAGACCGGGAGGTTCTGCGCAGAGGAACGCTTTTAGAAATAACCGAAGAGCCTATCCTTACGCAAAAAAAAGGTTCTCGTATCTTGCATACCAAAAAGATCCCCATCCTGGGCCCCCAGGGGAAGCCCGCCTATCTCCTCGGTATTTCGGAAGATATTACCGAAAGGATCCAGGACGAGCAGCAACTTCGTGAATTTTCTCTGGCCATGGAGAATGCCCTCGATGGCATCGCCCGCCTGGATCCCGAAAAAAAATATTTATCCGTGAATAAGTCTTACGCTGCCATGATGAGATACGCTCCGGAAGAAATGGTGGGCCTGGATCGTATGACCACGGTCTGTCCTGAGGACGCGGAAAAAGCCCAGCAAGCTTTCGAAGAAATGCTGAAAACGGGCAAGGCGGAAGCGGAGGTGAAGGTCATTCGTAAAGATGGTTCGATCTTTCACCAGTATGTCGTTCTGGTCAAAAATGTAAGCAAGGAACAACATTTTAACGGTTTTTATTGTTTCGCAAAAGATGTGACGGAGCATAAATATAAGGAATCGCTGGAGATCAAGGCGGACTTGATCCAGATGGTGTCCCATGAGCTCCGCACGCCGATCCATTCAGTGAAGGAGGGCTTAAGCATCGTACTGGAAGGGCTTACGGGGGAGATCACTCCCGAACAAAAAGAGGTATTAAGCATTTCCAAGCGTTGTGTCGACCGGTTGGCGCGCCTTGTCAATGACGTGCTTGCCTTCCACAAGCTTGAGGCCGGCGTGATCGAATTCCATATGAAAAAAGAGAATTTGACCCGGCTAATCGAGGAAGTAGCAGCCTCCATGCGTCCCCTGATAGAGAACAAGAACCTTGTTCTGAATCTAACTCTTCAAAAGGACCTTCCGGAAGTCGAGCTTGATCATGACAAGATCGTCCAGGTTCTCATGAATTTTTTACAGAACGCTATCAAGTTCACCCTCCAGGGTGAGGTCACGGTCACATCTTCCTTACATTCCCAAGAGGTAAGGGTTTCCGTCAAAGATACGGGGGTCGGCATTCAGAAAAAGGACATCCCGAAGCTTTTCAGAAAATTCGGACAGCTCGAATCCGCAAAGCTCATCGCCCCGGGTGGTACGGGATTGGGGCTTGCCATTTCCAAGAGAATCGTGGAACGGCACCACGGTAAGATCGAAATGGTATCGGAGTACAAGAAAGGCAGCGTCTTTTCTTTCACGCTTCCTCTGGAGCAACCCCATCCCTCCAAGAAGACGGCTCCCTGAGAGGGGGCCTCGTGAACTTCATCACCATCGCTGAGGCGGGTCTAATCTTCGTGACGAATTCCTTGAATACCATCGGCATTCAAGAGAACTGTAACGGCGGGACTTAATCTTTTGGAAGAGGCGCGCCCCACGCGAAGAAGGATTTTGACTTCACCTTCCGCAGGGATCCATTCCGGCTGGATGTTAACGGAAGGTTCCTTTGTTTCAGTCCGTAAGATCTTTTTCTTCCGCCCTTCAGGGACTACTTCCATGGAATAGATCGTTCCCTCTTTTGACGCAAATCCGTTTTCAACCGCCAGATCCTTGAAGAACAATTTCCCTCCGGAGAACGAAAATCCATCTAGCGGATTAGCGCGAGAAAGCCAGAAGCGGGCGATTTTGTCACGCCGTTCGCTCAGGGTCCTGGCAATAGTGTCCGCGTCTTTTGCGTCGCTATATTGCCCGGCTTTGACCATCGCCCGGATATCCTCGTCGGAAAAACTCACCAGAAGTTTTGCGGCCCAGAATCCGTCGGCACGAGTCACGAGCCGGAACGCTTCGTAGGGAAATTCTGTCTTGTACCGCGCCGGATCAAAAAGATCGCTTGTGAAATAACCCACGGCCGGAGATCCGGAAACCTTTGCACCCGCCAGGCGCCATTTTTTCTGCCAAGGTTTTTCGCGAAAGCCGAACGCCAGGATCGACTTGAGGGTTTCTCCGTAATCGATCGTGTATTCGTAACCGAGCATGGGCGCCTTGGGACCTTCCTGTGTCGAGCCCAGGGCCCCGTTGAAATCCGCAAGATAATGCTTGAGCGCGATTTGGCCGTTCTTCTCGACAGAGATGTCCAGGGTATCGCTCTCCCGGAGATCATAGTGATTAAGCCAGGAAGCAAAGATCCCGAGCGTTCGTATCTCCCGGCGGTCCCGGTGGTTCACCGGATCCTCAAGATCATCTTTCCTTCGGGATTCGAAACTGAAGATCCCGCGGTACTTTCCTTTCATGATCTTGCACGCCGACGCGCGGTAGAGGCCTTGCTCGTTCTGAGGCAGCACCATCAGATACTCTTCAAGCCGGCTTTGGCTCAGGGCCTTTTTAAATCCCGTTTCCTCCCAAGTGGTGGCCTCGGGCGCCACCTGGAACTGATCGTGCTTGATCGAAAGAAGCGTGAACTGGGGCACGGTATAACCCAGGGCATAATAAAACCGGCTTGCAACGATCTCGGCCCCCGTCACAAGTTCCATATTCCCCTGCGGGTCGAATTCCAGGAGATATTCATCCCCGCGCGCATCCGTGGCCCAGAATCGTGGGTACATCCCCCGCTGTTCCGCCGCGGTAACACGCAAAGGCTGGCTCAGGTCTGGACCCGGGGTTTCTTGATATCCCTTTTCAAGAGCTTCGGCGGAAAGCCTCTCGCGGCCCTGACGATTTTTGAAGAACCAGGAATCCGGCACTTCATCGAAAAGATTCACATTCTTTGAAGAAAGCTCTTTTCCGAAAAGCTTCCTCCTCCAGCGTCCCAAATCCAGCTGATTGACGCCTTCGTTGTAAATGTTCTGGTCAAAAAGATCGCTGTAGAATGAAGATTCGCTCTCTTTGAATTTTACCGTTTCCCCGGCCGCAGCAATTCCCGTGAACCCGAAGACCCAGGTCCCGAGAATGACAAGCCATGCCCCCCGCCGGATCTTTTTGTTCTCTGTTTTTCTTTTCCCTTTTTTATTCATATTAAAATGCCACCTTGTTGTCCAGATAGAACTGGGGGCCCTCGTTGCCATGGGCGACTGAAAAAGCCAGAAGCGTGTTCTTGGCATAACTGAGATAAAAACCGACCCCGTAGGATTCCCGGAAATATTTGAGGCATATTTTACCGAAATCACTAAAGATCTGTCCCTCGTCGAAGAAGAGGGCCGTGTTGAGCTTGAAGTCTTTGTACTGCATCACATTGTAACGGTATTCCAGGTTTAAAAGCATGGCGCCTTCGCCATAGAACCGGTTATAAACATAAGCCCGCGAGGTCTGACTCCGCGACGGAAAAGTCCCGGAACTGCCCAGTTTGACCATTTCAAAAAAGGGAATGTTCCCATGGTCGATCTGTTGATTGTATTCCGTGAAGAAACGTGTCACGAAAACACGTCTCGGGGAGGCGAGTTGGAAATATTTGGCGGCATCCAGAAGGTAGGTGAAGTAGCGCGCTTGCGAATTCCCCGTGCCGTCCGTGAACTTGAAAGAGAGCTTCTGATAACTCCCTTTTGTGGCTTGGTCTTGACTATCCCGCGTGTCGCGATTGAAAACCAGTTCGTAATCTAAAAGGTCTTCCCCGTTCATGCCCGGAATATTCTGCCCGGCAAAGATCGTCCTCATATCTCCTTTACCGTCATGCGCGCGATTATGAATGCCCACGTGCTTATAAGAAAAAACGGAGGATAGGTCGACGGTCGGAGAGAAGCTGAGCCCCGCAACGGTTCCCACTTTCGTCGTGTTCATTCTAAACGAGGTGCTATCCCCCATGCTACTCTTCGGCCCGATCCCGTAGAAAGGCTCTTTCTCCCGTACGTCATATTGAAAAAAACCACTCGCATGAAATCCGCTGCCACCGATCATGTCCGCGCCGATTTCAGACCCGACCAGAAAGAACGACGTCGGTCCATGAAGAATGGTGGTGGTCGCAAAAAGATCGGGGTGTTTTTCTTTTTGTTTTGTAAGGGCCATAAAATTCAACTCGGCTCCGTAAAAAGGTATGAGGGTGCTCTCGGAACCTCCCGCGAGAGGCTTGATCCCTTTCTCCACCGCGCGTTCATAAATCCACTTCGCTTTTTTATCGAGGCGGTGGTTTTCGGTATAAATGATCCCCTGATCCATGGGCCATTTGATCAGCTTGAAAGGAAGCTCGATCAAACGGGAGAGGGGATCTTTGAGGGATTCCGCAGAAAGGGGCTTTGTATAAATCGGGGCATAGGGGTCCCGGCTTTTTTCGCCGGCATATCCGGCAGCCATAAGGCACAAAAAAAAGGCGGAAAAAACAACGGCTTGTTTTGACAGTTTTGAGATCATGGTCTTCGGTCTCTTAACAATGAATCCATGTTTCGTAATGAGAATATCCGATTATGGAAAAATTCCAAGTGTTTTTTACGCCGCGTCGGCCAAGGCAACCAGAGCGATCCCGGCCGCGATGAGGAGCGTGCCTAAAAAACGTCTTCCATCGATCTTTTCGTCTAAAAAAATGCGCGAGGCGATCAGAATAAGAACGTATTGCATACTGCCAAGAACGAACACGACGCTTAAGGCCGCCTGGCTGAGCGCTACAAGCCAAAAGATAAGCCCGACCGCCAGACAAAAGAGTCCCAGCAAAATGCCGGGGCGATGAGCCACCTCTTTTAAAAAGACCCCGTAGGCTCTCAGGCTTCTCCCCTCCATGGCCGGCAAAACGTTCGCGGACTTTTTGAAAAGCAATTGCCCCGCGGTATTCCAGATCTCGGCGATAAGCACACAAAAAATGGTCCGGATCATAAAGACCCCGCGGGAATCGCTGGTGGTTTGCTTTTTGACAGGACCAGGATCCCAAGGATCACGCAAAGGATACCCGCAATCCCCATCATAGATATTTTTTCATGCAAAAAAATAACCGCCGCAAAGGGGATCAGCGCGTACGTGGTACTCCCCAGGGGAACGGCCAAGCTCAGGTCGATCTTCGTAAGGATGATGATCCAAAGAAAAAAATTGAGCGCGTAAAGAACAATGCCGGCGATCACGAGCGGCGAAACCGCGTTCTGGGCCACAAAAAGGATCAGGTCGTGAAGGTTCCAAGATGTGACCGCATCTCCCACGATCCCCTTTTTCATGAGGATCTGGGCCAAGGCGTCGATCGTGTCGTTTAAAAAAATCGCGAGGAATATCCTAAGAGTAAGTCCCCCTGTTTTATTCATGATCTTTCCCGGATATGTTTAAAGGTTTCATCGAAATTTTCGGGTTTCAGGCACCGGCATAATAGGTGAAAGAAGGGGTTGACGACCTTGTTGCGATGCTTGGCATAGACAAAAAGCCTGATGTATTCAAACCCGAGGCGCCGCTTGGCCTCATATCCCGTATTGCCCATTTCATAGACCGGGATCTTTTGGAGAATACACCATTTCATCAGATCGCGAAAGCGCGTGAAATAGAGATGAAGATCGTGGGCCAAAGCGTAGTCAAAACCCAAATAATAGTCGATCATCCTTTCGGCAGAAACAAAACAGAACGCAAAGGCCACGACGCGCCCGTCCAGGCGCCACAAAAAATAACGGGTCTCGAACGGCATATGGTCTGAGATGAGACGGAAAAAATCCTTCGTCATGATCTCAAAAGACATTTCTCTGTGCCTGAGAAGGGTCTGCGTATAAAGGTCGTGAACCTGATCCAGCTCGTCCTCGGACAAACGTTCCCGGACTTCCATGGGAAGCGGCGTGGCCCGGTCTATTTTTTTCAGTTTCCTTTTCAGCCCGTCCCGTGAAGCGCGGTTAAGCGTTTTCACGTATTCGTCAAAAGAGCGGAACGGAACCGCCATCTCGGTCGAGGGCAAGCTTTCGAACTTGTAATACCCTTCGCTCTGAAGCGCATCCAGCCACTCACATTCCCGCATGCCGAAATCCTTGAATCCCAGAACCGATATTTTCCGGGAAGCCGCAAGAGTTTCCATGGCTTCGGAAATCGCGCATATAACGGCCCTAGTGTCTTTGACCGCCCCTATTCTTCCCTGGCTCATCGGCAGTCCGCACACTAGTGCTTTCAATTCCATAAAATGCGGAAACCGTTTTTTGATCTTCAGAAGAACGGACTTGATCGGACCCTGGATCGTGGTGTCGAGGGGATAATGCATTAAAAAGCAGGGGGCAGCGCCTACAAGCCTTTCGCCGTCATAGACAAGGATGTAATGCCATTCAAACTGCTCGAGACCCGATTCCTGAAGGGTCTTAAAGAAAGCGTAGTTTTCGAGAACTTTCGGATAAACGCTGGACCATGCCTCGGAGGAGATCTCTGTAATATCCGTAAGAATCTCCGTGCGCAATTTCCCGTCCCCGCAAGACCTCCCCTCGGAAGTCATCGTGATCGTCCCCGCCGCTCGCCCGTTAGGGCATAAACAGAGCCTCTTGAAAAAGGCCTTTTTTGTTTTGCGCGTTCAAAGAACCCGCAGACTTCTCCCAGATCGGAGAACGCCGTGTGGGATTTGCCTTCCGTCTCAAGGTGACCCGCAAGACTGTCTTTGGCAAAAACAATGTCCGCCTCAAGGGCCGGACAAACGTCCGAGAGGCCGTCCCCGACATAGACCGTCGTTTTATCCTTATGCTCCAGGACATGGCTCTTTTTGCAATGGGCACAACGCCGGCTACACTCTTCGGAATGAAAAGGGAAAACGGGAATGAGCCGGTCCTTTTTGAATTTCAATTCATTGGCAAAAACTTTTGCGCCAAGGATTTCGTGGTGGTGCAGAATGGTCCGGATGATCACGGTGAAGCTGTCGCTGACGATCATGAAGGGGATCCGGTGACGGTGAAGCGTGCGGAAAAGTTTCACGGCAAAGGGATCCAGGGGGATCTGTTTTACGTATTTTGCGAGGTCGGCGCGGGTCACCCGAACCGACTTCAATTGCGCCTCGAGACATTGCCGTGACCCGATCCTCCCCTCTTTCCAGGCTTCTTCATGGATCATCCACTTTTGATCGATAGAGAATTTCCCGATGACCGCATCCAGAACATCCAGGCTGGTGATCGTATTGTCGAAGTCGAGAAAAGCCATGAGGGGTTTGGGGGAGGAGGCGCCCTGGATCACAGGTCTTCTTCTTTTTCGTTGAGCATCCCGCACGGCTCTACACCCCGGATGCGGCAAAAAAACTCTTCCATTTTTTGGGCCACCTTCCTGCGCTCCTGGTCCGCGGTGATGACATGGTAGGAATCATGCAAAAGCACGATCTCTTTTTTCTCCGAGGCAACGCGGTCGTAGATAAATTGCGAATTCTTGATGCTGGTCATGTCATCTTCGAAGGCCTGGATCATTTGGACAGGGACCTTGATCCCGGACATTTTTTTCATCAGCTCGTGGATCAGCAAGCGTAACTCACAAAGAAGTGTTACCGGAAAATAAGGGTAGCCATATTGCGCCACTCCCGAAATGTCGGCGAGTGAGGCATTTTTATAATATTCGTGGACCTTGCTGCGAATGCGTTCATTCTTGATCCCATAGGGCGGCTCCTCTTTAAAATAGGCGAAATAGCGGATGGGTGTGTAATACGCGAGCGGCAGCAGACAATGGCTCCAGGGAATATTCCACCCGTCATAGAAAAGCGTCGGAGAAAGACAGGTCGCCCCGGAAATGCGTTCCGGGAATTCTTCAGCCAACAAAAGGGCGAGGAGAGCGCCCATCGAAAGACCCGCCGTAAAGATCTTCTGACCCGCGGGGATCTTCCGAAGCGCTTCTTTCGCCGATTGGTAAAACTCTTGCCACTTGGCCCGTTTCAGAATATGAAGCGGTTCTCCGTGATGCGCGAGTCTGGGACAGAAAACCGAATAACCTCTCCGGTAAAAGAAATGGGCCAAACCCTTCATCTCATTCGGCGTTCCGGTCAACCCGTGGATCAGAAGGACCGTCGCTTGCGAAGATTCGACCTTGTGTTCCGATTCGTTTATCGGGAGAGGCGGCGAAAATTTCCGGGGTAAACGAAAGCAGAATTTAACCGCCATAGCTTTTGTTTCTTCTCGGGGTTTTTATTTCGTTTTCGCCCGGGTGATGAGTTGGTCCAGAAGATGTGCAGCCCGGTCGATCTCTTCTTTCGGGATCTCAAGCGACGGAGCCAGCGTGATCACGTTCTTGTAGTAACCTCCGATATCAAGCACCAGCCCCATAGACTTCCCTTCCGCCTCAAGGTCGCCCTCTAACCCGATCTGGAACATTCGGTCGGCTAAAGCCCGGCTGGGTGTCACGCCGTCCTTCTCACACATTTCCATACGCATCGCCAGTCCAAGACCATCGACATCCCCAATTTCAGGATGCTTTTGCTGGAGCTGCCGCAGACGTTCGAGAAAATAAGCGCCTTGAGCCATGACCTTGGCGCCAAAGTCGCTTTCCCCGAGAATATTCATGACCTCCAGGCCGGCCGCCGTGCCGAGCGTGTTGGAGGAAAAAGTCGAGTGTGTGGATCCAGGTCCGAATTTTTCAGGCGAGATCAGATCCTCCCGGGCCCAAATCCCCGAGATCGGGTTCAGCCCGTTGGTCAGGGCCTTGCCGAAGACCAGAATGTCGGGTTGCACGTCAAAATGCTCGAGCGCCCACATTTTCCCGGTCCTGAAAAAGCCCATCTGGATCTCATCGTCCACCACAAGAATGCCGTGATCGCGGCATATCTTGGCAAGCCGTTTGAAATAATTCTTTGGAGGGATGATGTAACCTCCCGTTCCTTGGACCGCCTCGATAAAAAAGGCGCCAAATTCCGCGCGTTTCGTTTTGGGGTTCCAGGTCCCTGTGTACTCGTGTTCGAATTTACGCTCAAACTCACGGATAAAATGATCCTCGGCGGCCTGGGAATCGCGCGGAAAAGACGAACGGAACACATACGGAAAAGGAACAAATTCAGCCCGGTCCCCGAATTCCCCGTAAGCTTCCCGGTAACGGTAAGACGACGTGATCGCCGACGCGGCCAGTGTGCGGCCATGGTAACCGCCTTCGAAAGCGAACATCCGGGAACGGCCGGTGTTTTTTCGCACTAGTTTCAAGGCGTCTTCTACGGCCTGGGAACCACCTACGTTGAAATGAACGCGCCCTTTTAGTCCGAATCCTTTTTTGACGCTTTCCACGATGCGTTCCGCCAATTCGATCTTTTCTCGATGGAGATACTGGCAAGCCAACTGCGGAAGCTTGTCGATCTGCCGCTTGAGGGCTTCATTGACCCGGGGGTTGCCATACCCAAGGTTCACAGCAGAATACCACATCTGAAGGTCCAAATAGGGTTTACCCGACATGTCATAAAGATAGCTTCCTTCGCACCGTTCGAAGATCTTGGGACGTTCGGCATAGTGCACCGTATCGCCATAAGAGCAGACTTCCCTTTCAACGATCAGAAGTGATTCCTCGTCATGGATTGAAACGGGGGATAAAAAATCGGAAGGTTTTCTATTCAATGTAAATTCCTCCAGGGAATTTTAAATGGAATCGTCAACTTTCGTGCCGGCGAGACACAAACCCATCGAACGTTCAAACATCACACGACGGGCATTTTGCGCTTTTCTTGAGCGAGAATCAATAAGATTTGCCTTCCTTTTCGAAAGCGTCGGCGATCAGACCTATCTCGGGAGATTGCCCTTCCTTCCAAAGGATCGCAACAACATCAAATGCGATCGGAGACTCCGAGATCTTTTTTTCCTTCAAGTACCATTGGGCGATCTTGAATATTTTTTCCTGCTTTTGAAGACCCACGGCCTCTTGGGGTAGCCCGAACTGAGTGCTTGTCCGCGTTTTAATTTCAATAAAAGCAATCCTTCCGCGCCGCCGGGCGATCACATCGATCTCGCCGAGTTTGCATTTATAATTTTTTTCGAGGATCTCGTATCCGTGGCCTTTCAGGAACCCGCAGGCCGCCGTTTCCCCTCGCTCCCCCAGAGATAATCGAAAAGGCCCGGGATGAGACGTCAGCTTCATGAGTCCGACCTGATGGCAGTTCTGTTTTTCCCGGAAAGTTGAAAGCTCTTCTCTGCTTCCCGTACCGGCGCAAAGCTTCGGCGGTGAACAGGAGACGGGCCCTCTTCTTTGAGGGCTGCCATGTGCCGGGAGGTCCCGTACCCCTTGTGATGATGGAACCCGTAGGCGGGATAGGATTCATGGAGTTTTTGCATCCAGTAATCGCGAAAAACTTTGGCGATGATCGATGCGGCGGCGATGCTCGCCGATTTTCCATCACCATGAATAATCCCTTTTTGCTCGAGATCGAGGTCCAGCCGCATGGGCCCATCGATCAGGAGATTCGTAGGAGTGTGCGTAAGGTTCAGGACGGCCTTTTTCATGGCCGCGCGCGTGGCTTCGTAGATATTGACTTCGTCGATCTGTTTTTCTTCGGCAAAACCGATGCCAATGATCGAAGCGCGTGCGATTTTGATATAAAGCTCTTCGCGCTTTTTGGCGCTTAGTTTTTTAGAGTCATTAATGCCGGCGAGACTTTCGGGTTTTACAAGGATCACGGCCGCCGCAACAACTGGTCCGGCTAAAGGGCCCCGCCCGGCTTCATCCACGCCCGCCATCCATCCCCCACCCATGGCGAAAGCTTCCTGCCGGTCGAAAGCGAGAAGTTTCTCCAGGAGAAGCGTTTTCCGGGATACCTTTTCGGCAATCTCCATACGATCGAAAATTGAGGAGCCTTTATTGATTCTTCAGGTAATACAGCTTCGCCCGACGGACTTTGCCTTTTACGCTTACGGTGACCTTTTCAACGTTAGGCGAATGAAGCGGGAAGATCTTCTCCACCTTGTCCCCGTAGCTCTCTTTAAGCACGGTGAAGCTCGCGCGAACGCCTTTTCCTTTTTTACGGATGCAGACGCCCTCGAAAAGCTGGGTGCGGGTTTTGTCGCCTTCTTTGACGCGGACGTGCACCTTGAGGGTGTCGCCCACGCGGAATTCCGGCGTTTTTTTCTCTTTGGCTTCTTTTTCTACGATGTCCATTTTGCTCATTTGATTATTCTCCCGTTTGTGTAAATTATTTCAAAAGATCAGGTCTTTTTTGCTTCGTCACTTGCTCGGCCGTTTTTTTCCTCCAGCTTGCCAGCTCTTTGTGATCCCCCGACACAAGCACATCGGGAACCTTCCACCCCCGATATTCCCGGGGCCGTGTATAGTGGGGATGTTCCAGTATCCCCGTTTGAAAACTTTCATGCTGGATCGATTCCGTGTTCCCTAAAACGCCCGGCACAAGCCTGGCCACTGCCTCAATCAGACAAAGCGCCGGCGCTTCGCCGCCCATCGTAATAAAATCGCCCACCGATATTTCCTGATCGATCAGATGATCTTTCACGCGCTGGTCCACGCCCTCATAATGCCCGGCGACCAGAACCAGATGCTTTTTCTTCGCAAGCTTCGCCGCCAACGCCTGGCTCATGGGTTCACCCTGAGGATCGAGAAGCACCACCCAGGCGCCTTGACCGATCGCTTCCACGCATTCGAAGATCGGCTCGGGCTTCATCACCATCCCTGCCCCGCCGCCGAACGGTTTGTCGTCCGCCGTCTTATGCCGGTCATGCGTCCAATCGCGAAGATCATACGTTCTGATCTTCACGAGCCCTTTCGCTTGCGCCTTTTCCAAAAGCGATTCTCTGAGCGGGCTTTTAAAAAAACCGGGAAAGAGCGTTATCAGATCAATGGTCAGGGCCAAAGGACTCACCCTTGAGATCGGTCAGGATTTTTTCTTCTTTTTCTTTTCGCGCCGCACGAGGCTTTTCAGCGCCACGCTCATTTGCGCCCCCCGCTTCACCCAATAGTCGAGGCGATCCTGCTTTACAACGAAAATGTCCTCCTTGGGAAGAGCGTCGTAATAACCGATCTCCTCAATGAAGCGCCCATCGCGCGGCATCTTTGCATCGCTGACCACGATGCGCCACTGAGGACGATTCTTGCTGCCGAAACGTTTCATTCTTATTTTGACTGCCACATAGCCTCCCTTGTATTCATTTTAAAATTTTACTTTACGTTCATTCTTTCTCCCTGCGGATCGAAGCTCCGAGGGACGTGAGTTTCTGTTCGAGGTTCTCATAACCCCGATCCAGGTGATAAACGCGCTGGACTTCCGTCGCGCCTTCCGCGACGAGGCCCGCAAGCACAAGCGCCGCGCTGGCCCTGAGGTCGGAGGCCATGACGGGCGCTCCGCTCAATTTTTTAACGCCATGCACGATGGCGCTCGGTCCTTCCAAAAACACCTTCGCGCCCATACGACCGAGCTCGGGCACATGCATGAAACGGTTCGGGTAGATCTTTTCCGTGAGAATGCTGATCCCCGGCGTTACGGTCGCAAGCGCCATTGCCTGCGCCTGCAGATCCGTCGGGAACGCCGGATACGGCAGCGTCGTGATGTCCACGGGTTTCAATCTTCCGTTTTTTCTTACGCGTGCCGAGTTCTTGAACTTTTCAACGCGCACACCCGCCTGATGAAGCTTGTCGATCACCGCGTTCAGGTGGCTCGGCTCCATTTTGCGGACCAGGATGTCCCCGCCCGTGATCGCGGCGGCATAAAGGAATGTCCCAGCCTCGATCCGGTCCGGGATCACCTGGTGCTCGGCGCCATGGAGCTTCCTGACGCCTTCGACCTCAATACGCGGCGAACCTTCCCCCGCGATCTTCGCACCCATCTTTCTTAAAAATCTCGCAAGATCCACGACTTCGGGCTCGCAAGCCGCGTTCTCGATCACGGTTTTCCCATATGCCAGAACCGCCGCCATCATGACGTTGTCCGTGGCTAAGACCGAGGAGCCGTAACCGCCCCCAAGGTAGATCTCCGCGCCGCGTAATTTCGTTTTGGCTTTGACCTTCACATAGCCGTGTTCAATGGTGATCTCGGCGTTCAGCGCCTCAAGGCCTTTCAGGTGGAGATCGATCGGCCTCGGCCCGATCGCGCATCCTCCGGGAAGCGAGACCTCTGCTTCTCCGAGCCGCGCCAGAAGCGGCCCCAGCACGCACACCGACGCACGCATGGTCTTCACAAGCTTATACGGCGCGAGCGGCTTCAGATTCCTTCCCGGCTTGACCTTCAGGCAACCATTCTCAAGGATCGCCTTCGCACCCAGCGAGCGAAGAAGTTTTACCATCGTGTGCACGTCCCAGAGCGACGGGACGTTCGTGACCACGGACTCTTCCTCAGTGAGAAGCGCCGCCGCCATGATCGGCAGCACCGCGTTCTTCGAACCGGAAATATCGACCTCGCCTTTAAGCCGGCGCCCGCCCTCAATAATGATCTTATCCATAAAAAACTAAAAATTCCCCCGGGCCGTTACGACCCTCTGAATCTGCAAAAGGTCATTGAAACGCTGGATATTATCATAACCCGCGTCCTGAAGCCACGTTGAAACCTCCTCGGCCTGACCCTGCCCCACTTCCAGGGCGAGCAGTCCTCCGGAAATCAAATGGTCTTTCGCGCCGGGAATGATCTTCCGGTAAAAATCCAAGCCGTCTTTGCCGCCATCTAACGCCTTTTTAGGCTCAAAGCTAAGCTCTTCCTGGGCGCTTTTCCAGTCTTCTTCTGACAAATAAGGCGGGTTCGAAACGATCAAGTCCCATTTCTCATTGTTCGAGAACGGCTCAAACAAGTCCCCCCGGACCCTTTTTGCGCGACCTTCCAACGCGTAGCCTTTCAGATTCTCGCGAGCTACTTCAAGCGCCTCTCCGGAGACATCAAGAAGCGTTCCTGTGGCGTTATTGCAGGCGCGCAAAATCGCGACGGCGATGGCGCCGGAACCTGTCCCGATATCTAAAAATGAAAATTTTTTCCTTCCGTCTTCGCTAAACACCTTCAAAATTTGTTCAACCAGGATTTCGGTCTCGGGACGCGGAATGAGGCACCGTTCATCCACATACAAAGTTTCTCGCCAAAAATCAGTCTCCTTTAAAAGATAGGCGAGCGGTGTCCGCTGAAGTCTCTTTTCCACAAACGCCAGGAACCGTTCACGAGCGTTCGAAGTGACGAGCTCATGTTCCCTTAGATAGATCTCGGACCGCGAGCACCCAAAAAGCTTCATCAAAATTCGTTCGCATTCTTCCTGCGCTTCCTCGATGCCGGCCCGTAAAAGTTCCGCGCGACCCCAAGTAATCAGTTCGAGAAGCTCGTTGTTCTTTACTTGTCTGAAACAGTTCATAACGCCGTGAGAAGACGGACTTTTTCATCTTCCGCAAGCGCTTGAACGACCGGGTCGAGCTTTCCATCCAGGACCTGGTTCAAGCTGTAGAGCGTAAGGCCGATCCGGTGATCTGTTACACGATTGTCCGGATAATTATACGTTCGGATCTTGCCCGAGCGATCTCCCGAACCGATCTGCGCTTTTCGGTTCTTGGCGACCTCGGCCTCCTGCTGGGCGCGACGGAAATCAAAGATCTTCGCACGTAAAATACGCATGGCTCTCGCTTTGTTTTTTTGCTGGGACCTTTCGTCCTGGCACGCGACCACAAACCCCGTCGGCATATGAGTGATGCGTACCGCGGATTCGGTTTTATTCACATGCTGTCCGCCGGCTCCGGAGGCGCGGTAGACGTCGATCCGGAGGTCGGTGGGAAGGATCTCGATCTCTTCTTCCTCAACGTCGGGCAACACCGCCACCGTGACCGCCGAGGTGTGGATACGCCCGCTTGCCTCGGTTTTCGGCACGCGTTGGACGCGATGGATCCCGCTTTCGAACTTGAAATGGCTGAAAACGCGCTCTCCGGTGACGCCGAAAATGATCTCCTTGACCCCGCCGATCCCTGTGGGATTCGTGTCCATTATCTCGATACGTAAACCGTGATTTCCCGCATACATGCTATACATACGAAAAAGGTCCCCCGCAAAAAGCGCGGCTTCTTCTCCGCCCGTTCCCGCGCGGATCTCCACGATGACGTCCCGCGCCGCATCGGGCTGCAGATCCCGGAGAAAAAGTTCCTCGAGTTTTTTTTCCCGTTCCTTCTGGCTTTCCTCAAGGGTTTTTATCTCTTCGGTGATAAGGATTTTCATGGCCTCGTCACCGTGGCTATCGCCGTGGCTGTGTTTCAACCCGACGACTTCGCGCTCGACCTCTTTGTATTTCTCAAAAAGCTCCATGATCGGTCTGAGCAAAGACATTTCCTTGCTCAGAGCCTGGAACTTGCTCCGGGCGGTACCGGGATCTGTGAGCAAAATCTCGATCTCGCGGAACCTTGCTTCTGTTTTTTCCAGCCGTTCACGAATTCTCATTAGGGGAAACCCATAGGCGAAGTAAGGCGCACGGCGTAGAGCGTTTCCTTTTCGCCGTACACCGTATGCCTTCCGCCGGTTACGCCTTTATTTTCCCTGGGCTTTGACCTTCTCCTTCAGGGCTTGGAGTTTTTCTTTCCGTGTGTCCTCGGAAAACTTGAGCTTCACAGGCATTTTGGGAGTTACTTTGGTCGATTTTTTATTGACGGCTACGCGGTCCTGGAATTTTTTCTTGAACCGGTCAATGCGCCCGGCGGTGTCCAGGATCTTTTGTTTGCCCGTATAGAACGGATGACAGTTCGAACAGATGTCCACCTGGATCCGGGGCATCACGCTGCGCGTCTCGATCGTATTGCCGCATGCGCACTGGATGGTGGAAGGGCCGTATTTCGGATGAATTTCTTTTTTCATTTCTTACTCCTTTACTTTATTCATGCTGAGAAGAAAATCAGCGTTGGATTTGGTTTTTTTAAGACGGTCCACCAGAAGCTCCATCGCTTCCGACGGGTTCAGTTCGTTCAAGACCTTGCGGAGGATCCACACCCGATTCAGTTCCTCGGCGGGGATCAAAAGATCTTCCTTGCGCGTATTGGATTTTTTCACATCAATGGCCGGATAGATCCTACGCTGGAACAGATTGCGATCGAGCTGCAGTTCCATATTCCCCGTGCCTTTGAATTCTTCGAAAATGACCTCGTCCATGCGCGATCCCGTATCCACGAGAGCGGTGGCGATGATCGTAATGCTCCCGCCCTCTTCCACATTGCGGGCGGAGCCGAAAAAGCGTTTCGGCTTGTGCAACGCATTCGAATCCACGCCTCCGGAAAGGATCTTCCCGGAATGCGGAGCTACGGCGTTGTAGGCCCTGGCCAAACGGGTGATGCTGTCCAGAAGGATCACCACATCCCGTTTGTGCTCGACCAGGCGCTTGGCCTTTTCCAGCACGATCTCCGCGACTTGGACGTGCCGGTCCGCGGGCTCGTCAAAAGTCGAGGCAATGACCTCGCCTTTTACGGAACGTTGCATGTCGGTCACCTCCTCGGGACGTTCATCGATCAGAAGGACGATCAGATACGCGTCCGGATGGTTCGTCGTGATGCTGTTGGCAAGTTTCTGGAGAAGGATCGTTTTGCCGCTGTAGGGCTGCGCCACGATCATTCCGCGCTGTCCAAAACCGATCGGCGTCAGGAGGTCCATCACGCGCATGGAGACTTCTTCCTGCGTGGTCTCGAGCTTGATCCGTTGATTTGGATAAAGCGGCGTAAGGTTATCGAATGCGATCTTGTCTTTTGCGCTGTCCGTCTCTTCAAAGTTAATAAGTTCGACTTTGAGCAGGGCAAAATAACGCTCCCCTTCCTTCGGAGGACGGATGAGCCCGCCCACCACATCCCCGGTCCTTAAATTGAACCGGCGGATCTGGCTCGGGCTGACATAAATATCGTCCGGCGAGGGGAGATAATTGTAATTGGGAGAACGCAGGAAACCGAACCCGTCCTCCAGGATCTCCAGCACGCCTTCCCCGAACATCAAACCGGATTGCTGGGCCTGGCCTTGAAGGACTTTAAAGATCAGGTCCTGGCGTTTGAGGCCGGCGACATTCTCGACATTGAATTTGTGCGCCATTTTCTGAAGCTCGCTGATTTTCATTTTTTTCAGACTGACGACGTCGAGCGGTTTTTCTCCGGATTTTTGCTGCTGCAGCGCCCTTTCAAGGGCCTCGCCGTTCGCAGCGGCATCTTCCTGCATCATGCGCGGAGGACGCGGCTTCACGGTCCCGTCCTCGGACCGGCGATGGTGCGCGTGTGTTCTTTCCCTGGGCTCCCTTACGTCTCTTGTTTCTCTTGTCATTGTTTGTTGGCTCCTTTGGAAAGGGAAACGAATTTGTACCAAAGCCGTTCGATCTCCCTTTGTGTTTGGTAAATAGACTTCGAGTTATCGATGAGAAAATTCCCTTTTTGCGCTTTTAAAGGCTCGGCCATCTGGGCCCGCTCGCGCGCCCGCACTTCTTGCTCCGTGAACTTCTTACGCTTAAGACGTTTCATTTTGACGGTCGCATTGCATGTCACGACCACGACCTTGTCACAAAGGGTTTCGAACCCGGCTTCGAAAAGAAGCGGCACTTCCACAAGGATCACCGGCCGGCCGGACGCCTCGATCTTTTCCTTGATCTTTTCATAAACGTACGGATGGATGATCGCTTCGAGCTCTTTCCGCTTCTTGGGGTCGTTAAAAACGATCTCCGCGATCCTTTCCCGATCCATTTTTTTCCCGCCGGGATGAAGCGCTTCCTCAAAAAGTTCGACGATGGGGTCAAAGACCGGGCTGCCCTTTTTCATGGCGTCGTGCGCGATCTGGTCGGCATCGATCACTTCAGCGCCTAAATTCTTGAAACGCTGCGCCACTGAGCTTTTCCCGACCCCGAAACCTCCGGTCAGTCCCACGATCAATTTTTGTACCATGTCTCCCCTACCGTGATATCCGCTTTAAGCGGAACTTTGAGCTTATACGCCCCTTCCATCTCTTTTTTCACAAGCGCCGCGAGCGCGTCGACCTCGCCGGAAGGTGCGTCGAAAACCAACTCGTCGTGCACCTGCATAATCAGAAGGCTTTCGCTTTTTTCCTCTTCAAGCTTTCGCTGGATCGCGATCATCGCGATCTTGATCAGGTCCGCCGCCGACCCCTGGATCGGCGCGTTGATCGCCGAGCGTTCGGCGTACTGGCGCAACTGCATGTTGGAGGCATTAATGTTCGGAAAATAAGAGCGCCTCCCGAGGAGCGTGGTCAAAAACCCGTCTTTTTTCGCTTTTTCCTTTTGCGCGTCCAGGAATTCTTTCACCTTGGAGTAACGCGCGAAGTAATTCTTGATGAACTGGTCCGCTTCCGGGATCGGCATGTTCAGATCCTGCGAAAGGCCGTAACTTGTCTTGCCGTACACGATGCTGAAGTTGATGGTCTTCGCGGCATTCCTCATTTCGCGAGTCACATCCTTTTCCTGAACACCGTAAAGCAATGTGGCCGTGAACGTATGGATGTCCCGATCCTCCTCGAACGCCCGGGTCAGATTCGGATCCCCGGAAAAATGCGCCAGCACCCTCAGCTCGATCTGCGAATAATCCGCGGAAAGGATCTTCCCTTTCCCTTTTTGACGCGCCCTCGCCACAAAGGCCTTCCGGATCAGCCGTCCCATCTCGGTCTTGACCGGAATATTTTGGAGGTTCGGGTCGGAGCTCGATAGCCGTCCCGTGTCCGTGGTCGTCTGGTTGAACGAGGTGTGAACGCAGTGCGTTTGGGTATTCACCATTTCCGGCAATGCGTCCAGATAAGTGGACTTCAACTTCGCGCGTTCCCGGTATTCCAGGATCTTTCGCGGCAGCTCATGTGAAAGAGAAAGTTTTTCAAGCACGCTCGCATCGGTCGAGTATCCGGTCTTGATCTTTTTTAAGGCCGGTAATTTTTTCTGGACAAAGAGTATGTCCGCGAGTTGTTTGGGCGAATCCAGGTTGAATTCCGTCCCGGCGTCCGCGTGGATTTCCTTCACGAGAGCATCGATCTCGCTCGCGGCTTTCTCCGAAAGCTCTTTGAGGAACCTCAGGTCCAGCGCTACGCCGTTCCTCTCGACCTGCGCCAATACACCGGACAAGGGCAGTTCGACCTTTTCGTAAAGTTCCGTAAGCCCGAGTTCTTTTAACTTTTCTTTCAGGACCGGCGCAAGCCGCATCACGCAATCGGCGTCCTCACAAGCATAGGCCGTGATCTGCGCAAGCGGAACGGCGTCCATGGTGATGCTTTTTTTCCCCGCCCCAAGGAGACTCTCGGTCGTGATCTTTTGCACATTCAAATATTCAAGCGAAATGTCGTCGAGATTATGGTTCCTTTTGACAGGATTGATCAAATAACTCGCGATCATAGTATCGAACGCGACGCCGCAAAGACGGGCTCCGTGGCGCGCCATCACGATCTCGTCATATTTGATGTTCTGCCCGTACTTCATGATCTTTTCTTCCTCGAGCGCTGGTTTCACAGCATCCAAAACCTCTGCGAGAGGCAATCCCGGGCCTTTCTGCGCCCGGGAGGACACGGGTATGTAATAGGCCGTAAAGGGCTCCCAGCAGAAGCTCATGCCGACCAAGTCGGCCCTCATGGGATCGGTCGAGGTCGTTTCGGTGTCAAAGCTGACGGCTTTCGCTTTTTCAAGCTCTCTCATAAAGGTTTTGAGTTCTTGAGGAGTTTCAATCGCTTTATATTTCCGTTCCTTGGCCTCTTTTCCCTCTTGCCCCGCGACGCTCTTTAGGAGCCCCCGGAATTCATACCGTTTAAAAAATTCCATCAGGGCCGTATTTTGAGGTGCGACGACGCGCAAGGTGTCCCAATCGATCTCAAACGGCACTTCCGTATCGATCGTTGCGAGCATCTGGGATAATTTCAGGTCTTCTATGTTTTCTTGGATCTTCTGTCTTTGTTTCTCGGAAGAAATTTCTTTCAGCCGCTCAAGCAGCCCGTTCACGGAACCGAAATCCTGGATGAGTTTGATGGCGGTTTTTTCACCGATTCCCGGAACGCCCGGGATATTGTCCGACGCGTCCCCCATCAGGGCGAGAATATCCACGACTTTGTCCGGCCCAAGTCCGCTAAAACGTTCCCGGACCTTTTCGACGTCATAGACCAGATTCTCTTTGTGGGGCTGGAGGATCTTGACCCGGTCGTCGACCAACTGGAAGGCGTCTTTGTCCCCGGTAATGATAAAAACCTGGAAACCCTCTTTTTTCCCTCGCTTTGCCAGGGTCCCGATCACATCATCCGCTTCGTACCCCGCCTTTTCAAAGATCGTCATGTTCGAGACCCGGCAAAACTCCTTGATGGGCTCGATTTGTTTCACCAGCTCCTCGGGCATGGGCTTGCGGTGCGCCTTGTATTCTTTGTATCGTTCATGCCGGAACGTCGGTTCCTTCCGGTCAAAACATAGGGCGACATATTCCGGCCTTTGCTCTTCCATGAGCCTGCGCATCATGGTGACGAATCCATAAATGGCGTTCGTCGGTTCCCCTTTAGAATTCGTCAAATTCTGAATCGCGTAGAACGCCCGGTAACAAAAGGAATTGCCGTCCACCAGAAACAGCTTCCCCTTGAGAGAATTTCCCGGCGGGATTTGTTTTGTCATTTTGAAGTTCAATTAGAGACCGGGTCTTCGGGTCCTGGGTTCGATTTTCCTGAAAAATACGCGGAAAGAGCTGAAAGTGGCGATCAAGACTTTGGGAATAAGTTCGAACTGGATCTCTTTTGCGTGGAATTTCTCCAAGCCCCATCCTCGTCCAGATGCTTTTGGGGCCTACCCTCCCTGCTCGAGAGCGGGCATAGGATACCCATGCCGCCCTGGCGGGTCAAGTTTTATTTATTTTGCCCTGTCTTTTCCCTTGCCTTCTGATTGGTTTCTGGAAAGCTGGAGGCCGAGCTCGCGGGGGTCCACAGCGACTTCGAGAGCAGATTCGTAGCTAATAACACCCTGGGTGTAAAGCTGTTTGAGACAGTCATCCAGCATGATCATTCCGTAACGCGCTCCGGTTTGAAGTTCGGAAAGGATCTGATAGGTTTTGCCTTCGCGGATAAGGTTGCGAATGGCCGGCGTTGCGAACATGACCTCGAACGCTGCCACGCGGCCTTTCCCGTCCAGACGCGGCACGAGCACTTGTGAGATCACAGCAACGATCGTGGAAGCAAGTTGCACGCGGACAAGCGGTTGCTGATAGGCCGGGAAAACGTCGATGATGCGATCTACCGTTCGCGCGGCTCCCGTTGTGTGGAGTGTGGAGAATACTAAATGCCCCGTCTCGGCGGCGCGGATAGCTGTTTCCATGGTCGCCAGATCGCGCATCTCCCCGATCAGGATCACGTCCGGATCCTGGCGCAGGGATTTTACGATCGCTTCCGCAAAGCTCGGGACATCCTCCCCGACTTCCCGTTGCGTGACCACGCCCTTTTTGTGATGATGCACGAATTCGACCGGATCTTCGGCGGTAATGATGTGCTTGGGGAAATTTTCATTGATGTAATTAAGCATGGTCGCAAGCGAAGTCGTTTTACCGCTGCCGGTGGGGCCTGTCACCAGCACCAGACCGCGCGGGAGGCTCACCGTCTCGATGAGCTGCGCTGGCAATCCGATGTCCTCAAAGCTGTAAAACTTGGAAGGAAGAAGCCTCAGCACGAGCGAATAATGCCCTTGCTGTTTGAAGCAGGAGACGCGAAAACGCGCTTTCTCCTGGAATGAGAACCCGAAATCGATGCCTCCGACCTCTTCGATCTTTTTGCGCTGGACTTCGGTCGTGATCTCTTTGGCCAGGGCTTCCGTATCCTGCTGGGTCAGCACCTTCTCGCCGACCGAAACCAGAGCTCCGACCAGACGGTAGGTCACCGGCCGGCCCACGGTAAGATGAATATCCGAAGCCTCTTTTTCGACCGCTCCTAACAGAATATTTTCAATGGCCATGGAAAAGCTCCTTTGCCCCGTGAGACATGGAAAGCGTTTTTGCGTTCTTCGTGTTTAAAGTTTATTTCAAGGCTTCTTTTGCCTGAGTCGCGTCGAGCGATTATTATCTCACTAATTTCTATCATGGTGAAAATAAATCCGCCGGGACGTGACATCTCTTCCCGCTATCTTCGACTTTCCCAAAAAAAACCTTAGAAAGCCGCGTTCCAGAGGCCCCATAAAACCATGGAGATAAACCCGGCTAAAAGACACAGGCTGGGCCATCCCTTCATGGAGATCGGTACGGACGAAAAAAGAAGCCGGTATCTTAGACCCAGGAAGCAGGCTTGGAAAAGCGCGATCCCCGAGCTCACAACCCCGGCCATCAGGATCTCCTGCGAAAGATCGCGCTGTTTTGAGCTGATCATAAAAATACTTGCCGTGACGGTAAGAAAGAAGGCGTCCGTTTTTTTCTGATAGCGCGAGAGCAGATAGCTCGCTATTCCAAAGCCCAAGACCACGTATTCCCGGACAACAGTCCGGATCTCTTCAAATTCTGCGGCGAACGCCAAAAATGCGAGGATCAAGCTCGTTGTGAGAAAAAGATCCGCGGCTTCGCGAACAATGCGCCCAAGCCCTTCGACGGGTCTTTGCAAAGGCGCGGGCCTCGCGCCGCGCACCATCAGCAGAAAACCGAAAGCGACGATCAAAAAATACATTTTATCTCTTCCTGCGGTAGGGTTGATTTTTCCATAAAAAAGCCGCGGCCGCGACCACAAGCAACATGCCGGCCGGCTGCTGGAACGCTTGTATCCCCAGGTTGTTCTCCCCGACTTCCCGAACAAACGCCAACAGCATCACAAAGCCCGCAAATCCGGCTCCCGTCAGAATCCTCTCGAAAAAATATCGCGGCACTTTTTTGGAAAACACGCGAACCTGGCTCGCCTTCGTTGTATCATCGAGAAAGGAAACCGGGGTTAGAAAAAAAACGCTCGCGATCCAGTAAGGCGGTAGCTTTGTGAGCATCCATACGGCTTGTGCCCACACGATGAGCCAGAGGAAAAAGGCGTGTTTTAAAGAATGTTCGGGAAAAAGGCGCCGCGTGAACCAGAAAAAAAAGACCGTTCCCCAAAGGAATATGACGATCCAAAGCGCCGCAACGCCGGCCTTAAAAAAGCCATAGGGATAGGCCATGAATGGAAGATAGGCCAAAAACATTCTCGAAAAAAGACTTTCGGGTAGTTTCATCTTAGCCAGGATCTCATGTTCTTTATCGCCTCAACAGCTGCGCCACATAAAGGATGGCGGCAAGCAGTCCCAGAAAAAAAACAAAAAACAGGCCTTTCAACAGGACGGCCATGTAAGTTTTTGTTTTTTCAATATTCATGTTGAGCAAGTCGCTTTCCGTGGCTTTTCCATCTTGTAAGGAACGGATTTGAGCCAGACATCTATCCAAGGCGTCAAGAGGTTCATCAGAAGGACTGCGTAGCCTGCCGAACCGATCGAAAATCCCTCCGGGCTAAGTCTCGAGCTCAAAAATGCTGCGCCCAGAATGAAAAAGGCCGTTCCCCTGCGTGTCAAAGGCAGGGTCACGGGATCCGCCAAAAGAAAAAAGGACGTTAAAAGAACGCCGCTAAAAAAAGTGAGCGGTGTCCCGCTCCCTCCGAATAAAGCTTCGCAGACAAAGCAGCCCGACATGAAAAGGACGGGCGTTTCCCAATAGACCTGTTTTTGTTTGAAAAGAATGATCCCGCCGAGACCGATGCTCACGAGCGTCCAGACATTACCGCCGCCGGCCAGAAGCATTGGTTCCGACATGATCGTGGGAAAACAAAGCTGTAAAAATACGCGCGCCAAAAAAAGCGGTTGCAAAGGGTAGGAGCCTGTGCCCCCGAAAAGTTCTTTGGCGACAAAAACCATCATAAAAACACCGAGAACCACGACCTCGGGGGGGCATTTCGCAGGCATGAGCAGCGAAAAGAGGGCCGCGGCAAGCAATGCTTCGCCATTTTGCGGATTTTCTTTTTTCCGGAAAAGCCTCGCGGGGAGGAATTCGAATGCGGCCGCACTTATCAGGCAGATTAAAAAAACGCGCAGAATTTCCGCGTGCCCGACAAAACAGGCGGTCACAAAAACGGGCAGGAGCGCGATCAGCTGCCCCCAATACCGCCTGGACAAAGAATCCGCAGAGTGAATGTGCGGCGGCAGGGTCGTCTTGTAAAATGTCTTCGTTTCAGCCATGTTTCACCGCCGGATCCGAAAGAACGCTTGTGGAGCGGATCAGTCGTAGCATCGGCCGCTTGGAGGGACATACATAGGCGCAATTTCCGCATTCGATGCACTCTCTAACATCCCATTCTTCTGCAATGGAAAATTCTTTTTGCTCCGCGGCCAATGTGATCATTGCGGGTGAAAGCAGAACGGGACAGTGGTCCACGCAAAGATTGCAGCGAATACACGGCTCCCCCGCCAAAACCCCTGTTTCTTCTCTTGCGATCTCTTCGGGAAGCGCAAGGATGGCATTCGTCCCGGCCATCACAGGAACTTCGATTGTCGTCTGCGCCGCGCCGGCCATGGGTCCTCCCATCAGGATCTTTCGGGGTTCGCGCATGACCCCTTTGCAGGCGTGGATCGCATCATGCAAAGAAATGCCGACCGGCAGCCAAAGGCTTCGCGGCTCGACCACGCATTCGCCGCCCACCGTCACGACCCTTTCATAAAAAGGCTTCTGCTGCGCCACCGCTTCGTAAACCGCGAACGCCGTGGACGCCGGAAAAACAACGCCTTTTTTTTCTTCTCCGGGGAACCATGCCCGAAGCAGCGTGCTCTCCAGCCCTTGGGGATAGAGCGCGGGCACGGTCCGAACCTCGGCATGTTCCCATTTGAGAAAGTAGATCTTGCTCTTGATCAGTTCGATCATTTCGAGATTGCAGGCCTCGAACGCGAAAAAAATCTTTTCAGCGCCAAGAGCTTTTTTAAGCAATTCGGCGCCTTTTAGAATTTCCAAGGCATGCGACAGGATAAGCGTTTGTTCGCAGGTAACATAAGGTTCCGGCTCACAGCCGTTGATGAGGACCGTTCGTGCTCCGGCATATCGCTCGATCTTGCCATGGACGGGTTCCATGAGAGGATCCGTGGTTACAAGCCCGGAATTTCGGAAAATCTTCGGCAGTTCTTCTGCCGGGATTTCTTCCCATCCTTTACGGATTTCCGCCGGCAGAAGCGTTTTGGGCTCTCCATGTTTGCGGATCTCAATCATTCGTTCCTTTGAACCTGTTGCGCTTGGAAAAAGCGCGATCTTCTCTACCGTGCCGGGCATGCCGGCATGAAGGCTCACGCCCTCCGGTCCTTGCGGCTCTGCGATTTTTTGTCCGAGCTGAACGACCTGGCCGATCTTGACGCACGGTTCCGCAAAGGCAGGGATAGGAATGCGGATCTTTTCGGGTGGGTAAGGACGCTTCAAATTGAAGTTCAGCAGGCTTGCGTCTTTTTTTCTTTCGAGCCGAACACCGACCGTTTTTCGTTCGGGCCTTTTTTTTGTTTTTTTGAACGTTGGTCCGGGCGTTTCTATTTTCCTCTCCTTTTCCGTCGATAGATTTTGGTGCCTTTTGAACAAGGGGGAGGTTCCTTTCGTTCTATGAGGAAGGGCTGACGCCGGCAAAATTTCCCGTGATCTTGTCAATCCGAATGCGCTCCTGAAAAACCTCCTTAAGTCTTCCGAACTGGCAGTTGTCCATATTGAGTCCCTCGATGTTGGGCAAGCTGCCGAGGATCGGGATGCCGGAAAGATCGTGGATGACTTTCGGATTCGTAAGTTCAGCCAAGGAGTAATTCGTTACGGAGACGCGGTTAAAAATAACGCCTCGGACTTCCAGCCCACGGATCGTGGCCGCATCCACGGTCAGCAATGTGTGGTTGATCGCGCCAAGCCCCGCGTAGGACACGATCACGATAGGCAGCCCCATATCGCGAATAAGGTTGGCCACGTAATAATCTTTTTTGAGGGGGACCATCAGCCCCCCTACGCCTTCGACGATCACGAAGTCGTAGTGTTTTTGAAGCGTACGGTAACTTTTAAGAATGTTGGGAACATCGACTTCTTTTTTTTCAAGCGTGGCCGCGACGCTCGGCGAAAGAGCGTTGCGAAAACGTGACGGGCTCGTGAGCGGCGGATATTCATTCTGGGCGGCTTCCATCAGAAAAACGGCGTCCTGTGAAACGAGCCGCCCATCGCCGCCATAACAACCGGTCGCCACGGGCTTCATTACGCCGACCTTCATCCCGCGATCCCGGAGGACAAGCGCAAGCCCGGCGGAAATCACCGTCTTTCCGACGTCCGTGTCCGTTCCGGTAATAAAGATCCCTGCCTTCATAGGCTTTTCTCCGAAAAGCCGGGGAACGCACAGCAGGCAACGGCTGCCGGAAAAAAACTTTTCCGTTCCCCGTTCCCCGTTCCCCGCTTCCATCGATTTTTTATCATTCCGTCGCTTCCTTTATTGATTCATAGGTAATATCAAGTAATTTGTTAAGCTCCTTTTCGATCATCCCAAGCGGCGGCATCAGCACGATCACCGGACCCAGCGGACGAAGGATCGCGCCTTTCTTGCGCGCTCGTTCGGTCACACGAATACCGGTCTTTTCCTTCGGGTCGAAGGCCTCTTTTGTCTTTGGGTCGCGAACGAGTTCGATCCCAACCATGACGCCGCATTGCCGGATATCGCCGACGCGCTTGAGGCTATAAAAACATTCGAGGCGTTTTTTTATGAGCCGGATCTTGGGTTGTAATTTCGCCAGCGTTTTTTGTTTTTCAAAAAACTCGAGATTTGCGATCGCCGTAGCGCAGGCCAACGGATTTGCCGTATAGGTGTGGCCGTGGAAGAACGTTTTGAATTCTTCGTAGCGGCCCAGAAACGCGCCGTAGATCTCCTCGGTCGCGAGCGTCGCGGCAAGAGGGAGATAGCCTCCTGTGATCCCTTTGGCAACCGCCATGATGTCGGGCGTTATATTTTCATGATCCGCCGCGAACATTTTCCCGGTCCGGCCGAACCCCGTCGCAACCTCGTCAAAGATCAGGAGCGTATTATACTTTCGCGTCAGCTCTCTGGCACGGGAAATGTATCCCTCCGGTTGATCGATCATCCCAGCGGCTCCTTGCATAAGCGGCTCCATCACGAATGCGGCAAGCTCGTTGTGATGTTCTCTTAAAACTTTTTCCATGGCCTCCAGCGCTTCTTCTTTTACTTTTGCCGGGTCGCTGCCCGTTTCCCAGCGGTAGCGGTAAGGCGACGGGATCGCGAAGGTGTCAAAAAGAAGCGGCTGATAGATCCGGTGGAAGAGGTCGATCCCGCCGACGCTTACGGATCCGAGTGTGTCGCCATGATAGGCATTTACAAGTTTCGCGAATTTTCTCTTTCCAGGGCATCCTTTTTGGGCCCAATACTGGAACGCCATCTTAAGCGCGATCTCTACGGCCTCGGACCCGGAATCGGAATAAAAAACCCGCGTAAGCCCCTTGGGGGCGATCGCGACGAGTCTTTCGGCCAGCTCGATAGCCGCCGGATGGGTAAGTCCGAGAAATGTGCTGTGGGAAATTTTTTTCAGCTGTTTTTCGATCGCCCGGTCGAGCTCCTTGACCCGATGGCCATGAACATTGCACCAAAGCGACGACACCCCGTCGAGATATTTCCGTCCTCCGGTGTCGACGAGGTAGCAGCCCTCCCCTTTTTCAACGACCAACACTTCCTCGGTCTGCCATTCTTTCATTTGGGTGAAGGGGTGCCAAAGATACTTTCGATCCTTGGCGATCAGCTCTTTTGTTCTTTTCTCTTTGTGTTGCATCGGAACGTTCACCGTTTCATCGTTTTTGTAAATGCCGCCGTCAGCTTGGCGATGTCTTGACGCGTGTGCGCCGCGGAAATAGTGACCCTCAACCGGGCCTTTCCTTTGGGGACGGTCGGGTAGCGCACGGCGGGGATGAAGATCCCCTGCCCGAGAAGTTTTTCGAAAACCTCCATCGCCTTCCCTTCGTCGCCCACCATGACCGGAAGGATCGCGGACTCTGGCTTTCCGACCGAAAGGCCAAGCTCCAAAAGCCCCCGATGAACTTGACGGATATTATCCCAAAGCCTTTTTCTTAACGAGGGCTCCTCTTCAATTACGCAGAGCGCTTCGCGCGCAGCCTCACAAAGCACGGGCGGAAGCGCCGTCGCAAAGATGAACGGCCTCGCGAAATTCACCAGAGTGTCCGTCATGACCTTGTTGGCGGCAACAAATCCCCCGAGGCCGCCGAGAGCCTTAGAAAGCGTTCCCATGATGAGGTCGATCTTTTTTGAAAAGTTCCCTTCTTCGGTCGCGCCGCGGCCGTGCGCTCCCAAAACGCCCGTGCCGTGCGCGTCATCTACGATAAGCAATGCGCCGTATTTTTTTTTCAAGCGGACAAGTTCTTCCAGATCCGCTAGGTCGCCGTCCATACTAAAAACCGTTTCGGTCACGAGAATTCGCCGCCTCGCGCCCTGCGAACTCCGGAGAAGTTCTTCGCACTTTTTGTAATTTTTATGCGGAAAAACGCGCAGCTCGGCTTTTGAGAGCCTGGCGCCGTCGACGAGCGAGGCGTGGCAAAGTTTGTCCATAAGGATCACGTCTTGCTCGCCGGCAAAGGCGGTCAAAATGCCGAGATTCGCGAGAAAGCCGGACCCAAAGACCAGCGCGCTTTCCTTTCCCTTGATCTTCGCCAGTTTTTTTTCGAGAACAACGTGCGCCTTCGAGGTCCCTGAGATAAGACGCGATGCGCCCGCGCCAACCCCGTAGAGCTGAAGCGCCCTCTGTGCAGCCCGGATCACACGGGGATGCCGGCTGAGCCCCAGATAGTCGTTACCGCAAAAAAGAAGGGACTCCTTCCCTTCGAATGAAGCGTGCGTACCTTTGGGATCGTCCAGAATGCGAAGATGGCGATAAAGGTTTTTTTCTTTCAAAGATCTGAGCTCTTGCAAAAAAACGTTTTCCATTGGCCCTCGACAGGCGGTCGACCGCCGCTTGAAATCTTCTTTAAAAGATCAGATTTTTCTGAAAAGAACGGCGGCAACCTGGCCGCCAAAACCCATAGAGACCTTGACCGCGTTGGTGACTATGTGGCGGCGCATGTTCCCAGGCGTATAGTCCAGATCACACGCGGGGTCCTTTTCTTCAAGCCCCACCGTTGGCGGAATGAAACCTTCTTGGATCCCCAAAAGTGTCGCAATGATCTCAATGGCGCCTGTGGCACCGAGCATATGCCCGGTCGAACCTTTGGTCGAACTCATGGAGATCCCATAAGCCTCTTTACCGAGCGCTTCTTTGATCTCTGTCGTTTCATAAAAATCCCCGTGCTTCGTCCCCGTGCCGTGCAAATTCACATAGTCGATTTCCCGCGGCGTGATCCCGGCCCTCTTGAGAAGAACCCCCACCGTGCAGGACAGGGCATGTTCCGTAAGATCGAAATGGATCGGCTGCTTGCTGTCCTGGCCGTAAGCGGCTTCGACGATCTCGCCGTAGATCTTCACGCCGCGCGCTTGCGCACTTTCCAGCGTTTCGAGAAAAACCACGCCCGCGCCCTCCCCTATCAAAAATCCGTCGCGTCTCCTGTCGAACGGACGGATCTCCTTAGCCGCAAGCGCTTTCATATTGTGGTAGCCTCCCAACATAAGAGGCGTGATCGAGGCATCCGTTGCGCCGGCGAGGCAATATTCTGCCTGTCCTTCGGAAACCATGCGAAATCCTTGGACGATGGCCACGGTCCCGGTCGCGCATGCAGCCACGTAGCATTTGGCCGGCCCCCGGATCTTCATGCGCCGGGCGATCCACTGATCGGCAAAATTCGGAACTGCGCTCGTGTACATTCTCGCGCCCAAGATTGCGCTGGGATTCCGCAAAAACCGTTCCTTGAACCGCCCGAGGCTGTGGACGCCCCCTTTGCTGGAGCTGACGGAAAGCGCAATATCGTAAGGATCTGCGGCCGCGACATCGAATCGGGCATCCGTAACGGCCTGTTCGGCGGCCGCGACAGCATATTGGATGAAAGGATCTAAAAGATGCGTCCCATAAGGGCGCGGGTTGAAACCCTTGAGAGGAAAGACGGGAGGAAATTTATGCCCTTCGACAACGGAGTGGTTCGCGCTCTCTTTTCCGGAGGCGCCCTTTTTAAGGTTCTCACGGAACTCCGCCAGCGTGTTCCCTATCGGAGAAAGAACCCCCATGCCCGTGACTACCACGCGTCGTTTCATGCCCTCATCGCTCCCTTCAGGTGTAAAACAAGGGGAAATTCTATCCTAGAAAGGGCGGGATTCAAAATGAAACACTTGCCCCGTCACCTGACGCATCCGGTCCGAGGAGAGAAAGAGAAGAAAATCCGCGACCTCTTCGGGGTCCGAAAAAGTTTTGAGCGGGCTTTCCTCGAGATTTTTTTGGAGAATTTCCTGCGGGACGTTCGCCGTGATGAAGGACCGCATAAAGCCCGGGTTCACGGCATTGACGAGGATCTTTTTCCGGCCAAGTTCTTTGGCAAGCGTTTTGGTCATCGCGATCAGGCCGCCTTTCGAGGCGGCGTAATTCGCGGCGCCGGCAAGCCCGCTCAAACCCGCGCGGCTGACGAGGGTGAAGACCTTGCTCGGCGTCTTTCTTAAAAGAAGCGGCAGGAGTTTTTGGGTAAGATAAAAAGGGGCCTTGAGATTGACACGCATAACATTATCCCAATCGCTTTCGGACATTTTTTCAATAAAGGCATCTGCGGTCAAGGCGGCGTTGTGAATGAGAACGTCTAAAGATTCGACTTGTTCTTTGAAGATCGCGGCAAAGGCGTCCATGGCTTTAGTGTCGGCCAGGTCGAGGGGAAAACCCTGTGCGCCGGCCCGTTCGAGTTCCTGAGTGGTCTCGAGGGCTTTACAATAAGTGAAAAAGACGCGCGCGCCTCGCCGGACAGCCTCGTGAACGAACGCCTTCCCGAGCCGGCTAGTACCGCCTGTGATAAGGATGTTTTTTTCTTTGAGTGAGATTTCCAAGGTCCCTGCTCTGCTAATGGCTTTTCCCGCAACTGGCCGGGCAACAGTCGTATTCGCTATTGTCTTTCATAGAAAAACCTGAGCGCCGGAGCATGTCGAGATCTTCTTGGAGAGGATTGCCTGCCGTAGTAAGGTAGCCGCCGACCACAAGTCCGTTTGCCCCTCCCCGAAGGGCTTTTTCCTGAAAATAAACGCCGAGACTCCGTTCTCGCCCGCCGGCGAGTTTGATGTTGGCCTTGGGGTGGATAAAGCGGTAGATAGCAACGGTCTTGACGACTTCCTCGGGGGCTATGGCTCTTTGTCCCTCAAGCGGTGTCCCGGATCTTGGATTCAGAATGTTGACCGGCAGGCAATGAAGGTCGAAAGGTTTGAGCTCAAAGGCAAGACGGATCCGATCCTCTTCCGTCTCTCCCATCCCCAAAATGCCGCCCGAACACACCTCAACGCCATTCCCTGCTAAAAATTTCAACGTTTTTCTCCTCTCGTCATAGGTATGTGTGGAAACGATTTGGGGATAAAATTCGCGGGAACACTGAAGGTTGTGATTGAATCGCCGCATCCCCGCCTCACGAAGCTTCCGTATCTGTTCGCCCGTCAGTCTCCCGAGCGACCCGTCCAGCCGGAGATGGGTCTTCTCGCTCAACAAGCGAAAGGTCGCAAGCACTTGTTCGAACTCGGCATCATTCAGGGTTTCTCCGCTTGTGACCACACAAAAACTTTGCACGCCGCTTGCTTCGCTTTTTTTTGCTTCTTCCAGAATTTTTTCCGGACTCATGAGAGGATAGCGTTTCACGCCCGTTTCGTAGTGAGAGGATTGGGAACAAAAGCCGCAGTCCTCGGAACAAAGATAGCTTTTGGCGTTTACGAGGGAGCAAAGATCGGGTTGGGAGGGCCGGAACTTGACTGTGATCTCGTGGGCAGCGTCTAGGAGAAGATCGAGTGTCGCAGGATCTTTGATCGAACCGAGGCGGAGGGCCTCGTCCCGGACGACGCTCCCTCCCTCGAGAACCCGTTGTTTGAGTTCCTGTATGAGAACTTTCATTCCGGGACCGAAAGCTGCAAGTGCTTAGGCTTGAGCAAAAACTTCTCGAGCCACAATGCCGACCACGCCCAGCGCCACGGCATTTTCGCCGAAAGCGGACGGGATGACCTTGACCTGCGTCGCGGCCTCTTCCACGGACCATTCTTTAACCGTGTCTTTGATCGCGTCGAGAAGCGGCGCTCCGCAATCCTCAATGCCGCCGCCGATCACCACCACTTCAGGATTGAGAAGGTTCACAATAAAGGCTATTTTCTTACCGAGATCTTGTCCGGCCTGCTCCGCCGCTTTGATGGCGAGGGCGTCTTTTTCCCGTACGGCCTTGATGATCTCCTTGAAGGTCAGCTTTGAAAGATCGCCTTTGACCATGTCTTTCAGGATCGAAGGCTCGCCCTTTTCGATCTGCTCGCGCACATGGCGAACCATGCCAATATCCATTTCCCACCGGCCAAGCTGCGTCGCGATCTTAAAAGAGTAGTCCTTGCTTGCGTGAGCACTCGTGATCCCGAGCTCTCCCGCCGCTCCGTTCGCCCCGCGATAGATCTCCTCATTGATCAGGATACCGCAGCCGACACCCGAGAACATATAAACCATGTTCCGCACATCGCGGTCCAATCCCAGCCATTTTTCCCCGAGCACCGCCGCGTTCGCGTCGTTCTCTACGATGGTGGGAATATTGAGCCTTTTCTCGAAAGTATCTTTGATCGAAGAGCAGACCGAAATGTCTTTATCTCCCAGGCTTTGTGGCCAACGAATCGTACGACCGCGTTCGTCAATGATCCCCGGAATGCCAACCCCGACCCCGACGATCTTGGTTTTGTCGACCTCTGTCTTTTCGATGATCTCCGCTGCGAGATCTACCATTTGAAGGATGATCTTCTCGGAATTTTCCGGCGCCCTTTCGCGCTTGATCTCGCTAATCACGTTGATTTCGAGGTCCACAAGCACAGCGACCAAGCTCATCATGTTAAGCCCAACGCCCACAATATAGCCTGCCTTGGGGTTAAGCTCCACGAGCACGGGTTTGCGTCCTCCCGTGGACTCGTCTAGTTCGCCTTCTATGACAAGGCCTTTTTTGATGTAATGCCCCACATAGTTAGAAACCGTGACGATGTTCAGCTCCGTAAGCTTGGAAATATCGGTCCTGGAAATCGGCCCGTTCTTACGAATGACCTCGAGAATGCCTAGATTCTTTCTTTCCTTGTCGGTAAGGGTGCGATCTTTAAGCATTTGTTTGATAACCATAGGATAGGGGCTCCTTTCAAGAATGCTTTTTTCCACAACCTGTTCTTTGGCCGCTATATAAGTGCCTCATGCGCCGCTCATTTTAACTCTTCGATATGCTTTTTCAAAGTGTTAATTGAGCGCCTTGTTTCTTACCTGTCGTTGTTTCTTCGAAGACAACCCCCGCCCTTTCAGTGGGAAGGTGGTTGAAAAACATCATTTTGGGAAGAAATTTTCCTGCTCTAACAGCTCTTTGGCTTTTTTGCCCACCGGATCTTTGTGAAAATATTCCTGGATCACTCCCTTTTTCAGATAGTTTGCTATCGGAATAAGCATCATCCCCTGGTCCAGGGCCAAATATTGGGTGTTCACTTTTTGACTCGGAAAGGTGATCGAATCATAAAAGCCGTATTCTCCGTAAATGTTGAACGTCAGGAGTTTTCGAATGTTCTTGATCGCATCTTTGGGAATGGTGTCCAGCGCTAAAAAACTCGCGTGCGGGGTAATCACGCCTCGGTCCGGATACCCTTTCGCTCCCAATTTCTTTATCCCGTACTCCCCGTACATCCATCGCCGCCCGTCGGAAGTCGAAGCGGGCGAGATCCCCCAGACGGGATATTTTTTTTCCTTTATCGCGTAATCCCGGTGAAGTTCGCTCACGATCTTGTCATTAAGCCCGAGCCCTCTGGGCGCAAATTTTTGTTCGTGGATCACCAGGGTCGGCATTAGAAATTCGAAAAGCGACCCACCCCAACTTGGAACAAACTTTTTGTTCTCATTTTTATAATACCCCTGAAAATAACTGACCTTGTCGTGTTCGACCATCTTCCCCTGCGGTTTTTGGGTTTGCCACTCCCACGCCTCCGGTGCCGTGCGGTAAAGATACCACCAGTGTTCGGAAGGGATATCTCCCTTGCCGATCGCATAGAGGCTCATGGCGCGCGCTTCGGTCACAAGCATCCCGTAGTGATACGGTGTTAGGCTTTGGCGTTCCAAATCGTAGCCAATGGCAAGATGATTGGTGTCGGGATCCAGGAATTCCAGAAAACGAAACCGGTCCAAAAGGGAGGTAGCTTCCTTCGCGATCTCTCCGGGAAAAGCCTGACGGACCACCACCAACGCAATGGCCAGCCATCCGTTATCTACGCTTGAAATGAATCGCCGGCTCACCCCAAGCTGGGTCGTTTCATAAAAATTGAAAAAAAAGCCTTTCCACGTTTCCATTTTTTTAAGCGTTTTCAAATTATTCCGAACTCTTTGGGCCGCTTGTTCCGGAGTAATGATCTCCAGCTCTCTCGCGGCAACGGTCCCCATAAGATCCAGAGCGATATTCGTGGGCGAGGTGTAGTTGGCTGCAAGAGGAAAGTCCCCGACTTTAAAATGGTCCGAGATGATGTGGTTTCTTTTGTCGGTAGCGTTTTTAAAATATCGCCATGTGTCCCGGGCGATCTTGTGAAGCAATTCCTTGTCGTTATCCGTCTCCAAAAGCTCTTTTCGCCGGCGTTCGTCCAAAATGGACCGCGGGAATCCGACAAAGTTGTCCTCCACGCTTTCAAATCCAACCTCCGGGTATCCCACGAATGCTATTTCATCCAGCCCTATCTTCCCGGCCAGATTCCGTTCCCGGGCAAACGCGCTAAAAGAAAGGTATTTTAGTTGATCAAAATCAATCCCCATGAAAACATTCGTCGGCAAAACAACTTCGTTCCACCCGGTCCCCTCAAGGCAGGCATCCGTGATATCCCGCTCTACGGTCCTGCCCGCCCAGTCCGTCAGGGCGACGCGCAAGCGCCCTTTAAACGGCGCGGAAGGATCCGTTTTGCACATGAGCGCGAGATAATGGGACCTGCTCATGTCCAGCCTTTCAAGAGAAGTTTGAAAGGTCGTTTTCTCTTTTCTCTTGAGATTGATCCTCGCCCACAAAGAAGCCCCGGCTTTGGCTCCGCGGGCGTCCTCCTTTTTTAAATCAAGGCGGACCTTTTTTCCCTCCCCTTTGTCCACCGTCCATGCTCCCCCCAAGCTATTCTTTAATTCTCCGGCATTAAAATCATCTACGACTTTGAATTGCGTTGAGGCCCGAAGAGGTTTTCCGGCAGGGACCAGTTTATAGACCTTTCTGATATCAAGCGGCGTTTCTCCGCCTGCGGGGCCGATCTGCTGAACAAAGGTCTCTGTGGATTTTTCTTTTGCGAGAGTAGCTTGCTGACTGGAGGCCTGTTTTGCTTTTTGTTTTTGAAGTTTGCTGGCGGCAAGACCCACCGGAAGGAACGTTCCAAAAAAATACACCGCGACAAAAAATAAAAGCGCGCGCCCCGGAAGACGCTTAGAGCCCGGGAAATACTTTTTTTGAGGGATCATGTTTTCCCGTTTATCCGAGCGTCACTTCAACTCGGTGGGTTCTTCCGTCCCGGAGATCCGGGATGAGATTTTCTTTCTGCTTTTTCCCGTCCACCACAACAGACTGGACCCCCTGCCCCGTCTGGCCGGGATTCTTAACTTCGATCAGGTAGGTGCTGCCGCGGAAAAGGCGTTTCATTTTGAAACCGGGCCACTTCTTCGGGATCACGGGATCCACGATCAGCCCCTTGGCGGCGGGACGAACACCCAAGATCCAGTTCATGGCGACCACTTCATACCATGCCGCCGAACCCGTATACCAGGTCCAGCCGCCGCGCCCATTGTTGGGAGAATCCGGACCGTCCACGTTCCCGGGTGTCACATACGGTTCGCTGTAATAAATATCCGGCTCCAAACCCCGCAGCGCGGGATTAAAGCTTTTGTAGACCTGGTGCGCTCGTTCTCCGTCGCGCATCATCGCTTCCGCCTGAACCGCCCAGGTGGCGGCATGCGTGTAAAGCCCCCCGTTTTCGCGGACCGAGGGAGCATAACGGGTGATATAGCCGATCGTTGCGTCGGTCACGTTATAGCCTGGCGTCAGGAGAAGCGGTCCGTATTTCTTGTAGAGCCACTTCGCGGCGGAATCCATCGCTATTCGCGAACGTTTTGCGTCCGCCACGCCCGTAATAACGGCCCACGTTTGACAGTTGAGAAAGATCTTCCCAGTCTCACATTTTTTGCTGCCAAGCGGCCTTCCGTCATCACGCGTGGCGCCCAAATACCATTCCCCGTCCCATCCTTGTTCGTTGAGCGCTTTTTTCATCGCTTCCGCGCGCCGGAGATATTCTGCGGCTTTAAGCGCGTCGCCCCTCTTTTCCATGATGGGCGCAATGCGATTCAAGATCCCGTAAAGGAAATGCCCCAGCCAGATCGACTCGCCTTTCCACTTGGTGCCCACGTGGCTCAATCCGTCGTTCCAGTCGCATTCGCCGATCAGAGGCAGCCCTCGCGGCGAAAACCTTGTGAGGGCCTTGTCGATCGCGCGAAGCATGTGATCGTAAAGCGTCCCCGAGGTAACTTCTTTTGTTTTTGGATCCGGCAGGAATTTTACCGCCGTGTCCAGGATCGCTTCGTCGGCAGTTTCATCCAAATAGTTCAGCGTGATGAAATCAAGCCACAGCAGGTCGTCCGAACAGTGGGTGATCGCGCCGATATTCGTCCCGTGATGCCACCAGTGATAGACCGTTCCGTCCGGAAATTGCTGTTCCGCGTGAAGAAGGATTTGTTTTTTTGCGAGCTCCGGCCGCGTCGCAAAAAAGATCTGGCAGTCTTGCAGCTGGTCCCGGAACCCGTAACCGCCGCTTGACTGATAATAGGCGCACTTGGCCCAAATACGTGCGGAGATCGCCTGGTATTTCATCCATGTGTTCGTCATGAAATTAAGGGCTTCGTCCGGCGTCTCAACTTCGGAGGCGTGGATAAAAGAATCCCAAAGCGATTTGACTTTCTGAAGCTCCTGCTCCGCGATCCGGGAAGAGGAATATTTCTGAATGATCCGCTCGGCTTCTTCCCGGGTGCGCGTGGAGCCCAGGGTGAAGACCACGGTCTTGGATTCCTTGGGGCCCAGCTCAACATCGACCTGAAGACTCGCCGCCGCATCGCCCCACTTCCCTTCGGAGTTTCGGCACTTTCCTTCCACCACCGCCGCCGGCGCGTGGGTCTCTCCATACCGTCCCAGGAAGGATTCTTTGTCGCCGTCATACGCCACAGGCTTGGGGTTCGCCGCGTGGAATCCCTGGAGAGGCTTTTCGGTCATGCCCGTTGAGATGAATCCCGGCACGAGCGGCGCGCGTTTAACGCCATGAATGCACCCGTTTTTTTTATCGATCCAGGTCTCGATGAACGTTTTGTGAAATTCGCGGTGCGTGTCCGACCAGTTCCCGAGACACCAGTCAAAATAGGTGAAGAGGCTCAAGCGCCGTTTTTTTCCGGATTGGTTCGTCAGAACGACTTTCCAGACCTCGACCGGGTCTTCCACGTCGACAAAGATCGTCTTTTCGAGCCGGATCCCGTGGAGCTTGCTGGTGAGGATCGAATATCCCTGTCCGTGGCGCGCTTCGAAAAAATCATATTTCGGCATGCACGGCTTCCAGGTCCCGGACCAATAGTCGCCGTTATCACGGTCGCGCACGTAAATATACTTACCCCAGTTGTCGCGGATAAGGTCCTGGTCCCATCGCGTAACGCGCGACAAATTCGAGTTGTCGCGCCATGAAAAACCCGAGCCGGCCTGCGTTTCGATCACGCCGTACTCCCCGTTGGAGATCACATTCACCCACGGCCGCGGCGTATCGGGACGCGTGATGACGAATTCACGGCCGTCGGCCGTAAAATAACCGTATTTTGAAGCGAATTTCTTTTCGCCGCCCTCTTCCTTCAGAAGCATGTTGGCTTCCGCTTTTTTTCTTTCCTTTGATTTTCTGGGCATAGCGACAAAAACTCCTTGGCTTTTTATTTAAAAACGGTTTTTTATTCCATTCGTTTCAGATGAGCGTTGATTTCAGGAGCCATTTCTTTGGCGGCTTCCACAGCGGTTTTTTTCCCGTTAAAAATAAGGTCCAGTTTGGGACGGATATACTTTTCTTCTATTTCGCGCCACTTCGGATGAAAAGGGCTAAAAACCACATACTGTACCGCTTCGTTCAGCATTTTTTTATTTTTAGGCGCGGCGTCGTCTCCGGCGAACGCGTCGCTTTTTGCCACGACAATGCGCGCGGGTTGGGCAAGCCCCCGTTTGGCAAACCGCCTCTGTCCCTCGGGTCCGGTCAACGCCTTGACCACGGCCCACGCTTCCTTTTTATGTTTCGAAGACTTAAGGATGGCATATCCCGTTCCTCCGGTCCCGAAAGCGCGAACCCCCTTATCGTTTTTGGGGAACATCACCGCGTCCCATTCGAATTTGTAATTGCGGAATTGCGGGGTTTCCCAAATGCCGGAAAGGAACATCGCGATGCGGCCGTTGGCGAACATCCGGTCCACTCCCATTCCAAAATTCGTAAAGGCCGTGGGCGTCGGCATCGCCTCATAAAGATTGCTCAGGTCGGCGTAGAACTGGAGCCCCATGATGGAACGATCATCGTCTAGCAGGGTCTTCGTAGGATGATGAACATTGTCCACGAGTCCGCCACCGTTCCCATAAATGAAATTTTGCCAAGCCCAAGTATAAAAACCGTACTGTGTAACACGCCCGGAGCTGTCTTTCTTGGTAAGTTCGCGCGCGAGACGCAGCATATCGCTCCATCTCCAATCATCGGTCGGATAGGGAATTCCCGCCTCATCAAAAACCTTCTTATTGAAAAACACGCAAGCGAACGGAGCAATATCTCGCGGCGCGGCAAGGAGCTTCCCCTGATAGGTGAAGCGGTCAATGATCTGCGGGAAAAAGTCGTTCCTGTTAAATCCTGCCGGGTCGGCGGCCTCAAGCGGCGTCAGGTCTTCTAGAACACCTTTCGTCGCGAACGTCACGAAGTAGTCGACTTCAGTGGCAATGATGTCGGGCGCCGCGCCGCCTGCGATCCGGGTGAGGATCTTGCTGATGTAGCCGGTGTAGGGCGTGTGTTCGAAGATGATCTTGATCTCAGGATGTTCTGCTTGCCAGGGCGCAAGAGCTTCCGTAATGATGCCGATCTCTTCGGGCGTTCCCCAAAAGCTGACCTTGATTTCCGTAACTCCCTGGGTCTCCCTCCCGATCGGGGAACCGCAGCCGGCCAAAACAAAGATTGTTAAAAGAACGGAAAAACCCTTCACCCAAAAATTCTGCACCATGCGGAATTCCCTTCGTTAGAAAGGTGTCTATCGTCTTTGCGAGGAATCGCCCTTAAAATAATAAGCGCTCAGTACGAGAGCAACAAAACGCGGAAATTATAACACACGGGCCGGGCTTTCTGTAAAGGCTCTTTTCTTGGAGTTTGCACAAAACGGCTGGCAATCGTAGCGGTGAAAGCAGGGGGCCCTACAGATTAGGCGGAGGCCGAAATCACGGTATAGGCTTGGAGAATTTTAAGGACTTGGGCCAAATACAAGCCGCTGTGATCATAGCGGAAGCCGTTTTGATTCGGAAGTAATCGATCGGGCGGGATGTCCTTTAAAGCGTACAAAATCCCGACCCCGAAAGAACCGGCTTGGTTGAGTCCGAACGCCGAATCCTTCACTCGTCCTGCAAGTCTCGGACCAAGTCGTTTTTGGAAGTTTGCTAAAGTATCGTGCTCCATGTCCGAAAACCCGATCACGGGGATCTTGTTTGAAGCCGCAATTTGTGGAAATCTGTCGTACACTGAAGCGACCTTCCGCAGTTCCGCGACCCGTTCGCTGTATTTCCCTTGAATTGCATCCGGAATGACCAGATGCAATTTGCCATTATTTAGCCCCGCGATCTCAAGCAGTTCCTTGAACATCTCAGACGAAAGGGTGTCGATCTTGGCCTGCTCCACGACCACGATCACATCCTGTTCCAATCGAAGGACCTGCCATGGCTTGATGTTTGTTGCTTTGGATTTCATCACCATCGCACTAAATCCAGGCGTTATAGGTGTTGTGGTTTCCGCTTGCGCTGGTTCTGTTGTTGTCGATTTTCTCACCTCGGAGCGTGTAAAGTTGTCCCCTGCTGAGCTGGAAACTAGGCGATCGAGTTTCGACTTTTCTCGGATAACTTGTGGCAAATTCGTCCATTTCTCGGGATCATTACTTGAAAGATCAATTACAAAATGAACTGGCGTCAACTCCTTCAAATACTTTTCGAAACTTGGCCTTAAAGCCAACTCGTAATACTCCCCCGTTTCAATCAATCTCCACGGCTCATTTTCTCGAACGCGTTGCTTTAATAACGCCTCTGCCCTTTCGTTCACAACCCGATAACGCAAGTCTGCTGAGGAAAGACGATTAGAAAACTGCCCTTCGATAATCACCACCATATTTCTGGTTAATCTAAATTTTCGGTCAGAGCGCTTTTTTGTTTTCTGGTCATACGCATTGGGAATAAACAGCGCTGTTTCCGCTTTTCTGGAAGCAGTAAATTTTCTCAGCATTTCTGAAAAGTTTTCGATGAGATGCCAATCGTAAAAATCGATTTCTTGGTCATAAGATTTTTGCTTACGGATCAAGTCGCGAATAATCGCGTGCCGCCACTCTCGATCTTTTACAAACATGTCTAACGCGGGAAGCTTTCCGCCTTGATCTCTCATGACCTCACATCCTGATTCTTCGAGAGCATCGGCAAGAAGGTTCGCGAGCGTACTTTTCCCCGATCCTGAGTTGCCATCCAAAGTTATAATTAAAGGACCGTTTTCTTTTCTCTTTTGCTTTGAGAAATCCACAACCTGTTGAACCATAGTTTCTATAAGAGATTTAGCCGATTCCTCATTTAAAGGTGTCAAGGGTTCGGGAAGCAATAAATGAGATAACGCTCTTAGCATGGCCGTTGCGGAGCTAATGCTGACTCTATACTTATTCCGAACGAGGAAAGCCTTGAGATGTTTCTTGAATTCAAGGCTTGGGATGAATCGTTTGATTTCGGAACTCGAAAAGAAATGAGCGCTCAGCTTGTTACTGAGATCCGATGATAGAAAATCTATGTTTTTTGGAATATCAGAGCCGAAATATGCTACGGAATAAAAATAAAGATTAATCCTAGATTTGGTTGTTAATTTGGAAAACAATTTTTTGAATTGTCCCTTTCCAAGCTTAAGCGCATAGTACAAAAGCTTGACTGTGTAGAAAGACAATCCGCCATTCAGAATATTGGCAAGATATTTAACGCCGCCTTCTCTCAATGCTGTGCGGTTGATGTTGTCTTCGTAAGAAGCTCCGTTTTGATTGATCAAATGGGCTGCCACGTAAATTTTAACGTCGCTTGCGCCGGCATTCATTAAATATTTCCTTGCTTCGTCAAGAAGGGATCCCGTCACAATCGAATCATCAATCAAAATCACTCTTTTTCCAGAAACAGATCTCGTCGGATCTGAGAAGCTGAGATGGCCTTGGACAAACTTTTTTCTCGTTTCAGCGTCTGGAATACTAGAATAGCGCCTTAACGACTCTGGGTCTTGGACCTGATGTCTATCTAATGTAATGTTTGCCAAATGTAATTTTTTAGATAATTTTCTCGCCACGACCGAGGTTGAATTTAATATTCCCAGACTATTTACATTGGCGATAACCCAATCCTCTGGGGACTGGACGATTTCATTGCCCAAGCCGGATTGAATGGACATCATCAATTGTGTCACAAATTGGTTCATTTCTTTCCAACGACCCATTTTGAGATTCGAATAGTCACGGGCTACTTGCGGATCAATTTCCTTGCCTTCTTCCAATGTGAACAAGGCGTGAAATGAGAATGGGACGGCTAGTCGCTTAAGAAGCCCGTTTGATTTTAAGGGCAATACGGCCTGGGGCGCCCACTTTGGATCGAAAGGATAGGCTTCATAGGATTTGCTTGAAGGGTCCCAGATATAAAACAAACTGCGCTTGACGTCTATGGTCGCAAGTAATGATTCGGAAATCGGGTAAGTATTTTGAATCCATTCAATTCGGGAATCATTGGAAATCGAATCATTGGAACGCTCCTTTGAAAAGTCATAAATTTTTTGAGGCTTTAATTTTGAATCTGTAAAGATTACTCGCCCGTTTGACGTGTCCGATATTAAATAGCCGCTCTGAAACGGAATCGGTCCGTGTGGAGATTTTAAGCCGTCCAGAACTACTTCCGCCGAACCTGTCTTTTTATTGATTCTGACAATCATGTTTAACTTAAAAGATGAGGCCACGATGGTATCGGGAGAATGACCGTAAGTTACGGAATTGGGGTAAACGATCGCCTGCCATCTTTTTAGACGGCCGAGTGTTTTGTCATTTTCAAAATCAACTACATTAACCCAAACTTCGTTGGGTGGAGCTGCTTCACCATTCTTCATTTTCTCGTCCGCTTCTGGCGTGGGGAAGATTTTTACATTCTGGGCGTCTGGAAGAGGCTGCCCTTTTTCAATAATGGTCATGCCTAGTCTGTTTTTTGAAAATCCATGCGCCCACGGATTCCATTCCCATACGATGTTCCCGTTTGTCCAGTCGATTTCCAAGATCCTGTCGGCCGCGCTACTTCCAATCAGTATAAGATGCGGATTAAAAGGAGAAAATTCAATCGTGTGTACATGGCCAAGTTTTGGATGCTTTATGGTCCTAAGCAATTTTCCGGTAAGTACGTCCAAAATATCTATGCGCTCGGCCATGCCAACTGCCGCCACAGTATCATTTGTCGCAAATCCACGGATTTCAGGCCCGCGACGTTCCCAGAGCGCTTCACTGGAAGTTGCGCGAATATGGGGCAAAATCCGCACAAAACCTTCTGATACAAAATCACGCACAGGAATTGAATAGGAGTTTTTCTTTGACTGTTCGGCTGCTAGTCTCTGCTTTAGCCAGGTCATCCTGTCATCGGTCCTAGTATCTCCTTTCACAATCAACGCAACAGGAACATCATCTCCCAAATTTTGGGTTCTGTGAAAATCCTGAAAAAAATTAATCATTTCTGCATTTCGCATCTCATTCCGGAATATTTGCCGGTCTCGAGAATGTTTAGTTTTCTTCTGACCTTTCCCGAATGCGCGCAACCCAGAGCGGGGGAATGCGGCCATGATCGTCGCGGCAAGCCCTTTGGCGGAAAATCGCGGGAGGTTCTGTTGAGCCTGAGGATCTAAGCCGTAGTCGATATCAAATGGGGTTATAAAATGGCACGCAAACCGCCCTAGCGGCGACTGGGGGTCCTTATCATTCTTTAGC
>Ga0074199_1000126_pt1 | contig 159521 bp, 142 predicted proteins | sample EPASupsiteSAE347_FD_64528 | JGI IMG/M metagenome (GOLD analysis project Ga0074199, IMG submission 64528) | Bioremediated contaminated groundwater from EPA Superfund site, New Mexico - Sample SAE3-47 | ecosystem: Environmental > Aquatic > Deep subsurface > Groundwater > Contaminated ... | reverse complement strand
TGATCTTTTTGCAAAAATCAAGGCCAAAAGCGATGGCATAATCAAACCGGCCGCATAATCAAAAATACGTTAGTGAATTTATGAACCAGAGTACTAAGTATTTTTCTCCAGCCACGAGATGATTTCGTTTACCTCTTTCTCTGTTTCGACTTTTGGACAGTAGACAATGCCCTTTGGGTCAAGTTCCCCGCTTATTTTCTTTGTTTGCGCAAAATCAATGTCATATAACACCAGTCCTTTTCCGGCCTTCTGGCATTTTTTAAGCACGTCGAGCCAGGTATGCATCGGCGGCTGCCCTGCTCCGCTTACCCACTGGATCACGTCTATTTCCTTGATCGCCAGAATGCTGTCCAAGTGCGGCAATGCGCTCGGACCGTCAAAATGATACGCGCAATGGTCAAGAAAAGACGCTTCCTCCTCCAAGGCGGGAATAATGTATTTATCGGCTATTTCCGGAGAAACCATGCAGATAAAGTCGCACTGAATCGTCGCGAATTTGCCTTCGCACCAGAACGGCAGCCAGCCGATGGAACCGGTTGTCTGCATCCCGCCGGCAACGTACAATCCATCGTAGACCGGTTGATATAATTTCCTGACGCGTTGCATTGCGCCCGCGATCAGTTCCGGACAGTCGTAAAAGTCCATGCACAATTTTTCAGGCCCCCGGAGCGCGCTCAGGGCATCTGCATTGGAGTGAAAATCGCATGCTCCCGCCAGATACCTGCCTTTGGCATGCTCCTTGAGCAGGCCGGAATATTCCACCAGACTCTTCCAAGTGGGATTATCCGGGTTCAAGACAATTTTCGGAAGAAAGGTTTCCCAATCCTCCACTACCGGTTCAACCCAATTGGTCGACAAGCTGTCTTCTGAAAATTGCAGATCAGTCCCCAACAAGGAGGCAAACTGATCCGGACCATGATCCGGTGAAAAGAAAGGGATAGATTCCGCGAGGAAAAGCGTATTTTCAAGCCATTCGTCCAGAAGGGCAAGCTGTTCCGGATATTTTTTATGGCAGGCGTTGTAGTATCGGCGGGCACAAATGTCAACGGCTTTCTTGCCCGGTTTCACAACATTCGCCACCACCAATGGGCGTTTCAGGACATCTCCGGCCCAGTAATGCTTCCACATTTGTTGTGCGCGCTCCAAATCCGGCTTGAACTTCAACGACATATCCCTGACCTCCTTTTCTAAAACCCAATTTTGTACATAGTGCCTTCGTAGATGGTCTCGTAGGCGCCCATGTCGACAACTCCGTATCTGATCCGCATGCGGCCGTCCAGATCAACCGCATTCGTCATCCAGGATTGATTCGTTCCCGCATTAACGCACGGCGAGCCGGCGCCAAGGCGATAGTTGCCGCCGCTAAAATCCACAAAAAGGGGATTATTGGTTATATTTCCCGTGCCGCTGAAAACACGAGAGGGATCTGAAAAACAGCAATAATTAAACGCGTTGCTGTTGGCAAGCATATTGGTTGTGCAGACGTCATTGTAATTTGCGTTGGTGGCGGTGTTTCCATAAATGACGCAATTGGAAACGGCAAAATCATTGTTGGTGTCGTAGAGGAAAACACCGCCACCGCCGGCCCCCTTGGTTACCGTATTACTGGCAATGGTGCAGGAGCCAATCCAGCCAGCATTGTTTTTGATGACCTCAATGTAAATTCCGCCACCACCACCAGAGGCCGCGTTAGTGGCCATATTCCCTGCAATCAGGCAAGCATACATCCTTCCGCCACCGCTAAAAACCACTCCGCCCCCTCCCAAACTTGATGATGAAATATTTCGCTTGATAACGCTATTCCGCAGTATAGAATTATTATTTAGAATTATTCCCCCCGCATATCCACTGCCACATCGATTGCCATCTATTGTACAGCCATCCACGGTCCCGTATGCAACACACAGTCCTCCGCCATAACTTGCCGCGGCATTGCCGTTGATTACGCAATTAGATATCGTCAACGAGGAAGAATATATCCCGCCGCCATATGATGCGGTATTACTTGATAAGATGCATGCCCTGATATTGGCATAAGTATATCCGGCAATTCCGCCCCCCCAACTGGCGCGATTATAATTGACAGTGCAACCATATATTATTCCGCCAGTTATACATATTCCACCTCCATCGTTATGAACACTGCTGGCGGCCGGTGATGTCACGACATTACCGATCACCATACAATTGGAGATAAGGCCGGCGGACACGTAAACTCCTCCTCCCTTATTCGTCGCTGTGCCGTTGTTAGAAACGATATTGCCGGATATTAAGCAATTACGCACAATGCCGTTTGCCAAATATATCCCGCCGCCGTTGGATCCGACGAGATAACCGTTGGTAATCGCAAATCCATCAATAATCGCATTGCTGTCATTTATTTCAAAACAGCGGTTCGTGACGGCTGGATAATTGCCGTTCACAATCGTCACATCTTTCCCGTTGACGCTTTGAATCGTGACGGCATTAGTCAACAATATTTCATTCGTCAATCTATAGACGCCGTTTGATACCCATACCTGCCTGGAATGCGTATTGGACATGGCCGCATTGACCACGTCAATGATGTTTGTCCCGGCCGTGGCCCAGTTGGTGTAGGGATCGGCAGCCGCTGTATTGGTCGGGACCACATAATGGGTTGCTGCTCGCACTATCGCAGAAAATGCGAAAACAACCACAAATAAACGTAACACCATCATTTGCATTCTCACGTTTCAAAAAGCGAACAAACCAATCACTTCAATATATATCAAAAGTCTTTCTTCGCCAATAAATTTTAAATTTTGTCGGAAGAGGCGGCTGCGCCGCCCTTTCATATTTTTAAAAATTTCAAATATGTTAGTTAAATTTTACGAGCAGTCACTCTATTAATTTTAAAACCTGCATATCCCCCGGCAACACTTTAACTCCCAGCAGGGTATTGCCGTCCTTACGCTGAAATAGAATATGCGCGTCTCTCATCAATTCCGTTATTTCCTTGATTTTCCCCTTGAATTTTATACGAACATCCGCTGTTTTCCGCGGGTCAAATTCTTCCAGAGTGAATTTGTCTTTTACAACTCCCTTGTTATTCATCAAAACAAGTATCCATCCGGATTCAGTCCGGTTTAGCTGCCAGGCAATATCGCCAGTTATTTCAACCGGCAAGGTCTCCTTCACAAGAAAAGAAAGCATTTGCGAAACAAGCGCCAGCGGCGACTTGTTATCCTTCTTTATTAAATAGGAAGGCAGTGTGAGTATCAGCCGCCCTTGGCCATATTTATTTATCGTGGCAATTGGATTATTTGCCGTATCCATGATAAATGGCGTGGCTCCCAGCAACTCCACCTTTGAGGAAGAACTGGAGCCGTCATCCATGGCATCCAACAGTTTAACTCCCAGAAAGTTTTCCGGGAAATCCCCTTTCACCTGCTTGCTGTTGATTAAAAGAGTTCCTCCTGCCTGGACGTACTTCATCAAACTATCGGCCAGGGTCTTATCCATCCTGATATCTCCCAATAAAAAGAACGCCTTATAGTTGTCTATGGTATCCATGCTGACAGCCCCGCTCGGCGGATTCACCATTAGAACATCATAGATGTCGCCATAAGGGGTATTCACCAGGCCGATACAGTTTTCCGACGGTTTATCACCAATCCGTCTGGGGACAAGCCCCCTGTAAGGGAAGATGGTTTTCATCACTCCGGAGATCATATGGTCGCCATCAGCGTATGGAAGATTGCACCAAACGCTGGGTTCCGTCACTGGCGTCCAACCATGGTAATAATCCAATAGAAGGGCGATCGGAGTGTAAGGCACGCCCCGGTCCGGATGCTTTTGAGAAAAATCAAAAAAATCTTTTAATATTTCCCCAAACGGCGACAGTTCATAGACCCCATCCCCATTCTTATCCTGGACAAAACCTTGCGGTTGTTCTTCAAAATCAAGATAGTTTGCCCCCGCATAATAGGCGTGATAAAGGCTTCGCCTTGCCAGAGAAAAAGGTATTCCGCAATTCGGACCGCTTGGATTTGGCGCTTCTTTAATAACCGATCTGCAGGGGGTAAGAAAATCAGGGTGGGCGCCGAGATAAAAATAAGCATCATACTTGTACCATTGTTTATGATATTGTCTGGCGGCCCCCCGGCAGAAAGCCGTCTGAATATTATAGAGGGCGCGACCATCGCTGCATCCCGATAGTTCAAGGCCGGTCAGGTTTCCACCCCACTCAAGGTTATAATGGTCGAAGTTAAAGCCCCCGCCCATCCCCCAGATATCATCAAAGCATATTTTTCTCTGTTTCTTGTATGTCTTTTCAAATAACTCACAGGCCTCCTTTCTGGTCTTTGGAAGCCGGAACGGATCGCCGCCTATCCATCTATAAAGGTGATTGATGTCGTTTTCCCATTCAGGAAACCAGAAGCCCAAAAAACCGTCCTTGTATATTTTTTTCCATTCATCATAGCGCTTGTAATTCACCGCTTTATTAAGCAGAGAATCGCCGCACATGTCAAACCGCAGGGTATAATCGTATAAAAAGAACGGCCTTTGCGCCGAAAAATATTCCTTCTTTCCGTCGGCAACGGCGGGAATATGGATTAAAATTTTTATTTTATCAGTTTCCAACGGATTAAAGATAAAAGTATTTTCGGCCGATTCGTTATCTTTAAGCTCCGCTCCGGAAACATTCAGCCAGGATGAGCCATTCCAGTATTGCAGTTTCAAACCTGGAATTACCTGCCAGGGATTTTTATCATTGTTAAACCGTTTATATCCGTGATAAATCTTTAGCGTATTTATATTAACTTTGTTAGGAAATCTTAATTCAATATCTCCCGATATGGAATCAAAGAAAGCATCTTTACTGAGGCCGAATGAGTTTTGGTCGCCATCGACTGCTTTTTCCGGTTCGCAAAATCCGCCCCGGCAATTACCCGCGACCTTCGTTTCCCGCGCCAGATTGCAGCTATTTGAATTAAAAACCTCTATTTCCCTCACGACAATACGGCGGGAACATGGCTCAGGCCCGATAGAATCCGGGAAGGAAATCTCGGGTGATTTTTTTAAACTTACATGTACTCGCGCGCCGGCATTCTTCAAAAAACTTTCATTCCTTACGCCCGGGTTGTCCCATGCCCCCGGAACAAATATAAACCAGAAATCCTTCCCCAGTTTTTTTATCGGCCTCCAATCTTCAGGAATTGCATATTTATTCCCAGCCGCAAAGCCGCATCTTTTAAGGATATTCGCCATGCCTCCGGATATGCTCCGACGGATTGTAGCGGAGATGGATGCCCTGCTGCGCGAAAACCCCGTTTCGTTACCAGGCATTGCGCGTTCAGTATTGTGAGAACCGGACGGCGCGGCCTGAATGCTCTGGTCATTGGTCGGCGGCATTGCGCTTGTTAAAGCACCCTGAATATTTGTGCGAGCCGGACTGTTATTTTCTTCATCATTACTACTTTTGAGTCCTGCGGTAATATAATTTGTATTGCCGGACGAAACGCAAGTTCTCCGGCCTTTGTCATATTGACTTCTTATCTCATCCTCACTCAGAGACCTATTATAAATTTTTATCTCAGCCAAGACTCCGTTAAAAAAATACCTGGAGCCGTAAGAGCAACCGATAAACAAAGGAGTTTTACTTATGCCGATGCCTCCTTTTAAGGGGAAACTTTTAGCATCAGATTTTCCATCCACATATAACTTCAGACAATTACCATCCGAAACAGCAACAACGTGATACCATCTTCCGGCTTGTATCACTGTTTTTCCGTCAATCCTGCCTAAATCAGCCATGGATCCGCATGATGAGTGTCTCTGAAACAGAAAAACAGGCAGACCGCTTCCGTCTAAACCGATTCTGATAATATACGAAATATGCGTGATTTCCGCCTCATCAAATTTTTCAATAATAGACATGTTACCATTACCATCTCCAACCCTTTCCGCCTTAACCCATGCCGTGATGGTGAGTTCATTCATGCCGGATAGAACCGGCGAATTTGAAACCATTGCGCAACTGCCCTCAAACTTAAGATCTGTCCCGTTATTGTTTGTTGTCCACATAGCGCCGTAGACAATTCCTTTATTTCCATTCCCGCTTGCATCATTTATTACATTGCCACAGCCTTCATCAAAAGGCCAATAGGCAACAAGACCAGGTTCGTTTGTTGTCCCGGCCGTGGTTAAACCGTTTGTCACTGCCCATAAGCCAGCTCCAATTAATAATATTTTGACTTTTTTCATGATCATTATTCCCCGCCTGCTTCGTTGATAATTTACGGCCTGCGAATTTCAGCTCAATTTTGATCCGGTTTGGCACCTCTCGCGTGAAGTCATGGATTTTACCGCACCGAAACCGCCTTTTCCGATCATTTACGTCTTATAAATCCATGCCTGACTTGGTTAATAATTCCCGGAGTTTTGCGCCGTTTATTTGAGAAGGCTTCAGATTGTTTTTTATCGCCATGGCGGCGGCCGTCCCGGCCGCCTGGCCTAAGTTCATGCATGTGCCGGACATGCGCAGCGAGCCGTTCGCCTCCCGGTCGCTGGAAATACATCTGCCGGCCACAAGCAGCCCGTCAACGCCTTTCGGCACCAGGCAGCGGTACGGGATTTCGTACCAATCTCCCTTCGGGCAGGAATGGGTTCTGACATATTTTTCAAGATCAATGGCGGACTCTTCCGCGTTTTCCGGATCGTGCAAATCAATCGTGTGCGTGGCGCGGCAGATGCCATCCGCAAACTTTTTACCAGTTAAAACATCATCCTTGGTCAGCACATATTCGCCGATAATCCTGCGCGTCTCGCGCACGCCAAGATAGGAACCCGTTTGAATCAGATAGGCCTTTTCCCAACCCGGGACATGACGCTTCACAAAGGACAGCATTTCCCACACACGTTTGCGTCCCTCGATTTCAGCCTTTGTCAACTGAAAACGGTCCGTGGCGTCCAGCTCGGTCACCATATCAAGGTTGAATGTTCGCTCACCGTGGACTCCCTCGGCGCCGGCATCCAGCCACCTCGTTATATACCAGGGCATGTTAACCACGCCGCTTTTTCTTTCCTGCTCCAAAATTACATTGATCTTCTTCCAGTCGGTATCCGGCAGATTGTTTACGCCGCCTATGCGGGAGCGCAGGGTAATGCCCTGCATTCTCCCGTCCTTCTTCCTCCCCTTTTCAAAAGGCGCACCGGCGCTCGCAGCCACGTCGCCATCGCCGGTGGCGTCAATGACCACCCTGGCCTTCAAAGCCCCCAAACCGCCTTTGCCGGCAACGATTATTCCCATAATTGTCTTGTCTTCGCAAAAAGCTGATTCAACAAAGGAATGAAACAGTATTTCAGCACCGGACTCTTCAACCATCTGTTGCGTCACATATTTCGCCGTTTCAGGATCGAAGTTTGTAGTTTGTTCAGGAGCGGTCGGCTTGTCGCCCAGGGAAAAGACAAAAGTCTCAAAGCGAAGCCCGCCCGACTTTTCCATTCGATCCCGCAATTCCCTGTAAATGCCTCCGTTCATGCCCGGATCGACTATGTACTGGGTCATAATCCGGTTTGTCCATGTTCCACCCAGACAATTTGAGCTTTCGACAATCAGTGTTTTTGCCCCGTTCCTGGCCGAAGCGATCGCCGCCCCCAGCCCGGCCGGCCCCCCTCCGCACACAATAACGTCAAATTCACCCAGCACTGGAATTTGTTTCTGAAAATTTATAGAAGTCCTTTTGGCTTCAGCATCCATTTTCTTTTTCCTTATCCGTGTTAATCCGTGGTTAATCTTTCTTGTTTCCCGGCGATTCGTGGCCTTATACCGTCAATCCGTTCAAATAATCTCTTGCGCGCAGAGATGCTTGTCGGGCATCGGCGAAATTGGTCCTTATCTCGAAGCTGGCGTGATGCGGCGCATTGATCTCATTTAGTTGTTTGAGCACTCGTTTCCAATCGATATTTCCGTCTCCGGGAACCATGTGGTCGTCCGTTTTCCCGGAATTATCATGAAAATGAAAATGCACCAGCCGATCCTTGAATTCCTCGAAAAATACTTTCGCCGGGTCCGGGCAATCCGCGGGCAACAGGGAACTGCTGGGAATATTGATGTGTCCAATATCCAGGATTATTTTCAAGACAGGAGATTTTCCTCCTATGGCCAGAAAACTTTTTAATGACTCAAACCTGCCGTTTTCCAAGGCCAAAATCACATTATTCTTTTCTGCGAGTTTTAGAACTTCGCAAAAATATTTTTCGTCAATGGCTAGTTTTTCTTCGGCCTCAACCACCCCGAAGTTCAAGACATGGACTATCAGAGCCCTCGCCTTCAAATACGACGCCAGTTCTATTTCCTTCCTGACAGACTCAAAGTCCTTTTCAACGCATTCGCTGTGAATGGTGAGATTTTTGCAACCCTCGCACCATTTCCTTATGTTGGGCCAGCTGGGCCGGTCAAAGACGTTTTTATCCGGATTCCAATTCATCCACAGTTCAATTCCAAATCCGTCGTTTTTTATTTCCTCCAAAATTGTTTTCAAGTCCGGCTTCCCGCACCCAGGTTCCGGATAACTTCCCAGTTTTATGTAGTTCCCCAGACTTATATTGAAAATCCACTCTTTATTTCGCATACAATCCTTTCCGTATAGTCTAGTCATTATTCTAATATCGGCGCCGTGACAGCGTCCGTTTTGTCCCTGGCAGGCGCCTTTGTTGGACCGGCATATTGAACGCCGAACGAATCATCCGATTGTTGAATCAATTCGGGCAATGCATTCAGGTCAAAATAACGCAATACCGTCAGCGTTTTGGGACTGAGGGGCACGTTCATTTCTGCGCCGGTTCCCTGAAGCGGCCGAACCTTGATTTCCTGTTTTTCTTCCTCCAGGTTCGCAATTGCCACCCATAGGGAACTGTTTACGAAAACCGATACGCGCCGGTTCCCGTCAGTGCCGGGGAAACGATTGCCCCCCCTTTCTTTTATTTCCATGTATAAAACCGTATTCGATTCGGTCATCTGCCGATATACGCGAAAATAATCCAGAAAACGGTCCCGGCCCTGCACAAAACTGCCGCCCATCATCGCCGGATTAAAACCTTTCGCCTGTTGTGCTTTCGCCCACTCAATCCAATAATCCCCCGGTTGATATATGACGCCGGGAACATTGAAGACATTCTCGGTCCCGAATCCGCCGTCTTCCAGCCACGGAAACTGCAGATAGGGAATACAGCAGGCCATTGCAAAATGTTCAAGTCCCGGGATCAATTCCAGCTTGGGCGTAAAATCCTTTTGGGCATAATTCGTGATCAGTTTGCTCCAGTCGATAAACCGCAAAACATAAGGATCGATTGTTTTTGTCTTGTCAATCGAAGCCAAAATATCGTTTTTCGCCTCTCCGATCAGTTGATAATCCCAGCATCTGTCCTTGAACGGCGGCAGATTGTCGCCGCTCATATGCGCGACCACAAATCCACGGCGTCTTCTGACGCGGGCATAAACGCCGCACAAAAAATCATTCCACAAATCGATGTAATCCAGGTTGACGATATTTGCATGAAAATTTTTGGCTTGTTGGTCCGCATCCTGACGTTCAATCTCGACAAAATGCACGTGATCGCGGGCATTTTCGTTAAAACAGCCGGGATTATGCATTCCAATGCCGCCATCCCAGTAGATGCCGTCAAAGCCGTAGTCATCCAGCAAACGCTCGATGGCGCTGTAAAAATAATTTCGCCAACCGATACTGCCGGGACAGAGCGTGTCCAAATCCAGATAATTGCATGTCCCCTTCCTTCTTCCGCTACGGCTCCATTCCGGACGATAGCTGGGACTATGCATGTCCAGATAACCGGTCGAGGTATATGGGATCACCTTCAGGCGCCGGCGGTGGCATTCGTCAATGAACCGGCGCACCCCCTCTTTGTTGACCGGCTCATAAACGTCGCGGCCAAAAAGTCCACATTCACCATTCCATAACCAGAGGTGAATCACCTCAATCCCGTTCTCCGCATAACGATCCAGTAATTTCCAATCGTCGTCTGCGGGATAATAAGGATTCCTTGCGGGGAATCTGCCGTATTGATAACGCACATGCCCCGGCATATAATCGCAAATGCGGTGCGTTTTAAGCGCCCTTTCGGAGAGCTTTTCATCCCGGCACCATTTCAGATAATTTAATCTATCCATTAAAAAATCTACTCCGTATTAATTCTTAAAACCCAGGATTCGGGCCGCTGTCCGATAATAAAAATTTTCCCTGACAATTTCCGGAATTTGCAGGGTGTCCATGATGAATTCGCTGGCCGGCACCCAGATGTCCGGCTCCGGATTATCCGTGCCGAACACCAGTTTTTTGGCGAATAAATCCAAGGCCGGATTTTCCTGCGGATCATCCATTTTGGATCCCGGCAGCGGCGGCATCAGGGCGGCCGTGATGCGCCGCACCCATGGTTTCGCACCGCAGCCTCCGGAAAAATCAAAGAACAAGTTCGAATAATCTCCCATAAGTTCGATCGCCTCATTGTAATGCGGATCTCCCAAATGGGCGCCCACCATCGTCAAGCCCGGAAACGAGCGGGCCACCTTGTCCAGGCGGTAGGGCCGCATGTTTTCCCCGTCAATTCCGTCCCGTTTGTCCCGGTTAACGCCCTCTATCACGCCCACGTGGGCAAGATTGCCGACATGGAAAAGGATCGGTAAACGCAACCGTTCAACTCGCTCGTATAACGGCCAGTAGATTTCATGATTATATGGATAGGAGTTGTCTTCAAACTTGAGCCCTAAAAAGCCTTTTTCCTTGAAATAATCAATCCTGTCCGGTTGGTCCATTTGCGAGGCCAGCAGGTTGACCGAGGCAAACGGCACAATGATATCCGCGTATTTGTTCTCCATGCGTAAAAAATCATCGTTCGTAAAATATCCTTTATAACGCCTCCTGGCATTCGACATCAAACACACCACTTTCAGCATTTTCCACTTGCGCCAGTTGTTGACCCTTTTCTCCAGGTCATCCGTCAAACGCAGATGCGTATGAATGTTGATTATCGGACCGGAATACATGATTTATCCTCCTTGAGACTACCGGTTGCTGCAATTTTAAATTCGGCCATCCTTGATGTGCGTAAGCGCATCATCCAGCGAGCAGGTACCGGTTTTCCTTGGATAATAAAACCTGCCTGTCTGCCGCAACTCCGTCGCGCGTTTTTCATTGAGCGTGCCTTCTTTGGTAATAAACTGTCCCCACCACCCCATGCCCGCCTTGCTGTTGGGATTGGATTCTACAAGGCTTTTTGCGTAACTTTCAGGGAACAACGCCAAAAACGGCTTCAAGTTGTTGATCCATGACCCGCAACTTACCTGCGTCACCTCCGGCGCCTCTTCCTTGATGCTGCACAGACATTGCCTGAGATCGTCTGACAATTCCTTCATCTCGTCGAAAGGCGACCGCGGACAGCACGCGTTATAAAAATGCAATCCTGCCTGAGTAGCCTGCGCTGAAGCTCTGTTCCAGCCAAAGCAGCCGAACCAATCAACATCATCGTTGGGAATGCGCCGATATTCTCTGTCGCCGGCTTCAACCCAGGGCTGTAATATTTCGCAGGCTTTCACGCTGAAACGGAAAGGATCGCCGACGGCGCGTTGCGCCGCGAAACAATCGGCGAATTCCCGCAGCAGTCTGCCGTATAAATTACGCTGTTGCATGGGCAATTGTGCCTGCCCTTCTTCCTGGGCCCATGGCACCCAGAACCATGTCATAGTCAGATTGCGTAAAACGTTTTCCAAATCCCCTTCCCCTTTTTGGACAACCTGAAATGCATAATAAAATTGCAATTCCATCAAGGGACGCCAGATTTGCATCAGGAAAGCATGTTCCGTCAGCGTTTTTTTATTCATTTTATCCTGTAATTTTCAGGACAATTTGCACGGTACTTTTATGGGCAAGGCCGGCAATTCTTTTTTGTGTACCCGCTGAGCGAGAATGCGAATCAGTTCCCGGGCCACATCATCAGGCGCAAATTCGTTGCGAATAACCGGCAGACCATACCAAAGGTTGACACCCTTGTTTGCCATCGTAAGAACCGTCAGCTTCTTCGGCGCCTCGACGCCTTTGTGTGCCAGGGCCATGGCCACCCCGTACATTGCAATATCATCTGAAACTATCATCCCTTCCGGCCATTTTTCAATCCTGTCCCATTTTTTCATCAAAGCCAGCATGTTGTTATAGGCCGACTCCTGCAAGCATGTTTCCCGCGCCGAAATATGCATTTGATGAATTTCGACCTTGGGAATTTTCAATTGCTCTGCGGCTGAATCAATGCCTTGTCTGTCCAGCCCGTCGCTTGTCTTATCTTCCACCACCCGAAAATAGGCTATCCTTCTCATTCCCTTGCCGGCCAGATATTCAACGCTGCTCCGGCCAAACCCCTCATAATCAAGCGTCACATCTGTCGTGGGATCCAGCGGCGGCCCAAACCTTGCAATCGGCAAATTCTTTGTGACAGCCGCCAGCTTTTGTCCGGTCATCCGTCCGAGAATCTGGATAAAACCGGCAAATGGATAATTTTTCATGTCCCTGGTCAGATTCTGATATGCCGGTATTTTTTCAAGTTCCTGGTTAGCATTCAACTGCCTGAACCCGTCATAGGCGCGGCATTGCCAGGCGCAATCTTTAAGATTGGAAAATTCCCGGGAAACGGCCTGAAAAACAGCGCGTTGGAAATGGGCGGCTTCGCTGCTTAGCGGGGGATTGAAAATAACGCCTACGTAGGATGGAAGCGTTCTGGGTTTCACGAAGGTCCCGCGCATTGGTTTGCGCTCGATCCAACCATCCTTTGCCAGCGCTACCATGGCGCGATGCACGGCGTCACGCCCCACCCCCAATTGCCGTACCAGTTCGTCAGTGGAAGGCAACCTTTGATACGGCGCCAGTTCGCCGCTCTGGATCTGCTGCCGCAAGGCGCGTTCGATCTGAACATGGGCCGGCTCCGCCACCTGAATATTGAGATTGATATTCAAATATATTCCTGGTTATTTACTATAAAAATAACACGGAATAACTTGAAAGTCAACTGCTTTTTTCGATTTTTTTTTCAATCCAGGCAATAATGCGTCCGGCAACCCTGATCTTGGGCAACAGCGGCAAAGGCAGGGGCTTGCCATCAGGGGAATAAAAAGTCACTTTATTGGTGTCGGCTGCAAAGCCGCTGCCGGGCTTTGCAACGTTGTTGGCAACGATCAAGTCAAGGTGTTTTTGGCGCAATTTGCGCAAGGGTTCGGCCTTCAAATCATCGGTTTCGGCCGCAAACCCGACAAATATCCTTTTCCCCTTTTGCCTGCTCAGCGAGAGCAGAACGTCGGGATTGGGTTTCAGCCGAATGACTGTGGACATTTCGGCTTTCTTGATTTTTCTCCTGCAGCAAATTGACGGTCGAAAATCCGAAACCGCCGCAGCCATCACCAAAGCATCGCACTTTTTAATGTTCGCCTTGACTGCCGAGAGCATGTTCTGCGCGGTCATGACTTTCAGGAGTTTGATTCCGGCGGGCGGCTTGATCGAAACCGGTCCGGAAACAAGGATTACGGCGTGTCCCCTTTGCCGTGCTGCGGCGGCTATCGCATACCCCATTTTCCCGCTGGAAGGATTGCTTATAAAACGCACGGGGTCAATATATTCCCGGGTGGGACCGGCGGTGATAAGAAGGTTCATATAACAGAAGAAACTTTAAACGTTCAACATTCAACGTCCAACATTGAATTAAAGCGACCAATTAAGACTTGAACGTTGAGCGTTGGAAGTTGAATGTTTCCTGGTTTTATTTCATGATCGCGATAGATCTGCCGCGCCGCAATATTTTTTCAACTGCCGCCATGATTGTTTCCAACTCAGCCAGCCGTCCTTCCCCTGCCCTGCCGCAGGCCAGGTCGCCTTTTCCCGGATTGATGATGCCAGCCCCCCGCGCCTTGAGGATACGCAGATTTTCCTTGGTGGCGGGATGTTGCCACATGTTGTCGTTCATGGCCGGCGCGATTATCAACGGCGCCGTGCAGGCCAGGGCCGTGGAAGTCAGGGCATCGTCGGCCAGGCCGTGCGCCAGCTTGGCGATGATGTTGGCCGTGCACGGCGCTATAACCAGCAGATCAGCCCAATCAGCCAGGGACACATGCACGGGGTCCCATTCTTCCCTGATTTTGAATTCATCCACCAGCACCGGATTTTGCGAGAGAGTCTGAAAAGTCAATTCACCGACAAAATGCGTGGCGGCCCTGGTCATTATCACGGAAACCTGCCAACCGCGTTTAATCATGAGCCGCACCAGTTCGGCCGCCTTGTAGGCCGCGATGGAACCGGTCACGCCAAGCACGATATGATATTGTTTTGACATAAACGCACAAAAAAATACAAGAAAGTTTCCCGCTTATAGTGTAAGAAACGGTTCGTTGGTTTTCATCATTATTTGTTTTTAGCCGCCGTATTTTGGTTCTGCTGCCGTATCCGGCGATTGAGCGCCTGCAGGGCGGATTCAGCCTGGGGACGCCACTTGCTTTCAGGATTGGCCGCCACAAAATCCTCATAAACGGACTTGGCCTCGGCATATTTGCCGGCAAGCTGCAGACAGCGCGCCTTGCCGAAAATGGCCTGAGGTACCAGGAAATGGCCGGGATATCTTGCGATAAAGGAGTTAAAACCCATCAGCGCCTTGTCAATTTCGCCGCTCGCTTCGGAACACATCACCTGGCCCAATTCCGCGGCCGGCAGCATGGGATATTTCGGATATTTTGCGGCAAATTCGGCGTAACGGCTTGAAGCGCCTCCGTAATCGCCGGCGGAAAACTGGGCGGAGGCCAGCGCAAGCTGCGCCACCGGAGCGGAAGGCGATTTCGGATAAAGGGCCGTTATTTCCTCAAATTGCTTCGCGGTTTGCGCGGCGGATAGCAGCCGTGCCGCCTGCTGATTGTCGCGGGTCGTCTTGATTACATAAAAAACGCCGATAAATACGGCGATAAAGAGCGCCGCAATCGCAATGTAGAGGGCCGGCCCCTGCCCCCGCAAGAAATCAAGTATGGCAAGGCCTGGGGTTGCCTGCTCTTGCGCTTCCGCGTCCTGGTTTTTCCGCTCGATATTTTCCATTTTACCACGCCTTTCTTAAAGATTACTGTTCTATACCGGCCACGCCTTCAACGTCCTGCGCCTCGAAATCCTTGTTTATATATTTGGCTATCTCAATCAGCGCGTCCTTGGCGTCGGGCCCGGCGCTGATGATCTCGATGGCCTCGCCCCTGACGACGCTCAACAAAATCACTCCCAGAACGGACTTTACGCTCAGATATTTCTTCCCCTGCAGGATAAAGTTGTAACAACCCATCCTTCCATGATGGATATAAACCTCGCAGTTATATTTCTGCGCAATGCCTGCCAGGGTCGCCGCCGGCTGCAGATGCACGACATTGTCGCTCTCCAGGGCGACAATGGCCTGCAGGAACCCGTTCCGTACGAGAGACTCGCGCGCCTCCCGCCACATATAGGCATACTTGGCGCACCATTCCTCGGCCGCCACCCTTCTGCCGATGTCGCGGTGCTCCTCGAGCGAACGGAAATACTTGTGCCTTTCGATCTCCTGTATCTGATCGAGATTGTCGCGGCGCTGCTTTTCGCGCAGCCAGTCAAGGCGGCAATGCTTGATGAAATCCTCCGTGGCCTGTTCCAGGGAAATTTCCCTGCCTTGAGCAAGCGACATAACCTTCCGATGTTCAAGTATGGCCTGCAACTCCGCCGGCGTCAGATTAATTTCCTTGACGTCCATGTTTCAATCCGCGTGTCCACAAAGGCGCGTCATATACAAGAATGCCCTTGAAAGAACTGAAATTAAAAGAACATAAAGCGATAAGCAATAAAAAAATCGCCCTTTTCCCCGCCGTTTTTTTAGGCTATGATACCCCTCATGAAACAAATCCATCGCCGTTCCTGCAAACAGGATTTTGCCTGGCCAACCTCGCCGTTCAACATCGTCCTGGTTGAGCCGGAAATCCCGCCCAACACCGGCAATATCGCCCGCTTATGCGCGGCCACCGGTTCGCATCTGCATCTTGTCGGCCAACTCGGCTTCAGGCTGAACGACGCGAAACTGAAACGGGCCGGCCTGGATTACTGGCCGTGGGTCAAACTGCATCGGCACGCGGATTTGGGGGACATTATCTATGGCAACGGCGCAAACCGCTTTTTCCTGTTCAGCACCGCAGGCAGAAAATCGTATTTGTCGGTTTCATATCGGCCTGGAGATTATCTGATATTTGGCAGCGAAAGCCGCGGACTGCCGGACGACTTGCTGGCAAAATATCCGGATCGCGTGATGGGGATTCCGATGCAGACCGAACATGTCCGCTCCCTGAACCTGGCGACCGCCGCCGCCATTGCGCTCTATGAGGCTCTGCGGCAGACGCAGATTCCATGCCGGAATGGCATGTGAATGAAAACGCGCTTGCCTGGCAATGTCAATGTTTTGCAGCCTTTTTGCCTTGCATTCTATTTGGCTCAATTAACTTGGCCGTGATATTGCCGTCAATCACATCGAGTTTGAGGATGGTCTCTTCAGGCCTGGGGCCGGCCAGCAGCACACGGGCGATCGGCGTTTCGATTTTTTGCTGAATAAGGCGTTTCATGGGACGGGCGCCGTAGACCGGATCGTAGCCGTTGCCGACAATATAATCCCTGACCGCGTCCGTAACCTCCAGATTCACCCGATTTTCCAACAGCCTGGCGCGCAATTCGTCCAGTTGAAGAACGGCAATTTTGCCCAGTTCCTCGCGCGTCAGGGGTTTGAACAGGACCGTTTCATCAATGCGGTTTAGGAATTCGGGACGGAATTGCGCGCGTAACGCCTTCATGACGCTGTCCCGGACGGCATCGGCAATGTGCCCGTTCCGGTCTATGCCTTCAAGCAAAAGATGCGAGCCGATGTTGCTGGTCATGATCACAACCGTATTTTTGAAATTGACCGTGCGGCCGTGCGAATCGGTCAAGCGGCCTTCATCGATCAGCTGCAGCAGTATGTTGAAAACGTCCGGGTGCGCCTTTTCGATTTCATCGAACAATATTACGGAATACGGCTTGCGGCGCACGGCTTCCGTCAACTGGCCGCCCTCCTCATAACCGATATAACCCGGCGGCGAACCGACCATGCGCGACACGGCGTGCTTTTCCATGTATTCGCTCATGTCGATACGCACCATGTTGTTTTCCGTGTCGAACAGGGCTGCGGCCAGGGCCTTGGCCAGTTCTGTTTTGCCCACGCCGGTCGGTCCCAGGAAAATAAAGGAGCCGATCGGCCGCTCCGGATTTTTTATTCCGGAGCGCGCCCGTAAAACCGCGTCGGCCACGGCCTGGACAGCCTCATCCTGGCCGATCACGCGCTCGTGCAGCACCTGGTCGAGCCTGAGAAGTTTTTCACGTTCGCCCTCCAGGAGACGGGTAAGCGGAATTTTTGTCCAGCGGGAAACAACCTCAGCGATTTCCTCCTCGGTTACCTCCTCCTTGAGCAGGAGCGTTTCTTCAGAGCCGGAAACAGCCTCGGCCTGTTTCAATTCCTTTTCCAGGGCGGGTAAAACGCCATGCCTGATTTCGGCCACTTTTTCCAGATTGTAGGCGCGCTCGGCCTCATCGCATTCGCGGCGCGTTTTTTCAATCTTTTCGCGTAAAATTTGTTTTTTCGCCAATGCTTTCTTTTCGCCCTCCCATTTGGCCCGCATGGCGTCGTTTTTCGATTTTAATTCGGCGAGTTCCTTGCGTAAAACAGAGAGCCGCTCCCGGCTGGCAGCGTCTTTCTCCTTTTTGAGGGCCGTTTCCTCGATTTCCAGCCGCATGACCTTGCGGGTGATCTCGTCAAGTTCGGCCGGCATGGAATCGATTTCGGTCCTGATAGAGGCGCAGGCCTCGTCCACCAGGTCGATCGCCTTGTCCGGCAGAAAACGGTCGCTGATATAGCGGTTGGAAAGCACGGCGGCCGCCACCAGGGACGCGTCCTGAATTCTTACGCCGTGATGAATTTCGAAGCGCTCCTTCAGGCCGCGCAATATGGAGATGGTATCCTCCACCGAGGGCGCATCCACCACGATCGGCTGGAAGCGGCGCTCGAGGGCGGCATCCTTCTCCACGTGCTCGCGGTATTCGTCGAGCGTGGTGGCGCCGATGCAGTGCAATTCTCCGCGCGCCAGCATGGGCTTTAAAATATTACCAGCATCCGACGATCCCTCGGTCTTTCCGGCTCCGACGATCGTGTGCAACTCATCGATGAAAAGTATTATTCTGCCCTCGGCCGACTTGATTTCATTCAGAACGGCTTTTAAGCGTTCCTCAAATTCTCCGCGGTATTTTGCGCCGGCCAGCAGGGAAGTCATGTCCAGCGCGAATATGGTATGGTCCTTCAAACCTTCCGGCACGTCGCCGCGCACTATGCGGTGCGCCAACCCCTCGACAATCGCGGTCTTGCCCACGCCGGGCTCGCCGATCAGCACCGGATTGTTTTTCGTTTTACGGGACAGGATGCGGATGACGCTTCTTATTTCCTGGTCGCGGCCGATGACCGGATCAAGCTTGCCCTTGCGCGCCATGTCCACCAGATCAAGACCGTATTTCTGCAGCGCCTCGTACGACGCCTCGGGGTTTGAACTGGTTACTCTCTGGTTGCCGCGCACGGACGACAGGGCATTCAGCACTTTCTGGTGCGTTATCCCGAAATCCTTCAATATTCTGCCTGCGGCCGTGGCTCCGGCTTCATCAATCAGGGCCAGAAGAATATGCTCGACGGAAAGATATTCATCTTTCAGGCGTTTCGCCTCATCGGAAGCCTTAAGGAAAAGGCGGTTTAAGTTCTGGGTGATGTATATTTTGCCGGCTTCCGTGGCCCCGCCGCTGATTTTAGGTTTACGTTCAAGCTCGCGCTCAAGGCGAGCCCGCAACTCCGGGACGGACACGCCCGTTATTTCGAACAACCGCGCAGCCAGGCCGTCCGGCTGTTCGAGCAAAGCCAGCAAAAGATGTTCCGCATCAAGCTCCTGGTGGCCATGGCGTATTGCCAAGGCTTGGGCGGCTTGCATGGCTTCCTGTACTTTTTGTGTGGCTTGATTTAAATCCATGATCTTAAAGTTACGTTACATGTACTAAAGCAAAATATATGCCAAAACTTTAACCGCCCATTTTATTTTATATTCACTTAATCACCAGGATATTGGACGATTTTCTTTTTCGACGCGAAATATCTCGTGAGACAATCCGACACACTTCGCAACTTTACAGAGTCGTAATGTCGCTAAACGATCCGGCCGCGAATACCGCCCGGCTTAGACTCACGCAGTCACTATTCCTTTGCAATCAGGATAGGCCGAACACCCCCAGAACTGTTTTCCGGCGTTTTTGCCGTTTTTTGTGGTGCGCAGAACCATAGCGTTGCCGCATTGCGGGCAGACGGGAATGCGACCTGAGGGATTTGTCTGATCAGTAAGATCAGGTTTGTTCTTTTTTTGCCGGGCACGCTCGGCCAGCCGGGCAACGGCGAGTTGTTCGCTGTAGCCGCCCTCTTCGACAAATCGTTTTTCAAGCGCGGCAATCTGCTGATCCAGCAGGTAGTTGGCCTGGTTGATCAGGCAGATGAGCGCGTTAGCCCGCACTGCGGAATCGCCGTGTTCCAGCCATGGGGCGTAAAGCGCCCAGCGCTCCTGGTCGGTCAGATCAGTCAGATCAGACTGATCTGACCGATCTTGTTTGAATTTTTGCGGCACACGCCTGACGGCGACAGCATCGGTGGAATCGGGTTCCCAGAGTTTGTGATGCCTGTGGCGCAAAAAGTCTTCGTAGTCGAGGAGCAGTTCCTCCAAGCTGGAACGGGCCGTATTTAGCAGACGCAGTTCCGTCTGCGAGGAAGTGGCTGCGGCGCGGCTGCCCTCGGCAATGTTCTGACGGCCTGAGCGGGCAGCCTGAACCATCTGATCTACCGTGCGGGAACGGGAATCTAGGAACTTCTCGCAAAACCACCAGGTCGCGTCGTAAATGATTGTGGCGGTCTGAAAACTGCAGGAATTGCGATAACCACCGCTCGGCCGCAGTTTACTCATGCTTTTTGCATTCCTCATATTGCGTCACCCACGAGGAAAGAATCACCTCGCGCGGCATGTTTTCATTATCCTGCTGCTGCGCATGGGTTGGCCGGAAGAACGCGGCCGGAATGTCGCGGCGCAATATGCCAAGGACTTTCAACGGATCGCTTTCCTTTTTAAGCGCCTCGGCGGCCTCCCGCAGTTTTATGGCGTCGTTGGATTCCTCGGTGGGGAAAAAGTTATAGGTGTAAATGGCGTCAAAATGAGTGTCAACGCGGTTGACGCGGCCCACGCGCTGGATCAGGCGGGTGGGGTTCCAGGGAATATCGTAATTGACCACCGTGTTGGAACGATGGAGGTTCACGCCTTCGGCAAGGACTTCGGTGCTGACCAGTATCCGGTAATCATCGGCGGGCTTGAAGGCGTTGGCGTCGAAATTGGCGATAACGGCCCTGCGCTCCGCCTCGCCCGATTTGCCGGAAAAGAGCAGGGTTTTTTTCTCAACCTCATCGCGAATTCTGGCCGAGAGATATTCGGCAGTTTCCTGGGATTCGGTAAAGATGATTATTTTGCCTTTCCGCAGGTGTTCTTCGGATTTCAGAACTTCCCTGAAGGCAAGCCACTTGGGGTCGCGTCTTACGTTCGACCACATTTTCCCGATGCGCTCCAGGGTGCGATAATCGGCTTCCAGGTTCCGGATGAATTCAGCCGTAAAATCCGCAGAGTCGAGCCGTTCGGCCTTGTCCTGTTCCAGAAGCGATTCAATGCCTTCCTGATCGTCCTCTTCGAGCAGATCGAATATTTTGCCGATGTATTTCTTGCTGATATAGACGTTGCCTTTTTTGAATTCGGCGATGACGCGGGCATAGGTGAATTCCGCGGTGAGCAGTTTCAACGTTTCGTCAAAGACCCCGTTTTCCTGTGTGCTGAACCTGTAAAAGAGCGGCGTCGGGTCTTTGACCTCGGGGAAGCTCAGTTCCTGCCGCTGCATATCCTCGCCGTAGTAGCGCTCGATTTCAGCCCTGGTACGCCGGACCATGAGGAATTTCAGGATTTTTTCGCGGGTCTCTTTGGCATTGGCCTGAACCGTCCTGAAATAGAGCTCGCGGTCGGCCTGCCGGTCCAGTCCCTTGAGTTTGGCCTCCAGACCGGCGAAAAAGGCTTCCAGGTTCCTCAGGTTCGGGATGTTGCTCGCCTTGCCGGCCTGGAAAAGTTTCACCTGGCTGAGAATATCGCGCGGCGCATTGTTCATGGGCGTGGCGGAAACGAGGATGACTTTTTTGCCGCGGCAGACTTGGGCGAGGAGGTCATAACCCTGCGTATCCTCGGTGCGGAAGCGGTGCGATTCGTCAATAAACACGTATTCATAACGGTTCAGATCGCGATCCGCCAATGCCGCCAGATTGCCGGCGGATGCGGTCAGAAATCCGCGCACGCCGAACAACCGGAAAACGTTCGGCCATGAACCGGGATTATCCTCGTCCAGCAGATGCGGCGGCGCAATGACGATGCAGGGCTTGTTTATCTGCTGGGCCAGGAGCGCGGCCATGTAGGTTTTGCCGAGCCCGACCACGTCGGCAAGGAAAACGCCGTCGTATTCATCCAGCACCCTGCGGGCGTTCAACACGGCGTCTTCCTGGTATTTCAATTTCTTGAAGCCGGGCGGCACATAAACTTCTTCCAGTTCCGAGGGGCGGTTCAGTTCGTCCCTGAAATATTCGTAAAGAAATTCCAATGCTTCGTGCTAAAGAATTGCATTAAGGATGCCGCCGGCGAGCAGGGAGAAAACGATCATGACCGCCACGGAAAAGGCCATGCCGCGCCAGCCGATTTCCCTGATCAGCACGATGAAAGTTGCGATGCAGGGGAAAAACATGGCGAGAACCGTGCCGGCCACGACCAGCTGCTTGATCGTCAGATTCATGGTTGCCAGCAGCCCCATGGCCATGTCTTTCCGGAGAAATCCCACTGCCAGGGCTATAATGGCCTCTTTGGGAAGTCCGAGCAGTTTGGTCATTATCGGCGCCGAGAGCATGGCCAGCGTGTCGAAAATTTTAAGCCAGTAAAGAATATTCACTACCAGAACCCCGAGCAGGACTATGGGTATGGCTTCCCTTAGAAAACCCGTGATCCGCAGCCGGAGATTTTTCAGCACTATCGGCCAATACGGCATTCTGTAAGGAGGAATTTCCATGAGAAGGTCCGGACTCGTTCCCGGCAATATTTTAGCAAGAACCAGGCCTATCAACAGCCAGGCGGCAAACAGGACGCCATAGACGATCAGGACATGTCCGATTCCGCCTCCCCTGGCAGGGTCGCCCACCAGCGCCCAGATCATGGCCTGAAGCGCGGCGCAGGGTAAAGCTATGCTGACCAGCGTACAGGCGATCAGCCGTTCGCGTCTGTCCTCCAGAATGCGCGTGGCCAGAATGGCGGGCACATTGCAGCCGAGGCCCAGCAGGTTCGGAATTATGGCCCAGCCGTGCAATCCCAGCTTGTGCATGAGCCGGTCCAGCAGCACGGACAAGCGCGGCAGATAGCCGACGTCCTCAAGAATTCCCAGCCAGAGATAGAAGGCGAACACGAATGGAAACACCATGCCCAGCGGAACGAACAAGCCGGTTGTCAACAGGCCGAACGATTGTACAAAATCTATGTCGCCGTCAATGAGTTTGCCGATCAGAACGTGATGAACGAACCCGCCGCCTCCCAGAACAGCGCTGAGTTTTTTGACAAAAGGTTTCCATAAATATTCAAAGGCGGGTTCTGTCAGCCATTTGGTGATGCTTTCACCGATGAAGCGTATGCAAAAAAAGGACGTCAGAAGAACGATTATGGCAATGGGAATGCCGCTGGACCGCCGGACGCAGCAATCGCCGAACAATTCCCAGAAGGTATGATGACGGTGATGCAGACTCTGTACCGATTCGGTGATATGGCCTATTTCAACCCAGCGCTGTTCGTCCGTGGCCGGCGCATGAACAGGCACGACGGCGCCGGAGAGACTTTCCTGCAGGGTTTTGAGGCCCTCGCCGGTTATCGCCACGGTCGGAATCACGGGCACGCCGAGAAGGTTCTGGAGCTTTTGAACGTCAATCAGTATGCCTTTGTGCTGGGCGTCATCCCACATATTGAGCACCACCACCATGGGTTTGCGGTGTTCGAGAAGTTCAAGGGTCAGGTGCAGGTTCCTTTCCAGGCGCGTGGCGTCAATGACGTTGATTATCAGATCGCCTTCCGCAAGCATTTTGGCCGCGATTTCTTCCGCCATGGATGAGGGGGCTGAAAGCGAGTAAGTGCCCGGCACATCAATGACCTTTGCGGTCTGCTCGCCGAAGCGCATTTCCCCTTCGGTAAATCCCACCGTGGTGCCGGGGTAATTCGAGGCAATGACATTGACGCCCGTCAATTGCGAGAATATCACGCTTTTGCCCACGTTCGGATGGCCCACCAGGAGAATATTCATCGGTCTGCAATCTCCACCACTATTTTCGCGGCCATGCCGTGGCCGATGGCCACCTGGGCGCCGGAGACCGAAACGACGATCGGTCCGCGTTTTATGATGGGCATACTGATTATCGAGAGCTTGATCCCCTTATGAATACCCATGTGAGCCAGACGGGCAAGCATCTGGTGGCCGCCCGTTATTTCAATGATGCGCGCCTGTTGCCCGACAGCCGATTCAGTCAATTGCATAGTCATTTTTTTCCGCTCAATATACACATAATTTAAAGCTGATCAAGAATTTATGGATGAGATGATTTTGACTGTCAGTAAAGGTATGGATTGCACGGCGTTGCGGCACGCGTCGCCTCATCCAGTTCCAGGGTCGGCACGGGGCGGCCATGATCCTCGCGGACCGTGAATCTGCCCACAGCGCGCACCCAGGCGTCGGCCGGCCAGTCCGCCGGTATTTTGCCTATAAGCAGAACCGCCGCGGGCATGGCGTCCGCGGCGCAGCAGGTGATGACAAAACGAAACAGCACGCAGGCGTCATCCCCGAACCGTTTTTTTATATCCGGCGCGCGGTCAAGCATGCCGATGACGGCGACCCGCCGGTTTTTATATTCATCCGGCCTCAGGCATAGCTCGGCAAGCGTGACTTCCCTGGCCGGTTCAGCAGGCGGCCCGGATGGATTTGCCGGCGTATTCGTGACCACGGGCGCTTTTTCCTCCTGATTCTCCGGCAATCCCGTCCAGCGGCGCTGAAATGCTTTGGAATCGAGCAAAACCCCGCGCGCGAGAGGCAGGTAGGCCAGCGGTATCATCAGGATAATCAGGTGAATCGCGTCATTCAGTCCAAAGGAATGTTCGCGCCCGAATTGTGTCATTTCAGCGGCAAGAAACCAAATGAGCACCAGCAGGCCGACGGCGAGCAATCCTCCGAATTCGGGACGCAGGAAGGTTTGGTATTCATGGCCCGGCACTAATCCGATGAGCGCATAGAACCATGCACCGAACAGAAGCGCACGCCAATAACGGGCCAACAGGCGGACGGCATGTTTCACGTCAAGCGCCTCCAGACCAATTCCATTACTGCAATCACCACGAATATGGAGAGCAAAATCAATCCGGCCAGAAAAATAATTGCCCTCCGGCGGAACAGCTTGCGATACATCAGCAGGAGTTTGAGATCGAACACCGGGCCGGTGATCATGAACGCCATTTGCGCAGGCAACGGCAGCAACCCCTGAAAAGAGGCCGCGATAAAGGCGTCCGCTTCCGAGCAGAGATTGAGCAGGATTGCCAGAAGCACCATCAGGAGCGACGGCAGAAGCGGAAGGGAGGCGTAACTCAAAAAAATGCGGCGATCGACGATCGTCTGCGCAAGCGCGGCAATGGCCGCGCCGATCACAAGATAGTGTGCAACCGCGAGAAAATCGTCGGATGCGTGCCTTACTGACGCAACGAGGCGGCCGAAAAACGGCCGCGGCCGGCCATGGGTCTCCGGAGAATGCGCATGGCCGCATGCATAAGCATGAACATGGGATTCATGAGTTTCCAGAAACGCGTTCCGGTGCGAAAAAAGGCGTCCCATGACAAGTCCCACGACTACCGCGATGAGATATCCCGCCGCCAGCCGGATGGCAGGCACGGTCCAGTTGAATTTGTAGGCCATGAGCGTGGAAACGACGACTATCGGGTTGACGATCGGGCCGCCGAGCAAATAGGCCACGGCCGCGGAAAGCGGCAGCCCTTTTCTGACCAGGCGGCGCACCACCGGCACAATGGCGCATTCGCAGACCGGGAATACAATGCCAAGCGCCGCCGCCAGGCAAACCGTCGTCAAGGAACGCCGTGGCAGGCGCGCCATGAATTTATCCCGGTTGACGAATTCCTCGATAATTCCGCCTATGAGCGATCCGACGAGCATGAACGGCAGGGCTTCCAGAATAATGCTCAGGAACACCAGGGCAAACATCCGCATGCTTGTGTTATCGCCCGGCATGAACGGGAGAATAAGCGCCGTTATGGCCAATAGCAGAATCAATATTCTGCCCCAGGGCAAAGGCCGTGACATGGGCGGTTCGGGTAAAACGGGATCGTTCCAGGAACTGAACCTGAGGTTGTTTGCCCATTCAAGGTTTCCCTGCGTCTGCCCGGAGGCGCATAGAGGCTGTTTTGTGCCGGCGCCGTTCATAGGGCAAAACGTCTCCTTGAAGTTGCAACGGCGTAGCTGACGATGAACCAGGCGAATCCGCAGAGCACCACCGTGGGCCCCGTGGCCGTGCGCGCCCAATCCTGCGCCGAAATCAGGAGTCCTGCCACGGCCGAGCTGACGCTGATAAGCATGGCCCACCAGAACATGGCGCGCATGGAAGCGGAGAAATTGCGCGCCGCGGCGGCCGGCACGATTAAGAGCGCCGTGACCAGCAGGACGCCCACCGCCCATACGGAAAACATCACCACCAGGGCCAGCAGTCCGGCAAATGCGTACTGGTAAAAGGCCACCCGCACGCGATGGGCCCCGGCTATCACGGAATTCAGGCCTATGTACAACAGGCGATTGTAACTCAGGGCCTGAAAAACCGCAATTACAACGAATAGGACAATCAGGCTGACAATTTCAACGTCGGAAATGGTCAGAATATCTCCATAAAGAAATCTCTGCAGGTCCCGGGCCACGTTCCGGTTGCGGCTGACGATCGCCAGGCCGAAAGCCATGACGGCGGAAAAGATCACTCCGATTACGGTATCGGATGACAATGAGCTGTGCCGTTTCATGCCCATGATCGCCAGGCCCACGAGAAGGCCGAAAAGCGGCATGGTCCAGTGCGGGCTGACGGCGAAGATAAGTCCCATGGCCACGCCGGCAAAGGCGGAGTGGCTGATGGCGTCGGCAAAGAACGCCATCCTGAAATTGATCACATGAACTCCCATTGCCGCGGTCATCGGCGCGATCAGGACAAGGCCCAGCAGCGCCTGCTGCATGAACCGGGCATTCAGACAGTCGAACGGCAAAAAGCTATGCATCAGGCCATATAATGGAGTAAAATCAGGCATGATTTTTATCCTCTTTGCAGGATGAGGACGAGAGGGTGTTTTCTTTCGCCGGCAGGGCATCGGCATCGGCCAGGCCCATGTGCAGGCCGAATATTGCCGACATGTTTTCAGGGGTCAGCACTTCCCGGGGAAAACCTTCGGCCACCACCCGGCGGTTGAGCAGTATGACGTGCGTGGCATGGTGGGTTACGGTGGCCAGATCGTGGCTTACCATGAGTTGGGTGAATTTGCGCTCCCGGCGCAGGCGCTCCAGCAGTTCGCAAAACAGGTATCCACCCTGTACATCCACTCCGGCTGCCGGCTCGTCAAGGACAAGCAGTTCTGGATCCTGTTGCAGCGCCAGCGCAAGCAGGACCCTCTGGAATTCCCCGCCGGAAAGCGCTCCGATCAGCCGCCGTTCCAAAGCCTCGGCCCGGACATCAGACAATAAACCGCGCGCCCGATCGCGATGCGCCGCGCGCACTCCCATCCAGAGGGGAAGGCGTTGAATTCCCATCACGAGGAAATCCATGACCGTCATCGGCAGGCCGCGGTCGAACTGAAGACGCTGGGGAACATAGCCGATGCGCGGCAAATCGCCGGCCGGAGTATTTGCTATCAGAATGTCGCCGGAATAGGGTGTCTGGCCCAGAAGGGCCATAAGCATGGTTGTTTTGCCGGCGCCGTTCGGGCCGACAATGGCGGCGCAGCCGCCGCGGGGGACTGAAGCGGACACATTGTCCAGGATCAGAACTCCGCCGAGTCTGACGGTTATGTTTTGAAACGTCACCGCCGCCGCGCCTTCCATTGCCGGCAGGGGCGCCCGCGCATTGCTATTTGGTTCCAAGCGTGGCACCCAGAGTCTCCATGTTTTTATGCATAACCGTTTCGTAATAATCCAAAGGCGCATTTTCAGGGCCGGTGGCGACCGGATCGAGAACGGCGGTTGGTATGCCGGTCTCCTTTGCGATGGTCTGCCCGACTTTGGCCGGATACTGCGGTTCGGTAAAGATTGCTCCGGCTTTTTTGGCGCGGATAGTCTCCACAATCTCCAGGATTTCCGCCGCGGACGGTTCCTGACCGGCATGCGCCTCAACAACGGCCACCACCTCCAGCCCCATGTCGCGGGCCAGATAATCGAAAACCCCGTGCTGGGTCACGATCCTGTTGTTTTGCAGCTTTTTTCCCAGCGCGGCAAACTCGTCCGCCAGCCGGTTCATTTTGGCGGCATAAGCCTCCGCGTTTTTGGTGTATAATGCTTCTCCCTCAGGATCGGCTTTGGAAAGACCGGTTGCTATGTTCATTGCCAATCCGGCCGTCATGCGCGGGCTGGCGAACAGGTGCGGATTGGTTCCGCCGTGATGATGTTTATGCTCCGCATGATGGCCGGCGTGTTCCTTTTCGTCCTTTCCGTCATGGTCTTTTTCGTGTTCGCATTCATGATGTTCTTCTTCCGTATAATCGAGCAGGTTGCTTGCGCCCGCCGAACTGTCAATGATCATGATGCCGGGATTGGCTTTTTTCACCGGCGCGCCCAGGAATTCCTCCAGTCCCAGGCCATTGACCGCCAGCGCGTCGGCTCCGGCAAGTTTTTGCATGTCCTGCGGCGTCAATGCGTAGTCATGCGGACAGCCCAACGAGGCGGGAAGCATCAGTTGCACGTCAACGGCGTCCCGTCCCTGCGCCACGTTCCGCGTGATTTGATAAATGGGGAACGTCGTGCAAAGGATTTTTTTTTCGGCCGGCGCCGCCGAAGTATTTTGTCCAAACGCGGCGGAGCATGCGAAAAGCAGCAACAGAAGCAAATTGAAAAAACGATATTTCATTTTCGATTCCTTTCAGTTTTTTGTCACGCTCAGGACAAAAACAGCGCTCAGCGTGCCGGCGAAAAGCCATTTCATAAGCAGGGTATGATAGCCGTTGCTTTGTCATATACAAGTCGAAAGATTCCACCATAGAGGCCAGGAAAAAATGGCGTTTGTCTGGCGGAATACTTGATCGGACGGAGATGCAGCTAATATTTCTCCTACTTTTTCATGCGGAACGACAACATGTAATTATTCCCCAGGTCGGTAAATTCTGTTTTTTCAAATCCATGCCTGATGACCGAGGCTTCAACTTCTTCCGGCGCTATGCGCATATGAAGCGGCGGCCCAAACGATGAATCTTCTTTCTTGACGTCGATGGTGACGAGTCTGCCGCCGGGTTTCAATATGCGTTTCACCTCGGCGAATATCTTTCCCTTTTTGTCGGATACGCCCGGGATGTGAAGCACGGTGATTATGATGCACAAGTCCGTGCAGTTGTCTTCCAGCGGCAGGGGCAGGGTAATATCGCGTGGTATTGCCCTTATATTGTCCAACCCCATTCTCTCGGCTCTTTCCTTCAAATCATCGAGGAGTTCTTGCTGCCTGTCCAGTGCGTAGACCAAGCCGGTCGCGCCTACGATGCGCGCGCATTCGATCGCGTAATCGCCCGGGCCGCAGCCGAGGTCAAGGACAACATCTCCCTTTTTCAGGTCAAATCCCGCCAAAACTTTCCGCCGGTCATGCATTTTGAAGCTGCTGGAGCCACGCCTGTGTGCGTGGCACGGTTCCTTCGGTTTTGCAAAATCACATTTTTTCATTTTGATTTCCTCCAAGCGTCCTTTATACAATTTCCAGGATTAACTTGCGATATTTATTTGGAAGTCACGGCTGCCCCCTGTTGTACCGGCCGTACATGACGCAAAGTTTCCGGATTTCAATCAGCGGGGTCATATAGATCTCCCTTACTTGTAATATGAAAAACGATATCGAGTTTAAACAGTATTTCATCTTCCTTGAAGGTTTCCGGAAAAGATAAAAAAGGAGCGGCTCTGTTGACGGCGGCTAAAGCTTCCTTGTCAAGTTCTTCAAAACCGGAAGGGCGAATAAGTTTTAAATCTTTTATGTGTCCGGACGACAAAACATTGAAAGCGATCCGCGCCGCTCCTTCATGCCTTGCGCGCAGCGCCCAGCGCGGATAATGCTTTTCCTGTTGAATCTTCTGTTTAATGCTGTCCTGATACGTTAAAAGCGATTTTTTAAACTCCCGCTCAATGTTTTCAGACTTTAGCGTCGCATCGGCGGATAATTCTTCTGCCGCCGGCTCCGCATTGTTTTCGCTTTCCACAATCGGCTTATTCGGTTCTTCTGCCGGCGGTTCCGCAATTTCCTCCTTTTCCGCAACCGGCTTTTCTATTTTCTTCTCTTCTTCGACGTCATACCGCCCGGGCAATATCTCCTCTTCAATTTCAAATTCTACCATAAATGGTTTTTCTTTTTGGTCCGGATGGAATTTAAAAACATCCGCTCCGATCAGTCCGATATGAGCGATAAGCGATATAAGCAGACAAGCCTGCAGCTCATTTATCATTTTCATCGGTTGCCAGTTTAGTGGCTATGACAAGGCCGGCGGCGTTTGCATTTTTGGCAATATCCATCACTTTGACCGCCAATCCAAAATAAACCCTTTCATCCGCCTTGATAACCACTGTTTTTGAAGTCGCCGTGCTTAGTCCGGATTTAATCGCCGACGCAAGATTCTCAAGTTGAACCTTCGTGCCATTCAGAAAGATAGCGCCTTCCTTATCGATAATAACCGTTACTTGTTCGTTTTTCTGTGTTTCGGCATGCGCGGTCTTCGGCAGTTTTATCTTAATGCCGGGGTGCATGAGCAGGGGCGTAGAAATCATGAAGATAATGAGCAGCACGAGAACCACGTCCGTGAACGGGGTGATGTTGATCTCGGACATTACCTTGCCGCGTCTAATGGGCTTGCGCATGACTATTCCTTCCGGTTTGGTCGCAACAGGTCAAGCGTTGCCGACGCACAGTATTCCATGTCACTCACAAAGGCATCAACGCGTCGGATAAAATAGTTGTACGCGACGACCGCCGGCACCGCCACCATGAGCCCAGTCGCAGTACAGACAAGCGCTTCCGAGACGCCGCCAATTACAATGGATATGCCGCTGGACCCGAGCCGCGAGATGTCGTGGAATGAGCGGATGATGCCCAGAACCGTACCGAACAGGCCGATGTATACCGCAATGTTTCCGATAGTCCCGACAATGCTGGTGTACTGTTCCAGTTTCGTGGTTTCAACCATGATTTCCCGTTCCATGGCGCTGGCAATCTCCGTCGCCTGCGCTCCGTGTTGTTTCAGGCCTTCCCGAACAACCATTGCCACCGGCGAAAGGCCGGCGTCACACAACGCAATTGCCGCATCAATGCGGTTCTCCGCGACAGCGGTCTTGATCTGCCGCATGAATGCAACACGTCCGGGGCGTGATTTCCGGTAGTAATTAACAAGCCGCTCCAGGATGACGCCGATGGAGAGTATGGAGCAGCCTAGCAACACGTACATCGTAAATCCACCCATGACAAATATCTGCAAGATACTTTTATCTTCAAACATCTGAGTTCTCCTTTCTTGGCTAGAACATATATGAAAGACTGCCGTAGATAAACCTTCCCGGCTCATTAACTATCTTTACGTTCGCCCCTCCCGGATCGGTCGGGTCGTACTCATATGAATTTGCCACCGCGTATTTCTTATTAAACATATTGTCAATGCCGAAGTTTAAGCTGAGTCCGTTTAAACGCGACAGCTTTCCTTCTTTTCCCGCAAACTGATACCCGGCCCTGAAGTTAAACGCATCCCAGCCGCCAAGAGGCGTCTCTCCGGCGTCGCTGTCAATATCTTTGCTCCGCTGTGAATGCACCCACTCGTATGTCGCAAAGAATCCGTTTTGGTCATAATTCAAGGCAAATTTTGTCATAAGCGGGCTGATTTCGGCAAGGTTCTCGTTGTCGTTGCCCGCGGGTTGATCGAGTTTTCTTCCGCGTTGATATGCCATGCCGCCTTCAACGGCAAAACCATGCGTCAGATCATAGGCGGCTGTCGCGTCGCCGCCGAAAATATAAGCGTCGATGTTCGTATACGTTTTAACGCCGCCGCTGTTCTGCTGATAAATAAAATCATACAAACGACTGTAAAACCCTTTTGCCTTGAATTTCAGGCGTTCCAGAATTTCAGTTTCAAAACCGAGGTCGGTTTCAAGATTGCGCGACGGTTTAAGATCGGGGTTGCCGTAATATCCCGTCCCCTCCTGAATATAACGTTCAACCGCCGTGGGCATGCGGTTCGCCAACCCGACGCCTCCGAAAATATTCGCGTTTTCCAGCAGAAAATATTTCAGGAAGATATTCGCGCCGGGCAGCACGTCCGTCTGCGCGTTGCTGTCCGTCATTGCCCTGCTGAATGTCAAATCCTCTTCGGCCTTCGAGTGAAACACATCAGCTCTTAATCCGGCAGTCGCGGACAATTTCCCGATATCCCGCTCCGCTTTAAGATATGCCCCGAAATCAAGCTCGTTAACGTCAGGGAACAATACGCCGTTTAATGTTGTGCCGGTATATCTGTCCAATACATCACCGTACCAATTTCGATGATAAAAATCGGTTCCGTATGTAAACATCGCCAAGTCGCTGGGAGTTTTGTTTTCAATCTGAGCCCCGGTAATGGATGATATTGCATCTATTCTTTTGCCGTTAACGGCTCCGGTTCTATATTTGCCGTAAGGGTAATGTTCGATCCGGTTATAATAGCCGGACAATTTCAATTGCTCGGAAATAGAGCCGAGGTCGTCAAGCGTGTATTCGGCCTTGTTAAGATAAGTCTTCTCTTGTTCCGTATCCATCGCAACGCGGGGCGTCAGGACGTCCTTGGCATCACCGTATGATGACGAGAAAAGAATATCCTGGTTTGTGGTCGGCGCAATGGAGACCTTGCCCCAGAAATCGTTTTTTTGAAACGCATCTAATTTTTTTCCCTCATCATTATAAGCCGGGTTGAAACTGGTTAGCTTATTGCCCGCGCCGTCCTTGTATTGCCCTGATTTTGAATAGTTATACCCGAACAATCCCTGCAAGGCTTCGCTGCCGCCGGTCAAATAGCCGCCTTGGCTTAAATACTCATAAGAGCCGAATTTGGAAAGCAATTCGCCATGGAGTCCTGCCTGAGTGTCTTTTGTTATGACATTGATATCGCCCCCCAGGGCTCCTGGAATGCTCACATCATAGGGCCCTTCCTCGACTTCTATTTTCTTTATCGTCAACAGGTTCATGTGTGAAAGAGGGGGATCCTTGCGGCTTCCACACGATCCTTCGACAAGCGTGTTATCCAGGGTAAATCTCAGATTACTTTTGGTAAATCCTCTTAAACCCACTTCGTTGCCATAGCCGCTCTTGCGAATCATTGAGGCCTCTATCAACTCATCCGATAATATCTCGGCAAGGTCAACGACCTTGTGTGACTTGAGCGTTTTTTGACTGATTTTTGTCTTTTCCTCGATCGTTAATTTTTCCGGATTATCCTTGTCCTCCGAGACGACCACCTGTCCTAAATCAAAAACCGCCGTTTGTGCAAAAACCAAATTGCCGATCTGCAATAAAAAACAGAACGCCAATAGGGCTGAAAATACGATAAAGCCATATAATAAAATCTTCAAAGAATCCTCCTTGTGGCGAACTTCGGGCCACTTTGCTTGAAATGCAATGCGGACCGATAAGCCGGCATTGCGTGATTTGGATGGCGCAGCAGGAGGCTGTTACCCTGTTTTCTCGGAATAGATTGTTAAATGGGAGTGCGCGAGCGTCCCGCTCCGCCTTTTTGTATCAGGCTTGGGGAGGACCGCGCGCCAAATGAGGATTGCAAAATGTCCGGATGAACGGGAAATCTGTCTTGAGGTCGATTGTTTCGCAAATGGAGGTTACTGTTACAGGAACAAGGACAATCGAAGCAATAATAAGCGGCGTGAGGGCAAGCTGGCAGAGGGAACAGTGATCCGGATCGTGCCCGCCCGGCGTTTCTTTGCCATCACATCCGCCGGAGTGATGTTCGTGATGCCCGTGATGTCCATGGCATATTCCGGACATTGAACACACCAGACCGCAATGCGCTTTATGCAATGCCGGGGAAACAATAACGCCCAGAATGAAAAAGAGCCCCAACAAACTTCCGGCAATGCGCTTCATATATCTGGGCATGATAATAATCAGGTTACTGAAGTCAAGGAAATTTCCGATTTTTAGGGCGGGGATATTGTTCCCGCCATCGGCGACGGATGTGGCCCTGATTCATCCTGCCTCAAATGCTTTCTATATTTCATAAGCCAGTTTGACGCCGAAAGTCCAGTGTTTCGTGTCAAAATAAATATCATGCGCTCCGTTACGGATATCCTTGTCCCAAAGCCACATATAGGCGGCTGAGACGCCGAGCGTCAGGTTGTCAATGACGTCATATTCCAGTTCGGCATAAACGTTGCCGTCGTTCAGCGCTCCTTCGGAGGTATCGAAGAAATAACTGTTATAAGTGCAAGACCCCCATCCGGATGAAACGCCGGGAATCAGGCGCAGTTTTTCGTCAAGGAAGGCGAATTCATGCTCCAGCGTCAGGAAGAAATAGCATCCGCCCGCTTCGTCAAAATCATAATATGCCTCAAGTCCGGGGGTGATGATTTCATTGGGATATTCGAAAGTGGCGAATAGTTCCCGCGTTTCCGGCGCGCCGACGTTTGGGAAAACGTAATCAATTATTCCCATCCTGATTTCAACGGTTTCCACCGGCAGTTTGTAGCCAAGGGTGAGATCAACCTCGGAAAAATCGCGTCCGCCGGACACTTGATCCGATAAATCGAGATTTCCCCAGGTGTTTATATAAACGCCGTATTTCATGACTTCAATCTGCGGCTGAATGACCGGCTTGTCGCTGTTCACCTGGCCGCGGGAAACGTAACTGCTGAACCAGTCGATTTCCACGGCGGCTTCCAGTCCGGCCAGAATTTCAACGTATTTTGCGTCCGTGGATGCGCCCTCAATTTGCGCCGGCTTGATTTCTTCCGCGAAAATCGGCCGGCCGGCGGCAAAGACGACAAGACCCAACGACAACAACCAACATGTCCCTTTTTGAACAACACTCATTTCTGAACCTCCGGATGCTTATGGCGCCTCTGGTGGTCCAGTCGGAGTCACGTTTCTCACGCCTTGGTGCGTGATTTATTCGTTAAATGTGCGGCTCTGCTTGCGCAGTCGCCTTTTAATTTCAGAATCTTTTCTTTTCCCGCTTTTCAACCTGCGTTATTTTTGAATCATGAATGGTTATCACCACCTCCCCATAGTTTACTTGCTGGATGAAATTCAATATTTCATCCAGGATTTTTTTGCCTATCCTTTCTTCATGTGCCGCAATTTCCATTTTCATAATCCCAGAAATCTTCCGCCCTGGTAGATAATGAAAGCCGCCAGCCAGGCCACGGCGGTGGTATAGAAAGCCGCAAAGGCCGGCCAGCGCCAGGAATTAGTCTCCCGCTTTATTATCGCAATGGTCGCCACGCAGGGAATATAAAGAAGCACAAACACCATCAGGGCATAGGCGGCAAGAGGCGTATACAATTTGCTTCCGTCGGCTTTAGTCTCGTTTTGCAGCGCCTGGCGCAGGCTCGCGCTTTCTTCGTCCGCCTCGCCGACCGCATGCAGGGTACCCAGGGTGCCCACCACGATTTCCTTGGCGATAAATCCGCCCACCAGGCCCACGGAGACCTTCCAGTCGTCGAATCCCAGAGGCCTGAAGACGGGGGCAATGAATTTTCCCAGCCTGCCGGCGTAACTTTTCTCAAGTTTTTCAAAGGCCTTTTCGTTTTCCAGTTGCGCAATTTTTTCTTCGTTGCCCTGCGCCTGCTCGATCAGCGTGTCGTAATTTTTTGAGTAGCGCGGGTTCCATGGAAAATTGGTTAAAAACCAGACCAGGACACAACCGGCGAAAATAATGGTTCCGGCTTTTTTCAGGTATACGACCCCCCGTTCCCACATGTGAATGAGCAGTCCTCTTATGGTCGGCATGCGGTAGGGCGGGAGTTCCATGACAAAAGGCGCGGCCTCTCCTTTAAAAAGGAATTTTCTGAAGATTTTTGCCATGACCACTGCCACGACAATTCCCAGCAGGTAAAGCGAAAAGAGCACGTTGCCGCCTGTTTTTTCCGAGAAGAAGGCGCCGATAAAAAGGGTGTAAACCGGCAAGCGCGCGCCGCAGCTCATAAATGGATTGACCAGGATGGTCGTCAGCCTGTCTTTACGGTCCTCTATGGTCCGGGCGGCCATGATGGCCGGAAGATTGCACCCGAACCCCAAAAGCATGGGGATAAAAGATCGGCCGTGCAGACCGATCTTGTGCATGATTCTATCCATGATAAAGGCGGCCCTGGCCATGTATCCCGAATCTTCCAGGAAAGCCATTGCCAGGAATAACATGAATATTATTGGCACAAAGACCAGCACGCTGCCCACGCCGCCGATAATACCGTCAACCACAAGGGACTGGAGAACGCCGCTCTCAGGCAGCAGATTTCCCGCGAGATTGCCCAGCCATTCCTGGCCGGTTTCAACCCAGCCCATCAGGGGTTCGCTCAATTTGAAGGTGAACTGGAAAACCAGCCACATCAAACCCAGAAAGATGGGCAGTCCCAATATCCGGTCGATCAGCACCTTGTCTATCCGGTCCGAAATTGTATGCCGGATTTCGGAGGTTCTTTTAACCGCCTCGGAGCACGCGCCGCTGATGAATCCGTAGCGCCGGTCGGCAAGCACGGCCTCGGGCGGGTCGCCAAAGACCTCCTGGAGGCGCTGCACGCTTTGCGCGACCTGGATTTGAATCGCTCCGGTATACGCGCTTTCCCTGACTTTTCTTATGACCTCCTGATCGTTTTCTAGGAGTTTAAGCCCCAGCCAGCGGACAGGATATTTCCGGGAAAGCTCCTGGTCTCTTGAAATCAATGTTTCCAGCCGGTCGAGTTCCTCCTGTATTTCCTTGCTATAGTTTATAAAAGTTTTTTCACGTGGCGGCTTGCGTTCCGCCATTTTGACTGCTTCCTCCAACAGTTCGGTCATGCCGATTTTTTTTGAGGCAATGGTAAAGACAATGGGACAGCCCAGAAGTTCCGCAAGCCGGTCCTTGTCTATGGAAAATCCCTGCTGAAGCGCCGCGTCATACATGTTAAAGGCCAGAACAAGCGGCGTCCCCAATTCCATGAACTGGGTCGTGAGGTAAAGATTTCTCTCCAGGTTCGAGGTGTCAATAATGTCAACCACCAGATCCGGCTTTTCCTCCACGACAAAATTACGGGCGGCGACCTCGTCAAGGGAACAGGCGGTCAGGCTGTAAGTTCCAGGCAGATCAATGACCTTTATTTCGTAATCCTTGTAACGCAGCATTCCTTCCTTCTTTTCAACCGTCACGCCCGGGTAATTGCCCACGTGTTGCCGGGCGCCCGTCAGGTTGTTGAACACGGTCGTTTTCCCCGAGTTGGGGTTTCCGGCCAATGCAATCGTCAGTTTCTTTGCCATCTTTTATTCCTCCTTTACAAAAATTTTATGAGCCATGCCATGTCCCAAAACCAATCTTGTGTAGCCGGTTTGAATAACGCAAGGGCCATGACCATGCGAATGCAGGACTTTCAATTTTATGCCCTCGTTCAATCCCATGCTGTTGAGCCTGGCCCGCAGTCCCCGACCGCCGTAAATGGCGGCCAGAATTACTTCTTTGTCCGGCCGCGCAAAAGACAGGGGAAATTCGTTCATTTATTCCGCCTCCACAAAGATGTTGGCGGCTTCATCCTTGCGCAGGGAAAGATGATAGCCCTTTACTTTCACCTCCAGCGGATCTCCCAGGGGCGCGACCCGTTCCACTTCTATTTCCGCGCCTTTCACGAGCCCCATGTCAAGGATGCGGCGCTGGATTGGCCCGGCTCCGAGAATTTTCACGATTCTGCCTTTTTGTCCGGGCCTGACCTTCAAAAGCGTTTTCGGACCCATTGTTTGCCTCCTTTTATTTGTTAATTGACGCAAACTATATTAGATGCAACTAACTTGTCAACCAAAAAAAATACAATTATTTTTCCGGCAATTCCGCCTTTATTTTCCCGATTTTGCAGCGCGGCCGTTTGCCGGTCAGCAGATAATGGTCAAAGCCTTTCAACCAGTCCGGCCGGCGGCCCTCGGGACAGGTTTCGACGAAGGACATGAATTTCGTCAGCTTTGCCATGGTCGCCGGGCTGATGGAATGTTCCAGCCGGCAAGCCTCTGCGGCCGCGATTTGCGGGGCAATGCTCAAGATATTGGTTAAAAATTTTACCAGAATGTCATGCCGGGCCTGGATGTCCGCGGCTATTTTCCGGCCTTCCGGAGTGAGATCCACGTAACCATAGCGTTCATGTAAAACAAAACCTGCCTTTGAGAGAGAATTCAGGGCGGCGGTGACGCTCGGCTTTTTCACTTTCAAGAGTTCTCCGATATCCCTGACCCGGGCGGCGCCCTTTTCTTTCTTGAGGGCCGCAATGGCCTCGAGATAATCCTCCATGCTGGAGCTTAATCTGCCGGATTTCATTTGCGCCTCAAAAAACGAGATAAATAGTCGACCGGTTGTTAGATCTGTTTAACATATCTTTTTGTCCTGTCAATAAATATTCGATTTTGTGTCTTATCCGCGGCAAACAAAAAAATGCCATCGTTTTTATATCCCATACAGTCGCACGGCTGTCGATAATTTTTTTGGAAGAATTTTGGCGCGGATCATCATTCTAAAGAACAGGCTTGACCGCTTAGCTGTTGGGGATACTTTGATCTCTGATAATGCAGAACGAAAAACATGATTCCTCGGAAACCGACGTCTTGGCCGTCAGGCGGATGGCGCGGGCCGAACTGGATTGGGACGTTGAATGGGCGGCCGCGGAAGGCTGGAACCCGGGGCTTCAGGATGCAAATTGTTTTTATGCCGCAGACCCGGAAGGATTTTTTATCGCTCTTCTCGACGGCAAACCCGCGGGATCGATTTCAGCGGTCAGATACGGCCAACATTTCGGTTTTATCGGCCTTTTCATCGTCAGTCCGGAACATCGCGGCGGGCTGCTGGGAATCCGGCTCGGCAAAGCCGCCCTGGATCATCTTCAGGGACGCAACATAGGCCTCGACGGAGTTCTTGCCGGATACGGCGTTATCCGGAAATGCCGGGCAGGTTATAAAATCGGCCACTTGTTTGCCGACAGCCTTGAAATTGCCGAAAATTTATTGAACGCCCTGACTTTGCGGTCAGCGGGTTCGGCTTATTATCTGGACGTGCCGGAACCGAACGGAGCCGCGCTGCCCCTGGTCCGGAACAGGAAAATGAAAGAGGTATTTTCCACGGCACGCATGTATTCCGCTGAAATACCGGCGCTGCCGCTCGATAAAATATTCGGGATAACAACCTTTGAATTGGGATGAATTTCATGGCGTCCGGCCGGTCAGTTTTTGAACGAAAAGGGGGGGGGCAGTCCTTGACAATATGCGGCGTTTTATTTAAGCTAAAATCATAAATGAAAGAATTTCTGTCTACACCTCTCCTTTGGATTTCCCTGCTTGGCGCGGCTGCTTTCACGCCCGTTCAAGCCGAAACGGCGTTTGCCGGCTGGGCGGCGGGCGCTCCGCGCAACGGCTATGCCACAATCCTTTATACCACCAACAGCGGCGCCGAGTGGGTCAGACAGGGCGGTTCCGACGAAATTGACAATATGCTGAATTGCATTGCCGCAGCGGACGCCCGGGCAGCATGGGCGGTGGGCCTCTCGGGATACGGCTATCAATCCCTGACGATAAGTTTATATGACTTGCCATTATACAAATGATGCGGCACTATCTTTTTTCAGAGTGAAACACTTTACAGGTTCGGCAGGTAAAAATAATGACGGAGAGGAGTAATGAAAATGTTATCATGTCGTTTTGTCAAATGTTCTATTGCCATTTCCGGGGCATTCTTTTTATTCTCCTTCGCCTGTGCGGCGAACGTATTCTATGTTTCCCCGTCAGGATCCCATTCATTTCCCTATTCGTCCTGGGCGACTGCGGCCACCAACATTCAACCGGCAGTTTCGGTTGCCACAAATAAAGACGTCATTTTTGTGGCGGACGGCGTTTACCCGGTTTCAAGCAATATTTATATAAATAAAGGCGTCCTGGTTAAGAGCGTCAATGGCGCGGCGTCAACCATAGTTGACGCCAATCATTCCTCGCGTTGTTTTTGTCTTGCCCATTCAAATGCGGTTATAGACGGGTTTACTGTTATGAACGGACGGGCTGACGAAGGCGGCGGGGTGTATTTGCGGGAATATGGGACAGTGCAAAATTGTTTCATTATCAGCAATTCCGCCCCAAGCGGCGGCGGAATATTTTGTTATTACGGGGGTCTTGTGCAAAATTGCGCGATCTCCTACAACCTGGCCACCACCACCAACGTTTTTCCGTCAGGCAACTTCTTTGACGGCGGCGGAGTGTATTGTTACAACGGCGGAACGGTTCAGCGGTGTACAATCGAGAATAATGCGGCGACCAGCGAGGATTGTCCGTTATGGACCTCCTATTACTGTTCTGGCGGTGGCGTGCACAGCTGGCACTCTGGAGTGATTCAGAACTGCTATATCGGCGGAAACCGCGCCGTGGCCAAAAATTCAGCCGGCGGCGGCGGAGTGTGCCTTCACGAGGGAAGCATGCTGCGCAATTGCGTCGTTTATAGCAATGCGGCAACGGCTTCCGGCAGCACCTACGCGTCCGCCGAAGGCGGCGGGGTGTATATTGATCTTGGCGGAGATATGGAGTGCTGCACCATCATCCGCAACATAGCGGTGGGAAGTTATAGCTCCGACGGCTGCGGCATCTTTACTTTTCGGATCACAAATAATATCCGCAATTCGATCGCATATTTCAACGGGAGTGAAAACATCTATGACGACGGCACCAATGTTCAATACACGTATTGCTGTTCCGCCCCGTTGCGGAATGGCGCCGGAAATATCACGGGCAACCCCGGCCTGATTGATTATTTGTCCGGCAATTGTCTTTTGCAAGCCGGTTCAAGGTGCATAGACGCCGGCATAACCAATAACGCTCCCGCGCTTGACCTGGATTGTATTTTCCGGCCGTTGGACGGCAATGGAGATGGAACGGCCATAACGGATATCGGAGCCTACGAATACGCCACCAATCCGCTGTCGGCTCCGGCCGGGATATACGCAAGTTCCGGTCTCTATCGCAACAAAAACCGCGTTGTTTGGAACGCGGCAAGCGGCGCTTCGGCATATGAAGTATGGCGCAACACAACCGACGATGCTTTGGGGGCAACGCTCCTGGCCAAAAATGTAACCGGCCTTGGTTATGACGACGAGGCTGTCATGCAAGGCCGAACCTATTATTACTGGGTCAAGGAAAAAACAAGCACGTTCAGCCTGTCTGACTCCGGTTTTATCAACAACCATGTCGCCTGTGATTTTGACGGCGACGGAAAAGCCGACCCGGCCGTGTTTCTGGCAAACGGCAACTGGATCATGTGGCTCTCGTCGGCGGGCTATGCCGTTGCCGGACCTTTTTCCAATTTCTGTTGTTCCGTCACGGATACTCCCGTGCCGGCTGATTTTGACGGCGACGGAAAAGCCGATCCGGCCGTATATGAAAAGGACACCGGCGACTGGTATGTCTGGGCTTCCGGCGCCGGTTATTCAAGAGGCGGACCTTATAATTTGTGCGTATCATCAAATGATATTCCCGTTCCTGCTGATTTTGACGGCGATGGCAGGGCCGACCCGGCCGTCTTCGTATCCGATACCGGCGACTGGTATGTCTGGACTTCCTCATCCGGTTATGCGCGTGGCGGACCTTACAATTCATATGCCACGTTCATTGATGCGCCCGTCCCCGCGGATTTCGATGGCGACGGAAAAGCCGACCCGGCCGTCTTCGTCGCAACCACCGGCGACTGGTACATCTGGTTTTCGAATGGTGGCTATTCCAGGGGAGGTCCATTCAGTTTATATGTCGGCTCTGATGACAGTCCGATTGCCGCGGATTTTGACGGCGATGGGAAAGCCGACCCGGCCGTATATCAGAACAGCGAGAATGCCTGGTATGTGTGGTTTTCCGCATCAGGGTATGCCCGCGGCGGTCCTTACTCGATATGAGGAACATTTTCCAAACCGCAGAACTGCGGAACAATGAACTGCTGAATCGTGAAGTGTGGATTAGATATTCAGAGTTCTTTGTTCGATATTCTGCGGTTCGATTATCGTGCAAGAAATTACCAGGCCGATCTGCCAGACGAGAAGAATTTAATATTTAAGGGCTGTCCCTGATTCTTACAAGAGCGCCTTGTTGCCAGCGCGCAGCATGGTCGCACTTTTGCGCCTATCTTTTTTGATATAGTCGCGTTTATGCTTCTGAATTGAATCGTCCGGAAACATTATTTTTTATTGTAACACATTGTTTGGCAACACTATGAGTCTGTTTTTGACCGTCCTGACGCAAAAGCTGGCATGATTACTGCTCTATACCCAGGCAGATAAATTTTTATGAAGATGGCAATTACATCATGGAATGGAAGAGTTTCGCCGGTATTTGATGTTTCCAGGCAGGTTGTGGCGCTGGAGGCAAAGGATGGAAAAATAATCCGCCGACAGGAGCATCACTTTGAATCGGATGAAGCTTCCGCAAAAGTCGTCAAGCTTTGCGAGCTTGGCGTTGATACTCTGATTTGCGGCGCCGTGTCGCGTCCGCTTGCGGATATGATAACGGCGCGCGGCATAAGATTGGTTTCTTTTGTGTCCGGCGAAACCGACCGGGTCGCAGACGCTTATCTGAGAGGAAGTCTGCCGAACACGGCGTTTGCCATGCCCGGGTGCTGCGGCCGCCGAAGAAGGTCCGGATGGTCCTGGGGCGGACGAGGCGCAACGAGACATTTCAACGGCAGGCGGATGCCGATATGATGGAGAAAAATCATGCCCAATAGAAATGGCACAGGACCGTCAGGAATGGGGCCGATGACCGGCCGCAGAACGGGATCCTGTGGCCGAGGCAGCCGGAATTCCGGGCAGGGGAACAATCCGGATTGGCTGGCGAGCCTCGTCGGAACAGCGGTGCTGGCGCTGGGTTCACTGATTTTTCGGACGCTGTCGAGAAAACTGAAATCGTCTCCGGAAAAAGACGCTGCGGCCGGAACAGAAAAAAAGCCGGAAAATTAACAGAGGTATATATGAAAGTTATTATAACAGCCAGAGGAAAAGAAATAAGCGACGATATGGACCCGCGTTTCGGGCGGGCGAAGTTTTTTATTATGGCGGATACCGAGACGAATAAAACGACCGTCCATGATAACTCGCAGAACCTGAATGCGGCGCAGGGCGCCGGCATTCAGGCGGCGCAAAACGTTGCGCGGCTTGGCGCCGAAGCGGTTATCACCGGCAACGTCGGCCCCAACGCTTTTCAAACGCTGAATGCCGGCGGTATTAAAGTTTATCTGTGCTCGCAAGCCACGGTTGCCGAGGCCGTCCGAAAGTTCAAGGCGGGCGAATTAGAGAAGGTTTCATCGGCAAATGTGCAGGGGCATTGGGCTTGAAAAAAGAGAGGAGGTGAGCAAAATGCCAGGAGGAGATGGAACAGGACCCCTTGGAATGGGGCCGATGACGGGCCGCGCCGCAGGATACTGCGCCGGTTACGGAGTTCCCGGATACATGAATTCGATCCCAGGCCGAGGCTATGGAATGGGATTCGGCCGCGGACGCGGATTCTGGGGCCGGGGCGGCGGCCGCGGTTGGCGAAACCGGTTTTATGCAACCGGTATTCCCGGCTGGGCATGGCAGGGCGGCGGCGCCCCCTATGCCGCGCCGACCAGGGAACAGGAACTGGACATGCTGAAGGGGCAGACCGAGCAGTTTGAAGCTGCGCTCGGCGATATCCGCAAGCGCGTTCAGGAACTGGAAACTGAAAAGGCGACTAAATAACTACGCATGCACGACATGCGCATAAAACAGTCCCCGTCATTCGCGCGGATGTCGGGGCAACTGTTACGAAAACCGCTGTCGTCCCATAGGGACGACAAGGTTGACGCAAGATTAGGCTGTAGGCTGAAGGAAGAAACAAAAGAATAGAGAGGTGCATTATGCCAAGAGGCGATGGGACAGGACCATTGGGAATGGGGCCAGGCTCGGGACGAAGAATGGGCGGCGGAGGCGGCATGGGAATGGGCCGTGGACAAGGCCGCATGGGAGGCTTTGCCCTGGGACCAGGCGGAAACTGCGTCTGCCCAAGTTGCGGAAAAACCGTGCCGCATCAACAAGGTGTTCCATGCATGCAGATGAAATGCCCCGCATGCGGCGCTGCCATGACGCGCGAGAGATAACCAGGAATACTGACACACAGACAACCATAAAGGAGGCAAAATGCCGGAATTTGGATCGCCTTTTTCAGGGCTGGCAAATGACAGGAAACTCACGGAAGCTGAACTCATCAGAGCGATTCGCTTCATGGTGGCAGCGGAATACGAAGCGATTCAGTTGTATATGCAGCTTGCCGAGTCAACCGACAACAAGCTCGCAATTGATGTGCTAAAGGACATTGCCGACGAAGAGCGTGTTCACGCCGGCGAGTTTCTACGGCTGCTCCGCGAGCTTGCCCCGGATGAAGAAAAGTTCTATTCCGAAGGGGCGGAAGAAGTGGAAGATGAAATCAAAAAGTCCAGGTAATAGGGATTTTGCCCGGCCAGTAAACAAACGGAATAAATAGGTAATGCAGAAATTGGCACCCGGCGATGGATGCTGAATGCTGCAAAATTGCCGTAAATGAGAATGCTTGCAAACATACTGGCGACAATCTGCCGTTTGTGTCCGTTTTGTATTTGCGCGCGGCTTCTGCCCAACGGCCGGTTTGCAAAACTAATGAGAGTAATTGGAAAATTCTGTCCTGCCTGCAAAGCCTATGCAAAGGCAAACAATACGGAGAAATGACAAATGCCGACTTATGAATATGAATGTCTTTCCTGCGGCCGGCAATTCGAGCAATTCCAGCAAATGTCCGAAAAACCGATGGATAAATGCTCCGTCTGTGGCGGGAAAGTCCGGCGCTTGATCGGGGCCGGCGGCGGGATTATTTTCAAAGGTCCCGGATTTTATGCAACGGATTACGGAAATTCTTCGGCGCGGCGCGGCGCCGGGCTTGGAACGGCATGCAACCGGGAACGGCCGTGCTGCGGACGCGCTACGCCGTGCGACCGGAGTCCGCGGAAAACATCGTAACGAAAAACGGAGGAAAAGAAATGGCAGCTCAAATAGATCAAGAAAAATGCACCGGATGCAGGATATGCTTGGATATTTGCCCCTTGCAGGCAATCAGCATAGAAAACGACAAGGCGAAAGTGGATAAAGACACCTGTACTGAGTGCGGACAATGCGTTGACGAATGCCCGAACAAAGCGATCCGTATTCCATAAATAAGAAATATATGCCGTGCCGCGTAACTAATATAATGCTCTATAAATCCATCGGCGTCATTCGCAGCGAGCATATTGCTGCCGATAAAACGCCCATTCAGCCGGTCTATGCCAAAGGCTGTAAAGGAAGAGCCGAAATCCTGCCGGAGTTTGCAGAAGGCCTTCGTGATCTGCAAGGATTTTCACATATTTATCTTATTTATCATTTTCACTGCGCCGCGCCGGTGAAACTGAAGGTTAAACCGTTTTTGCAAAATATTGCGCGGGGACTGTTTTCCACGCGTGCGCCCTGCCGTCCCAATCCTATCGGCTTAAGCGTAGTACGTCTCGTGAAAATTAAAGGCACGATATTGCACCTGGAAGACGTGGACATTTTAGACGGCACGCCGCTGCTTGACATTAAACCATACACGGCCAAGTTTGACTGCATCGTTACCGAGCGCAATGGATGGCAGGATGCGGTGGATGAAAAAACCGCAAAGAAGCGCGGAGTGCGCAACTATTCCCGCGCATAACAGAGGAACTCACCAAATGAAAATACTGGGAATCAACTGCAGTCCGCGCAAGGGTAAGACCACATTCTATGCTCTGGAGCAGTGTCTTGACGCGGCCCGGAAAGAACAAGCCGGCATTGAAACAGAAATCATTGAACTGGGGGGAATGGATATCCACGGTTGCTGCGCCTGCGGCCGCTGTAAAGAAACGCTCAAATGCAGTATTGACGATGATTTCGCGGGCATTATTCCAAAGCTCCGGGATAATGAAGTAAAAGGCATCGTCATCGGCACGCCGGTGTATTTTGGAACAATGACCAGTCAATGCAAAGCTTTGCTGGACCGCTCCGTCATGTTCCGTCGCAACGGTTTCATTTTCAGAAACAAAGTTGGAACCGTGCTTGCCGTTGGCGGAGTGCGTAACGGCGGTCAGGAACTTACCATTCAAGCGGTTCAAGCAGCAATGCTTTGCCACGATATGATAGTAATCGGCGATGGAATGAACACATCCCATTTCGGCGCCTCGCTTTACAGCGGCCTTGAGGGCGGCATTAAAAACGACGAGATTGGTCTGATCACCGCCCGGAACCTTGGCAAAAGAATGGCGGTAACGATCAATATGCTCTGGAATTAGGAGAATATTTTTATGAAAATGGTAATTGCTTCCGGCAAGGGAGGCACGGGCAAAACGACGTTCGCCGTGAATCTGGCTTATGTTCTGGCTCAGTGCGGCGAACAGGTCCGCCTGCTGGACTGCGACGTTGAAGAGCCGAATGATCATCTTTTTGTCAAACCGGAATTTACCGAGAGCCAGGATGTGGCGGTTTTGAAACCGGTGCTGGACGCAGGCAAATGCAACGGCTGCGGCAAATGCGCGGAAGAGTGCAATTACAACGCGATCGCGGTCGTAAAAGGCAAGGTATTGATCTTTAATGAGCTGTGTCATTCGTGCGGCGTTTGTTCCTATGTCTGCCCGCAAAAAGCGCTGACCGAGCGGCAAACGCCGATCGGCAAAATTATTGCCTCGCCACAACATAAACCTTTTTATTTTGCGTATGGCATTCTGAATATCGGCGAAGCATTGGCTCCAAGCGTAGTCAGCGCCGTAAAACGCCATATTGATCCGAACGTAATCAATATTCTGGATGCTTCGCCCGGAACGGCGTGTCCGGTTGTCAAGGCGTTGGAAGGCGCTGATGCCGCTGTGCTTGTTACCGAGCCGACTCCGTTTGGACTCAACGACCTGAAGCTGGCGGCGGCCATGACGATTGAAATGGGAATTCCGACTGGAATCGTGATCAACCGTTCTGACGGCAGGGATGCAATCATCTCAAAATATGCGGAAACGAACGCTATCCCGATTCTCGGCAAAATTCCGTTCAAGCGCGAATATGCCGAAGCCTACTCGTCCGGTTTTATTCTGGTTGAACGATACGGGGAGCTTGCGGCAAACCTGCTTCAAATATATGACAATATCCGCAATTTGAAAGGCGCAAAAGTCCCGCCGATTCCAACGCTTGATGATTTTTCCGTGGTTGCCGAAGAAACAGCACCGTTCGTTTCCGGCGATGCCGCGGGATATAAGGAAATCACCGTCATCAGCGGCAAAGGCGGGACCGGCAAGACGACCGTTACCGCCTCTTTTGCCGTGCTGGCCGGGAACAGCGTGCTGGCGGATAACGACGTGGATGCCGCGGATTTGCATCTGCTTCTTACGCCCAGGGTAAGAGAAATTCATCCATTTGTCGGTGGCAGAAAAGCGGAAATTGATGAAAGTAAATGCATTGGCTGTGGTAAATGCGCAAAGGCATGTCATTTTGATGCCATCCGTTTTGACGGACCAGCCAATGACATTGTCGGCTTGACTTATCGCATCGAGCCATTTGCCTGCGAAGGATGCGGGTTTTGCCGGTTTGTCTGCCCAATTGATGCGATCCGGTATGAGGAAAAAATTACGGGAAAATGGTTTGTTTCGGCAACGGCGCATGGGCCCATGGTGCACGCCAGGCTGGGCATTGCCGAGGAAAATTCCGGACGCCTTGTGACACAGGTCCGGGACAAGGCCGCGCAGCTGGCCGACGAATTGCGCCAGGAAAGGATCCTTGGCGATGGGCCGCCGGGAACAGGATGCCCGGTCATTGCCTCGATATCGGGAACGGACCTGGCTTTGGTCATAACCGAACCCACGGTTTCCGGCGTACATGACATGGAACGCGTTCTGAAACTGGCCGCGCATTTCCGGGTGAAAGCTTTCGTCATTATCAACAAGGCGGACCTCAACGCCGAACAGGCGAAACGCATCGCCGAAATCGCGGAACGATACGCCTCGCGGGTGATCGGCCGGATTCCCTTTGACCGGCACGTCAACGATGCCCTGGCGGCCGGGAAAACCGTGGTTGAGCATGGCGAAAGCGCGGCCGCGGAAAATATTCGCGCTATCTGGCTGGAAGTAAAAAAGGCGCTTGTGGAAAATACAGAACATTGACAGGAGAATCAAATGAGCACTCAAGATGAAGATGCTTTTTTCGGACGAATGAACGATCCGACCGGCTCCGGCATAATCAAGGGGCCTTGCGGCGACTCCATGGAATTTTACATTTACGTCCGCGACGGCGCGATTGAAGACGTAAAATATTATACCGAAGGATGCGGCAACACGCGCGCCTGCGGCCTTGCCGTTGCCCGGCGCGCCAAAGGGAGAAAAATAACCGACGCCCTTTCAATCAGCGCCGGAGAAATCATCCGCTCCGGCGAGTGCGAGCCGGAAGCGGGCCGGCATTGCGCGATTCTGGCCGTGAGCGCTTTTTACCGCGCCGTGGCCGATTATCTGTTGAAACCATAAGGCGAAAGAATGGAATTGAACAAACCCGAAAGAAAAGACTGGCATGCCTTAAGCGAGTTGGCGCTTAACAGGGGAAGCATATCCCGGGAAGATGCCCTGGGTGTATTGGAATCTTCAAACGACGATATTCTTTCCCTGCTGGATGCGGTTTTTATTTTGCGACGGCATCACTTTGGCCGCGGGGTTCGCTTGCATGTCATTCAGAATGCCCGGCGCGGCGGTTGTTCGGAGGATTGTTCCTTCTGCGGCCAGTCAAAGGCGGCGTCAAAAGCCGCTGAAAATTATCCTATGCTTTCTGTTGACGTCATTCTGGAAGGCGCGCGCGAGGCATATCGCATGAAGGCCGTCCGCAACTGCATTGTAACCAGCGGACGGCAGGCCTCGGAACGCGACGTTGAGACCATTTGTGAGGCGGCGCGCAAAATCAAGGCCGAATTGCCGATTGACTTGTGCGTTTCGCTTGGATTCTTGACGCCGGAACACGCTGTCCGGCTGAAAGAAGCCGGCATAGACCGGTATAATCATAATCTTGAAACATCCGTAAATTATTTTCCGAACATTTGCACGACCCATGCTTATTCCGACAGATTAGCCACGGCGCAAGTTGCCAAAAACGCGGGTCTGGAGCTATGCAGCGGAGGGTTGATCGGCATGGGCGAAACGCTTGCCGACCGCGTAGACTTGGCTTTTGCGCTCAGAGATCTCAGGCCCGATTCCATTCCGGTGAATTTTTTTAATCCGCGGCCCGGCTCCGGACTTGCGCGGCATTCGAAGCCGGCGGCGATGGATTGCTTGAAAACGCTTGTCATGTTCCGTTTCGTCAATCCCGACACGGAAATCCGCGCGGCCGGCGGACGCGAAGCCTGCCTTGGCAATTTACAGGTTCTGGCTCTTTTCGCCGCCAACTCGATTTTTACCGACGGCTACCTGACCACGCCCGGTCAGGGGTATGATTCGGACGTGGCCATGATTGAATCAGCCGGCTTTCATGTGGCGGAGATTGATTGTTAATGAACGGCAATTTTAAATATACTTTCGGCCCGGTGCCTTCGCGAAGACTGGGAAGGTCGCTGGGCGTTGACCTGGTTCCCTTCAAGACCTGCACATATGATTGCATCTACTGCCAGCTCGGCCGGACAACGAACAAAACGACCGAGCGCAAGTCATATGCGCCGGTCTCCGAAGTACTGGCGGAAGCGGAGGAGCGATTAAAAACCGGTACTCCGCCGGATTATATCACGCTTTCCGGCTCCGGCGAGCCGACCCTGCATGTTGGTCTCGGCGAGATTATAGCGGGGATAAGAAAGATTACGGGTATACCGATCGCGGTATTGACCAACGGTTCACTGCTTGCGGATGAAAATGTTCGCGAGGCGATTATGCATGCCGACCTGGCGATCCCTTCGCTGGATGCCGGCGATGACTCCATGTTCCAGCGCGTCAATCGGCCGCATCCTGACATAAAATTCGAGGACATTTTGTCCGGCCTGGCGCGGTTCTGCCGAGATTATCGCGGGGAAGTATGGCTGGAAGTGTTCTTGTTGGACGGGTTGACGGCAAGCGACGCGGAAGTGGCCAGGATCGCAAAATGCGTGGAGCGCGTCTCGCTCGCTCGCGTGCAGTTGAACACGGTTGCGCGCCCTCCGGCCGAAGACCATGCCCGCCCAGTGTCAATGGAACGGTTGAAACGCTATTGCGCCTTTTTCCATCCACAGGCCGAAGTTATTGCCGAACATGATATTCATGCGGTCCAGGATGAATCCGACGCCGACGTTCAAGCGGTGCTTGCGCTGTTACGGCGCCGCCCCTGCACCCTGGAGGATATTTCCAAAGGACTTTTCATCCATCCCGCCCATGCGGCCAAACTTATCGAAAAACTTCTCGGACAGGGGGCCCTCCGGAAGATAAAGTCGGGATCAAACAATTTTTATAAGGCAAATAATGGAGAATAAATTCGAATATTGAAGCACGAAATTCGAAACAATATCAAATGACAAAAATCAAAAATTCTAAACCAGGAAGCGATATCATACGCTGGCTTCGGCGCAGGTGGCGGCATCTTTTTCATGATCTGAATCCAGCCTCGCGCAGGAAAGCGGCGCAATGGGAAAATTCCGGTGGAATCGGCTTTTTGCGGGCGATCGGCGTCAAAAAAGGCGACGTTGTTCTTGATTTCGGCTGCGGGCCGGGTAAGTTCTGTATTCCGGCCGCGCGCGTTGTCGGCATGGACGGCAGGGTCTATGCCGTTGACAAGAACCCGCGCATCTTGAGAAAATTGCGGCGGAAAGCGAATGCGCTCGGCCTGCGAAATCTGCGGGCCGCGAACTGCCTGGCGGAATTGACGCCCCTGCCGGAGGGGCGCAAATGCAATATCGCATTGCTGTACGACATGCTTCATTTCCTGGACATCAGCGAACGCAAAGAACTTTATGCCGCGCTTCACGGCGTTTTGGCGGACAACGGGCTGCTTTCCGTTCATCTGAGGCACGTGAAAGGCGATGACGCGGCAAGATATTTTTTGACAATGTCCGCAGAAGACGTGGCGCGCGAAATCGAAATGGCCGGATACCGTCTGCTTCAGAAATTACCTCTGAAAGTCTGGCACGCCCATGATATGGACGACGGCATCATCCGGAATTTTATCAGGAAATAATGAAAATTTTCGTCTTATTTTTTCTGACGGCATGCTTGATGATCGGCGAACGCGCTGAAGGCGCCACATCCAAATTCTCTCCCGTGGTAATTTCCAAGGTCGCCGACCAATTGGGCTTTTTATCCCATGGCGTCAATGGTAAAAAAATCACCCTGCGCGGCAAGTTCAACGTGCTTGAAATGGAGGGCGACAGCCGACGCGCCTCGTTTAACAACGTTGATTTCTGGCTCAGCGGCCCGCCCGCCAGGCGCTGGGGACGCTGGACCATGCTCCAGAACGACGCGGACAATATGCTGAGGCCGTTGGCTAATCCGTCCGCCTTTTTGAAAGATGAAGGTTACCGCGTAATTGTCCTGGACCCGGGCCACGGCGGAAATGACAAGGGCGCCAACGACTTGCGGAGCGGCATCCAGGAAAAACAAATCGTGCTGGAACTGGCCAAGGACGTTCGCGGCACATTAAAACGCTATAACCTGGACGTGCGGATGACAAGATGGCAGGACGTCAACCTGGAGCTTGATGACCGCGTCCAATACGCGGGAAAAGTCCGCGCCGACCTGTTCGTCAGCATCCATCTGAACGCGGCCGAAAACGACGACTCATCAGGCATTGAAACCCATATCGTACCGCCGGCGGGCTGCCCCATTACCGCCAGCGCGAAGGTCAATAACCGGGACCAGTCCGTTTATCCCGGCAACCGGCATGACGGCGCCAACATGGCGCTGGGATACATGCTGCAAAAAAGTCTGTTGAAATATACGCGCGCCGAGGACCGGGGCGTGCGCCGTTCCCGTTTCCAGGTGATCAAAAACGCTCCCTGTCCGGCGGCATTGGTGGAATGCGGTTTTATTTCCAACCGCAGGGAACGCGAGAAACTCATGAGCCGGGAATACCGCGACCGACTGTCCAAGGCGCTTGCGGAGGGAATAATCGCATATTTAAACGCGGTCAAACGCGCCAATAAAATTCAATGATCATGCCAATCAGACCTGAAGTGATTCCTTTCATAGTTGCGGTGGCCGTCGTTTTCGGCTTATTCGCCTTCATCCTGCGAATGCGGAAAGCGCCGGCCAAACGCGTTTTCCGGTTCTGTGTTCTGCCGGCCGCAATATGCGCGGCCTACCTGCTGTTTTTTTTCCGCGATCCCGAACGGATGGCGCCCGCCGATCCGGCGGCCGTCGTGGCCGGCGCCGACGGACGGGTCATGTCAATCGTCAAACTGGAGGAAAAACATTTTTTGAAAACAGAATGCCTGCGCATCAGCATTTTTCTGAGCCTTTTTGACGTGCACGTCAACCGCGCCCCCATCGCGGGGCGTTCGACATTTCTCGGTTATTTTCCTGGAAAACGTCTGTTCACGTTCCGGGAAAAATCATCCGAGTTAAACCAGCATAATAAAATCCTCGTTGAAGGAGCGCAGACGCGCTGTCTGGTGAACCAGATCGTGGGCCCCTTCTGCCGCAGGGTGGTTTATTGGCCGGATCACGACAAGCCCGTGAACGTGCTTGTGGGCGAACGGATAGGCATGATGAAATTCGGATCGCGGCTGGACATGTATCTGCCGGCGGACGACGTTGAAATCATCTGCAAGCCGGGCGACGTTGTGCGCGCCGGCGAAACCATTGTTGCGCGGACAAGGCGGAAATAAACACAAGGAAAAAGGAGGCAAGAAACATGAGCGCATTACCACAAAAAATTATTGATGCCTGGGCGGACCGCGATGGTCCTGTAATCCTGGCAACGGTCAGCGATGCGGGTGTGCCCAATATCATCTATGCGACCTGCGTCGGGATATTCGGCAATGAACGGCTGGTTGTCGCCGACAATTTTTTCAACAAGACGCGCCGGAATCTGCTGCAAGCCTGCGGCTGCAGGGGCGCAATTCTTTTCCGTTCAAAAGACGGCAAGGCCTATCAGGTCAAGGGAACCATGGAATACCACAAAGACGGTGAAATTTTCGAGAGCATGAAAAAATGGAACCCGCCCCAGCACCCGGGCCATGCCGCCGCCGCGCTGAAGGCGGAAGAGGTCTATTCCGGCGCCGAAAAAATTTTATAATAGATGAAGATCAAGATCGCAACGCTCGTTGAGGATACGGCCGGCGGCCGTGGAATCCTGGCCGAACATGGACTTTGTTTCCGGATTGAGGCCGGCCCGCGCAAGCTTCTTTTCGATACCGGACAAGGTCATGTTCTGACAGGAAACGCCCGCCGGCTCGGTATTCCCCTGGAACAGACCGGGGCCGTAATCATCAGTCACGGCCATTACGACCATACCGGAGGACTGCTTGAAACTCTTCGGCTGACCGGCAAAAAGCGGGTTTACGCCCACCCCATTGCGCTGAAACCGAAATATGCAAAAAATGCGGACGGATCGGCGCGGGAAATCGGCATTTCTTCATTGGACGAACAAAAAATTCGCGCGCAGGCCGAACTGATATTTACGGAAAAACCCGTGGAAATCGGCGATGGAGTTTTTCTGACAGGTCCCGTGCCGAGACAAAACGATTTTGAGGACACCGGCGGTCAATTTTTTGCCGATCCGGACTGTCTGCATCCGGACGCGCTTGTTGACGATCAATCGGCATTTATCGAGACGCCGTCCGGCACGGTCGTGATTCTGGGCTGCGCTCATGCCGGTGTAATCAACACCCTGAACTATATCCGGGAATTGACCGGCAATCGGCCGATTCACACTGTTCTTGGCGGCATGCATTTGCTTGCCGCCGGCCCCGCGCGGATTGACAAAACGCTGCGGGAATTCCGCAGCCTTGGCGTAAAACGGCTGATTCCATGTCATTGCACGGGCATGGCCGCAATGGCAAAAATGTGGCATGAGTTCCCGGATAAATGCTTTGCGTGTCCAACCGGCACGGTTTTGGAATTTTAAAGTTTGTTCTTTTTCAGATGTAGGGCTCGCGCTTGCGCGATGCCGTCTTTTTTCCTGCGTGGAGATCAGACGGCCTCTGCAAGCAGAGGCCCTACATCGGATACGGATAAAGTTGTCCGTCAACTGACGGCTTATTAATGGAAATGATCGGGGAGGAGGAAAAAATGAACGTGGCTGTGCTCGGCGCAAGCAATAAACCCGAACGCTACAGTTACCAGGCGGTGAAACTGCTGGCTGAAAAAGGTCATGTTGTTTTCCCTGTGCATCCGGCGATTTCCGAGATAGACGGTATCCCGGTATTCAAACGTCTGGCTGATATTTTCTCGCCGATTCATACTATAACCGTCTATCTCGGCCCAGAACGCTCCACGGCCCTAGCGGATGAAATTTTGTCTCTGCGTCCCCAACGGGTGATTTTTAATCCCGGCGCGGAAAATTCTGCCCTTTTTAAACGGCTCCAGGAAACCGGCGTTGAAGCTCTGAATGCCTGCACCTTGGTTATGCTGAAAATAGGGCAGTTCTGAAAGGAACACAATAAAAGAGGAAGAATGTGTCATGAAAATTGGCATGATCGTGTATTCAACCGATTCGGAAACTGTCTGGAACGCGTTTCGCCTTGGCGTCTTTGCCCTGAAGCAGGGTGACCAAGTAAAGGTGTTTTTGCTTGCCAAGGGAGTGGAGTGCGAAAAATTGAACGCGGAACATTTTAACGTTATGGAACAAATGCAGGCTTTTGGCGACAATGGCGGAAAAATACTTGCCTGCGGATCATGCCTGAAACTGCGCCATTCCGGAGGATCGGAAATGTGTCCATTGTCAACCATGAAGGATTTGTATGATATCATGAAAGAATCCGACAAAATATTGACGTTTTAAATAAGCCATGATGACCGCATTTGAATGCATTCCGTGCTTTGTCCGGCAGGCCGCCGAGGCGCTTGGATTATGCGTTGCCGATTATTCGCAACGCGAGCGCCTTTTGCGGCGTTTGCTCGGCGAAATTGCCAAGGCTGATTGGAACGTAATGCCGGTGGTGATCGCCCAGCATGTGCAACGCATTATTCGCGCCGAAACCGGACAGACGGATCCCTACCGCATGATAAAAGACAGCATGAATCGCATCGCCTTGGATCTATTGCCGGCTTTAGCCGAAGCCGCGCGCCGGCAGCCTGATCCAAACGAGGCGTTTGTGCGTCTGGCCATTGCCGGCAATCTGCTGGATTCCGGCGCCAAAACAGGAATTACCGCAGCCGAACTGCCAAAACATTTGCAGGAAATCTGGGACCGGCCGCTGGTCGGCAATGTTTCCGGTCTCTTCCGGGCGGCCGAGGCCGCGCATTGCATTCTGTATCTGGCCGACAATGCCGGCGAAATAATTTTTGACCGCCTCTTGATTGAAGCGCTGCCGGCGGAAAAAATCACGGTTGCCGTACGAGGAACGCCGGTAATCAACGACGCTACCATGGAAGACGCTGAAGCGGCCGGCATTCCGGGAATCGCCCCGGTGATCGAGAACGGCTCGGATGTGCCCGGCACAATTCTCGCGGAATGTTCGGCAGACCTCCGCTATTGGTTTGACCGGGCCGACTTTGTTATTTCCAAGGGCCAGGGTAATTACGAAACGCTTTCGGACGTATCAAAAAAAATATTTTTTCTGCTCACCGTGAAATGTCCGATCATTGCCGCGCATATCGGCGCACCGGCGGGCAGCATGGTAATTTGCGAACACAACGGAACGGTCGGCGGCAAGCCGCGTTTTTCAACAGTGCGGACGGAGGGAGGCAGATGAGAATGACTATGATGGAATGGAAATTTCGGAAACCGGCAATAGCCGACGCGGCCGCGATCGCCGGGTTGATCAACCACTTTGCCGAATATAATGAGGACAACAAATGATGAATAAAGGAAGGATAACCATGACATCCTTCGCCCGCAGCCGGTTCGATTTCGGCGCTTTTATCGTTGCCACGGTGATAAAACCATGAACATGCGCGAAAAACATTACCGGGTAACGGTTCAGCCCCAGGGAAGATCGCTTTTTGTTCTGCCGGGAACAAAAATGATTGAGGCTGTGGCGAGTATCGGCGTAACGATCGATACGCCCTGCGGAGGCGCGGGCACGTGTGGCAAGTGCCGCGTGCAGATTACCGAGGGCGCATCTCCGGCCCTTGCCGCGGATAAAAAGGTGTTCAGCGACAAAGAAATTCGGAATGGTTGGCGCCTGGCCTGCCAGATGTCAGTGCAAAATGACGTTACGATCCATATCCCCGCCTCTTCCCTCTTTGCCGACCAGCACCAGATCCTTGAAACTTCAGCCGGAGAAAAAATTGAAATTGCGCCGGCCATCCGTAAGGTTTTCGTGGAAATGTCTTTGCCCTCGTTGGATGATGAAACCCCGGACCTTATGCGGCTTGAACAGGCCGTAGGTCCCTTCAAAACGGATATTGAGCTCTTGCGTAAATTGCCCGCCCTGTTACGCGCCTGCGGATTCAAGGGCACGGCGGTTCTTTCGGACCATTGGCTGATTGATTTTGAGGCCGGTAACACGACTTCCCAGGCCTATGGCGTGGCCTTCGACATTGGGACAACAACTCTGGTCGGCGCTTTGCTTGACCTGCGCACGGGCGAGGAAAAAGCCTTGACCTCGCGGATGAACCCGCAAATCCGTTTCGGGGATGATGTTTTGGCGCGCATCCGCCATTCCACTTCCTGTCCGGACTGTCTGAAAGACATTCAAGGCGTCTTGATCAATGATCTGGCGGCCATGATAGAAACTCTATGCCGCGAGTCCTCGGTGAACCGCCAGCAGATTTACGAGGTTGCCCTGGCCGGCAACACCGTTATGCAGCAGATTCTTTGCGGGATAAATTCCCGGTTTCTGGGCGAGGTGCCGTTTGTGCCGGCGCATGGCCGCGGCCTTCTGCTGGCCGCCCGGCGGCTCGGCATACCGATCGCGCACTGCGGCATGGCCTACGTGTTTCCGATCATCGGCGGTTTTGTCGGCGGCGACACCGCCGCCGGAATGCTGGTTACGAAAATCCTGGAACGCGAAGCGCCGGTTCTGCTGGTGGATATCGGCACCAACGGCGAAATTGTTTTGGCCCACGAAGGGCGGCTTTGGGCCGCATCAACGGCGGCCGGGCCGGCTTTTGAAGGCGCGCGCATCACCTGCGGAATGCGCGCCGCGCGCGGCGCCATTGAAAAAATCGTTTTGAATGGCGACGTGCATTTAGGGACTATTGGAAATACTCCGCCCAGCGGTATTTGCGGAAGCGGCTTGATCGATCTGCTGGCGGAGTTGCTGAATCACGACATTGTAACGCCGGAAGGCCAACTTCTTCCGCCGGCTGACCTGCCGGCCGATCTTTCAAAGGCGCTTGCCAAACGCGTGCGCCTGACCGCCGAAGGCTCAACGGAATTCCTGGTAGCCAGCCGCAGTAGGGGGCAGGCTGAAGAGCCAATCGTATTGACCCAGCGGGATATTCGCGAGGTGCAGCTTGGCGCCGGGGCAATCCGCGCCGGCATTTCCATCCTGCTCAAAAAGGCGGGAATCCGTCCGGAGCAAATCAAATCGGTCCTGCTGGCGGGCGGCTTCGGCAATTTTATCCGGCGCAATCACGCCCAGCGCATCGGCCTGCTGCCAAACGGAATTGATCACGAGCGGATTATTTATGTCGGCAACGCTTCTTTAAGCGGGGCAAAATGGACGCTTTTGAGCGTTGAGGCCAGAAAACGCGTTGAAGCAATCGCCCGGCAAACCGAGCATATCGACCTTTCGCGCGATCCTGATTTTCAAGCCGAGTTCGCGGAAGCGATGCTATTTCCCGCATCCGGATAAATATGAAAACATTGACACAAACAATAGCCGAGATTGACAACATCAAAGGGGTGACGCTTGAAGAAAGAGCGCGGCTGGTTCTGGCCACTTTGGGCGAAAAACCAGGACAGCAAAACAGCAATAACGTCATAAATATTAAATTTTCACAGAAAGGATAAGAAAATGGATAATGCGGAAAGCAGTCAAACCAAATGCAACCGGAATACAAACGGTACCGGAGATAATACGGATGCATTTCTTGAAGAACAGGCCATGCGGGAGCGGCTTGGGAAAATTAAGCATAAAATAATTGTGCTGTCCGGCAAAGGCGGCGTGGGAAAAAGCACCGTGGCGGCGAACCTTGCCGTTTCGCTGGCGCTTGCGGGCAAACGCGTCGGACTCCTGGACGTGGATATTCACGGACCCAGCATCCCGAAAATGCTCGGTATGGAAGAGGCCCGCATTTCCATTCAGGATGGAATCATGCTGCCGGTTGAGAAAGTCGGCTTAAAAGTGATGTCCATCGGTTTCATGCTTCAAAACCGCGACGACGCAGTGATCTGGCGCGGGCCGATGAAGATGGCCGTCATCAAGCAATTTCTGAAAGACGTGGACTGGGGAGAACTGGATTATCTTGTCATTGATTCCCCTCCGGGCACGGGCGATGAGCCGCTTTCCGTATGCCAGCTGGTGAAAAACGCCGATGGAGCGGTAATTGTCACCACTCCCCAAATCGTGGCCACAAACGACGTGCGCAAATCCATTACCTTTTGCCGTCACCTGAATCTTCCCGTTCTTGGCGTCGTGGAAAACATGAGCGGATTTGTCTGCCCGAAATGCGGAGAGTTCACGGCGATTTTTAAAACCGGCGGCGGCGAGCATATGGCGACCGACATGCATGTCCCTTTCCTGGGACGTATTCCAATGGATCCCGCGGTCGGGGAAGCGTGCGATGAAGGCAAGGCATTTGTATCTCACCGCGGCCGGACGGAAACAGCCAAGGCTTTCGAGCGGATCACCGTGCCGATCTTGGCATTAACAGAACCGAAAACCGGCGTTTCAACGACAGACACAAACAATAATGAAAAGGACATGATTATGAAAATTGCGATACCGATAGCCGAAGGAAAACTTAGCATGCATTTCGGACACTGCGAGCAGTTTGCAATTATGGAAATCAATGAACAGGCCAAAAAAATCATGAACAAAAAGATGCTTATTCCCCCGCCCCATGAGCCGGGAGTTTTGCCCAAGTGGCTGCATGAACAGGGCGTCAACGTAATCATTGCCGGCGGCATGGGGCAGCGCGCGCAGGGACTTTTTGCCGAGAACGGAATCAAGGTCGTGGTCGGCGCGCCCGGCGATGAACCGGAAAAACTCGCCGCCGCCTGGTTGAGCGGCGCCCTTCAGACCGGCAAAAACGTCTGCGACCATTGATGCGGCACGGCTGTTTTTGATTTACAGGCAAGGGACAAAATCACGACCGAAGAGGAATAAATCCACATGGTTCCCGAAACACGGCCGGCCGCTTCGCCGATAATTTCACCCAGTTTCAATACGGCCAAGAAAAAACGCGATCACGTTCCAAATCAGCCTTTGCCCGCCCACGGGCAATCTGCCGGAGACTGAAGACTTGATCGAAGCGCTTGTCCGGAACGCCACATTGCGGCGCTTGTGCGGGTGGGAAAACGCATCCGATGTGCCCTCGGCGGCCACATTCAGCCGGGCCTTTGCGGAATTTGCCGAAACTTTGCAACTTCACATAATTCTTGATCCGGCAGGAAAATAAAATGGCACATTTCCGCCTTGAAAACGAACCGTTATATGCATTTTTCGTAACTACTCAGCGAAACCACCGCCGGCCGCCGGCGGTGGTTTCGCTGAGTAGTTACTTATTTCCTATGAAAAAGGATTTTCTTCGCCAGTTTTATGTCCTTCATGATCCGCAGTTTCAAGGCCTGCACCGTGGCGAATCTGCGTTCGGGCCTGATGCGTTCCATGAAAAAGACCTCCATTTCGCGATGATAGAGATTGGCTTCGAGGTCGAACACATGCACCTCCAGAAGCCGGCCGGAGGGTCTGTTTTCTTCAATGGTCGGCCTGAAACCTATGTTGGCCGCGCCGTTGTGAATTTTACCATCAAGGGCTACGCGCACGGCATACACTCCGGACGCGGGCAGCACTTCATTGTGCGGGCTGATGTTCGCCGTGGGCAACCCTAGGCGCCGGCCGAACCCGCGGCCGGTGACGACCGTGCCGACCACGCTGAACACGCGGCCGAGCATCGCGTCCGCATCCGCCAGTTTTCCGGCGAAAAGCGCCTTCCGGATGCGTGTGCTCGAGACAACCCCGCCGCGCCAGCGCACCTGCCTCACAACGCGCACCTCAAACCCGTACCGGCGGCCGAACTTTGCAAGAAGGTCCGGAGTGCCGCAGCCGTTTTTTCCGAAAGTCCAATTGCTGCCCACCACGATTCCCCGCAAATTCGGCGCCGAACGCGTCAACTGAAGGACAAACTCCTCCGGCTCCATGACGGCAAAGACACGCGTAAACGGAAGCACCAGGCAGCCGTCAACTCCCAACGCCTCCAGCAGGCGGATTTTGTGCGCGGTGGCGGTCAGCAGCGGAGGCGCGGCTTCCGGCTTAAGCAGCTTCAGGGGATGTATATCAAAGGTCATTATCCAGGCGAGCGCGCCGCGGCGTTTGGCCGCGCGCATGACTTCCTTGACCACGGCCTGGTGGCCGCGGTGGACACCGTCAAAAAATCCTGCCGCAAGCAGGAGCGGCCTTTTTTCACGGCCCAGGCAGGCAAGAGTGTGGCAGAGTTGCATGTTCAAATCATGCCAATGAGCTTGTGAAGCGGGATCATCATTTGCATCAGCTCCTGGCGATCCATATCCATTATCTTTTCAAAGGCATGGGCGGTCTCGATGCCGAATCCGCCGCTCTTAAGGCGCCTGAGGCTCGCCAGGTGCGCCCCGCATCCGAGCGCCTGGCCGATATCAAAACAGAGCGTGCGCGCATAAACGCCTTTTGAACAATGCAACAGAAACGCCGCCCTGGGCAGTTCGAAGGAAAGTAGTTTGAATTCATGGATCCTGACCAGTTTGGGTTTCCTTTCAACAGTTTTACCTTGACGCGCCAGCTTGTAAAGCGGAACGCCGTCCTTTTTGGCGGCGGAGACCATGGGCGGCACCTGCATGATGTCGCCGGTAAGTTTTTTCATTTCGGCAGCCAGGATTTCCGCGGTGACATTGACCGGATCCGCCGTGCTCATCACTTTTCCATCGGCGTCCTGCGTGTCTGTGGCAACGCCCAGGCAAATCGTGCCTTCATAGGTCTTGTCTCCGGCCATAAGCTGATTGGCCAGCTTGGTGCCGCGTCCGATCATAAGAATCAAAAGCCCCGTGGCCTGCGGGTCCAGCGTGCCGGCGTGCCCCACCTTGTTCAGGCGGAAACGGCGTCTGATATGGTCCACAATGTCGTGCGAAGTGGGACCAGAAGGCTTGTCCACCAGCAGAATACCGTCCGGGTCGGTCCCCAGCCAAGCAGAATGTTTATTATTCGAATTGTCCATCTATTCCTCAAAATTTCCGATTTTGTCATGGGTTAACGGGTTGTGAATCATTCTTTTCCAATTCCGACAGCACCGCCAGGACCCGGTCGCCTTCCTCCAGCGAGGTGTCCAGCTCAAAGGAAAGCCGCGGCGTATATTTCATTACGAGATCACGGTTGATCAACCGCTGCAACTCGGCGCGATGGCCGCGCAGCATGTTCAACATCTCATTGCGTTCCTCCTCATGGCCGCGGATCGAGACGCATACCCGCGCCTCGCGCAGGTCGCGGCTGACCAGGACACGGGTAATGGTCGCCGACGCCAGATCGAACCGCTCATTCTGCATTACACGGAAAAGCGCGCTTGCCAGTTCGCGCTTCAACAATTCGTTCAATCTTGTGATACGGTCAACGGACATGATGGTGAGGCATAAAGGCACACAGGCAGAAGGCACAAAGTTTCAGAAGGATTATTTTTTTACTTATATCGCTTTGTGTCTATGTCGCCATGTGCCTTTATTAAAGCTTCTGCGGAATTTTTTCTATTTCAAAAAATTCGATCTGGTCGCCCTGCTGAAAATCATTGAAGTTATCCAACTGAATGCCGCATTCCTGGCCCTCGCGCACTTCGCCGACCTGGTCTTGAAAACGTTTCAGGGAAAACACCGTGCCCTCATACAAGACATCCCCGCCGCGCTTGACGCGCACCTTGCAGCTTGCCTTGATCCGGCCGGAGACCGCCAGGCATCCGGCGGCCCTGGAGCGTTTGGCGATCGAAAACACCTGGCGCACCTCGGCGCGGCCGACATATTTTTCCTTAAGCTCCGGCTTGAGCATCCCGCTCATGGCCTCCTTGATCTGATCCAATATTTCGTAAATTATGCCGTAAAGCCTGGTCTCAACGCCCTCCTTCTTTTCCGCGGCCGTTACTCCGGACTCCTTGCTGACGTTGAACCCGAAAATTATGGCATTCGAGGCGCTGGCCAGCATGACATCGTTTTCAGTTACGTTGCCCACCGCCGCCAGGATGATGGAGACTGAGACTTTGTCGCTCTTGATTTCATCAAGCATTTTGAGAATGGCCTCCAGGGATCCCTGTGTGTCGCATTTGAGGATCAGGCGCAATTCAAGCCGCTGGTCTTCCGCCATCCTTGAGAAAATGGTTTCCAGGGAGACCTTCTTCGGCGCCACGATCTGGGCATCGCGCATTTCATTCAGGCGCTGCTCCGCCAGTTCGCGCGCCACGGAGTCATCGGCTATATACTGAAACGCATCGCCGGGTTTGGGCACTCCGGAAAGGCCCATGCAGCGAACGGGCATGCCTGGCAGCGCTTTGCGCACCTTGATGCCGTGGTCGTTTATCAGCGCCTTCACGCGTCCCCAGTAAGGGCCGCAAATGATGATGTCGCCCACGCTCAGGGTGCCGCGCATGACCAGCAGGTTGGCGATCGGCCCCATGCCCGGCTCCATCTGCGCCTCGATCACATACCCGCGGGCCTTCGCCCTCGGGTTGGCCTTCAATTCCATCATCTCCGCCTGCAGCAGAATCATCTCCAGCAGGTGATCTATATTTTTACCGGTCATGGCGCTAACTTCCACACAAATCACTTCGCCACCCCACTCCTCGGGCGCGAGCCCGATGGCCTGTAATTGCTTCTTCACCCGGTCCGGGTTGGCGCCAGGCAAATCCATCTTGTTGATCGCCACCATGATGGTCGTTTTGGCGGCCTGGGCGTGCTTGATGGCTTCCTCGGTCTGGGGCATGACGCCGTCATCTGCGGCAATTATGATCACGGCGATATCCGTCATGTTGGCTCCGCGCGCGCGCATGGCCGTAAACGCCGCGTGGCCGGGAGTATCCAGAAACGTTATCTTCTTGCCATGATGTTCGACCGTGTAGGCGCCGATATGCTGGGTTATTCCGCCCGCCTCGCCTTTGGCAACGGTCGTGTTGCGGATCCGGTCAAGCAGCGAGGTCTTGCCGTGGTCAATATGACCGAGAAAGGTGACCACCGGCGGACGCGGCTCCAAATCTTCCGGCCGGTCAATTTCATCATCCTTGGGCAATTCCGGCGGAGGCTTCGCTTCGGCGGTTTTCTTTTCATGTTCGATGATAAACCCGTGTTTATCGGCGATTTGCTGGACGACTTTTATTTCCAGCCTTTCATTGATCGCCGCGAAAACGTTCATCATCATCAATTCAGCGATAAGCTGATTGGGTTTCATCCCAAGTCTTTCGGCCAAATCGCGCACCACGATCGGTCCCTTGAACAAAATGGTCTTCCTGACGGCGGGCTTTGCTTCCATGGGCTTTGGAGAAGGCTTGGGTTCATGCCTGGGAACATGATGCTGCCCGGCCATGGGTTCGGCTTGTGTTGCCGCTTCCGTCCGTGGCGCATGTTGAACCGCTTCCGTAACGGCGGGGGGAGGCGTAGGAGCGCCCTGTCCGGCGCCAGTCTGTTGGACTACATTTCCTCCGGCAACGGCCTGCGGGGCGGTCGGCGCCGCTACCTGGGCTTGCGGTTTCTGCGGCTGGGCTGCGCCCGCTTTTTGAGGAAAGGCTTCCCTCGCCTTGCGGACGGCTGCGTCATCTATGGTGCTGGAATGGCTCTTGAAGGCGACCCCGATCGACTGGAGGAAAGCCAGCATGTCCTTGTTGCTTACATTCAATTCGCGCGCTAAATCGTAAATACGCATATTTTGTCACATACCGTTTCATGGTTACCAGTTCAGGGGTTCACGGTTTGTTGATTGTCAAATTCCTGAACAACGGCGCATTCGAACCTGAAACCTAAATCATTTTTTTTCCGCGCCGGCCTCGTTCTTTTGAACAACGGCGGTGGCGGCGGCCTTCACGGCCTTCGCCTCCTCGGCGCCCAGCCCGGCTTGCTCCTGCAAATCGTCCGCTTCCGCCGCGACAATGCCGTCCACGGTCAGGAAACCGGCATGCACGAGTTTATCGGCGTTCGTCTTGTCAATCTTCAGGGCGCTGATCAAATCCGCAACTGCCATGTCCACTTTTTCCTGGAAACTGACGTCTTCCTTGTCCTTTTCTATGTCCACCCTCCATCCGATAAGCTTGGAAGTCAGGCGGGCGTTCTGGCCCCGCTTGCCGATGGCCAGCGACAATTGATCGGTGTTTACCAATATCGTGATCTTCTGTTCCTTTTCATCCACGATAATTTTGTTCAACTTGGCCGGACTGAGAGCGTTGGTAACGTAGGTCTTGATGTCCGAACTCCAGCGCACAATGTCTATTTTCTCACCCAGCAGCTCACGGACGATGTTTTTGACGCGCATGCCGCGCATGCCGACGCACGCGCCCACGGGGTCAACCTTTTCGTCATTGCTGGAAACGGCGATTTTTGTGCGATAACCGGCCTCGCGGGCAATGCCCTTGATTTCCACGGTCTTGTCCGCCAACTCGGAAATTTCAAGACTGAACAGGCGCCTGACAAAATCCGGATGGGAACGGGAAAGCACGATGTGGTGCCCTGAGGTATGATCCTTGACGCTCAAAACGTAGGTGCGGATGCGGTCGCCGACCTGGTATTCCTCGGTCTGTACCCGTTCGCGGGACGGCATGATGGCCTCCACGCGCCCCAGGTCTATGATCACGTCGCCGTGATCCAGGCGCACGACCGTGCCGGAAACAATGTCTCCTTCGCGGTCCTTGTATTCCTTGACCACGATTTCCTTTTCGGCATGGCGTATTTTCTGAATAATGGCCTGCTTGGCGGTCTGGGCGGCGATACGGCCGAAGTCGCGGCCGGCGACCTCGATCTCGACAAGGTCCCCTATTTTGGCGTCGCGCCTGTGCTTCAAGGCATCAGCCAGCGAAATCTGCGTATGGCGCGACCTGACATCTTCAGCCACTTCGACCTTGGCAAAGGCCTTGATATTCAAAGTTTTGGGGTCTATCTCAATGCGCAAATCACGGGCCGGACCGACGCTTTTGCGGGAGGCGGAAAGCAACGCCGCCTCTACCATCTGGATAAGCGCATCGCGGCTTATGCCGCGCTCCTTCTCCATGTTCTCGATCACCGCCAATATGTCATTGCTGCCCATATGAATTTACTCCAAAAAAGAAAATATACGAATTAACCGCGAATGAGTCAATTCGATTGTTTCCCATTTTTTCTAATTTGCTTGACTCTTCCTTCATGATCGGCATATTTTCTTCAGCAATCAACCGTTAGGAGACAAAATCATGACCAAAAAAAATCAGAAAACCACGGAAAAAAGCGCCGAACAACAGACGCCGCAGGCCGTCGGTTTGTTTCTAGAGCTTGAATATATGCTGTTTCCCGGCCGTTCCCTGGCTTTCGACGCCTACCGGGATGTCCTGAAAAAACGTTCCGTCACGCTGGATGAAATGGCTTTTACGCGTTATTGCCTGAAACGCAATATAGCCATGAACCTGAAGGGCCTTTTGGCCGCCCATGGCAAAAAAGGCTCTGACGATAAGTCCGAGGCGGAAATCGCCGCAGAAATCTCCGGCAAAATCAACGAAGCCATTGCAAAGCCGGACGTAAAACCGGTCGGCGACCTGTATGAATTCCTGCGCAAGGCCGACGAACAGAATATAAAAATCGGGCTGCTTTCATTTCTTCCAGAGGAAACCGCAAAACAGCTCATGGAGCGGCTGAAATTCAAAAACGCTCCGACCCTGTTCGCGATGAAAAAGGAATCCAAAGACCTACCCACGCCGGACGCCTGGCTTTCGCTCCTGAAATTGGCCGATGTCAACGCGCGCGGCTCCTTTGCCTTCGTCAACAGCGCCACGGCGCACCGCTCGGCTCTGGCGGTCGGCATGCGCTCCATCGTCATGCCGGATAAATTCACGGCCTGGCAGGATTTCAGCGGAGCGGATCTGGTGCTGGAAAATATCGCCGAATTGAAGCTGGAAGATCTGACGGCCATTCTGAGTCCGGCCCATTACCGCAAATGAACACCCAGTTTGATGAAGCGCGTTCCGGCCGCATTACCGCGGCCATGCATGCGGCGGCAAAAAAGGAAAAAACAACCACCGACCTGGTCCGTTCCGAAATAGCCGCCGGACGCGCCGTATTGCCCGCCAACCGTAATCACAGAAATCTGCAGCCCTCGGTCATCGGCCGGTCTTTCCGGACAAAAGTCAACGCCAATATCGGGCTCTCGACCGAACAATCGGACTGCCCCCGCGAAATGCGTAAATTGACGGTCGCCCTGGCTGCCGGCGCGGACTGCGTCATGGATTTGAGCGTCGGTTCTGATCTTGCAAAACTTAGGCGGCAAATGCTTGAAAGCTGCCCGGTTCCATTCGGCACCGTGCCGATCTACGAGGCGGTCTGCCGCACCGGCGGCAAGGTGGAATCCTTTGATCCCGAAGCGCTTTTCGAAGTAATCCGCGAGCAGGCCGGGCAGGGGGTTGACTTCATGACCCTGCATGCGGGAATCCTCAAAGAACACGTGCCGCTGGCCCTGAAACGCAAGGCCGGAATCGTCAGCCGCGGCGGCGCCATTCTGGCATCGTGGATGAGAAGGCATAAGGCGCAAAACCCGCTCTATGAGCGTTGGGACGAAATAATGGAAATCTGCCGGACCCATGACGTCACCGTTTCGCTCGGCGACGGCTTGCGGCCCGGCTGCCTGGCCGACGCCAGCGACCGCGCTCAATTCGCGGAATTATCCGTTTTGGGCAGGCTGGTGCGCTCCTGCCGCAAAGGAGGCGTGCAGGTAATGGTGGAAGGGCCGGGCCATGTGCCCTTCAACCAGATCCGCATGAACATGGAACGCGAACAAAAAATTTGCCACGGCGCGCCCTTTTATGTGCTGGGACCGGTGGTCACGGACGTCGCGGCCGGGTACGACCATATATCCTCGGCCATCGGCGCCACGGCCGCGGCCACTTATGGCGCCACGCTGCTTTGCTATGTCACGCCTGCCGAACATCTCGGATTGCCGACCGACGAGGAGGTGCGCGAGGGACTTATGGCCTTCAGAATCGCGGCCCATGCCGCCGACGTGGCGCGCGGACTGAAAGGCGCCCGCGACTGGGACGACGCCATGACCGATGCCAGGATAAACTTCGACTGGGAAAAACAATTCAAGCTCGCCCTGGACGGCAAAAGGGCGAAGGAACGCTTTCTGAAAAATCGGCGGCAAAAAAATGTCAGGGCCTCGGGTGCGGTTCAGGACAAGCTTGACCATTGCACCATGTGCGGCGCTGAATTCTGCGCCATGCGCATCACGCAAAATATCAGCAACAAGAAAAGCTAAGCGGAGAAATTATTTCTCACCCGCTCACAAAGCCCGCTGGAGTTCACAGAGAAGAAAAAGTTCTTTTGTTCTGCTCCCTCGGTGCGCTCTGTGAGAAACGCTCTTTGTTATGAAGAAAAGTCCAATAAATCGCCTGCTTGGAATCATGGCCCGCATGAGGGCCAAAGGCGGCTGTCCCTGGGACCGCGCCCAGACCCTTGCCACGCTCAAGCAGTATATGGTCGAAGAATGCTACGAAGTGGTTGACGCCATTGATTCGGGCGACGCCTCCAAACACGCGGAGGAACTCGGTGACCTCCTGCTGCAGGTCGTATTCCAGGCGCAGATCAGGAAGGAAAAGGGGCAGTTCGATTTTGACGACGTGGTGGAAAAAATCTGCGAAAAACTGATCAGGCGCCACCCGCACGTCTTCGGCAAGATAAAGGCAAGGGATCAGAAGGAAGTGTTGCGCAACTGGGAAAAAATCAAGGCCGGTGAAAAAAAGGCCGCCAAAGGCGGAAATGAAAAAGCCTCGGTTGTGTCCGGTCTGCCGCGCCACCTGCCGGCCCTGCACAAGGCGCACCAGTTCCAACAGAGACTCGCGCGCGTGGGATTCGACTGGAACGACGTGCACGACGTCATGCTCAAGATCGAGGAGGAACTTGGCGAGGTCAAGGAGGCTCTGGCCAGGGGTGACGGAAAAGAAATACGCGTCGAGGTCGGCGACCTGCTCTTTGCCATCGTCAACCTTTGCCGCTTCCAGAAACTGCACGCCGAGGAAGTTTTACAGGACGCGATAAAAAAATTCGGCAAAAGATTCCAGGCCGTGGAGAAACGCGTGCATGCCGAAGGCCGGGAAATCACCCAATGCAGCCTGACCGAGTTGGATGCCCACTGGGAAGCCGTGAAAAAGGCGGAATATGGAAGGAAGAATTAAGAAACCTTTCGATTCTCTTCAACTCCGCACAAGAGCTGCGCAAGGCGCGGAAGATATTGGCGCGTTGGAAGTATCCGCACCCCGTGTTCCTCCCGGAGATATTCGCCGCCGTAGAACAAGCAGCATTGTGCCATGGGATAGTCTCTCTTAAAAGCGCGCAAACCGGTCAAGTCGTGGCGCGCATATCGGCTGGAACGCTTTATTTCCAAGGCCAGCAAGCCGCGCGAGCCATAGAGTACGAAATCAACCTCCGTGCCGTCGCTGGTCCGCCAATAGAAGAGTTCATACCCCAGTCCCAGGGCATCGTTGATGGCCTGAAGTTCCTGAAAAAACAGCGTCTCAAGACTTATGCCTTCGGCCTCTTCGGGAGTATCCAATGGTCCCATGGGGCGAATGCTCCGGTAAACTCCTGCGTCAAAAAAATAGAATTTCGGATGCGCAACAAGGCGTCGCCGCGCCCGTTTTGTGAAAACGGACAGACGATGCCCTATCATCAGATCATCCAGAATGCTGAAATAACTTTCCACCAGATTGCGATCAAGGGCCGCTTCGCGCGCTATTTCCGAGAGATTGACGGGCGCCCCCTGCGAGAAACTGGCAGTTTCCAAAAAGCGGGCGAAGTTGCCCAAATTGCGCGTCAGTCCTTCCTGTTGAATTTCTTCTCGCAGATAGGTCTTGACGTAGGATTTCAAGTATTCATGAGGAGCGGCATTTCCAAGCACGGCGGGAAGGTGTCCGTACTGAAGAGACCTTTCCAGATCGAAATCCGGCCCGAGTTCCTCCGCGACAAGAGGATGCATGCGAAACGTCAAGGCGCGGCCGGCCAGCAGATTTACCCCCTTGCGGCGCAGACTTCTGGCGCTGGATCCCGTCATGGCAAATTTGATTCCACGCCCCTCTATAAGCCGGTGCACTTCGTTCAACAACGCAGGGACGCGTTGAACTTCATCGAGTACGACCCAGCCGGAATTGTTTTGGCCTATAAACGTCTCGAGCCTATGGGGATGCGCCAGCAAATCTGCGTAAAGGTCGCCATCCAGTAAGTCCAGATAGACAGTTTCGTCCGCCTTAAAATTCTCGTGCAACCAAGTCGTTTTGCCAGTTCCTCTGGGACCGAAAAGGAAAAAACTCTGCCCCAACGCAAGCTGTCTTTTCAGTAATCTGTTATACATATCATTAATATACAGATATAAATTATCATTTCAACATAAAAATGCAGAAAATGCTGCCTGGATTTTTCAGACGCAGGAAAATTTATGGCACGAAATATATGGTCCCCGCCGGAAGATATTCGTAACAGTCAGACATGGCGCTAAAAGCGCCCCACACTGAAACGATGTTTAACGCGCATGATTATAGTTATAAGCCAAATCTGTAAATCGTGCCTTCGTAAATCGTTTCATAGGCCCCCATGTCAACAACGCCGTATCTGATTCGCATGCGCCCATCCAAGTCAACGGCATTCGTCATCCAGTTCTGATTAGAGCCGGTGTTGATGCATGGCGAACCGGCGCCGAGGCGATAGTTGCCGCCGCTGAAATCCACGAACTGCGGATTGTTGGTGGTATTTCCCGCGCCGCTGAAAGCAAGGGAGGGATCCGAAAAACAGCAATAATTGAACGCGTTGCTGTTGGCAAGCATATTGGTTGCGCAAACATCATTGCAATTGGCGTTAGTGGCCGTATTGCCGTAAATGACGCAATTGGAAACCGTATTGCCATTGTTGGTGTCGTAGAGGAAGACGCCCCCTCCCCCGGCCCCCTTGGTTGTCATATTGCTGACAATAGTGCAGGAACAAATCCACCCAGCGTTGTTCTTAATCGTTTCGATATAGACTCCGCCGCCACCGCCATAATTAAGCGCATTAGTGGCCATGTTTCCAACAATCAGGCAGTTGTACATCCTTCCTCCACCGCTAAAAACTACCCCGCCCCCTCCAAAACTTGACGATGAAATATTTCGCTTGATAACGCTATTCCGGAGTATCGAATTATTGTTCAGAATCAATCCCCCCGCATATCCACTGCCGCACCGATTGGCGTCAATTGTACAACCATCAACGGTCCCGTAGGCAACTGACAAGCCACCGCCGTAACTTGCCGCGATATTGCCATTGATTATACAATTAGTTGTCGTCAGGGAGAAAGAATATATCCCACCACCATAGGATGCGTCATTACTTGATATAGTACAATTCTTGATTAGGGCGTAAGCATAACCGGCAATTCCCCCACCCCACCTGGAACGATTATAACTGACCGTGCAACCATGTGTTATTCCCCCCGTCATACATATTCCACCTCCATCATTATGACTGCTGGTAGCCGGTGATGTCACGACGTTGCCGATCACCATACAATTAGAGATGAGGCCGGCGGACATGTAAATTCCGCCTCCTTTATTTGTCGCCGTGCCATTGTTAGAGACGATGTTGCCGGAGATTAAGCAATTACGAACAATACCGTTTGCCAAATATATTCCGCCGCCGTTGGATCCGGCGAGATAACCGTTGGTAATCATAAATCCATCAACAATCGCGTTACTGTCATTTATTGTAAAACAGCGGTTCGTGACGGCCGGATAATTGCCGTTTATGACCGTCACGTCCCTCCCGTTTACGCCCTGAATCGTGACTGCATTCGTCACCAATATTTCGTTCGTCAGCCTGTATATGCCGTTTGTTACCCAGATCTGCCTGGAAGCGCTGCTGGTCATGGCCGCGTTCACCACGTCAATGATGCTTGTGCCTGCCGTGGCCCAATTGGTGTATGGGTCGGCGGCGGCGGCATTGGTCGGGACAACATAATGGGTCGCCGCCCTTGCTGTTACGGAAAAAACGATAAACAATAACAACGCGCATCGCATAATCATTTTACATCACTTACAACGATGGCAAGAACCCATCATTCTTATGACATCAGAAATTTATAAGATTTCTTTCTGCTTTGCCAGCACGAAATTTTTCCTCAGCGCATATATCGTCCTGGCAATCGCCGCGCCATAGGCGCGAATGGAGTCCGGGGTCACGTAAAGATTCCGACCTTTGACCGCCCGGTGATAGCTTATTTCAAGCAACACGGCAAACACGCCATATTTCCCGTGAAACCAAGCATGTGCAAATCCGGCCGCAGGAACATGCTCCTGTCCTTGATAACGGCGGCAGACATATGGGTTACATTTCGGCGACCGGTCGGCGAGCAAAGCCGAAAACATGTTATATTTTCGAAGTTCATCGGAAGATAAAGCGGCCGGCAATGTCCCCATATCATTTCCGTGCGCCAGACCGGGCGCATGAAAGTCCATAAAAAGATTGAACTGATGGCGTCTTGCCCATTGACCAATCGTTTTCTTGATCGCCTTCACGATTGGTCTTCGTGAATCAATTTTCCAATCTCTATTGTAATCAACCGGCGGGCCGTCTTTTCCGTAATTGCCATGGAAGACATTATCCACGTCAATCATAGGAACCAGATTGAACTCAAATTCTTCCCGCAGCCGTTTTGCCGGAGAAGCATCTGACAATAAAGAATCCGTCAATCCTTCCATGGCAAAAGAGCCCGGCGTTTCTCCGGCGTGCTGGCGGGCAAAAATCCATACGCCTTTTTTATCGCCACGGAACCTGCGGTCGGTCACCGCAATAGAATAAACCTTCCGGCCTTCATAGCTTCGCGCGATCTGGCGGATACGCACATAGGGCGAAGTTCGGATACGTTTCAAGTATTTTTCCAGATTCGAATAAACATACGGAAGTGAATAAGAAACATATACCGTGTCTTTTTCGAATCGGTGCGAGAATGAAAACACCCCGGAAACATGATCATAATGCGTATTACGGATGCGCTCATAATGCTTCCGGTCATACGAAAATACCGGCCGCGCAACAGGCCAATTCTCGGGATAGTCCAAGCAGCTTTTGTCGTTTTTTATGTCATAAGCATTATCGATTTCAATGGAAATCCGTCTGTTTTTAACCCCGCGTAAGCGAAAATAATACCATAAGGGAGCCGGCGCTGTACCCTTACGCAACGAACATCCGAAATGATTGGCCTTTATCCCGCGGATATTTTCTATGCTGCCGCCCTCGAAATCCGCGTCCATGCGCGCGGGGGAAGCACATTTATTGAAGGCAGTTTTCATATTCAGGCCTAAACGTACGGTTCAAAATTAAAAATTCGGCAAAGTCAGGAGCAGAAAATTTTTTTCAAAGATAGCCTCGCGTTGCGCAAATGTCAGATCCTCAAAAAGAACTCCCTGGACATAGACAGCGGGATTATTGATGGGATAATCCGTACCGAAAAGCAGCTTTTCTGCGCCTACCGTTTCCACGGCCTTTTTCAGGCTGCCGTAGCGGTCAATACCCGTCCCTGAAATATCCAGGTAAAGATTGGAAAAAAAGGCAAATTTCTCCAGACTATTCAAGAGAGCATCTCCCTCGCCAGGATGCGCCAAAACCAACTTTAGGTCTGGCGCGGCTTTGCAGAGGCGATCCACAACCTCAAGGTCCTGACAGCAAAAGCTGACCGTTGCGTCATATTCTGCCGCCTTGCGCATGATGACAAGGGCATTAATTGTCTCCGTATCCACGCCGGGATGAATATGGCAGTCAATAATATTCTCAGAATAATGGACATTCTTCATATTTCATTACGAATTTCTGCGAGCAATCACTCCTCAAATTTTAATACTTTTATATCCCCCGGCAACACTTTTAATTCGAGCAGACTATTGTCGTTTTTGCGCTGAAATTGAAGATGCGCGTCTTTTATCAATTCTGTTATTTCCTTGATTTTCCCCTTGAATTTCACATGAACATCCGTTGTTTTCCTTGGATCAAATTCTTCCGGGGTGAATTTGTCTTTTACAACGCCTTTGTTATTCATCAAAACAAGTATCCATCCGGATTCCGTCCGGTTGAGCTGCCAGGCTATATCGCCCGTTATTTCAACCGGCAAGGTCTCCTTTACAAGAAAAGAAAGCATTTGCGAAACAAGCGTCAGCGGCGCTTTGTTGTCCTTCTCTATCAAATAGGAAGGCAGTGTTAATATCAGGCTTCCTCGCCCGTATTTATTTATAACGGCTATTGGATTATTTGCGGCATCCGTGATAAACGGCGCGGCTCCCAGCCATTCCACCCCTTTGGAAGAACTGAAACCGCCATCCATGGCATCCAACAGCTTAACTCCCAGAAAGTTTTCAGAAAAATCCCCTTTTACCTGTTTGCTGTTGATTAAAAGAATTCCTCCTGCCTGGACATACTTCATCAACCTATCGGCCAGGATTTTATCCATCCTGATATCGCCCAACAGAAAGAGTGCTTTGTAGTTATCTAGGGTATCCAAGCTGATTCCCCCGTTCGGCGGATTTATTATCAAAACATCATAGATATCTCCGTAGGGGGTATTGGCCAAGCCGATGCAGTTCTCCGACGGTTTATCATCGATCCGCCTGGGGAAAAGTCCCCTGTAAGGGAAGATGGTTTTCATCACTCCGGAAATCATATGGTCGCCATCCTCGTATGGAAGATTGCACCAAACGCGGGGTTCGGTCACTGGCGTCCAGCCATGGTAATAATCCAAGAGAAGGGCGATCGGAGTATATGCCACACCACGATCCGGATGCTTTTGAGAAAAAGCAAAAAAGTCTTTTAATATTTCCCCAAATGGCGACAATTCATAGACCCCATCCCCGTTCTTATCCTGGACAAAACCTTGCGGTTGTTCTTCAAAATCAAGATAGTTTGCCCCCGCATAATAGGCGTGATAAAGGCTTCGTCTTGCCAGAGAAAAAGGTATTCCGCAACTCGAACCGCTTGGATTTGGCGCTTCTTTGATAATCGATCTGCAGGGGGTAAGAAAATCAGGATGGGCGCCGAGATAAAAATAAGCATCATACTTGTACCATTGTTTATGATATTGTCTGGCAGCCCCACGGCAGAAAGCCGTCTGAATATTATAAAGGGCGCGGCCATCGCTGCATCCCGATAGTTCAATCCCGGTCAGATTTCCGCCCCACTCAAGGTTATAATGGTCGAAGTTAAAACCTCCGCCCATCCCCCAGATATCATTAAAGCACACTTTCCTTTGTTTCTTATATGTCTTTTCAAATAACTCACAGGCTTCCTTTCTGGTCTTTGGAAGCCGAAGCGGATCGCCGCCTATCCATCTATAAAGGTGATTGATGTCATTTTCCCATTCAGGAAACCAGAATCCCAAAAAAGCGTCCTTGTATGTTTTTTTCCATTCATCATAGCGTTTGCAATTCACCGCTTTATTAAGCAGAGAATCGCCGCATATGTCAAATCGCAGGGTATAATCGTATAAAAAGAACGGCCTTTGCGCCGAAAAATATTCCTTTTTTCCGTCGTCGACGGCGGGAATGCGGATTAAAATTTTTATTTTATCCGTTTCCACTTGGTTTAAGATAAAAATATTTTCGGCCGATTCGTTATCTTTAATCTCCGCTCCGGGAACATCCAGCCAGGACGAACCATTCCAGTATTGCAATTTCAAACATGGGATTATCTGCCGGGGATTTTTATCATTTTTAAACCGTTTATACCCGTGGTAAATCTTAACCGTATTGATAATAACTTTATTAGGAAATCTTAATGCAATATCTCCCGAGATGGAATCAAAGAAAGCATTTTTACTGAGGCCGAATGAGTTTTTGTCGCCATCAATCACTTTCCCGGATTCCTGAAACCCTCCCGCGCAATTCCCTGAAATCTCCGCTTCGCGCGCGAGATTGCAGCCATTTGAATTAAAAATCTCTATTTCCCTCACGACAATGCGGCGGGAAGATGGCTTGGGGTTGATAGAATCCGGGAAAGCAATCTCGGGTGATTTTTTCAAGCTTATATTTATCCGGGCTCCGGCGTCCTTCAAAAAACTTTCATTCCTCACGCCCGGGTTGTCCCATGTCCCCGGAATAAATATAAGCCAGAAATCCTTCCCCAGTTTTTTTATCGGCCTCCAGTCTTCTGGAATTGCATATTTATCCCCGGCCGGAAAGCCGCATCTTTTAATGATTTTTGCCATGCCGGATATGCCCCGGCGAATTGCGGCGGAGATAAGTGTCCTGCCGCGCGAAAATCCCGTTTCTTTGCCGGACTCCTGGCGTTCAGCATTATAAGAGTCGGCCGATGCGGATTGAATGCTTCGGTCATTGACAGATGACGTTGTGCCCGTTAAAGCGTTCGGAATGTTTGTGCATGCCGTACCGTTATTTTCCCCGGCATTACTTTTGAGTTTTGCGGCGACAGAACTTGTATTGCCGGAAGAAACGCAAGTTCTCCGGCCTTTGTCATATTGACTTCTTATCTCCTCCTCACTCAAAGACCTATCATAAATTTTTATCTCATTCAGCACTCCGTCGAAAAAATAGCTGGATCCGCGAGAGCAACCGATGAACAAAGAGGTTTTAGTTTTATCAACGCTCCCTTTTAAGGGGAAACTTTTCGCATCAAGCTTTCCATTCACATATAACTTCAAGCAATTACCATCCGAAACGGCAGCAACATGATACCATTTCCCAACCTGTATCACTGTTCCCCCATCGACTCTCCCTGAATCAACCTTGGCGCCGCATGATGAATGTCTCTGAAACAGGAAAACAGGAAGCCCGCTTTCGTCCAGGCCAATTCTAATAATATATGAAATATGCGTTATTTCCGCTTCGTCAAATTTTTCAATGATAGAAGCGTTGCCATTTCCGTCTCCAACCCTTTCCGCTTTAACCCAGGCCGTTATGGTGAGTTCATTCATACCGGATAGACCCGGCGAATTGGAAACCGCCACGCAACTGCCCTCAAACCTAAGTTCATTTCCATTATTGTCTGTTGTCCACTTCGCGCCGTAGATAATTCCTTTATTTCCATTCCCGCTTGCGTCATTTATTACATTACCACGGCCTTCATCAAAAGGCCAATAGGCAACAAGACCATGTTCGTTTGTTGTCCAAGCCATGGTTAAACCGTTTGTCATCGCCCATAAGCCCGCTCCAGTTAATAATATTTTAATCTTTTTCATGATCATTGTTCCCCGTTGCGCGTCTTATAAATCAGCACCTGACTTGCTCAGCAAACTCCTGACTTTCGCCCCATCAATTTTGGACGGACTCAGTTTTTTTTGTATCGCCATTGCGGCGGCAGTGCCGGCCGCCTGGCCGAGATTCATGCAAGTGCCGGACATGCGCAGCGAACCGTTCGCCTCCCGGTCGCTGGACATGCATCTTCCGGCCACAAGCATGCCTTCAACGCCTTTCGGCACCAGGCAACGATATGGTATCTCGTACCAGTCCCCCTTCGGACAGGAATTGGCCCACACATATTTTTCAAGATCAACGGCGGACTCTTCCGCGTTTTCCGGGTCATGCAGATCAATCGTATGCGTTGCGCGGCAGACGCCGTCCGTAAATTTTCTACCGGTCAGCACATCATCCTTTGTCAGCACATATTCCCCGATAATCCGGCGCGTCTCGCGCACGCCAATGTAGGAACCAGTCTGAATCAAATAGGCCTTGTCCCAGCCCGGAACATGGCGCTTCACAAATGACAGCATTTCCCATACTCGTTTCCTCCCCTCTACCTCCGCCTTCGTCAACTGGAACCGGTCCGTGGCGTCAATCTCCACTACCATGTCAAGGTTAAACGTCCTTTCACCATGCACTCCATCGCTCCCCGCATCCAACCATTTGGTGATGTACCATGGCATATTCACCTTTCCCTGTTGCCTTTCCTGCTCCAGAATTACATTAATTTTTTTCCAATCCGTATCGGGTAAATTATTGACGCCGCCTATGCGGGAACGCAGGGTAATCCCCTGCATTCTGCCGTCTTTTTTCCTTCCTTTTTCAAACAACGCTCCGGCGCTGACCGCCACGTCGCCGTCTCCGGTGGCGTCAATGACCACTCTGGCCTTCAAAAGTCCCAAGCCCCCTTTACCGGCAGCGATTATTCCCTTTACCGTCTTGCCTTTGCAAAATGCCGACTCAATAAATGAATGAAACAATATTTCAGCGCCGGACTCTTCGACCATTTGCTGTGCCACGTATTTTGCCGTTTCAGGATCGAAATTTGTAGTCTGTTCAGGAGCGGCCGGCTTGTCGCCAAGTGAAAAAATGAAAGTTTCAACGCGCAGTCCTCCGGACTTGGCCATTCGATCCCGCAACTCCTTGTAAATGCCGCCGTTCATGCCGGAATCTATTATGAATTGGGTCATAACCCGGCTTGTCCAGGTTCCGCCAAAACAATTTGAACTTTCCGCAATCAGCGTTTTTGCCTCGTTTCGGGCCGAAGCAATCGCCGCGCCCAATCCGGCCGGCCCCCCTCCGCAGACAATGACGTCGAATTCGCCTAGAATGGGAATTTGTTTCTGAAACTTAATAGAAATCCTTTTTTCAGCAGTCATCTTGTCTTTCCTTATCCGTCAATCAGTGTTAATCCGCGGTTAACCTTTTTTGTTTCCCGACGGGTCATGACATATGCCGCCAAGCCGTTCAAAAAATCCCTTGCGCGCAGGGATGCCCTGCGGGCATTTGCAAAGTCCGTCCTGATCTCGAAACTGGCGTGATGCGGCGCGTTAATCTCGTCCAGTTGTTTGAGCACGCGCTTCCAATCAATGCTCCCATCGCCGGGCACCTGGTGGTCATCCGTTTTTCCGTAATTATCGTGAAAATGGAAATGTATGAGCCGCCCCTTGAACTCCTCAAAAAATACTTTCGCCGGGTCCGGACAATCCGCAGGCAACAGGGAACTGCCCGGAATATTGATGTGCCCGATGTCCAGAATGATCTTTAAATTCGGGAATTTGCCACCTATGGCCAGGAAACTTTTCAACGACTCAAACCTCCCGTTTTCCAGCGCCAGGATCACATTGTTTTTTTTCGCAAGTTTCAGGACTTCAAAAAAATAAGTTTCGTCAATGTCCAGCTTTTCCTCTGATTCAACCACCCCGAAATTCAAGACATGTACTATCAGGGCCCTCGCCTTCAAGTACGCCGCCAGCTCTATTTCCTTTTTGACGGACTCAAAGTCCTTTTCCACACACTCGCTGTGAATGGTGAGGCTTTTGCTCCCTTCGCACCACTTTCTTATATTGCTCCAGTTGGGCCGATCAAAAATGTTCTTGTCCGGATTCCAATTCATCCACAGCTCAATCCCGAACCCGTCGTTCTTTATTTCCTCCAGAATTATTTTCAAGTCAGGTTTCCCGCACCCAGGCTCCGGATAACTTCCCAGTTTGATATAATTTCCCAGGCTTATATTGAAAATCCACTCTTTCTTTCGCATAACAATCCTTTCCTCATAGTCTACCATTATTCCAATATCGGCGCGACAACATCCGTTTTGCCCGTGACATACGTCTTTACTGAACCGGTATTTTGAACACAGAATGAATCACCGGACTTTTGAATCAATTCCGGCAGTGAATTTAAGTTAAAATAACGCAATACTGTCAGCGTTTTGGGATTAAGCGTCACCGTCAATTCCGAGACGCTTCCCTGCAACGGCCGGATTTTGATTTCCTGTTTTTTTTCATCGAGGTTCGCAATTGCCACCCACAGAAAACTATTCACAAAAATTGATACGCGCCGCTTCCCGTCAGTGCCGGGGAAGCAATCGCCGTTCTTTCCTTTTATTTCCATGTACAAAACCGTGTTCGGTTCGGTCATTTGCCGGTAAACGCGGAAATAATCCAAAAAGCGGTCCCGGCCCTGGACAAAACTGCCGCCCATCATTGCCGGATTGAAACCTTTCGCCTGTTGGGCTTTCGCCCACGCCATCCAATAATCCCCCGGCTGATACACAACTCCGGGAACATTGAAGACATTTTCGGTTCCGAATCCGCCGTCCTCAAGCCATGGAAACTGCAGATAGGGAATGCAACAGGCCATTGCAAAATGTTCAAGGCCGGGAACCAATTCCAATTTCGGCGTAAAATCCTTTTGGGTATAATTTGTGATCAACTTGCTCCAGTCGATGAACCGCACAATATAAGGCGCGACCGTTTTAGTCTTGTCAATCGAAGCCAAAATATCGTTTTTCGCCTCTCCGATCAGTTGATAATCCCAGCATCTGTCCTTGAACGGCGGCAAATTGTCCCCGCTCATATGCGCGACTACAAATCCCCGGCGTCTTCTGGCGCGGGCATATACGCCGCACAAAAAATCATTCCACAAATCGACGTAATCCGGGTTGATTACGTTTGCGTAAAAATTTGTGGCCTGTTGCTCCGCATCTTGCCGCTCAATCTCGGCAAAATGCACGTGGTCACTGGCCTTTTCGTTAAAGCATCCGGGGTTATACAGGCCGATGCCGCCATCCCAGTAAATGCCGTCAAAGCCATAGTCATCCATCAAACGTTCGATGGCGCTGTAAAAATAATTTCTCCAACCGATACTGCCGGGACATAATATATCCAAGTCCAAATAATTAAAATCGTTTTTCTTTCTTCCGCTGCGGCTCCATTCAGAGCGATAAACGGGACTGTGCATGTCAAGGTATCCGGTAGAAGTATACGGGATCACCTTGAGGCGCCGCCGGTGGCATTCGTCAATAAATCGGCGCACCCCTTCCTTGTTGACCGGCTCATAGACATCGCGGCCAAAGAGTCCGCATTCACCGTTCCAAAGCCAGAGATGAATCATTTCAATCCCGTTTTCCGCGTAACGATCCAGCAGCTTCCAGTCGTCGTTAGTTGGATAATACGGGTTCCTTGCCGGGAACCTGCCGTATTGATAACGCACATGGCCGGGCATATAGTCATAAATGCGATGCGTTTTAAACGCCCGCTCAGACAGCTTTTCATCCCGGCACCATTTCAGATAATCCAATCTGTCCATTGAATCAGCCCTTCTCGATCTGTCGTTTGCAGCCTTCAATCCTTACAGCCAAGAATTTTCGCCGCTGTTAGATAATAAAAATTCTCTCTGATAATTTCCGGAATTTGCAGGGTATCCATGATGAATTCGCTGGCCGGCATCCAGATATCCGGCTCTGGATTATCCGTGCCGAACACCAGTTTTTTGGCGAATAAATCCAAAGAGGGATTTTCCTGCGGATCATCCATTTTTGCGCCCGGCAGCGGCGGCATCAAGGCGGCCGTAATGCGCCGCACCCACAATTTCGATCCGCAACCTCCGGAAAAATCGAAAAACAGGTTCGTATAATCTCCCATAAGCTCGATCGCCTCGTTGTAATGCGGATCTCCCAAATGGGCGCCGACCATCGTCAAATCCGGAAATGACCTCGCCACCTTGTCCAAGCGGTAGGGCCGCATGTTTTCTCCGTCAATGCCGTCGCGCTTATCCCGGTTGACGCCTTCCACCACTCCTACGTGGGCAAGATTACCGACATGGAAAAGAATCGGCAGCCGCAGCTGTTCTGCGCGTTCATATAACGGCCAGTAGACCTCGTGATTATAAGGATAGGAATTGTCCTCAAACTTGAGCCCAAAAAAGCCTTTTTCCTTGAAAAAATCAATCCTGTCCGGATGATCCAGTTGCGAAGCCAGCAGATTGACCGAGGCAAACGGCACGATGATGTCCGCGTATTTGTTCTGCATTTGCAAAAAATCATCGTTCGTAAAGTACCCCTTATGACGCCGTCGGGCATTCGACATCAGACAAACCACCTTGCGCATTTTCCATTTGCGCCAGTTGTTGACCCTTTTCTCAAAATCATCCGTCAGCCGAAGATGCGTGTGAATATTGATTATAGGGCCGGAATACATTTTTTCTCCTCCATATGAATTACGTTGAAATTCATCCTTCCGTTGTTCGGATATGCTCCAACGCAATATTCAATTGGCAAACCCCGGTTTTCCTCGGATAATAAAACCTGCCTGTCTGCCGTAACTCCGCCGCGCGTTTTTCGTTCAACGTTCCCTCCTTGGTAATGAACTGCCCCCACCATCCCATCCCCGCCTTGCTGTCGGTACTCGACTCCGTGAGGCTTTTTGAATAGCTTTCCGGAAACAATGCCAGAAAAGGCTTCAGGTTGTTGATCCACGATCCGCAGCTTACCTGTGCCACATCCGGCGCTTTCATTCTGATGTTGTTCAGGCATTGCCTAAGATCGTCAAATAACTCTGCCATGTCGTCAAAAGGCGACCGCGGACAACACGCGTTGTAAAAATGCAATCCCGCCTGCGTTGTTTGCAAGGAAGGCCTGTTCCATCCAAAACAGCCGAACCAGGCAACTCCATCGTCAGGATTACGGAGATATTCCCGGTCCCAGACCTCGACCCATGGTTGCAATATTTCACAGGCCTCCCTGCTGAAACCGGAAGATTTGCCCTCTGAGGAATGTGACGAAAAACAATCATTAAATTTTTGCAACAGGTTGCGATATAATCCGCGCTGCTGCAGGAGTATCTGCCCTTCTTCTCCGGACCACGGAATCCAGAACCACGCCATTGTCAAATTGCGCAGGACATTTTCTAGGTCATTTTCGCCTTTTTTCACGACCTGAAACGCATAGTCAAATTGCAGTTCCATCAACTGATGCCAGACTTGCATCAACAACGTATGTTCTGTCAGTGTATTTTTGTTCATTTCCGTCACCTAATTTCTTCAGACAGTTTGCACGGTATTTTTATTGGTAACGCCGGCAACTCTTTTTTGTGCACCCGCATGCTCAGGATGTGGATCAGTTCACGGGCCGCCTCGTCCGGCGCAAACTCGTTGCGGACGACCGGAATGCCATACCACAAATTGACGCCCTTGTTGGCCATCGTGACCACCGTCAGCCTTTTCGGCATCTCAATTCCCCTATGCGCCAGAGCCAGGGCCACGCCGTACATCGCTATATCATCTGAAACTATAAGTCCTTCCGGCCATTTCCCCGTCCTGTCCCACTTCTTCATCAAAGCCAGCATGTCGTTATAGGCCGACTCCTGCAGACATGTCTCTTGCTTCGCATATTGCATCTGATGAATTTCAACCTTCGTAATTCTCAGCCGGGCTGCGGCCGATTCAATCCCTTGTCTGTCCAAGCCGCCGCCAGTCTTGTCCTCCATCACGCGAAAATACACTATCTTTTTCATCCCCTTTTTTATCATATACTCCACGCTCTCCCGGCCAAACCCCTCGTAATCAAGCGCCACGTCGGTCATGGGATCCTGCGGCGGCCCGAACTTTGCCACGGGATACCCCTTCGTCACCACGGTCAGTTTCTTCCCGGCCAAACTGCCCAGAATCTGTATAAATCCGGCAAAAGTATAATTCTTCATGTCCCTTGCCAGATTCCGATATGATGGGATCGTTTCAATGGCCTGCCCCGTGTTCAACCCGCGAAATCCGTCATAGGCCCGGCATTGCCAGGCGCAATCCTTGAGGCCGGCAAATTCCCGCGAAATGGACTGATAAACCGTCCGCTGAAAATGGGCGGTTTCGCTCGTCAGGGAAGGACTAAACATGACCCCAATGTACGCGGCATTAGTTCTCTCCCTTACAAAGGTGCCACGCATGGGCTTGCGTTCTATCCACCCGTCTTTGGCAAGGGCAACCATGGCGCGGTGCACGGCATCGCGTCCGACTCCAAGTTGCCGGACCAGTTCATCCGTGGACGGCAATTTCTGATTGGGCGACAATTCCCCGCTTTGGATCTGCCGCCGCAAAGCGCGTTCTATTTGAACGTGGGCCGGATCCGCCACCTGGATGTTTAGGTTGATGTTCAATATATTCCTAGTTATTTGTTAAAAAAATAACACGGAATAAATCGAATGTCAACCCCTTTTTCGGGATTTTTTGTAACCCCTCGAGGCTGATGTCATCTCGACTTGATCGGGAATCCAGTATCGTTCAATGCTGACACTGGATTCCCGCTTCCGCGGGAATGACAGCGCTGCCGCCGTACCCTCGAGGCCTTACGATTTTTTCAGCAGGGGGGCGGCAAAATCCAGGAATGCAGTCCGGGTTTCTCACAAATAATCGGAACAACAGATGCAATTTATCAGCCTTGTCGAAGATGTTTCAAAAGCCGCGCCATGTCTTCAGGCAATGGGGCTGTGACATGCATCTTCTCTCCGGTAACGGGATGATTAAAACAGATTTCATGCGCATGCAGCAGCTGGCGGTTTAGGGCTTGACAAGCCTTTCCTTCAATTTCATTCACCGGCCGCTTTCCATACTGCCTGTCGCCGGCGACCGGATGTTTCAAATGGGCCAGATGGACCCGGATCTGATGCGTGCGCCCGGTTTCCGGCTTTATCTGCACCAGCGAATATTTTCCAAATTTTTCAAGCGTCTCGTAACGGCTGATGGCAATCCGTCCTCTACCCCTGGGCGCGGCGGTCATTTTTTTGCGGTCGCTTGCATGCCTGCCGATCAATGTTTCAATCCTGCCCTTGCCGGGTTCCGGAACGCCATGCACGACCGCCAGATATGTCTTGTCTATCTCACGACGCTTGAACTGGTCGGCCAGGGATTGCAGCGCTTCCCCGGTCTTGGCCACCAGTATTACGCCGCTGGTATCCCTGTCGAGCCGATGAACTATGCCCGGCCGCTGTTCGCCGCCAATGCCGGACAAATTAGGACAATGATGCAAAACGGCGTTTACCAGAGTGCCGGAAACGTGGCCGGGCGCAGGATGGACAACCATTCCGGACGGCTTGTTGATTACCAGCAGGGAATCATCCTCGAAGAGAATATCCAACGGAATATTTTCCGGCGCGATTTCGACCGGCTGCGGAGAGGGAACCATGACCTCGACCCGCTCGCCGGTTTTTGTCTTGTGGCTGTCCTTGGCCGGACGGGAATTGACCGTGACCAGGCCCGCGCGAATCAACTGCTGGATTCTGGAACGCGACATGCTCTTCAATTGCCGCGCCAGCCAGATATCGAGTCGAACGCCTTCCTGGCCGCTGTTTACGCTGACTATTTGAAGGGTATTCAATTTAGTTCAGCCAGTCATTACCCGGCATGATTCGGCACATGAATTCATCAAAGAGTGGCACGGTGAAGGCCGTGTCGCCATGACTCGGACTCCACACCATCCCTTTGGCAATCAATTGGTTCCTGGTCGGCCCCAACGAGGTTACCGGTCGCCCTAGTTTTTCCGCAACGTCACCCGACCGATGCGGTCCAGGACCGAGTTCAGCCATTGCGCGCAGGTATTTTTTCTCGACAGGAGTAAGCCGGTCAAACCTAACGCGAAAGAAACTTTCGTCCAGCGCGGCGATGGCCTCCTTGGATGCCAGGTCAACATCCTGACACGTGATGGGTGACGCGGGTGCCAAGTCCCAGGCATGTTTACCCCACTCTTGCAGAAAATATGGATACCCACGAGTCTGTTCTACAATCAGTTGCAAGGCATCTTCATTCACCTTGATGCCTTGCGCTTCGGCCGGTTTGGCAATCGCGGTTCGCGCGGCTAGTGAATCTAGCGGGCCAATCTCCGGGAAATCAAAGAGGCGCTCAGCGTAGGACTTGGCCTGCCCCATACGCCCCCTGAGTTGTGGGAGGCCGGCGCCAACCAAAACCACCGGCAGGCGGCGTTGAGCGCAACGATGCAACGCCGTAATGAGAGCTGCGAGTTCCTTCTCAGGAACGTATTGCAGTTCATCAATGAATATAATCAACGCTGTGCCGGCTTGTTGTGCGGCTGCGCCAACGGTTTCGAGTAATGCTTGCAAGTCATTCATCGCGGCCAGCCAACTCTGGCGGTTGGGAGCCCGCACCTGGAGCAAAAGGATTAGTGACTGGATTCATGCGTAGGTATTTATATCTAATTTAGGCAATTTACAAGATAATTATAAACTCGTTAATTTCCCTTAAATTTCATGTTATTTGGACGCAAGAATACAAATCATTGCGGGCGCGACAGGCGCTTGGGAAACACAATCCACATGACCAAGCCTGCGGCAACCAGCGCCAGGCTGATGATCTGGCCGAGGGACAGGAATGGAGAGACAAGCCGCTCGTCAGCGCGGAGAAATTCCAGGAAAAAACGCGCCGTTCCATAGGCTATGCAATACAATGCAAGAACCTCACCGGGACGCCTGTGACGGCAATAGACCCTGAGCAGCATGACGTAAATGACAAGGTTGACAAAGACTTCATAAAGCTGGACCGGATGCCGGTAGGCGCCATTCTGGAAAACGGACCAGGCAACATTCGCTTCCTTTCCGCCGCAGCAGCCGTTCAGGAAACAGCCGATCCTGCCGAAGGCGTGTCCCAGGGGAACGGACGTAATGGCATAATCAGCCAGATCCACGAAAGCAATGCGATGCAAACGTGCAAAGACAAATCCTGCGAATATGGCGGCGACAAAACCGCCGTAATAGATCAGGCCGCCCTGATCAATCCTGATTATGGCCGCAGGTTCGCGCAGGAAATAACCAATATCGGCCAGAACATAGGCTATGCGCCCGCCCAGAATTCCGGAAAGCATTAGCCAGAATGCCAGGTCGGAGCCGAACCCGGCCGGCCGGCCGTCGCGCCTGCCTAGCAGCGTCAGGTGCGTCACGGCAGCCAGAAACCCAAGCGCCACCATGATGCCGTACCAGTATACGGCCTTGCCGCCGATATAAAAACAAACCGGATCCATAATTCAGAAGCATAGATTTACACTAAGGGCCTGTAAAGAAATAAAACGAACCCGAACCCGGTTATTCTGCCGCAAAAGAATTGACATCGCCAGGCCGTTATAGTCAAATAATGGCCGGTTCAAACTTCAAGGTTCAAAAGTCATATGCGTTTCACAGGATATTTTTTGCTTCTATTGGCCGGCGGTTTCATTTTTACCTGCCCACACTTTTCCGCGGCGACTGATTTTATCCAGACGAATTCGTTTGTCGTGCCGGAAGGGGAAGTCCTTGAAGATGATCTCTGGCTTTCCGCCAATTCGGCGACAATCGAGGGGGAGGCGAAAAACGATTTGTTTTTACTGTCCACGGCCAAGTCCTGGAAACAGGCCGGCGGAAAAGAAGGCAATATATTATTGGCCGGCAAATGCGATAACGACGTCTGGGCGCTGGCCAACAAGATAGAACTGAACGGCGTTGTACTTGACCATGCCCGGCTCCTGGCCCAGATGATCACGGTCAACGGCGGCGTTTCAAACAACGCAATTTTCGCCGCCAATTCGATCAACCTGAGCCGGACCTCTTGCATGGGAGGAGACGTTTGGCTGATCGGCGAAACCGTTATTCTGGAAGGCCGGGTGGATGGCGACGCCGACATCATCGGACAAAACGTCACGCTCGCCGGAGATATCGCCGGCGAGGTGCGGCTGACCGCCACCGACATTGTCGTTCTGCCGCACACCAGGATCAACGGAAATCTGACCTACAGTTCGGCCAAGGAACTGGTGCTGGATAAAAGCGTTGAATTGAACGGCAAATTGATTCGTGAAGCGGAAACGGTCGGTCCCAAAACCGGCAGGCCCATGATATCCTGGCCTTCCGTTGCGATGCAGTCGTGGCTTTTCATCGGCGCTCTTACCATCTCCGCCCTGATGTTGCTGCTCTTTCCCGCATTTATCGAAAACGTTTCCCTGAAAATAAATCAGTCGGCCTGGAAATGCCTGGCGGTCGGATTCGTCACGATTTGCCTGGTTCCTCTGGCCTGCTTTTTCCTGGCGATTTCAATCGTCGGCCTGCCTTTGGCATTGCTGGCGGCTACGGCCTTTCTGATTCTGATCTACCTGGGCAAGATCTTTGTCGCCTTGGCGCTGGGCGCATTTATTATCAGACATAAGGCGCAGGGACTGAAAGCCTTCCCTGCCATGGGAATCGGGCTTGTGATCCTGTATCTTGCGGCCGGATCCGGACTGCTGGGGTCAATTGTCTGGTTTCTGGCAGCCTGCATGGGGGTGGGCGCGGTGGTCACAGCCTATTTTGCCGCGCGGCCGGCAACAGCGCCATAACCCGGCGGCGGACTGTTGTAAAACTCGGTGGAAAATGCTTTTGCGTTTCCGTCGTAAAGCGCGTGTTTCAGCAAAATTATCCTGTTGGTTCCTTCCTCCCTTATCACCGGCTCGGATCTTACGCGGCAAAGGCTGTTGGTTGTCAGCAGCCGCCCCAACTCGTTTTCATCCCTGGCGCGCTGGGTTACGGAATAAATGCGTTCTATTTCAAACCGGAACAATTGCAGAACGTGCGCCCTGGTTTCCAGTTTCAGGGAATGAACCTGCGACTCCAGCGCGGCGGAAACCACCACCGTCAGAACCAGCAGAGCCACCAGTACCTCGATCAACGTAAAGCCGGCAAAAACAGGATTATCTCTCACAGAGGGCACAGAGAAGAATGTTGGTTTTATTTTTTTTGGAAAATCGAAAAAAATAAAATCAATACCTTGCTCTTTTTCTTCTGCCTCCGTGAACTCTGTGGTCTCTGTGGTCTCTGTGAGAGCCATTCTTTGTTCTTTTTTACAAATCCGAACTGGAGATGTCGGCCGCGTCGCCGTCGCCGCCCGGCTCGCCGTCGCCGCCGTAGGAAATGATTTCGTATGGCTCCTGGTTGCGTCCCGGGGAAAGATAAATATAATCGTGGCTCCAGGGGTCCTTCGGCAGTCTGTTGCTTTCAAGGTAGCCTTCGGCCGGATATTTTTCAGGGACAGGCGGGGCGGCCGGCTTTACGCAAAGCGCCTTCAAGCCCTGCTCCTGCGTGGGATAACGATTCTGCTCCATACGGTAGAGTTGCAGGGCGCTCTTGAAGGTTTTGATCTGGAGCTTGGCGGCCGTCACCTTGGCCTCTCCCGGCCGGTGCAAAACGCTCAACCCCACAATCCCGGCCAGGATGGAGATGATCAGGACCACGACCAATATTTCAATCAATGTAAAACCATTGCGCATGAAAAGAAATCTTACCCCGACTTCGCATTATTACAAGGAAATTTCCCCTTCAAACACATATTCGGCCGGGCCGAGCAGTGTGATGTCCCCGACCGTTTCCCCGTTCATTTTAAAGTCGACCTCGAGAATGTCGCCGTACCGGCATTTTACCTTCACGGGAGGTTTAACCCGGTCATTCAAGGCGGCGATTATTGCGCAGGCGGTTATTCCGGTTCCACAGGCAAGAGTTTCGGCCTCAACGCCCCTTTCATAGGTCCTTGCCCTCAACGCGTGTTTGCCAGCGACGCTCATGAAATCAATATTGGCGCCCTTCGGTCCGAATTCTTCATGCCGGCGTAAAATCGGTCCGAGACGCGCAAGGTCAACCTTTTCAACTTCTCCGGTTTCAATAACGGCGTGCGGCACGCCCGTGTTAATCAGGCTGCACAACACGGTCCGGTCCGCGGCCCGGACCGTGAAATTCAAACGCGGCTTCGAATGCAAAAGCATGGAAACGCGCACGCCGCTTTTTACAACCTCGGCGCGGAGCACGCCGCTGCGGGTTTTGACGTTCATTTCCCTGCCGGCGATGTTCAGATCGCGCGCCAGCCTTGCGGCGCAGCGAATGCCGTTTCCGCACATTTCCGCCTCGCGGCCGTCCGGATTGAAAAAGCGCATGAAAAACGCGGCTTCTTTTGCGGGCTGCAACAGGATCAGTCCCTCGGCGCCGATGCCGGTATGGGGAGCGCAAATCCGCCTGATCCGGCGGCGGTCCCTGGATGGGAACCGCATCGAGCGGTCGTCAATCAGGATGAAATCGTTTCCGGCGCCGTGCATTTTCCGGAATTTTATTTTCATGATTTAAAAAAAAGGCAGGGGAAGAATTCCCCTGCCTTTTTCAAGCTTGTTATAATTGAACAATCAACCCAGGATGGCTTCCTTGGCGACTTTCGCCACTCTGAATTTGACGACTTTCTTGGCAGGAATGTCGATGATTTCGCCCGTAGCCGGATTGCGGCCTTTGCGGGCTTTGCGATGCACCAGCACCAGCTTGCCAAGACCGGGAAGGGGGAAACCTTCTTTGGCGCCTTTATAAGCCATTGCCACCAACGCTTCGAGAGCGATGACAGCCTGCTTCTTGGTGATTTCCGCCTTCTCAGCGATTCCCTTTATGATCTCGCTTTTCGTCATGTGCTTCTCCTTTGTTTTTTGTTAATTGCCGCATATGACTATACGCGGCTATAACAAGTTTCGCCTACGAAAAATCGTGGCTTTGTTTTAGCCAAAAGAAACAGTTTTTTTCAATAATTGCAAGCAAAAAATGCATTTTTTTTACTTATAAAAGGCTTGAGCCTGGCGGATGAATAAGGCACTCTGGTGGCAAAAAAGACAATGTTCAGCATCACAAAAATCGTAGTCGGCGCGCTTGGCACAAATTGTTACGTCATCTGGACCAAATCCCTGGACGCGCTTGTTATTGATCCGGGCGCGGAAGCAAACGCCATATTCAAAATTATAAACCATTGCAGATTAAACGTTAAGGGATATCTCATCACCCACGGCCACGTGGACCACGTGAGCGCGCTGGCGGAGCTGCGGCAGTCGGCGGAAGCGCCGATTGCCATGCATGGAGCGGACTTGAAATGGACGTTCGGCGAACACAACCATCTGCTGCCGTATTTTACCGTTCCGCGCCGGCCGGCCGCCATAGAGCGCCTTCTTAAAGGAGGAGAAAAATTCGAGGAGGAAGGCTTTACTTACCGCGTTATCGCCACTCCCGGACATTCGCCTGGCGGAGTGTGCTTCTATTTCCCCGCCGAAAAAATTCTGTTTTCCGGCGATACGCTCTTCAAGGAGAGCGTGGGCCGTACCGATTTGCCCGCCGGCAGCGCCAGGCAGTTGCAAAAATCTCTCAAGATGCTTTCCTCCCTGCCTCCCGAAACAAAAGTCTATCCGGGCCACGGCCCCGAAACGACGATCGGCGATGAATTGAACTCCAATCCATTTCTGAGATAATCATCCCGGCGAGAGAAGCCACATGAACAGAAGGCGATAGAGCGGAGCGACGATATAATCGAACGCTCCCAGCCACAGCAGGATGAAAATCAGGATAAATCCGAACCGCTCCAGTTGAAGATAGGGGCCGGCAAGATCCTCGGGCAAAAATCCCAGAACGATCCTTGAGCCGTCCAGCGGAGGAATTGGAATCAGGTTGAAAATCCCCAGAATCAGGTTGGTGGCGCAGAAGGAAAGCAGGAAAATCGCCAGCAGATGCGAAAAGGGACCTATGATGCGGAACAGGGCCGCGCTGGCGACGGCCGCCACAAAGTTGATCAAGGGGCCGGCCGCTCCCACCAGCATGATGCCGCGCTTGGGATCGCAAAAATAGGCCGGATTAAAAGGCACCGGCTTGGCCCATCCAAATAGCACCTGACTGTGCAAGAAAATAAGGACAAGCGGAAAAACGATCGAACCGAAAATATCCAGGTGCGCCAGCGGGTTAAGCGTAAGACGATGGGCGCGTTTGGCCGTGGGATCGCCCAGCAGCAGCGCCGCATACCCGTGCGCCACCTCGTGGATCACCACGGCAAAAAAAAGGGCGATAAGGTTGATGAACAGGTCCATATCCGTTTATCCGTTTGACAAAAAGGGTAAATTATAATATAAAGTTGAAAAAAGCAACAATATGGGAGGGAAATGAGCGATAAAAATGAAACGATAATTTTGCCAAAGGATCCGTTCGCTTATATTGCCTTCTGGCAATTGATGACTTTCGTCATGCTCATTCTGGTTGTGTGGGTGAACGAAATGCACGACGGCGCCGCCGTTTTTTTCAACAGTCCCTCGGGCGGTTTCAACTTTTTCAGGGCCTGCACCCTGACCTCCGCGGTGTTGGTCGCGGCCATTGTCACCATCGGAAACACCTATCTCCAACAACGGAAGGTGCTGAAATCGTTGATTGTGGTCTGCTCGAACTGCCATCGGGTTCGGCTTAATGACAACGTCTGGCAAAAATGGGAAGAGTATATCGGCGAACGATCGCTTTTATCTTTCTCTCACGGACTCTGCCCTGAATGCACCAAGGAATTGATAAAGACGATCGAGAAGAAGCAGTAGTAAAAAGAAGGGGGCGACCGGTTTCGACGTAAAGTCTGAACCATCAGTCGCGCGCCGGGGACCCCGGTTGGCCCCGTTAAAAATCCGGGAAAAAAAGATAAACGCTAATCAAGAATTAGCCCTCGCGGCTTAAGTTCCGCGACGTCTTGCCGTTGACCGCCCGCTAAACGGACAAGGCGAAGATTGCGGGCTGGCTTTGTAACCGGGCGGCCGGGTTGCAGGGCGAGATCCACGTGGACGCTAGTTGCGGCAAAGCCTGTCCGCCGGCCAGTGCCGCGGCAAAGTTTAAAAGACGGAACACGCGCGTAGAAGCTGGTGCGATGCTTATACGGACGGGGGTTCAATTCCCCCCGCCTCCATTTTTCCATGTTTCGCCCAACAGGCCAAGGCCATGTCTTTCCTGACAAGGGTTGTCAGTTTTTCTTCGACTTTTCGCGGCGCTGCTTGACGATTTCCTCGGCAAGGGCGAAGGGTACGGTCTCGTAACGCTCGAAATGCATGGTATAGCCCGCCCGGCCCTGGCTGACGGTCCGAACAACGTTCGCGTAACCGAACATTTCGCTCAGGGGCGCCATGCCCTTGATGATGCGGTTGATGCCCTGCATTTCCATGGAGTCAATCCTGCCGCGACGCTGGCAGATGCTGCCGGAAATCGGGCCCACAAACTCTTCCGGCGTGATAACCTCCAGGGACATGACCGGCTCGATCAACTCGGGCTGACTCTTTAAAAACAGTTCGCAGAAACAGGCGCGCCCCGCCTCCTGGAACGCAAAATCATTCGAGTCCACCTCGTGGTACGAGCCGTCGAACACAACCACGCGCATGTCCACCACGGGAAAACCGGCGAAAGCCCCTTTTTGCATGGCCTTGATCACACCTTTCTCCACGGCGGGAATATACTCGGCGGGAATATGGCCGCTGCGCACCTCGTTGACGAATTCAAATCCGGCGCCGGTGTCCATCGGCTCGAGACGCAGGCAGACGTGCCCATACTGGCCGCGCCCGCCGCTTTGTTTGACGTGCTTGTATTGTCCCTCCACCACGACCGTGCCGGTCTCGCGGAAGGCCACTTCCGGCCTGCCCACCGCCACCACCACGCCGTGTTCCCGTTTCAGACGCTCGACCAGCACTTCAAGGTGCAGTTCGCCCATTCCGGAAATAACGGTTTCCTTGGTCTCCTGGTCAAGCTTGACCAGGAAGGTCGGGTCCTCATCGGACAAACGGTGAAGCGCCGCGGACAATTTTTCTCCTTCCAGCTTGCTCTGCGGCTTTACGCTGACGGACATGACCGGCGCCGGGAATTCGATCGCCTCAAGAAGAATCGGCTTTGTTTCGTCGCAGAGCGTGTCGCCTGTGCGCGCTTCGCTGATTCCCACCACGGCTACGATATCGCCGGCAAAAGCGCAATCAATGCCCTCCTGCCGGTTTGAGTGCATGCGCAGAAGGCGGCCGGCGCGCTGAAGGCATTTCTGGGTGCTGTTCAAAATGGTGGATCCGGATTTCAAAACTCCGGAATAAATCCTGATATAGGCCAGCTTTCCGGCGTGCTTGTCAGAAGCGATCTTGAATACCACGGCGGAAAAAGGCTCGTCATCCCTGGCGGCGCGCTGCGGGGCGGACTTGTCTTCGCCGGAATCTTCAACCAGGCCGTTGACCGGCGGCAAATCCGCGGGCGAAGGCAGGAAATAAACAATGCCGTCCAACAGCCGCTGGATGCCCTTGTTCTTGAAAGCCGACCCGCAATAGACCGGTATCACGCGCCGGGCGATGGTGGCCTTGCGGATAATGGATAAAATTTCAATCTCGGTCAGGTCGCCGGTGGACAGGAATTTTTCCAGCAGAACGTCGTCCTGCTCGGCGCATTTTTCCACCAGATAAGAACGCCACTTCTGGGCCTTCGCCATTTTGGCGGCGGGGATGTCGTCCTCGTGAAAAGTCCGGCCGCGGTCGTCATCGGCGTAATAAACCGCCTTCATCTTGATAAGGTCTATGACGCCCTCGAATTTTTCAGCGGTGCCGATGGGCACGACGATCGGCACGGCGTTCGCGCCCAGTATTTCCTGGATTTTTGAAAGAACCTTGAAAAAATCGGCTCCGATGCGGTCCATCTTGTTGACAAAGGCTATTTTGGGGACGCCGTATTTTTCGCTTTGTTTCCAGACCTGCTCGGACTGCGGCTGCACGCCGCCGACCGCGCAGAAAAGAGCCACGGCTCCATCCAGCACCCTGAGGCTGCGTTCCACTTCCGCGGTAAAATCAACGTGGCCCGGCGTGTCAATAAGCGTGACTTCATGATCGCGCCACGGCAGCGTGGTGGCGGCCGAAGTGATGGTGATGCCGCGCTCACGCTCCTGGTCCATCCAGTCCATGACGGCCGTACCCTCGTGCACCTCGCCCACCTTATGGGTCTTGCCGCAATAAAAAATGAGCCTTTCGCTGACTGTCGTTTTGCCGGCGTCAATGTGCGCCATGATGCCTACGTTTCTTACCTTGGTGATGTCTATCTTGCGTTTCTCCATTTTTTTCCTCTCCAAAAGCGGGAGAGAATGACAAAAAATCGCGCCGATGCAAGAACTTTCCTGAGGAAAATATTGCTTGCTTTTTGTCTCAAATAGGACAATTTATCCCGTGGTGAAGAATAAAAAGCAAAGCACAAAAATCCGGCAGGCGGGGTTCGGCGACGTATCCGCCATTTATTCCCTTATCAAGGAACATCCCAGGGAGGTCATGCCGCGGGCCACAAGCGACATTATACAGAACATTGACCGTTTTCTCGTGGCGGAAATCAAGGGCCGGATTGTGGGAACGGCCGCCTGGGCCATACTGCCGGAAATCGGGCGCTCCGCCCATCCTTCGGTCGAAATCAAATCCGTGACCGTATCAAAGCATTTCCAGCGGCACGGCATCGGCACAATCCTTGTAAAGGCCATGATCGCCCACGTGAAAAAATACCGCCCGGCCCAAATCGTGGTGCTGACCTTTTCGCCGAACTACTTCTGCAAGTTCGGATTCCGCAAGGTGCCCAAGGAAACGCTGATGCACAAGCTCTATATCGGCTGCATCAACTGCACCAAATACGATTCGCCCTTCACCTGCCCGGAAGTGGCCATGACCATGGCCATCGGCGGGAACAAACCCAAGTGCTCCAAAAAATAAATATTGTGACGTTAGCCGAGGCGTTTTTTGCGCAAGGCAAGGCGTTCGCGGCGGAGCAATGCTTGGAAGGCATTGCCCGGCGGTGTCACGCATCCTGAGACTTCCCGCAGTCATTCACATCGGGATTTGCCAAAAAATAATTGACTTTATCATTTGTTATGTTAAATTCTCTCTCGGAAATGAAAAAGGCGTCATCCGTAAAATCAAAAAACATCTATCTTCTGCCGGCGGGCGATGCTTTGCCAGCCCTGAAGTTTCCGTATTTTCCCGCCCGCTGGCAGGCCGTGATCTGGCGCAACTGGGAGCTTGTGCCCGCCGAACGGATTGCGCGGGTGTTGAGGACGGACAAGAAGACAGTACTTGCCGCCGCGGCGGAACTGGGGCTGCGGGTTCCGCCCCTGGTTGAACCGCGCTGGCTGAAGCGCGGCTATATCACCATCATCAAAAGCAACTGGCATCTGCTGCCGTACGGTCAACTGCTGGAATTGCTGGACTGGCCCGTCGAAAAACTCGCCTACACGCTGCGGGAGGATGATTTTTTGTGGCATAAGGTCGGCTATCTCAAACCGTCCGCCGCCGAGGTTTATTATCATACCCTTGATGCCGCCGCGCGCAAACGCACTTTTGCCCTGAAAAAAACCATCGCGCGCCATTTCCCTTCCGCGTCAAAAACCGCCGGCGAGCCGCCCTTTTTCTTCCTGAAAAGATTCCGCAGCGGCCGCGCAACCGGCAAAGACCGCTTCGGTAATTTCGATCTGCGGCTTGTTTATTCATATTCGGCCGTGTATGGCGATCCGCTTTTGGATTCCAGGCTGGATCCGTATCCGGACGATCTGCTGGCCGCCTACCGCGACTGCGGCGTCAACGGCATATGGCTGCAAGGGGTGCTCTACAGCCTTGTGCCCTGGAAAATCGCGCCGGAACTTTCTTCCGGTTTCGAGATCCGGCTCAAAAACCTGAGGCGCCTGACGGAACGTGCGGCCAAACACGGCATCGGCGTTTATCTTTATCTGAACGAACCGCGTCCTCTGCCCTTGAAATATTTCAAGCGTTATCCGGAATGGAAAGGGGTGGAATATCCCGAACACGGGGTGGCGAACTGCTGCACTTCGCACGGACCTGTTCTCGATTTGCTGGAAAACGCGACCGAGACCTTGTTCCGGAAAGCGCCGGAACTGGCCGGGGTTTTTACGATCACCATGTCCGAAAACCCCACGAACTGCTTTTCCCGCTGGCAGGAAAAAAAATGCCCGCGCTGCTCCAAACGGCGCGCCGAGGAGGCGATCGCCGACGTCAACGCGGCCATAGAGCGCGGCGCGCACAGGTCAAAACCATCCGCGCGCGTGATCGTCTGGGACTGGGCCTGGGACCAGAAATGGGCGCATGCGGCCGTGGATCTCCTGCCTGAAAACGTGGAATTGATGTGCGTCAGCGAATGGGGAGTGCCGACCGACATAGGAGGAATAAAGGGCTCGGTCATTGATTATTCGATTTCGCAGCCGGGCCCTTCCGACCGGGCGCGGAAGATGTGGGAGCATGCCGGAAAGCGCGGACTGAAGACGATTGCCAAGATACAGATCAACAACACCTGGGAATGTTCGGCCATTCCGTATATTCCCGTGCCGGACCTGGCGGAAAAGCACCTGCAAAACCTGAGCGGGGCGAACGTCGGCGGTCTGATGTTGAGCTGGACGCTGGGCGGCTATCCGGGCGGCAACCTGGAGTTGTTTAAAAAGACGCCCCTGCAGATTGCCGGAGAATTCGGGAAACAAGCTGCGCCGCACGTGCGCAAGGGGCAACTCCTGCTGAGCAAAGCGTTTACCGAGTTCCCCTTTGCCTTGAGCACTCTTTATAACGCCCCTCATACCATCGGACCGGCCAATCTGTTATACGACAAACCGACCGGTTACGCGGCCTCGCTGTTTTTCTTTCCCTATGACGACCTCGATGGCTGGCGGTCACGCTCATGCCCCCCTGGCATTCCCCCGCAGTATCCGGCCAAGATTTTCGAAAAACAGTTCGCCAAACTGGCGGACCGCTGGCATTCGGGACTGTCATGCCTGGTAAGGGCGCTTAAAAAAACTCCGCCCGCCAGGAAGGATAAGATGAATGAACTGTTGCGGATGGTCGAGGCCGCTTACTGCCACTTTCGCAGCGCCTGCCTGCAGATCGGCTTTATCCGGCTGCGCAATACCGGCCGCAAAAGGGAAATACTGAAAATCATCAGGGAGGAAATGATCCTGGCGAAAGCCCTGCACAACATCGTTGCGCAGGATTCGCGTGTCGGGTTCGAGGCCTGCAATCAATATTATTACACGCTCAACGATCTGAAGGAAAAAATTTTGAATTGCGAATATTTGCTGAAAAAATATTCAAGGAAGGAGAAAAAGCATGGGATACCTCGATAAAAATGAAAGTCAAAGCCGCCTTGCCGAAGTGCGCAGGATCATGGCCAAAAACAAACTCGATGCCGCCATCGTTTATTACGATGAATTCAACATCGGAAACGGCTGGTACCTGACGGGCTGGTGTCCGCAGTTCGAGAGCGGCGCGGTGCTGGTTCCGCGCGCGGGCGAGCCGATGATCCTCGGTGGTCCGGAGAGCGAACCATTCGCCAAGCTTGACAGCGCCATCACCGATACCAGGAATTTCCCGGTTTTCATGGTTCCCAACGAGGAATATCCGAACGCCGTTATAACCGATTTCAAGGCGCTCTTCAGGGAACTGAAAAGCCGCCTGGGAAGTTTGAAGGGAATCGGTCTGGCCGGCGGCGGCCGCATGCCGGCCGATTGCTACCGCCAGATCACGGCGGGATTCGGAAAAATTTCACTGACGGACATAACGGACGAATTTGTCAGACTGCGTTACATCAAATCGGATTGGGAAAGAGAGCAAATCCGCGCCGGCTTCAAACTGGCGGAACATGCCTACGAGGCCATGAAAAACACCGTGAACCCCGGCGTTTCCGAGATTGAGGCGGCCGCCGCAGGCGAATACGCCGCGCGCAGCCGCGGGGCGAGCGGTTTCGGGTTTACGGCGATAGTCGGCAGCGGAGAGCGCTCCAACGCCGTAGTGCCCACGGCAAGTTCCCGGAAAATGCTGGCGGGCGAACTGGTCATGATCGGCATTGCCCCGAAAGTGAAGGGATATGCCGGAGTGGTGGGCGACATGCTTCCGGTTTCCGGCAGATACACCTCCCGGCAGAGGGAATGCATGAAATATTTGAAGGAAGCCTTCTGTCTTACAAAAGCAGCCCTGAAGATCGGTAAAACCGGCAGGGAAATTGACGCGCCGGCGCGGGCATATTTTCAGAAGAAAGGCCTTCTAAAATATCTTGTCTGCCCGTTTGTCCATACGATCGGCCTGCACGAGGCGGAATCGCCGTTTTTCGGTCCGAACAGCGACGACGTCCTGCAGCCGGGAATGACCGTCTGCATTGACGTGAGTTTCTTCGGCCATCCAGAATTCCACGGCGCCAGAATCGAAACCGGCTATGAAATCACCGCCAAGGGAGCCGTGCCGTTCAGCCCCAAGATGGATAAAATACATACCAACGTTTGACCTGAAACCTGCGAGGCTAACTAAGGATGAACGGTAATGAACTGATCGAGCTGTTCGGAAAAAGCGGCAAACGTTTTTGTGTGGCCGGTTCCATCGAAAACGGCGTTGTCGCCGGACTCGACCTGGAGGGCAGGCTATTTGCCGTCATGAACGGCAGGGTGATGAACAGGGTGAATCCGGCGGCCATACTCGGAACAAGCTGCGGCGCCGGCTATCTTAATCCTGGCGGAGACGGATTATGGCCGGCCCCTGAAGGCACCTGTCTGGGTTACGAATATTCAACCGGGAAGTGGCGGGTGCCTCCGGGAATTGTCGGCGCAAAGTTCAGGCTGGTTGAAGAATGCCGAAACCATTGCCTCATAGAGGCGGAAATCGACCTGATCAATTCCATGGGATTGGGAGTCCCGACTATTTTCCGGCGGGACATCAGGGTGGAAAAAGGTTCAACGGCGCTCATCGTGCGGGCGGTTGAATCAATAAAATACATCGGCTCCAGAACTCTTTCCCGGAACGAATGCCTGCTGGCGCCCTGGACGCTTTGTCAGTTCGACACTGAAGCCGGATGCGAAGTGATCTTCCCGGAAACGCACGACGGCGCGGCCTGGGATTTGTATGAACCAAGCCGCGAAAAGCGTTCCTGCCAGGACGGCATTTTGCGCGCAAAAACCGATGGCGGACAGAAATATCAGATAGGCATTGACAAAACCGTGGAATGGATCGAATTCAGAAATTCCACGAAAAATATTTTTGCAAGAAGGACCTCGGCCGCATTGCCGCCGGGACAGGATTATATTGACATAAGCGACGTTCCTCCGGAAAGAATGCCGTCGGACAGGGGGATAAGGTTCAGCGTTTACAATGATCCTGCTTATTTTATGGAAATCGAGGCAGTGGGAGGATGCCTGGAACAACTGCGGCCCGGCGACATCATGTCCGTTGAAGTAACGACGGAATATTCTCCTGCACCGGCATCGCTGCCATAAAAATACTCATTGATATTGAGTAATTTCATGGTATAAAAATTAGGCATGAAACGCGATGCGCATCCCATCATCAAATAATGCCGAATAGTCCCGGATTTTGCGAATTGCAAAAACACATGAAAACAATCAAACGCGCGCGTGAAATTATCGGCATTGAAGTCAGGGAGCTTGAACGCGTCAGGGAGAGCCTGGACAAGAGGTTCAGTCGGGCCGTGAAACTGATCCTGGAAAGCCTTAAGGCCGGAGGCAAGATCGTCGTGACCGGCATGGGCAAGAATTTTTACGTTGGCCAAAAAATCTCCGCCACCCTGGCCAGTACCGGTTCCACCAGCGTTATTCTGCATCCCTCACAAGCGTTGCACGGAGATCTGGGCATGCTCAGTAAAGGAGATGTTCTCCTGGCTTTGAGTTACAGCGGCGAATCGCAGGAGCTTTTGGAAATTGTTCCGGCGGTGCGTCGGCAGGGAGTCAGGATCATCGCCATGACCGGCGCGGCCGACAGCGCGCTGGCGAAATCCGCCGATGAAACGATCCCCACTCCGGTTTTGCGCGAGGCCTGTCCCTTTAATCTGGCGCCGACCGCCAGCACCACGGCCGCCATGGCGGTAGGGGATGCCCTGGCGATCGTGCTGCTTGAAGCGCGCGGATTCAAGAAGGAGGATTACGCCAAGCTGCATCCGGGCGGAACCATCGGAAAAACCCTGCTTTTGCGCGTGGGCGATATCATGCGCCGCGGCGAGCGCCTGGCACGCGTGCCGGTCAACGCAAAAGTCAAGGACGCTATACTGGCCATGACCAGCGCGCGCTCCGGATCAGTCGGCGTGGTGGATAAACGCGGGAAAGTGGTCGGTATTCTGACGGACGGCGACCTGCGCCGCTTGATTTCCAAAAAACGAAATATTCCGGAGCTTCCGATCAGGGCGGCAATGACGCCATCGCCGATCGTGATCAGGGAAAATGCCCTGGCGGTTGACGCGCTAAAAATCTACGAAGAACGCTCCATTGACGACCTTCTGGTCGTTGACCGTTCCGGCCGCCTGGCGGGCATGGTTGACATCCAGGACCTGCCGAAATTCAAGATCCTCTAGCAAATCAGGGTCAGCGGAATCGACAATTGAGTTTTTGAATATTCCTCAAAATCATGATGACCTCATGATTGCGGATGCCATTCTCAGAGCGATTGCAAAGGTGACCTTGCGCATCATAGTTCAACCCTGTTATTATGAGCACAGGCATCAGGAAACTCCAGGCAAGCCGTCAACTTTTGTCATGCAACCTAAAAAACCGTAATTTGGAAAAGTTTGTCAGAAAAAAACAGGAAAAAATATTGCCCGAACAATCAAGTCACGCTAGTATTATTCTTCCAGCAACATTAATTATTTAGTCAGCGGCTTCTCTACGCTCTCGCCGGCGTCTAATGCCTGCTGACCTTCACGATTTTTTAAGCAGAATCTAATGACTGACCCCAATTCAAAAGTGCTGGTCACCGGAGCGACAGGGTTCACAGGTTCGCTGCTGGTCCGCAAACTGGTCGCGACCGGGGCCGACGTACACGCCATCGCCCGCGAAACTTCGGACCTGAAACAGTTCGACGGACTTAAAATCACCTGGCACAGAGGCCAGGTCTATGACGAAGCCGTGTTAGCCGAGGCCGTGAAGGGCGTCCAATACATCTTCCACGTGGCTGCGGCTTACCGCGAGGCCAAATACGGCGACGAAATGTACCGGAAAGTCCACGTGGACAGCACGCGCTTGCTGGCCCATTCCGTCCTGTCGGGGTCAAACCATGAAATAAAAAATAACGCCGGCTTAAGTATTAAGTTTAGGTTTGACCCTGATTCGGGGTTTAAACGCTTTATCCATGTTTCCACGGTCGGAGTGCACGGACATATCGCCGATCCGCCGGCGGATGAAAATCATCCGTTCCATCCGGGCGATATTTACCAGCAAACAAAGGCCGAGGCCGAATTGTGGCTGAGAAAGTTTGCGGCCGAAACCGGTCTGCCCTTCTGCGTGATAAGGCCCGCGGCCATTTACGGCCCCGGCGATACGCGCCTTCTTAAATTTTTCCGCATGGCCTCACGTCCGTTCCTGGTTCTGCCGGGCACGAAACGCGGACTTTATCATCTGGTCCACGTCGAGGATTTGACCAATGTGCTGCTCCTGGCCGCGACGCATCCCGCCGCCCTGAACGAGGTTTTTATCTGCGGAAATCCGGAATGCATGACTTTGGAACGGATTGCGGCAGTGGTTGCGGACGAACTGGGGAGTAAATTCAGAACCGTGCGGTTGCCGGCTTTTCCGTTCTTTCTTGCGGCGGACATCTGCGAAAAAATCTGCCGGACGATCGGCGTGGAGCCGCCCATTCACCGCCGCCGTCTGGCGTTTTTCACCAAGGACAGATCCTTTGATACGCGCAAATTGAGGGAAAAACTCGGTTACGTCATGAAATATACGAATGAAGAAGGCCTTCGCCAAACGACGCGCTGGTACTGCGAGCGCGGACTTTTAAAAAAGGGAGGATCATGAAAACACGGAAACTGGGATTTACCGGAATAGACCTGACAACGATCGGCCTGGGAACCTGGGCCCATGGCGGCGGCAACTGGGCCTTTAGCTGGGGCAGTCAGGATGACGAGGAATCCATGGCCGCCACAATCGCCGCAGTCAGGGAGGGCATCAACTGGATTGACACGGCCGCCGTGTACGGCCTCGGACATTCCGAGGAAGTGCTGGGCCGCGCGCTTAAAAAGTTGAAGGGGACGGAAATCTTCGTGGCAACAAAATGCAGTCTGACCTGGGACGGCAACGGGGATGTGGGACACAACCTCAGGGCCAAAAGCGTACGAGCAGAATGTGAAGCCAGCCTGCGCCGGCTGCAACTGGACACCATTGACCTCTATCAGATACATTGGCCTAGTCCCGAGGAACAGATCGAGGAAGGTTGGGCCGCAATAGCCGACCTGATCAAGGAGGGCAAGGTGCGGTTTGGAGGCGTATCAAATTTTTCAGTGGAGCAAATGAAACTCATCCGGCCCATCCATCCGATAGCATCTCTTCAGCCGCCCTATTCCATGCTCAGAAGGGACGTGGAGGCGGAACTGCTGGATTTCTGCGCCAAAAATAAAATCGGCGTGATCGCCTATAGTCCGCTTCAAAAGGGACTGTTGACCGGCAAGATCACGCCGGAATATGTTGCCGCAATGGGCAGGGATGATCACCGCCGCCGCGATCCGATGTTCAACCCTCCGGCCTTTGCGGACATCTCGGCAAAGATTGAAAAACTCAAGAAAATCTCCTCTGAAAACAAGATCACGCTCGCGCAAATGGCCGTTGCCTGGCTTCTGCGGCGTCCGGAACTGACCGCCGCCATTGTCGGCGCGCGCAACGCCTGGCAAATCAGTCAGACCGCACCGGCCTCGGAAATCGAGCTTTCGGCAAAGACCCTTTCGAAAATCGAAGAGATATTGGGGGCATAAACGCGTTTGTTTTATTGTCTGAGCAGCACCGCTTCAATCTCCACACGTTTCCTGCCGGGCGTGAAACATATCCCCTGACCGGGGCCGAGGACAATTTTTTCTCCAAATGACAAATCATCCGCATGCAAAGGCGGCCAGTTCCTTGCCTCGGCGGCCTGGCGGCAGATTACAAAGCAATCATCGTGCAACTGCCTGAAAGACAGGCATACCGTTGATTGATCTGTTGTTTCTTCACGGAAAGAAACGCTGAAAAAGTTCGAGGAAACAAACGAAAAAATTTCGTCCGGCTTCTGTTCGCGGACGTTTATCTTCCGTTTTTCGGCCGAAAGCAGCAATTCCTTCGCCGCCTTTGACTTGCGGTCGGCATCGGCCAAAAGGATTTGCCCGACCGGTATTGATTCGATCAAATCCGCGGCGCCGCCGCAATGTTCCGCGTCCGGAACGGGAAGAATCAGGGAAGAAAGCCGGTTCACACCCTGCCTGTGCAAATAGTTCACCACATTGCGCGCCTGATAGTTTGGACCTGCATTGACCAGCGCAGAGCCTTCCGGAGAATCAACAAAACACACCGCGCTACCCCCGACATTGACGACATGGATTTCCCATTCCTTTTTCTGTGCCAGCCGGACAGTCCAGGCAACGACGACAAATATCAGCAGGGCGGTCAGCCAGATCCTCTTCTTTCGATAAAAAAAACGCCAGACCAACAATGCCGCGAACCATAAGGCAATCAGCCACAATGGCGGAGATTTTACGAAAAAATGACCGAGAGGCAAATGCGTCAGCGCCGTGGCCAGGTGAAGCGTCACGGAAACCACGAACGCATTGATCAGGTTAAGAATCATCGGAATGACCGGACACCAGCCGAAAATTATCGAAAGACATCCCAGCAGCAAAATCGCCGTCGCGAGCGGAATCACCGCCAGATTTGCCGGCAATGCCACCGGCGAGACGAGGTTGAACCAGTATGCGATCAGGGGGGTTGACACAACCCAGGCCGCGCCCGAGACCGTTATCATAAAAACGAACCAGACGGTTATTTGGCGCAGTCTGCGTACAAAAATATCTTCAGGTTGAAGGCGCCACGGATCAGGGGCTATTTTCCTTTTCACGAGTTCGATCAGCGGAGGACATAAGACAATCAGGCCGGCCACTATGCCGAAGGAAAGAATGAATCCGGCCTGGAACAACTGGCAGGGATCAACCAGCAGGATCAACAGGGCGGCCAATGCCATTGCCGAGGCGATGTCCGGCTTGCGTTTCAGCATGGGCCCCAGAAAGCATGCCAGGGCCATCAGGCAACCGCGCACGGCGCTGGCGCTCAGGCCGGTCATAATCGTGAAAACAATCAGCGCCGGAGCCAGGTAAATAAACCAGTGAAGGCGGGATACGCCGTACACCTGCAAAACCGCAATGATAAACATGGCTATGATGGCAATGTGCTGGCCGGATATCGCGAAAATATGATAGGTGCCGGTGGCCACGAATGCCGCGCGCAAATCAGGCGGCAATTCATGTTGCAATCCAAGCACCAGCGCCTGCATTACGGCGATTTGTCCGGCATGTTTTTCGATTCCACGCGTCAAAACCTTTGCGCACGTTTCCCGCAGGTCGAAACAGCGGCGCACCAGGTTCCAGCGCACTGTTTTTTTCAAAAGCACGGGAGCATCAAAGTCGGCAACCTGGAATGTGAACCTGCGGGAAAATTGACATGTTCCATACAGGCGCGATTTATCGGCCAATACGCCGCAAAAGCGCCATTGCTCGCCATACCGGGGACGTACTCCAAGCGCGGACATGGTCGCCGCAACCTCGCCGCGCGCCTTTTGAAAATATCCGAGGCGGTTTATCTCCGTGACTTTCACGGCAAACGCCCAATATCGGCTGTCGGCGTGCCGGCTCCTGAGCAGTACCGGATCGTCAACCACCGTCCCTATTATTTCAACCCCTTCGCGCGGCTGATCCATCAGGGCCGAGAGAGTGTCCGGCCGGGGATTATTTACGCGCCAGTTCATGGCAAGCCAGCCGGACAAAAAAACAAGAACAAGGAAAAGAAAACCTGCCGTTCGTCTGGGAATTACGCGTGCGGCCTCTTTGCCGCGCTTGCCGAAAAAAATAACGAGCAGGAAAAGAATGCAAAGGAAAAACGATGTCGCCCGAAAGTCGGTACATTTCAGGCGGGCGCCGGCCAGAATTCCCGCAATATAGCAAAAAGCGATCCCCGTCAGTGGCCGGCGCGCTAATCCGGCTCCGATTTCATGGAAAATATTTCCGGACATAATCGCGGTTCAATTGAGTTGATTGCAAAAGTCCGACGGACGCGTATGCATTTAACCATTTGCAGATGTAGGGCGCGAGCTTGCTCGCCGCCATTTTGCATCGGATTCGGAACGGCCTTCGCAAGCGAAGGCCCTACATGGGACGTGGACAACAGTTATGGCTTTGCTAATTTATTACCTTTTCCGGGACTTTTGCAACCGACTCAACTGTGGCGTCCGCCCCTCGACCTTCCGGTCGTCAAGGCGCTCTCATAAATTTTTCGCGCCGATATTCCGGTTTTTTCGGCCAATTTCCCGCAATCCTCGTACTCCGGAGCAAAAGTGACGTCTTTGCCTTGCCATGATCCTATTTTTACACGCACCTTGCCATAAGGCGTTTTAACCGTCTCGAAACGTCGCGGCAGGACAGTGCGCTGAACGGCGTGCTCCCGCACGCCGAAAGTCGTGCTTTCACGGAACAGGCAGTCAAGCATGACTTCCCTTTTTTCAAACGGGCAGATAACCGTCACCAGGAAACCGGGCCGGGACTTTTTCATCTGGACCTGCGTGACAAACGCGTCCAATGCACCCATGGTCAAAAGACTGCTTGAAAGATGGCCGATAATCTCAGGCGTGGCATCGTCAATATTGCATTCAAGTACAAGGCATTGTTCGGTTTTGTCGGACAAATGCTCGCACTCAAACAATATCGCCCGCAGCAGGTTCGGGCGGCCGGCAAGCTCAAAGTGGCCGAACCCGTAGCCTGCGCCCATCGGTTTTGAACCGGCCGGAATGGCATCCATGTTTTTCCAGGCGGTCAGCAGGGCCGCGCCGGTTGGAGTCACCAGTTCGAATTTTTCTCCGGTCTGCTCCACCTCGAAACCTTTCAGCAATTCGACAGTGGCCGGCGCGGGCGAGGGCAGAATGCCGTGATTGCATTTTATAACGCCGCATCCGAGCGGCAGGTGGCTGACAGCCACTTTTTCGATGCCGAGCTGTTCCAATGCCAGGCAGGAACCGATTATGTCAACTATGGAATCCAGTGCGCCCACCTCGTGAAAATGAATGTTCCCGGGTTTTACGCCGTGCACTTTCGCCTCGGCCTGCGCCAGGCGGCGGAACACGCTGACGGCATTTTCCTTCACGGCGGGCGAAAACTTTCCATGCTTTATTATCTTTTCGATGTCTTCCAGATTGCGGTGATGATGTTCATGGCCGTGTGCGCCATGATGTGAAATATCAACCTTGACTCGTGCGCCTTTCAATCCGTTCTGCTTGATTTTTTCGACCTTGATCGAAAAATGGTCTTTAACCGTCCTCTTCAGGGTCCTTTCGATTTTTCCGAGGTCCGCGCCGAGGTCCGCAAGGCAGGCCAGGATCATGTCCCCGCTCGCCCCGCCGACGCTGTCGAAATAAATGATTTTCATTGGGTAAATTTTTAATATTGCGGCGGGTCCGGAGGTCCTCGCCCTATCCATTATAGATTCAGCCAAAGGTAGGGCAGTGGCCTCCGGCCCCGCCGTCTGATTTCTGATCTCTGCCCTCTTTACACCGGCAAATCATGGCCGCGGCCACGCCGGCGCTGAAGCCGTTGTCTATATTGACCACGGTTATGCCCGGCACACAGGAGTTGAGCATGGCCAGCAAAGGCGCAAAGCCATTTAAATTTGCGCCATATCCGACGCTGGTCGGCACGGCGATGATGGGCCGGTCAATCAGGCCGCCGACCACGGAAGGCAGGGCGCCCTCCATTCCGGCCGCCACCACCAGCGCCCTGGAGCGGCGCAGGGCCGGCAGGTGTCTGAAAATGCGGTGCAGGCCGGCGACGCCGGCATCATAAATCCTCACGGCTTTTACTCCCAAAAATTCCGCGGTGACGGCCGCCTCTTCGGCCACGGGAATATCGGAGGTGCCGGCGCAAATTATTGCAATCTGTCCGCAGGCGCGGGATGCCTTTTTATAAACAAGAGTGATCGTTTTCGCGTGTTCGTTATAAAGCGCCTGACGATGTTTTTTGCGCACTATTTTATACTGCTCGGGCGTGGCCCTGGTCGCCAAAATGTTCTGCCCGGCCTTGCGCATGGCGGACATGATGTTCGCTATCTGAATGCCGTTTTTACCGGGACAATAAATCACCTCCGGCAGGCCGCAGCGTTTATGGCGGTCAAGATCAATCCTGGCAAAGCCCAGGTCGCGTTCGTACCCGCCGGCAATAATTTTTGCCGCCTTGTCGGCGGAAAGTTTTCCGGATTCGATCTTTTTGAGCAGATTAATTATCACGTCGTTCGTCTCTCGTTAAGCGATTTGCGTAAAGCATCCAATATCAATACGGGCGGCGCTTCACGAGTCCCGCTTCACAAATTCTTACAGCGTTTCCACTTCTGCCGGCTTGCCGGTTTCGATTGCCTTGCGCGCGGCGCACATCATGGCCAACCCCTCAAAGGTGGTCTCCATGTCAACCGGCGGCTGGCCGCCCAGGAAAAAAGCCTTTATCAGACGCAGTATATCGCGGTAGCTGAAGGTCGCGTCGAGCAGAAAAGGGATCGTTTTTGATCCCCAGATGGTTCCGCCATAGGCATAAACTTTACGCGTCAACTCAACCGTGCCTTCGCGTCCATCCTTGAATTTTACCAGCGCAACAACGCTCCTGTCCGTCTCGAAAGCCCGTACTTCCACGGCCCCCCGGCCCATGATGCGCTGGAGGTGCTCAAAAGTATGTACGCCGTACCAAACCAGAGAATCGCCGGCCGGCGATTCGCCCATGGGCCCGAACGCATGCGCGCGTTCAACCTGTCCGGCCTCATTCAAAATTTTAGTCAGGGGCCGGCAGAACGGAATGCTCGAGCCGCTCCACGCTTTTGTATTGTGCCTGCGCATCAGTTCCATAATCTCCCGGCCGTCCGCAACGGTCATGGCCAAGGGCTTGTCCAGAAAGACCGGTTTGCCGAGCGCGCAAACCTTTTTGAAATATTCAAGGTGAAAACTGCCGTCGTTGATTTCGAGCATGATGGCGTTACTGCCCTGGATGGCTTCCTCGAAGTCTTCCGTGACATTTACGCCCCATTCCTCGAGTTGTTTCTGGCGCTTATCGAGTCCTTCCCGGTTCTGATACGGGGTTTCAAACCTGAGGCAGGAAATAGTTTTCATGCCGGGCACGCTCTGATTTTTGGGACAGTCCGGCGCCTGCATCCGCCTTGGAAACTCAATACTGTGGCTCGTATCCAGACCAATTACAGCTACCTTGATCATTTTTCCCTCCTTATTTAAAAGTATAATCCCGGGTTTTCCCGCGCATGGCGTTCAAGTCCGTCCATGATGGAGCGGCAACTGTTCTGCCAGCGTTCCGGCGGAATATCCTCGGTGATGCCCATGATTAATCCGTCGGTTTTTCCCGCCTGATTGAGCAAATCAATTGTCGTTTGTTCGACATCCGAATCCGGTTTAAGATGAACCGAGGAGGGAAAGTTCAGCCATAAAACCTTGTCCGGCCAGGCCTGACGTGCTTCGGCGAGCGTCATGTCCGTGTCCGGCGCGGGCGTAAACGCCTCTATGTAATCCAGCTTGGTGGAGGCGATGGCGCCGGCAAGCATTTTGCAATTGGCGTCGAAATGGCATCCTATGAGTTTTCCGTGCTTGTGCATTATTTCCGCCGCCTCGTTGTAATGGGGAACATAGTATTTTTCAAAATTTTCAAGGCCGATGATGTTGCCCACCACGTTGCCGCCGTAATTGGCGTGCAAAAGCGGCGACTTTGCCACGATTTCATAAACCTTGCGCCGATTGGCGACAATCGCCTCGTAAAGTTTCAAGATTTCATCGCGGTTGTCCATCCATTCCATGCAAAAAGTCTCCATTTTCATGATTTGTCCGGAGATGATCGTTTGCAGGGGTTCCAGTCCGAAGCCGGCGCGGAAAATGGCGTCCTCGCCGAACTCTTTTTCTGCGCGCGCGACCTGTTCATATGCCGGGGCGCATACTTCGTCCCTGAGCATGAAAAGAATGGCCTTGTAATCATCCGGACTCTTGAAAAGCTTTTCATGATGCCAGGTGGTGAAGCCGGCCGGTTCCGACAAGGACCACAGAGTTCCGCACGGCGTTTCATAGATAGTGCGGACGAGCTGCCTTCCGCCCTCCTGGTAGCCGGTAGTGGTGATTTTCACATTGGGCGTATGGATCCGGCACACGCCGACGCGGTTTACTATGCACAATCCGCGGTTGCGCATTTCCCGCTCGGCCGCGCACTGGGGGATCTTTGATTCATACATGGTGAAAGGCACGCGGTCGGCATGCCCGCCAGCGAGGGACAATTCAACTCTTTTTTTCGGCGTCATAAAACTCCTTGTCAACGGGCATAGACTACAAGTATTCCGCAAATCTTCAATCAAAATGTACACCCCAAAAATGCCCCGCGGTATGAGTTCTTGAATATTGATATGCCGCGTGCTATCGTATCCATCTTCGCTTTTACAACAAACACATAACCCTGAACATGTCAATTCGCATCACAGGCGGAATATTTCGCGGCAGGCTGCTGAACGTGCCGGCAAAGGGAGTGCGGCCGACGCAGGACAAGGTGCGCGCGGCAATATTTTCTTCTCTGCAATCCGTGGTCCCCGGCGCAAAAGTCCTGGATCTTTTTGCCGGCACGGGCGCTTTCGGGCTGGAAGCCCTCAGCCGCGGGGCGGAATTCGCGTGCTTTGTGGAGGCCGACCATAAAACGCTCTCCTGCCTGAAAGAGAACGCGGAACGGCTGGCCGGCAATGAAGAACAAAAATGGCAAATTGTCAGAAGCGATGTCGAGGACTTCCTGGCGGCAAATCGGGCGCAGACGCATTATGACGTTATTTTCGCCGATCCGCCCTATGATTCGGCCGGCGAGTGGACAAAAAAAATCTTGTTTCACCTGGAGAAGAAGCCTATTCTGCGGGAAAAGGGTTTTTTTGTCATCGAATCCGGAGCAAAGTCTCCCGCGATCGAAACCGAAGCCTGGCGTATACGCTGGCAAAGGGTATACGGTGAAACAAGGGTTTGCATGTATATGTCATGAAACATTTGGCCATATATCCCGGAACTTTCGATCCCCTGACGCTGGGGCACGTGGATTTGATCAAAAGGGCGGCGCGTCTCTTCGAGCGCGTCATCATCGCCATTTCAGCGGCGTCGCGGAAAAAAACCATGTTTACCGCCGAGGAGCGCCTGGCAATGGCGCGCCGGCTCTATGACCAGATTCCAAACGTGGAGGCCGAAATTTTCGACGGCCTGCTGGTCAATTACGTCCGCAACAAAGGAGCGCACGTGATCATCCGCGGGCTAAGGGCCTTTTCGGACTTTGAATATGAATTTCAAATGGCGCTGACCAACCGGCACATGGCGCCGGAGATCGAGACGCTCTTTATGATGACCAAGGAATCCTACAGCTTTTTAAGTTCCAGCACCGTGCGCGAAGTGGCCGTGCTGGGCGGAGACACGTCCAAGTTCGTGCCGGATTTCGTGCAAGAGGAACTGAAAAGAAAGATCCAGAAGTTAAATTAGGCGGCAAAGTAGCAACTTTTAAGAGATCATTAGCCACAAAAAATATTATTTTGTGCATCTTTGTGGCAAGCCGTGAATTTTCCATGCTTCAAGGTAGGACCGCACAGCCTTGTGCGGCCGCAATAACGACGTAAGAACGGAGGGACAAGGCTGTCCCGCCCTACCATGCAGAATCCGCTCGCCCATGGCGATAATCTAAATCTTTGAAGAACCATGCCCCTTATCATCCAAACCGGACGTTTGCGCGACAAGCCCGAAACTCTCTGCGGCGAGGAGCCGAACGCCTCTCTGGCATTGGAATTCGGAGAATCGGTCACTCCGCGCGGACCACTGAAATATGACCTGAGGGTCCAACTGATCTCCGGCGAATTGATCGTGCGCGGCAGGCTGAGCATTGCAATTACCGGCCGTTGTGCGCGCTGCGGCGACGATTTCGAGGGAAAAATAGGAATTTCGGACTTTTTCCGCAGTTTCACCCTGAAATCGCAAAATGAATTAATCAACTTGACCCAGGATGTACGGGAAGATATTCTTCTTGCTTTGCCCATGGTGGTCCTCTGTTCCGCCGATTGCCGCGGACTTTGTCCCGGTTGCGGCGCAAACCTGAACCGGGAAAAATGCAAATGCAAGCGGCCGCCGGGGGCGAACGTATGGAACGCGCTGGATGATTTGCGTTTGAAATAAGGAGAAGTTTCTATGGCTGTCCCAAAAAGAAAATTATCGAAAAGCAAAATTAGAATGCGTAAAAGTTCGCACAAGGTGGTCCTGCCCGCCGCCAAGCCGTGCCCCAACTGCGGCGCGCAACACCTTCCTCACCGGATCTGCCCCTCCTGCGGATACTACCGCGGCAGACAGGTTCTCTCCGTTACCGTAAAGGAGTAATGGTCATCCAATATGCAAATTGCCGTTGATGCCATGGGCGGCGACTTCGCGCCGCATGAGATCGTCGCCGGCGCTCTTCAGGCCGCCGCTTCCCTGTCCGGTATTGAGCGCATAATCCTGGTCGGCGACGAATCCGCCGTAAAAAAGGAATGCAACGGACAGGTTCCTCCCTCAATAGAAATAGTCCATGCCTCGGAATCTATCGGGATGGAGGAAAGCCCGGCAAACGCCATCCGCCGCAAAAAGGACTCTTCCATCAGCCGCGCCATAGATCTGGTCAAGTCCGGCCGGGCCCAGGCCATGATTTCGGCCGGCAACACCGGTGCAGTAGTGGTGGCCGCCACCTTGAAATTGCGCACCCTGAAAGGCGTGGGACGTCCGGCCATTGCCACCCTGATGCCAACGCCAACCAAACCTTTCATACTGATAGACGCCGGCGGCAACACCGACTGCCCCGCCAGCCTGCTCCTGCAATTCGCAGCCATGGGCCACGTTTACGCCCGCGAGATTCTGACCCAGCCCGATCCTGTAATCGGTCTTATGAATGTGGGCACAGAGGACTCAAAGGGCAATGAAATCACCAAGGAAGCCTTCCGCCTGCTTTCGGCTTCGAACCTGAATTTCAAGGGCAACATCGAAGGGCATGATTTATTCAAGGGCGGCATTGATGTTGCCGTCTGCGACGGATTTGTGGGCAATGTGATATTGAAAACCAGTGAAAGCGTCGCTCATGCCGTAAGCACCTGGGTGCGGCGCGAATTCACCAGCAGTCCCTTGCGCATGCTGGGCGCCTTGTGTCTAAAAGGGGCGCTGAACGGCATCAAGCGGGCCATGGACCCGGAAATGTACGGCGGAGCGCCCCTTCTGGGCGTCAACGGAATATGCATCATCTGCCATGGCGCATCATCTGCCAGGGCCATTTTCAACGCCATTCGCGTGGCGCGCGATTCGGTGCGCCATCAAATAAATGACATGATCATTAAAACAGTCGAAGGATTGCCATGATGAGCCAAAATAAATCCTTACTGCGTCCGGTGGCCATGGTGGCCACCGGTTCCTATGTGCCGGCCAGGGTTCTGACCAACGCCGAACTGACGAAAATCGTGGAAACCAGCGATGATTGGATCACCACGCGCACCGGCATTCGGGAACGCCGTATTGCAGCGCCCGGCGAGGTGACTTCAGATCTGGCGGTCAAGGCCGCCCAGCGCGCCATGCAAAAGGCCGAGGTCTCTCCGGAGGACATTGATCTGATCATTGTGGCCACCATAACGCCGGATATGCCGTTTCCCAGCACGGCCTGTTTCGTGCAGAACAAACTAAAAGCATCCAGGGCATTCTGTTTCGACATTCAGGCCGCCTGTTCCGGCTTCATTTATGCGGTGGAAATCGCGCGGCAGTTCATAGCTTCAGGCACGGTAAACACCGCCCTGATCATCGGCGGGGAAAAACTAAGCTGCATCACCGACTGGCAGGATCGTTCCACCTGCGTGCTCTTCGGCGACGGCGCCGGCGCGGCCATCCTGAAACACCGTCCAGGCTCCCGCGGCATCTTCGCCTCGGCGCTCGCCTCCGACGGCAAATTGACCCATCTTCTGAACATGCCAGGCGGCGGAAGCATGCATCCGGCCACGCAGCAAACCCTGAAGGAACGCCTCCATTACCTCAAAATGGCCGGAAAGGAAGTCTTCAAATATGCCGTCAATTCAATGCTCGATGCCGCCACCAACGTGCTGAAAAAAGCGTCCCTGACCATCGAGGACGTCAATGTGATTATTCCGCATCAGGCCAACATGCGCATCATCCAGGCCATCAGCGAGCGCCTCGGAGCTCCGGTGAACAAATATTACATCAACCTTGACCGTTACGGAAACATGTCGGCGGCCTCCGTCCCCGTGGCCCTCGATGAAGCCGTTCACAACGGTTTGATCAAACGCCATGACGTGGTAATGCTGCTGGCCTTCGGCGGCGGTTTTACCTGGGGCGCCATGTTGATTGAATGGTGATTGCCGAAAAGAGGCACAGTGTGACATAGGCACAAAGGCAGAAGTCGGAACTTCTTTTCTGTCATTCCCGCGGAAGCGGGAATCCAGAGGGTAACAAGTTAGGCGGCAAAGCCGCAACTGTTGTCCACGTCCCATGTAGGGCCTTCGCTTGCGAAGGCCGTCCCGAATCCGATGCAAAACGGCGGCGAGCAAGCTCGCGCCCTACATGAACTTTGAAATTCCTATACCTTAAATTATATGCAAACTACGATAGCAATCCTCTGCGCCGGGCAGGGCGCGCAAACTGTCGGCATGGGCTGCGATCTGGCAGAGTCATTCCCGGAATGCAAGGCTCTTTTCGCAAAAGCAAATGAAATTCTGGGCTATGATTTGCAGAAAATTATTTTTGAGGGGCCGGAAAATGAACTGACCAGGTCCAATCACTGCCAGCCCGCCATTTTCACCGTCACGGCCGCCTGTTTCCAGGCTCTCAAATGTCAGATTTCTAACGTGTCCTGCCATGCCGCCGCCGGCTTAAGCCTCGGCGAATGGTCCGCCTTGCATCTGGCCGGCGCGGTTTCCTTTGAAGATGGACTGCGCATATTGGAAGCGCGCGGCAGATACATGCAGGAGGCTTGCGAGGAAAATGAAGGCGCCATGCTGAGCGTCATCGGCCTCGACAGCACAAGCTTGCAGGATGTGGCGCAAGCGAGCGGCGTCGAAGTGGCCAATTACAATTCCGCGGAGCAAACCGTGCTTTCCGGAAGCAAGCGGAACATTCAGGAGGCCGAAAAAATCGCCAAGGCACAAGGCGCCAAGCGCGCCATCCCGCTCAATGTGGCCGGGGCGTACCATTCCTCGCTCATGAAGCCGGCCGCCGACAGGATGAGGGCATTTTTGGACGGCGTTCAGGTTAATCCGGTAAAATTTCCCGTGATTTCAAACGTCACGGGCCAGGCGCATGGTTCGCCCGAGGCAATAAAGGAAAACATGATCAGGCAGATCACCTCCTCGGTAAAGTGGGTTGACTGCGTGCAAACCATTTCCAAGCTGGGCGTGAACTGTTTTGTGGAGTGCGGACCAGGCCGCGTGCTCTCAGGCTTGGTCAAGCGCATTGAGCCCCAGGCGCGGTTGTGCAACGTGCAGGACAATGCTTCGCTGAAAGCGGCGGTCGATCTGCTGACGGCAGGCTGAAGTGTTGGAAGCGGAAACATTCAACGCTCAACATCCAACCTTGAAGAGGTCCGTTTATGTTGAACGTTGAGTGTTGGGGCGTTGAAAGTTTCTTTTGAGAGAATTATTCTCTTAACGGTAACAATAGGATTATCATGCAAAAACTAAAACTAGGCGTGAATGTGGATCATGTGGCCACCCTGCGCCAGGCGCGCGGGGTTGATTATCCCAGCGTACTGGAAGCGGCCCGCTTGTGCGTAAAGGCCGGGGCCGCCGGAATAACCATTCACCTGCGCGAGGACCGCAGGCATATCCAGGACCACGATCTTTTTGAATTACGCCGTTTCCTTAAAAAAGCCACCCTCAACCTTGAAATGGCCAATGCTCGGGAAATCGTGGGTATTGCCTTGAAGGCAAAGCCGGATGAAGTTTGCATCGTGCCGGAAAAACGGCAGGAACTCACCACCGAGGGGGGGTTGGATGCGGCCGGGCAAAAGAAAAATCTGGCGGCAAACTGCAAAAAATTATCAGCGGCCGGCATAATGGTCAGCCTTTTCATAGAACCTGACAAAAAACAACTGGATGCGGCCGTTGAAATCGGCGCGCCATACGTGGAACTGCATACCGGCACATTCTGCGGCGCCGGCGGCGCCGGCGGCGCCCGCGTCAGTAAAGAATTGAAGCGTCTAGTTGAGGGCGCCCGTTACGCGCATGTGATCGGCCTGAAAGTGAACGCGGGTCATGGTATCAACCTTGACAATATTTCCTCTATCTTGAAAATCCCCTTCCTTGACACGCTCAATATTGGCCACAGCATCGTGGCGCGCTCCGTGTTTGTGGGAATTGAACAGGCGACGCGCGAAATGCTGGCGGAAATGGCTGGATATCGTTAATGCCAGCCGGAAACATTCAACGTCCAACTTTCAACATTAGTGAATCTTGAACGTTGGAAGTTTAATGTTGAAAGTTGCTTTACCGCTACCCGCCTTCTTAAAATGACCCGGCAACCGAAAGACACGATGAAACACGGAACAAAAACGAACAATTCCAGCGGCCGGGTCATCGGCCTGGGCATAGACATTGTTGACATCCCGCGTTTCCGGAAAGTGCTTGAGAAGCACGGCAAAAAATTCATCGACCGGGTTTTTCTCTCTTCAGAACAAAGATATTGCCGCGGCAAGGCGGATCCCTGCGTTCATTTTGCCGGGCGTTTCGCCGCCAAGGAGGCCGTGTCCAAGGCCTTTGGCACCGGCATCGGAAAAGAGATCGGCTGGCTTGACATGGAAATTATTTCCCTGGATTCAAAAGCCCCGGTTGTCAAGTTAAGCCGGCACGCCGCCATGCTGGCGCGCCAACACCGCGCAAAAAACATCCTTGTCAGCATCTCCCACACTCACGCCCATTCGTCCGCCGTCGCCCTGTTGACAGTGTAAAACGGTTTTTTATTTTCGGGAATATTCCAAGAACGCCTCGTACATGGCAATGACATTATCCAATGGCGTCTCGGGCATGATGCTATGGCTTGTGCCGCCGATGTAACCGCCATTGAACCGGCCAAATAAATCCACGAGTGCGTGGACTTCCCGCTTGACGTCAGCGGGGGTTCCGCGGATCAACGTCCCTTGGACGTCTACGCCGCCGTTGAAGCAGACCTTTCCGCCGAACTCACTGGACAGCCGCTTGACGTTCATGGCCTGGGGTTGAACAGGATTCAAAACGTTCAGTCCGATCTCAATGAGGTCGGGCAGGATGGCAGTGATATCGCCGCACAGATGCATCCAGACGTGCGCCCCGCCGGAACGCACCCGTTCAAACATGCGCTTGTAGGACGGCTTATAAAATCTGCGCCAGTCATCCGGGTTCATAAGCAGACCTCTTTGACTGCCCCAGTCGTCAGAGAAAAAAATACCGTTCACTTTGCGTTCAAGCCATTGGTCAATGATGGCCAGATGATACTCGACGATCCTGTCGCGTAATCGGCAAAAGTCGTCTTCGTTTGTGTAGGGATCCAGCAACATGTTCTCGAATCCGCGCAACATCGACAAGCGCTCGAAGAGCGTATGCCAGACCATGCCACGAACATAACATCCCGACCTCTCCCGCAAAATACTATCGGCGGTCTCAAATCTAGGTAAATGAGGATCGGGGAAATGATAACTATCAAGCAAATTATATCCGTCCATCAGCGGATAGCTTACGTTCCTTGCTCCATATCCATCGTCTTTCCATCCCGTGCCCCATAAGTCCGTTCCTTTTCTGGTGGTAACTCCGTTTTCAATCTTTTTCTCCTCAGGGCTATAATCCATATCCAGTCCGATACAGCTTGGGATTGGTTTATGTTCCTTCAAATTTAATGTATAGAAATTTTAAAGTTTTCGGAACGTCGCGCGGAGCTCGACGTCCACCCTCAAAGATCCCAGGTGGGCCGCGCGCTCCGACGCGCGGCAGTTGCCGTAGACCTGATTTACACGGGTCCTTTCCGCTATTTTTTACCGAATTCTTTAGCCCATTTTACTTTCATTTTCTTCATCTCGGCATTGAGTTTGATCGGCTTGCCCGGGCATTGGTTTTTCCGGTCATACAGCCAGCGGCCCTGGTTATCCCGCAGGACCGGCATGCGTTTTTCCACGGGCGGCGGATCAATAACCCGCGTCGGTTTTTCTGCATACCAATAGGCCACGGAAGACATCTCGTTGGCCAGATGGTTGCCATGGCCATGTTCCATGGTCACCTTGATTTCCTTCTGAAACCGCACGGGATTTTCGAGATGGAAGATATAACTTGTCTGATATCCGCCAACGGACCAAGGATAACGCGTAATCACATGATGAATGGTATTTCCTTCAAAAATTGAGGAACCGTTGCGCAAGAAAGCGTTGTCCTGCATGCCATAGGCTTGGTTCAAAAAATCCTCGCTGCCGGTGCCGTGCAAATCCGGCGGCCACTTATAGCCGTCCACCCAGATCATGTCATCGCCCTCGCCCCACCAATCGCCCCGAAAATTAGTGACGGAAAGATTGCAACCGATATAATGCCCTCTGCCTTTGGTTTCAAGAATGACATAATTATTATTCCAGGCTGCTTTTTCTTTGTTGACGATATCAGAAAGCTCATTGCCGCGTTGATTGGAGGCTATTTCAGGGCCCCATCCTTGAAACGGATTAGCACGCCGGAATTCGGCTTGAAAATAACCCAAATCTTCCCCTGAATTGGCATAAGTTTCATAATCAATATAAAAATACTGGTGATGATCTTCCCTGCTCTGGTTGACCAGTTCGACCACGGCGCGCTCCTTGAACGGCATGGGTGCATAAGCATTCAAGGCGCAACCCTGATTAAACAGATTATTGTCTTTAGTTGAGGCCGTGAACAGGAAAGACTGAAAGGAATTCACTATGCCGTGGCCCAAACAGAAAAAATCACCAAGCGGCACAAGCACGCTTGGGCTTTTCGCATTGTCCCATGTTATTTTCAACAGACATTCACGGTAATGCTTTCCCTGGGTCATCCAGATATGAGTGATTGCCCCCGGACCGCGGATATCGGCCAATAGTCTGGTTTCGCCCGCTTTGATTTTACAGGCATCGTTGTTTCTTCCGCTGCGGTCATACGACGAACAGCGTCCGGTCCTGCCTTCCTTGATTTGCGCCAGATTGATGTTCATGACTTGTCTTCCTTTAATGTGTTTTAAATACCTCATCAGATTACACCTGACCGCCGAAAAATAAAATGGACAGAATTATGCAATGCTTGTATTTTCTTATCATGCAGGGATTCAAACACTTTTTTCCGGTTCCGCCCATTCAAACGCCGTCCCTGACGGTGCGCGGCATCGGTGTGCAGGAGCATATGCCCTCCTGCGTCATTGACCGGCCCCATGGAACCAGGGTTCCAGATTATCTTTTCATGCTCTTTTACGATCCGGTATTCATCGGCGCCGGCGAGAAGGCGTCGCTGCATCCCGGTGAAACCATGATGATCTGGACCCCGGGCCGCGCCCAGTATTATGGGAACCGGGAAGGAAAATATAACCACACCTGGATGCACTGCGACGGCGCGTTCATCCGCTGCCTGCTGCGGCAAAACCGCCTGCCGCTCAACAAGCCTTTTCGCCTTGCCGATGCGGCCGTGATGGAGCGGCATCTGCTGACGATTCATCATGAATTGACCAACCAACTGAAGCCGGACGAAAGAATTGTCAAAAACCTGATTGAAAATCTGCTCAGGGAAATCTCCCGGCTCGTGAATTCTCTCTCTCGCAAGCAGGCTGTCTGTCCGCAGGGCTTGCTTAAAGTCCGTCATTACATCGAATCCGAATATTCCGCTCCCATAACGTTAAAGGAACTGGCGGCCATGGCGAACATGTCCATCCCACATTTATGTCTGCAGTTCAGGAAACATTTCAAGACCTCGCCCATAGCCTACCTGATACGCCAGCGCATGCATCAGGCCGCTTATTTTCTGCAGGATAAAAACATGAAGGTCGCGGTCGTGGCCCAAAATGTGGGTTACGAGGATTACTTTTATTTTTCCAAACTTTTCAAGAAGCATTTCGGTGTCAGTCCGCGCGCGTTGCGCCGGCTGGCGCGTTAGGAATTCCAAAGTTGCCACAAAGACGAGTTGCTTGCAAAAGTCTTTTTCAGCCGACTGCGGAACCACCCCCCGCTTCGCGTACCCCTCCAAGGAGGGGATCATAACAGCTTGTCCCGTAATCTCTTGGGTTCCCCTCCCGTGGAGGGGTGGCCGAAGGCCGGGGTGGGTTCCGAAAAGACTTTTGCAACTGACTCAGACAAAATTCAAAAAATAATATTTTTTTTGCTTTGCTTGTGCTTTTTTGTGGCTAATGATCTTTTAAAAATTGCGGCTTTGCCGCCTAATTTGGGTCAGCGCCTTACCCGCGCGTTGCCTTCCCAGATGGACCAGACCTGCTCCTCGTCCGCGGGCTGGCCGTAATCCGTCATGAGGGTCGTTGCCAGGGCGCCGCTGGCCCAGCCGAATTGGATCCACTTTTCAGGCTCCCATCCCTTCAGGATGGCGTAAAGCATGCCGCCCACAAAGCCGTCTCCTCCGCCGATCCGGTCCAATACCGTGATTTCCCTTGGCTCCACGACGTGCCAGTCTTTTCCCCCGGCCATGATGGCTCCCCAGAGATGGTGGTTGGCGTTGACCACTTCCCGGAGCGTGGTGGCAAAAACCGCCGCGTTGGGATATGCTTTTTTGACCCGGTCAATCATCCCCTTGAATCCCTCGATCTTGGCCGCGAGCCCTTTGCCGCCGGCCTCGGGGCCTTCAATCCCGAGGCACAACTGGAAATCCTCCTCGTTGCCGACCAGGATATCCGCCAGGGAAGAAATTTCCGCAAAAATATCATGCAATTCCTTCTCGCGATCTTTCCAGAAGGAAGCCCGGTAATTCAAGTCGAATGAAATCCGCGTTCCGTATTTCTTCGCGGCCCTTGCCAATTCAAGGCAGAAAACGCCGGTTTCCGGCGAAAGCGCTGCGATCAGGCCTGAAAGGTGGACGATCTGAACGCCTTCCCTGCCGAAAATCCTCTCCAAATCAAAATCCTTGACGTTCAAGGTGCGGCCGACCTCGCCGGCGCGGTCGTTGTGAACGCGCGGACCGCGCGAACCGTAGCCGCTGTCCGCGATGTTGAACTGGTGGCGATATCCCCACGGTCCGCCCTGTTTGACCTCCCTGCCTTCGTAATGCATATGGCGGCCGGCCAGGTTTTCCTTGATGAATTTTGCAATGGGACTGCCCTGGACAAAGGTAGTCAGGACTTTTACGGGCAATCCGAGGCAGGAAGAAACGCTGGCCACGTTGGTTTCGGCGCTGGTGGCCTGCATGAAAAATGTGTCGCTGGCATGGACGGGCTGGCCGTTCAGGGGTGTGATCCTGACGCCCATGCTGGTGGGAACGAGCAATGCAAACATACAGTCTTTTTTGAGTTCGATTTTCATTTTTTCTCCTGGTTAGGCGCTGTCAATAGATTATAGCGCCACCCGGAAGTGTCAAATATAAATCGAAGATTTACTCCGGCCGTTTTTTTGGATTGCATGCGGCCGGGCCGCCGTATTATAAAGAAACAAAGTGAACCGTACCCTTAAAACATTCGCCTGTCTTGCCGCATCGTTATTATTGCTGCATGGCAATGTCCGGATCCGGGCTGCGAATCGCCCGGCAATCACCGCCGATGTATCTGCGAAGGCTGATTCCACGAATTGCCCCCCCCAGCCTGTTTTCAACCTCAAGGAAAATCGCGCGCGTTATGAGACGGCGGTTAAAAAGGCGCGGCAATGGCTGGATAGGCTGAAGGTTGACCCCTTGGAACTGCGCGCGCACGGCGTCAAGGGCAAAAAGAAACTGGCCGAAATCCTGGACAGTTACCTGCGGCTCTACGGAGTTGCCGGGCCGGAAGACAAAAAAACCATTTTGAACCGGGCCAGGGACCTTGCACTGGCAGCCTCCACGACAAATTATCACGACATGCTGCTGATTGACGAACTTGAATTCAAGCAGGATGCCACTTCATATCTGCGCGTGGCCTATCTCATGGAGCGCTTTGGGTTGGACACCTCTTTCTACCGGCGGCAGATCGAAAAAGCCCATCAACGATTGAACGACCACATGCCCAACCGCGGGGTTGATCAGCGCATGGCCTTCCACTGGTATTATGAACATTTTTCCCTCAAGGAGCCGTTTCCGCTTGCGAGCGCGTTTCAAACGGGCCTGATAAAGTCAAGAAAGCCTGCGGAATGGTACCAGGAAAATAAAATGGAGGCGTATAATCTGACGCACGAAGTCTTTGTGCCGTACAAGTTCGGGGAGGACCTGAACGCCGATTTCTTCTCGCGGGAGGACAAGGCTTATTTGCGCGAAACCATTTCAAAACTAACGCCGTGGTGCATGGAACTGCGCGACGTTGACTTGATGGCCGAATTCATCCTGTGCCTCGTCTATTTAAAAATGACCGATTTGCCGGTTTTCGGCAACGGCATCAGGTTTCTTCTTGAATCCCAGAATGCTGACGGATCATGGGGCGAATATGAGCAACAGCGCGCTTTTATGGGCGATTACGTCGAACAGGGGCTTTATCTGCACACCACCATGGTGGCTCTGGACGCGCTGGTCATGGCTTTTAAAACACGGAAACCGTGATGTGCCTTAAAGTTGAGAACAGAAAAGAAAAAAGGACACGAAGGCACGTAGATAACCCGAGAGGAATCAATTTGCGAACTCACTTTCAAGGCTTTATATTCGGCTGGATATCATTTAATGTCCTTTCAGAAAATTGAGCAGACTTTTTTCGTTTTGGGCTGGATTTGACTGAAGCAAAAATGACAAAAAGGAAATTGCATAATCAAGAGATGAATGTCTGTAATTTTCGTTTTGTCCGGAAATAATAAAAGGAAAGGAAAAATAAAAATGGCAAAGACGAAACGGTTAGGGCCTGTTAAGAAATAAACTTTACAACGACACGGTCTGTTTTACAGTTTCACAAGGCGCACGCGAAGGAGGAATACCTGGAAGGTATTTCCCTTCGCATGGAACGCCGTGAAACTGCAAAACAGACGATGCCCCAGGGGTTGCGTCGGTTTTTCGCTCGGGGCGGCGTTGTCGCAAGCGGCACGTGCCTTTCAGGCACGCCTCCGCTTGCGACGCCTTGCCCAGAGTGAAAACCGATGCAATCATTGTAAAGTTTATTTTTTAACAGGGCCTAACGGCATGCCTCATGACTTACGCCACATTTTTTGCGGCGGCAAGATTTTGCCGGGCGCGCAACGCTTCGGAAAATCTGCCGGAACAGAGCAGCGCCGCCGCCGCGCCCCTGGCCGCCTTTTCCGAACGCCTCAGGGCCAGCGAAGAAGCAAACGCAACGTATGCCTCGTCGCCGTGCGCCCGGCGTAGCAGTTCGCTTCCGCGCAGAATCAGGCGCAGGGCGACCGCCTCGATCTTCGCCAGATTTTCTACTTCGGCGCCGCACCTGACGCAAACGACGGCGTCCGATTCCAACGCGCGGCGGCAGACCGGGCATTCCATCACTTGGTCTCCAAGTAAAAAAGAATGTCCTCCAGTTCCGAAACGATCCTGTCCACCGCCTCGGTATCGCCGCCCGATCCGGCTTTTTCCAGCTCGGCGACGAGCCTTTCCGTATCGCGCCGGTCAGCCTCGTCCATGGAGGGACGGGCCCTGTCCACACGAGAGAGCAACAGCCTGATTTTGTCTCCGCCCGACTGCGTCCCGGCCTTATTTTCCACGCCGGAATTTTCCCCGACGATCTCCGCCTCCTCGACGTCCTCCTCCCCGAACAATTCCGCGACCTTGGATCGCGCCGCGGAGATTTGATCGTCCGTCAACTTGGCCAGCGCATTCTCGATTTTGACGTCCTTGCTCAGTCCGGTCGCCTTTTCCGTGGCCGTAACCCGCAGGATCCCATCCAGATCCAGGCTCATGTTCAAAACTATCTCGTTGCCGGACGGAACCGGCGAGAGCCCCTCGACCAGAAATCGGCCGATCAAAATGTTTTTGCCGGCATCGGCGTTGTCGCCCTGAAAAATGCGGCAATCGACGGCCTCCTGATTGTCGCAGGCGGTATAAAATATTTCGGCGCGGCTGACCGGCAGCGGCGTGCCGGACTTGATGACCGGGACGAAAACACGCGTGGAAAACAACCCGTTCAACTCGCCGAGACAGGACGTTCCGAAGGTATACGGAGTGATATCCACCAGTATGCGCTGTTCCGCGGCCCCCATGAGGCGGGATGCCATTACTCCGGCGCCATAGGCCACGGCCAGTTCCGGATGCACGTCCCGCCGGGGAACCTTGCCGAACTCCCGTTCGAGCGCGTCCTGCACGGCGGGAATGCGGGTCGATCCTCCCACCAGAACGATATCGTCAACATCCGCCGGCTTCAAACCGGCGTCAGCCAGCGCGCGATGCGCGGCGCTGACGGTGCGGTCAATGAAGGGGGCAAGCAGGCGCTCAAAATCCGCGCGGGAAATTTCCAGTTCCAGTTTTTCGATCGTGTTCTTGACGGTGCCAAGATTATCCTCGATGAGCCTGGAGTGCGTCTGGTCGGAGAGATGTATTTTGGCCGTTTCGGCCGCGCGATTGAGGCGATGAAGCGAAAGCGGCGCCAGAAGGGCCGGCTTGTCCTGGCGCGCATAAATGCGATCCGCAAGGAAATTGGCCAGGGCCTCGTCAAAATCATCCCCGCCGAGATGATTGTCGCCGTGGCTGGCGATCACCTCGACGACGTCGCCCTCCATGCGGACGATGGAAACGTCGAATGTGCCCCCGCCCAGATCGAAGGCCAGCACGTTCTTCCCTCCGTGCCGATGCGCGGCTTCATACGCCAGACAGGCCGCCGTCGGCTCGTTTAGAATACGAACCACTTCCAATCCGGCGATCGCGCCGGCATCCCGCGTGGCCTGGCGCTGGGCGTCGGAAAACTGGGCGGGCACGGTTATGACCGCCTTGTTCACCGGACAACCCAAACGCCGTTCGGCGCGTTGCTTAAGCGCGCGCAGGATCATGGCAGAAATTTCCTGAGGCAGGTAAGCCCGGTCTCCGAGCGGGACGCGCTCATCCGAGCCCATCCTGCGCTTGATCGAGCGGACGGTGCGCTCCGGAGACAACACGTATTGATTCCGCGCCTCTCCGCCGACCAGCAACGCGCCGGACGGATCCAGCCCCACGCATGAAGGCAAAATAGCAGTGCCGTTTTCCTCCACGGTTTCCACGCGGCCGTCGACAAAGACGGCGACCTCGCTATTGGTCGTTCCCAAATCGATTCCGACGATCGGTTCGCTCATTGTTTGTTCACCTCCACCTCCGCGATTTGTAATATCTGATCATCCTTGCGATATCCCTGCCTGACGATTTCGGTCACGGTTCCCGGGGACGCGTCGCCGCGCTCCGTCACCGCCACCGCGCGCATGAAGCGCGGATTGAACTCCTGTCCCGGTTCGGCGAGCGGAGCAACGTTCAGACGACGCAGCGCGTCGTTGATTTTATCCGCTATCATGCGCATCGAGCGCACCGCCTCCTCGCGTTCTTTCATCGCCGGCGCGCGCCACGGCCAGGACGGAACGGGACGCGCCAGAAACGCCCGAAGAGTGTTGTCCACGCCGTCGAGCACGTTCAAAATTTCCGTTAAAACCGCGGTCTGCGCCTCGCGTCGCGCCGTCGGCACCTGTATCTTCAAATCGGAGGCGGCATGGGAGAGGGCCGCGGTCTGCGCGGTCGTTTCCGAGCGCAAAGCGGCGGCAAGCGTTTCGATCTGCATCCCGTTCTGATGCGCGGCGCGCGCCAGCCCCCTTGTTTCCTGGCGCAGGGCGGCAAGTTCCCCGAACAACGCGAACAGGTCGGGAGCGGATTCCTCATCCTTCGCCGGAGGGCCGGAGGCATCCGCCTCCGCGCAAAACTCATCCAGCCAGACGCGAAAATCGTTCACTATGCCGGCGCGCCAATAGGCTGCATCGAGCGCCTCGTCAACCTCCGGAGCTCCACCGTCGGACGGAACACCATCCGGTTTCGGAGACTCCGCGGCGCCGGAGAATATTTCCGCATTCAAGTTCAAATCGCGTTTTTGATCGTTTCCATCCATAATTCGAGTCCGACGCGGCCGCGTTTTTCCCCGGTTTCCAGCGCCAGATCGGCCAGCCTGGCGTGTTTGCCGTCCGGAGGCATCCCGAACAGCCGCAACCTGGCGCGGGCCGCCTCGTCCTTTATCAACTCATATGCCGCGCAAATACGTTGAAACTCCTCCGGACTGCGCTCCGGCGGAAACTTGCGGATCCCTTCCAGGTAAGCCCGGCGGATCTCGGCTGTGTCGGCATTTTCAGGCACGCCCAAAACAAGATAAGGATAAAACATGGTTTAAAAAAGCTCCGGCTGGTTTACGCCAGCTTTTGCCCGCGCGCGTCTTTTTTTTCTGCGCCTGAACCTGCCCAGAAACTCCCGTTCGGACGGTCCCTTCGATCTGAGACTTGACGGCAGATCTTCATATGCGCAAACCCGGCCCTCCTCGGAAATTATATGCTCCGTCCGTTTCTCGGAAAGACTACCGGCTTCCCTGGCGTAACGATCGTAAACCGGAGTAAGATCCGCGATAACCTCGACGAAATGCGGAGCGTCGTTACGTCCGGTCTTACGCGCCAGTTTATATGCGGCAGCCAGTGAATCTAACATGCGTTGATACGCAAGGACAAGATTAATTTTTTTCTCGCGGTCCGGCGCTCCGGCGTACAACAGGGCGCGATAGGCAAGAAACGCATAAGTCTCCGAATCTGACCTCGCAATGCCGTTGCCGGTCAGCGCCCACGCCATCCGGGCGGTCAGAGGCGCGCGAAAAAGGCGGTCGCGTTCGGCAATGCCGTCAACGATGCTCCGCAACCTGCCGGAAGGCAACGCCGTGAATTTAAAGGCCTCCAGCATGGGATCGTTGCAAAAAATAAACTCGCGCATTCCCCACACGGCGTCCCTGCTGAGGAGCAAATCCGGATAGTTGCCGGCCATCAGGTCGTAATCGCGCGTTTGCTCCTCGATCGCCGGCAATACTACCCTGAGCGGCGCCTGAATGTCGAACCGCGAACACAGTTTCTGCATGATCGAAAGCGCGAATAAAACCGTCTCGGGACGGCGCAGGGCCCTGATTCGTTCCAGCGCCTCGGCGACGGAATCTCCAGAATCCAGAGCGCAGATCATGGCCAGCGTGGAACGCAGCGCCTCCTCGAAAGACGGCGCCGGACCGGTCATGGCTTCCAGCTCCCCGGCGGCCAGCGCGGCGTTCCCTTCCCCAAGATGGCGCGCAACGCTGTCCAGCCGGACAAAATAGCGCAATGCTTCGACGTCAGGCCGGCCGCGGGCGATCCGGTCCAGTGCGTCAAAATATTCCACCGTCTTTCCGGCATTACGCCGTTCCCGGCTGATGGAAATCAATCCCAGCAGCGGCTGCTCGTCGTTCGGGAAATCGGAACGCCACCGTTCCAGCACCGACGCTGCTTCGCCGAGGGAATAAAGACGCGCCTGCCGTTCCCAGAAGCGATAAACTTCCGGCAGCGGATGCTGTTCGACGCTTTTTTTCCAATATTCGCGCGCCGACTCGTAGGCCTCGCGTTCGTCCGGCAAATCCAGTTCCGGAGCATTTTCACCTCCCGGCAGTCGAATTTCTCCAAGATCTATTTCGAGACTAGCCATGCGATCGTAAACCAGAGCCTTTTCCAGTCCGCCGAAAGGCGGCTGTGCAACCTGCATCAGCCGCTCCCAATCATGCGAAAGATCCATGCCGCGCATGAATTTGCAGCGCACGTCGCTTTCGAATTCCAATGCGTTCATCCTGACGCGCGGCGGCGGCAGATCGAAATCATCCCACGTTTCCTCGTTCTGGAAAGCGCCTGTTTTGACAAAAAGCCGCGACATTACCTCCTTGAGCAATCCGGTTTTTCCCTGCCAGACGGGCCGCGAACTCAATTCGCTCATGCGGCGGCGCGCCTCCAGTAAACGCCCCCTGTCAAGCAAGGTGTCGATCTCGGAGAGATAATGACGTATGGAACCGCCAAAAACGGCGGCATGAACCGCCCGCTCATGTCCGCCTTCCGGCGCGGCGCCCGAAAGCATGCGTTTAATGATCGAGGAAAGGCGAATGACGCAATCGTCATCTGAAATTTTGGCGAGGCAGACGCGCGCCTCATCATCTCTTCGCCCGTAAAACGCCGCCAGGGCCTGCACGAAAAGCCGCCAGCCTACAAGCGGAGAACGCCGGCCCACGGATGCCAGCATCGCCCTGACTCCGTCACCCTCTTTACCTTCCTCGATCTCGCGCCAGGCGCGTATGATCGAAGCGGCCTCCGATCTGAGCCGATGATTTTCCGGCAGGTTCTGGTTTTCGGCCAAAACGCGCAAATCCCGGCATTCACGGCGTATAATACCGTCGGCGGCGGCGGTCAGGGCGGCATCCGTCCCATAGCGCGCCAGCAAGACGCCGGACGTTCCGAAAATTTCAGCGCGCAAGGTCGTTTCAGAAGAGAGGCCGGCGGAGACTTGCGGCTGGGTTTCCGCGAGCATACGCCTGAGTTCCTCAGCTTCGCGGGTCTGGCCGGCGGCCAGCATTTCATCAAGCCTCGTTTCATAGGCCCGGGCCACAAGCTGGCGATGTTCGGCTGAATAGGCAGGATGCTTCCGAAGCAGTCTGGCCAGACCCAGCGCCTTGTGCCCGCGACGAAGGGAAATCGCCTGTTCCAATTCCGCAACAATTTTTTCTAGCGCATCCGAACTTGTACTCATCGGTTCAATTCCATTCCCCCGGAAACTAGGGGTAAATGCGAGGAAGTATGAGTACGGCGCAAAAATAAATCAAGCGAAAATGGCTAAAACAAAAGCCTGAGCGCGGCGGCTGCGGCCAACACTTGCACCAGAACGCGGAACTGTTTTTCCGCTATCCTTTTAAGAAGCCAGATGCCGGCCAGGGCGCCCAGCATGATCAGCGGAATTTGTGCCAGGTTGCAGGTAAATGACGACCAGGTCAGAAGCCCAAGCTGAATGCTGAACGGCACCTTCAGCAGGTTGCCGATAAGGTAATACCATGAACCGGTGCCTATGAATTCGTGCTTGTTCAATCCCATGGCCAGGAGATAAATGGTCATTATGGGGCCGGCTGCGTTGGCCAGCATAGTTGTGACTCCGGCCAGCATCCCCATGATCGCCGCAAACCACCATTTCTCCGGCACGCTTCCGAGGCGAGTCCACATCAACACGTTCAAACCCAGGATAAGAAAGACAATTGCGGAGATGACGGTCTTGAGCTGGGCGTCGCTTATGACGGCCATGATCCTCCAGCCTGCCAAAATGCCGATGACAACCCAGGGAATGAGCCGGATCAGATGGGGCCAGACCGCATGCCTGCGGTAATAAGCCACCGTGATGATATCGGCAAAAATCAGGGCCGGCAGCACCAGCGCCGTGGAAACGCGCGCCGGAAAAACCCAGGCCATCAAGGGCGCCACGATCAACCCCAGGCCCGGCACGCCGGTCTTTGAAAATCCGGTCAGAAAACCGCACAGCAAAAGCACCAGCCATTGATCAAGATTGACATGCATTTCAGATCTTAAAGTCGAAGGGGACAGCCAGACAACGGTCCGATATGCGCAACGCCTGTTTCCCGGCATAGACAATAAGACCCGGACCGGCTTGCTTGCCAAATATCTCCTGAAACCGCGATATGGACAAAGCATCATGCGGTTTAACGAAGGACGCAGTTTTGATTTCAATAGGAAAAAATATACCGTTGATCTCGGCAACCAAATCCACCTCCGCGCCGCTATGCATGCGAAAATGATGAAAAACCGGAAGTGTCCCAAGTCTTTGAACCTGTTTAACCAGATCGAGCGCCACAAAAGTTTCAAATAACGCCCCAAATAAGGGATGCCCCAACACCGCTTGCGGCGAGGTCAGACGCAAAAGATAACATGCCAGACCGGTATCGGTAAGGTAGCCCTTCGGTTTTTGACTCAGTTTCTTGATCGGATTTCGGGAAAATGCAGGTATTTCCAGCCACTGAAATGTGCCGCGTAACGCGCTGAGCCAGCTTTGCGCGGTCGGCGTGGAAAGTCCGATATCACGCCCCAGTTGACTGTAATTGCATTCTTGTGCCGTAAGCGCCGCGCAAAGACCCAGGAAAGCGCCGAATTGCGTCTCGTCCTTCACTGCCAGCAGATTACGCACATCGCGCTGCAGATAAGTGCTTATATATCCGCGCATCCAACCGGGAATGACATCCTCAGACAAAGTCTGAACTTCAGGATAGGAACCCCGCCATATCAATTGAGTAGGGACTTGTCCAATACTAACCCCATGCAACATCCATTCCAAATCAACGGACGGATCGGCAAGCATGTTTTCAAGCCAGCATTTAAACCAATCAAGCCGCGGCTCTTCCTGCTGTTCACTCACGGAGAAGGGAGGTAACTCTATTATCGCAATGCGGCCAGCCAGAGATTCTGAAAGACGTCGCATCACTTCCCATTGCTGCGAGCCGGTGATCAAAAAAAGTCCCGGCATTCTATGTTCATCCACATACCGTTTCAGGGCCGGAACCAGTTCCGGAACATATTGAATCTCATCCAGCATCAATGGCGCCGGATTATTACGCAGGAACAAGTCGGGATCTGCCCGCGCCCCATACAAGTCCTGAACCGGATCAAATGTGAAACTTTTGATCTGTCCGCCAAAGAGGTGTTGCAGCAGAGTGCTTTTGCCTGCCTGCCGAGCCCCAGCAAGCAATACACAGGAAAATGACTCAAAATACCGGTTTAGTTTCGACTCAATAATTCTATGGTGATACTTCATTGGTCGAAATCATAAACTGCTGATTTATAAAATCAAGCAAAATGGCTATATTTTTCGGTCACGGGATCATTCCTTTACGGTTGTTTCCCTGAAATCCAGCACGTTCAGCTCCAGGTTTTCGGAGCCGTTGAAGGAATTTTTTCTAATCTGGAAGGCAAGGTCAATGTCGCCGTCGGGGATACTGCGTCCGGCCTGATTGAAGGCCACGGCCGCCACGCGTTTTTTGCCGCAGGCGACATTGAACCGCAAATGCTTTCCGGCCATGACGCGCGGCGGCGCGGAAATTTTCACTCCCCGCGCCGCAAAAACCGGCCTGGGATTGTCCTGCCCGAACGGCTCCAGGCATTCCATGGCCGTAAAATTTTCATCGGAAATTTCATCAAGCCCTATCCACGCGTTTATCGGCTGAACGGCGCGCAGATCGGTGTTTCTCAATTTTTCGGCGGCAGCCAGGTTGAATTTTTTTCTGAACGCATCAAGCTGCGCCTCCTTCATGTCAAGGCCGGCGGCCATTTCATGTCCGCCCCAGCCGATCAGGAAAGCGGCGCAGTCCTTTAGGCCGGCAAGTATGTTATATCCTTCTATGCTGCGTCCTGAGCCGCGTCCGGTTCCGTCTTCTCCGAATCCGACGACAATCGCCGGACGGCGGTATCTGGCCGCCAGACGCGAGGCCACGATGCCGATCACGCCGACATGCCAGCCGCATTTTCCCACGACAAGTCCGAAATCGGTTTTTTCGTCGAAATATCCGTCTATTTCAGCGATTGCCTCGCTTAAAATGCGCTTCTCGATGGCCTGCCTTTCACGGTTTGCTCGATCGAGCCCGTTCGCAATATCGCCGACGCGGGTTTTATCGTCTGTCATGAAAAGCTCCAGGGCCGTTTCCGCCGTGTCCAGGCGGCCCGCCGCATTCAGGCGCGGCGCCACGCAAAAAGAGAGATGGTAGGCATCGAGTCTGCCGTTCAGCGAAGCCGCGGCGCGGAGCGCCTCCCACGCAAGCGACGGAGATTTGTTGATATGCGCCAGGCCATGCTTGGCGAAAATGCGGTTTTCACCCAGCAGAGGCACGACGTCGGCCACGGTCCCCAGGGCGACCAGATCAAGATATCCCTTTAATTCAATGCCGCGCAAGTCAAACCCCTGCGCCCTTCCGTATTTGACCAGGGCGCAGCACAGCATAAAGGCCACCCCCACTCCGGAAAGCATTTTCAGGGCATCGGAATCGCCTAGCTTCGGGTTGATCATGGCAAGGGCCTCGGGCATTTCAGGGGAAAGCTCGTGATGATCGGTAATGACGAGGTCTATATTTTGAGACTTTATATATTTCGCGGCCGCGTGCGCGGTGGCGCCGCAATCAACGGTGACGATCAAGTCCGGTTTTGCGTCGCAAAGCCCCCTTTGCAGAGCCTCGACCGTCAAACCGTAGCCGTCATCCAGTCGGTTCGGCAGGCAGGGTTTGAGACAAACAGCCCCCAAATGTGTCAAGACTTTCGCCATAAGGGCGGAACTGGTGACGCCGTCAACGTCATAATCGCCGAAGACCAGTATTTTTTCATTCTTATCAATGGCCCGCCATATTCTTTTGACGGCAAATTCCATTTGGGGGATCAGGAAGGGGTCGGAAACGTCCTGCAATTTCGGCTTGAGAAATTTTTCAACGTCCTGAAGGCCGGGGAAATCATAACCGCCCAGGACACGGGCGATCATGGGCGGCAGTTTGAGTTCACCGGCCAGCTGCCGGGCAAAATCTTCGTCGGCCGGTATGGTCTTCCAGATTTTCAAGGCGGTTAAAACCGGAATACAGTTTTACCGCAGAGCCGCAGAGGCCGCAGAGATTTTCATTCCAGCATCAGAATATTATTCCCTCTCAGCGTCCTCGGCGACTCCAGCGGAGCGGGCGGTGAAACTTTGCTCACTTCTTTTTCTCGCGCCGGCACATGAGCATGACCGGCGTGGCGATGAATATGGTCGAATAAGTCCCGGTGATGATGCCGAAGAAGAACAGCAGGGCAAAATCGTTGATGGCGCCGCCGCCGAAAATAAGCAGCATCAGCACGGCCAGGAAAACCGTGGTGGAAGTCAGCACAGTACGGGCCAGAGTTTCGTTGATGCTGATATTGCAGATTTCAAGGAACGACTTGTTGACCAGCGACTTGCTCTTTTCGCGAATGCGGTCGAAGATGACGATCGTGTCGTTGACCGAGAAACCTATGATGGTCAGAAGCGCGGCCACGATGGTCATGTCAATCTGCCGTCCGCAGAGGCAGTAAAGTCCGGCGCTGACCAAAACATCGTGAATGAGCGCCACCACCGCGCCTATGGCGTAGGCGAACTTGAAACGAACGGTGATATAGATGATCATGCCGACCAGCGCCCAGATGAGAGCATAAACCGCCTTCCTGGTCATTTCGCTGCCGATTTGCGGACCCACGGTTTCATCGCTGAGCACCTTGAATCCGGCATCTGCAAAAGAGGCGTTCAGGGCCGTCTTGGCCTTTTCGCCGGAGCCATACGGCACACGGATCTGAAGCAATTCCGCGTTCTTGTCCAGTTCCTTCTGATACTGGATATGGGCATGCGAAATGCCGGCCGCATCCAGGGCGCCCCTGATTTTTTCGACCTCCTGCTTCTGCGCAAAGGAGAAGGCTATCGAGGAGCCGCCGGTGAAATCCGTGGCCAGGACCTTGCTGGGATCGGAAATGCCCTGCCTGACGGCATAGGTCCAGGAACCGGCGATTACCACTACCGAGAGCAGTATCGCTATTTTCCTGAAGCCGATGAAATTAATATTGGTGGGCTTGACCCAGTTCTGCATTTTCAGGGACTGCAGCGAGGTATGTTTGGCGATCAGGTTGAAAATCATCCTGGTGACGGTCAGGGCCGTGTACATGCTGACCATGATACCGGCCGTGAGAGTGATGCCGAACCCGCATACGGCGCCGGTGCCGAATATGAAGAGAATGACCGCGGCCATGACCGTGGTGAGGTTCGAGTCGAGAATGGTAAGGAAAGCCTTGTGGTATCCGCCCTCGATTGCCGCCGCGAAGCGTTTGCCGGCGTTCTGCTCCTCACGCATTCTTTCAAAGATAAGCACATTGGCGTCAACCGCCATGCCGATGGTCAGGGCAATACCGGCAATACCGGGCAACGTCAAAACCGGCAGGCCGATATGCGCCCCGGAAACGCTGCCTGTGAAAAGACTCATGAATCCGGCCGTGATCATCATGGAAAGCGGCAGCAGGAGCATGTTGAACAACAGACCGATATTGGCGACCAGGCCGCCCAGAAGATAATAGCCGGCCATGAAAACCACCACGATAAGACCCGCGTAAAGCGAGGCGCGCATTCCGCTTTCGATGGAATCGCGGCCCAGGGAAGGATCAACTATGCGCGACTCTATTATTTCAACCGGCACAGGCAACGAGCCTGACCGCAGCACGATCGACAGATCCTGCGCATCTTTCAGCGTGAAATTACCCTCTATGATCGCCTCACCGCCGTAAATCGCAGTTTTGATGAACGGCGCGGAATAGAGCTTGTCATCCATGATAATCGCCAGATAGCGGCGGCCCTCCGGGCTTGGGTTCTTGGCCCCGCCGGGGGCGTAATCCGCGGTTATACGCGCAAACTTGCGCGAGCCCTTGGAATCGAAGGCAAGTTTGACGTAGGGCTGGCCGAGTTGGTCATATTCCATGCCGGCGTTGCGGACCGCATCGCCCTTCAATTCATGGCGTTCCCTGACGAAAAACGGCGCATAAAACTTCTGTCCATCCTCCATGACCTCCTCAAGCATGAAGCGATAGCCGGGAGGCGCCTGAAATTTCCTGAGTTTTGCTCGGTAGTCGTCATTCATTTTCTCGTCCGGAAGCGCCTGTATATCGCGCTTGTAGGAATTGCGTCCTGCGCGTCCGCGTCCGCTCGTTGAAACTATCCTGAATCCTTCCGGCGCCAGTCCCTTTGTGTAAAGATCGTCAACGAGTTTGTCATTGTTTTCATGCACCATGGCAAACTCGAGAAACGCAGCATCGCGAATCATCTTGATCGCCCGGGTCTGGTCTGCGTCGTTACTCTGTCCGGGAATCTGCACCACGATCCGGTCGTCCTTTTCCGGATAAATCTGGGGTTCGGCCACGCCAAGGGCGTCTATACGATTACGGATGATCTCCATCGCCTGCTCCTGGGCCTTCTTGACGGTTCCGGGCACGCGCGAAAGAATATCCTTTTCCGGAAGATCCTTGAACTCCTCGCGCAATTGCTTCTCGATTTCCGTGCGGTTGATCTGAACCGTGAAACTCATGCCGCCCTTGAGGTCGAGTCCGAGCTTGATCTTTTGCTTGGGCGGAATGACAAGGGCGAGAGAAAAAGCAGTCAGGGCTATCAACAACAGCCACTTCCAAATCGCGTGTTTATCCATTTTCTTACTCCTTCCCCAGTTCCTCGTCCTTCTGGATGACCCTGGCGACCGCGCCGCGCAGCACATCCACCTTGGTGTTATCCGCGATTTTTACCGTGAAAACGTGATCCTTGATATTCGTGACCGTGCCGAGCATGCCGCCGCCGAAGACGATGCGGTCGCCGGTCTTGATGTTCGCGATCAGATTGCGGCGCTCCTTTTCCTTGCGCTGCTGCGGACGTATCAGCAGGAAATAGAATATGGCCAGCATGATGACCACCCACCCGATCATCATCACCGGTGACTGCTGTCCGCCGCCCTGGCCGCCCGCGCCGCCAGCCCCGCCCGGCAGGCCGCCCATTCCTAGCATAACGAAGTTAACGATTGTACTCATTTTCCGTGTCCTCCTCTTATATGCGCCTATTTTATTTTTCAATTACTTAAAAAACGGAAACGCCCAACATCCAACTTCCAACGTTCAAAGGATTCTTTAGTGTTGAACGTTCAAAGTTGGACGTTGAAGGTTTCTTTCATCTGTTCTGATATTTTCTAACAATTGTCCAAACCTGCCCTCCGCAATCGCCTTCCTGATTTCCGCCAAAAAGCTCATATAACAATAAATATTGTGAATCGTCAGCAAAATAATGCCGAGAATTTCATCCGAGGCAAGCAGGTGTCGCAAATAGGCCCTGCTGAAATTGCGGCAGGCATAGCAGCCGCACCCCTCCTCAACCGGCAGCAAGTCATCCTTGCAGGAAGCCTTTTTCAGCGGAAAACGGCCCTGGCGCGTCATGGCCGCCCCATTGCGCGCGAACCTGGTGGGCATGACGCAGTCGAACATATCCACGCCCATGGCCACCGCCTCCGCAATCTGGTTAAGTTCGCCCACGCCCATCAGATAATGCGGTTTTTCCTCCGGCAAGCAGGACGCCGTTTCCTTCACGCTGTTCAGCAGGATGTTTTCCGGTTCGCCGACGCTCACCCCGCCTATGGCCAGGCCGTCGAAATTCATGGCCGAGAGCGCGGAAGCGCATTTTTGGCGCAAATCCGGATACCCCCCCCCCTGCACAATGCCGAACACCAATTGACCTTCGACGCGCGGTTGTGCGGCGCAAACCAAAGCCCAGCGCAGGGTCCGCTCCACTGCCCGGCGGACATCCTCGTAATCGCAGGGATAAGGCGGGCATTCGTCAAACACCATGGCGATATCGGAGCCCAGTTTCCTCTGAATCGCCATGGCCTCGACCGGACCGATAAAAAAATGTTTCCCGTCAACGTGCGAATTGAATTCAACCCCCGCGTCCGTGACCTTGCGCCTCGCGGCCAGACTGAACACCTGGAAGCCGCCGCTATCGGTGAGGATCGGCCCATTCCAGCCCATGAAACGGTGCAATCCGCCGCATTTTTCGATCAGGTCCGTGCCCGGCCGGTCGTTCAGATGATAGGCATTGCAAAGGATGATGCCGACTTCATTTTCAGCCAGAAGTTGCGGGGTCATGGCCTTGACCGTGCCCTGCGTGCCGACCGGCATGAAAACTGGCGTGTCCACCCCCCCATGCGCGGTATGCAGCCGGCCGAGCCGGGCCGAAGTATTTGCATCCTTCTTTAGAATCTCGAATGTCCGCAATAAATTCACGATATGGATAAAGCAGCGAAGTTTAGAGCCAACCGGCATACTTGTCAAATCAAGACCCAAAACGTGACGAGATTAGGCCTGACAGGTCGCGGCCTGATGTTTCCGGCGATATGCCATGGGAGAAAGGCCGGTCGTTTTCTTGAAAATTTTGAAAAAATGGTAAATATCGTCATATCCCACCCGGCCGGCTATTTCCTTGCAGCGCAATGAGCCGCAGCGCAAAAGAGTCTGCGCAGCCTCGATCCTCAGACGCTGTTGATAAGCGATCGGCGGCACCCCGACCGCCTTCCTGAAAGCCCGGAGAAAATAACCCGGAGACATGCACGCCATGGAGGCAAGCTCGCGTATGGCTATACGCTCGGCATAATGATAATCAAGATGGGCGCGAACGCGCTGAACGGGATTGGATACCGGCGATTCGCCCCCATCCTTGTTCAAAAAACACTCCCGGACAATGGCGGTGAAAACGGCCAGGATGGTTTGTGACGCCAGCATGCCGGACATTTTCCCCGAAGTCGTCAATTGCCCGAAAAGCTGCCGCAGCAACGCCTCAAGCTCGCGCCTTTTCCTTGAAGCCAAAACACATGGGAACCGAACGTCCGGCAGTTCAACGCCCGCATAAACCGAAAGTAAACGATTGAATCCGATCCGCAGCGGATCGTTGTTGCGGTCCGCATAGGAAAATGTCATTTCCGAATAAGTTGCGCTTCCTTTTTCCAGGACATAAAAATCATGCGGCGTTCCGGGTGAAACCAACGCCAGTGTCCCGGGTTGCAGAGGACACCTTTTGCTCTGAAGACTGAAGGCGTTGGTTCCCTCGGTATACAAGACAATGTGAAACACATCATGCGCATGCTCCGTCAATCTCCGCTTTTTATCGGCGTCGCGATACAAGTCAAGGGTAACGTGAAGCAGGTTGAAATCGTACAACTTTCCCTCCACGGCGACATTCAACGCCTGCGATGCAAAGGCGTTCCGGCTGGTCTGGACATATTCGCGGAATTGGGCCATAAGGTCACTATACTACAACAAATGGTCATTTTCAACCATTGAGATACGGATCCCGGAAATGATATGTTTGGGCATAAAACGAAAGGAAGCAATATGACTTCGCGCGAAATAATAAAATGCAACTTGTCCGGCAAGGATGCCGTCCGCTTCGGAATGAGTTTTGACAGGAACCGCCGCAATGATTTTGCCGGCGCAGGGCCCTCCCCTTCCGCAGTCTGGGAAAAGAAAACCTGGATTGCGGGAGATACGGAATTTTATACCGACGAATGGGGAAACACCTGGCATCGCCTGGTCGGCATGAGCGCATGCGGAGAAATTTTCAAGCCGGCCCTGCAGGATTGGGGACAGCTCCGGGATTGGCGCCTTCCGGACCTGGACAATCCGAACCGTTTTTCCGCAGCCAAAGAGACGTTTGAAAAAGCGGAAGATAAATTCCGTCTGGGAGGCTTGCCGGGGTTCCCCTTCGCCATTTGCCGTTATTTAAGGAAGATGGAAATCTACTTCCAGGACCTGGCTCTCGAGCGGGAACATATTGACGAATTGCACGACAAGGTCACCGGGCTCCTGGAACGCATGATTCTGCGATACGCGGCGGCCGGAGCCGACGGCGTTTTCTTCTGCGAAGACTGGGGCATCCAGGATCGCCTGCTGATCAACCCGGAAATGTGGCGCGAAATTTTCAAGCCGCTTTACACCAGACTCTGCAATGCGGCCCGCAAAAACGGCCTGGCCGTGCTGATGCACTCCTGCGGATATAACCGGGCCATTCTGGACGACCTGGCGGAAGCCGGCATAAATGCGTTTCAATTCGACCAGCCGGAATTGTACGGACTGGAAAGTCTGGCGGCAAAGCTCAGGGAAACAGGGGTCTGCCTGTGGTCTCCGGTGGATATCCAGAAAGTGATGCCGACCGGCAATAAAAAACTGATCACGGAATCGGCCAAACGCATGGTGGAGCTGTTCTTCAAGCAAAACGGGCGTTTTATCGCCAAGAATTACGGCGATTTGAAAGGCATCGGCGTTCAGGAAGAATGGGACCGCTGGGCCTACGAAACATTCGCCGGCCAGGCAGGAGTCAATGTACAATAAAGAAAAAACAATTTTGCGCGATCTGGCACGCCGCTATGTTGAGGTTTGCGCCGGCCCCGTTCAGAAAGAGCGCCGCGATTTGTGGCGCGGACACAACAGCCTGAAGGAAATCAGGCCGCTGATCTACGTGCGGGCTTTTGCCTGGAACGAAATGCCCGAGAGCCGTTGCCTGTGCACGGACGATTTGTTTCGGTATTGCGAAAATTATTTCCGCCAACATCTGTTCTGGTATTCCCTGAATGACGATTCGGTATTCGAGCCATGGATTACAATCCAGGCAAATTATCGGCGGACTGGATGGGGATTTAATATTGACCGTCATTATTCTGACGAGGCAAGGGGTTCTTTCAAACTCGACTATCCACTTAAATCCCTCGCTGACATGAAAAGAATGGTCGTCCCCAGGCATGAAATCGATGAAGAAGAAACTGCCGTCAGGGCGAAGCGATTGCAAGAAACCTTCGGTGATATAATTTCAATAAACGTTGACAGGGCTCCTTTTTATCGCACGTGGCACGCCGACATTTCAACCGATCTGGGTTATTTGCGCGGTATTGAAAATTTCATGGCAGACATGTACGACGCCCCGGACGACCTGCACCGCCTCGTAAAGTTTATGAGTGAAGGTATCTTGAAGGCACAGGACGAAGCGGAAGCAGCCGGCGATTGGGGTTTAACTGCCCATGTGAATCAGGCCATGCCCTATGCGGAGGAACTCTCTGATCCGGCACCGAATACCAACGGCATCAGACGAAGCCGGCTGTGGGCGTTCATGGCCGCCCAGGAATTTACGGCGGTCTCCCCGGTCATGCATGAAGAATTTTTATTGCGTTACCAACTGCCGATTCTGAAACACTTCGGCCTGGTCTCCTATGGGTGCTGCGAAGACCTGACCAATAAAATCGATCTGTTGCGCAAAATCCAGAATTTGCGCCGCATAGCAGTTTCGCCCATGGCAAACGTTGCGCGTTGCGCGGAGCAGATCGGAAAAGATTATGTGCTGAGCTACCGGCCCAGTCCGGCCGACATGGTGAGTTACGGCTTTGACGAGGCTCGGATTCGACGTATTCTCAGCCGCGATCTCAAAATATGCCGCAATTGTCACGTGGATATTACCCTGAAAGACGTTCAAACAGTTGGTAACGATCCGGAGCGGGTTCGGAACTGGGTTAAATTGGCCCGCAAAATCGTTTCAGAAGTCTGGATTTGATTCTCATGTCCTGCTAAGATAGCCGGCCATGAGCAATGAAACGCAATTCAATGTCGAACGCGCCGAAAACGGCCTCACCCTTCAACAGTTCTTGGCAAGCCGCCTTGCGCTCTCGCGCAGCGCGGCCAAAGGCCTGATCGATCAGCGTCGGGTTTTTGTCAACGGACGCAGAATCTGGATGGCGCGCCACTGCCTGCGAACCGGCGACACTGTCGGCGGAGTTTTTCAACGGGAAGAGAAGCCGAGCGTCAGCCGTTCTCTGATCATTTACGAGGACAACGATTACCTGATTGCAAACAAACCCGCCGGCATCCTGAGCAACGGGCCGGGCAGTTTGGAACAGGAATTGAGAAATCTGACCGACAATCGCGACTTGGCCGCCTGCCACCGGCTGGACAGGGACACCTCCGGCTGCCTGATTTTCGCAAAGCATGCGAAAGCTAAAGAACGGATTATCGAACTGTTTGAAAAAAATCAGGTTCAAAAAAAATATGAAGCCGTCGTCAAAGGCTTTATTGCCGAAAAATCATTTTCCGTCACCAGGCCGATCGAGGGACAAAGCGCCGTCAGCCATGTGCGCGTCCCGGATTCGAACAGTTCAGCCAGTCACGTTTTAATATCCATCGAGACCGGGCGGACGCACCAGATCAGGAAGCATCTTTCCTCAATCGGCCATCCGGTGCTGGGGGACCGGCAATACGGCGTAGGCCGGGCTATTTCGCCTGTTGAAAAGACAATTCCGCGTCAGATGCTGCACGCCTGCGAAATTTCTTTTATCAATCCGCAGACCGGCCGAACGATCCGCTGCCTGGCAAAAATGCCGGTCGATATCATGGAATGTTTGCGAAAATTCCGCCTGCGATAAATTTGGAACCCGACCGGGGTCAATCGATCTGCCGAACAGGGATATTCAAAAAATGAGCCGCCTGCAACATAACACGATCCATGGTGCATAACGGATATACTTTATAAGACCGGCAGATCGCCAGGTGAATGGCATCCAAAGTCCTTAAAGGCGCGTTGTCCTGGCATTGCCAGATAAGTCGGCGCGCTTCAAACAAATCCTGCCGCGTCAGAGGGATCAGATTCCAATATCCCGCGGCCAGATGGGCTGAAAACATATTCCAAACGCGATTTTGAAGGTCGCGGTTCAATTGTCTTTCGCGGTATTTGCGGGCCAAAGTCGAGCCGAATTCAGATATCAATATTTCCGAACAACTCAGCACGCCTGTTCCGGCCACGATCTTCTGCAAGCGATCGCTTTCCGCTTCCGGAAGGTATAACTTCACCGCCATGCATGTATCAAGATACATCAGCCTCGCCCCTCCCTGTCGGCACGAACCTGCAATTCCGCTTTGCCAGGTTTGAAGCTCCTCTTTTCTGCAATCTGACGCCGAAATGCCGTCAAATCCGGAAATGCATTCTCCTGCTCCTGATGATAAGGAACAATCCGTGCAACCGGCGTGAAACGGTTGCGAATAATAATATTTTCGCCGCGTTCAACCCTTTTCAGCAATCGCGAAAAATTAATGCGGGCATCCCGAACCGTGGTAGTTATCATAATTCACCTCTTGAAATTCAAATCGCGAAATTACAATAGCACTACATGTGACACATTGCAAGATTCAATTTTTCATTCGAACACCGGCGGCTGGCCGGTGGCTGCCAGTACGCTTACCCACAATTCGCCGTCGGTATAAACCATTTTCTTTTCCTTCACGACCGCGGCAATGGGGACATGCACCAGGACGTTGTTCGTAAGCCCGATAACCATGCCGGTTTTGCCCGCCATTCCGGCGTGGACCGCCAGCCGGGCCAACTGGTCGCAAAGCACACTGTCCGCGCATACGGCCGGCACGCTGCGGATAAAATAGGAAGGGTCGAAATATTTCATCCCTATCGGAATATTCTGTTCCTTGAAATATTTTTCTATTCTCCGCCTGAGGCATTCGCCGATATCGCTGAAAAGCGCGTTGCCGGAAGCATCGGTTTCGCCGGAGGCGCCGCCCATGAGTTCCTGTCCGGCCCCCTCGGCCACAACCACCACGGCGTGCCGCCTGGCTTCCAGACGCCTGCGCAGCGCCTCCAGGAAACCATTCTGCCCCTCAAGCTTGAAAGGCACCTCGGGGATCAGAGTAAAATTGACGTTCTGGCTGGCCAGCGTGGCGCCGCAGGCGATGAAGCCCGAGCTGCGTCCCATCAGTTTTACCAGGCCGATGCCGTTGAAGGCGCTGATGGCCTCGACATGAGCGCAATCCAGGATTTCCTTGGCTTTTTCTATGGCGGTGACATAGCCGAAGGTCCGCGACACAAACGGTATGTCGTTGTCTATGGTCTTGGGTATCCCGATAACGGCCAGTTGCGCGTTTCTGCGTTGGGCTTCCAGAAAGATTTCGTTCGCGCCGCGCTGGGTGCCGTCGCCGCCGACGCAGAGCAGAATATTTATTTTCTTCTGCTGCAAAAAATCCACCATGATTTTTGGGTCTACCGCGCCGCGCGAGGTTCCCAGGATGGTGCCGCCCGCGTCCTGAATGCCGCCCACCCTGTCGATATCGAGCGGCACGGGAGGTTCGCCAACAGCCGGGTCGAGGCCGCGGTAACCGTAACGTATGCCCAGCACCTCCTTGACGCCGTAATTCGCGGTCAATTCATGCACGGCCGAGCGGATGACGTTGTTGAGTCCCGGCGACACCCCGCCGCAAGTCACGATGGCCGCCCTTGTTTCGCGGGGATCGAAATAAATCCGCTCGCGCGGCCCGGCCAGTTCAAAAAAAACATCGGCGGACTTTTCGCGCGCCACGCCGGTCTTGACCTGGTAGCGGGCCTTTGCCTGGTCGGTGATGAAAGGCGCTTTGCCCTTGCCCCACACCCTGTCGCGCAGGGATGAGGGATATTTCGGCTCACCCAATGTTGTGATAACCGTATCCTGCGGCTTAATCATTCTTAATCCTCCGTGATGATTGTTTCTTCAAATATAAATCCAATCATGTTGAAAGCAAGATATAATTTTTAAAACGAAAAATATTGCCATTAAAATCAAAACCGGCACAATGCTTTCCATGACTGCCCCAATAAACCTTGGCTCAACCTTGCCCGTATGGAGCGGAATTCCCTTCGTCGGCCTTTTGCTGTCATTGGCATTTTGTCCTCTTTTCGCGCCGCGTTTCTGGCAGAAAAATTATTATTACGTCGTGGCCGCATGGGCCTTGTCCCTTGCCCTGCCCTTCCTCTGGCATTTCGGCAGCCAGGCAGGCCATGAAATCATTCACATGCTACTGCTGGATTATCTGCCCTTCATAATTCTCCTGCTCTCGCTCTTCACCGTGGCCGGCGGCATATACGTGGAAGGCGCATTGAAAGGCACGCCTTTCACCAATACAATCATACTGTTTATCGGCACGGTCATCGCCTCGTGGATCGGAACCACCGGGGCCTCCATGCTGCTGATCCGGCCGGTGATCCGCACAAATTCAAGGCGCAAAAACAAGGTCCATATCATCATATTTTTCATCTTTCTGGTCAGTAATATAGGCGGCTCGCTTACGCCCCTGGGAGATCCCCCCCTCTTCCTGGGTTTTCTGCGCGGCGTGCCTTTTTTCTGGACCTTCAGTCTGCTGCCTGTGACGGTTTTCATCAGCGGCATTTGCCTGGCGATTTTCTTCCTTCTGGACACCTTTTATTACCGGCTGGAAAAGCATCATTTACCGCACCTGGAGGAATCGCACCTTGAGGCCAGATTGCGCCTGCATGGCGGACACAATTTTATCTACCTTGGTGTAATCATCGCGGCGGTTCTTTTCAGCGGCATCGCCAACCTTGGCGAGATTGCTTTCATAGGCGTCAAGCTTCCGATTCAGGATCTTATCCGGGATTTTGTCCTCCTGGCAGTAACCGCGCTCTCCGTGACAAGCACCCCGAAAAAAACACGGACAGCCAACAAGTTCTGCTGGCATCCCATAATCGAGGTGGCGGTCATTTTTGCGGCCATATTTGTGACGATTTTGCCGGCCCTGGCCATGCTGCGCGCAGGACGCGAAGGCCACCTGGCTTTTATCACCAACGCCGCCCGCGACCCCTGGCATTATTTCTGGATCACGGGCTTGCTTTCCAGCTTCCTCGACAACGCCCCCACCTATCTGACGTTTCTGACAACCGCGCTGGGTAATTTTCTCAACGGCCTGCCCGAACATGAGGCCATTCTGAAACTGATCGCCGAGCATCCCATAGTTCTGGAGGCTATATCGGCCGGGGCGGTATTCATGGGCGCCAACACTTATATCGGCAATGCGCCCAATTTCATGGTGCGGGTCATTGCCGAGGAAAGCGGCATAAAAATGCCCAGTTTCTTCGGCTATATGGTGTGGTCGGCCATCATCCTCCTGCCGCTCTTTCTCCTGACCACCCTGATATTTTTTATCTGACGATAAGCTAAATAATTCTTTACCCGAAAATGCGGTTTTGGTAATATTCGCACATGATTCAGGTTGTTGTACATAAACACAAACTGCGCGATTCGAGAGCTATTTTGCGCGATCTCGAATTCTGGAAAACACGTCCCCCTGCGGAGCGCGTTGCCGCCGTCGACCTCCTGAGGAAACAGCATGGATGTTCAGAAGGACTTCAAAGATCTGCTCGCGTTATTCAACGCACACAAGGTTGAATATCTCATCGGCCTGAACGAATTCATGACGAACAAACGCGCCTCAGGCAGAAAGAAAGACCTTGCAGATCTGGAGGCTCTGGGAGAAATCTAATTTTCACCCTCAGACACGCAGACCGTGTTGCTGAAGAGGGTTGAATTCGGGACAAGATATTTCTTCTTGTCTTTCCTGATGATGGTATAGCGCAGGTTTATTTCCTCAACCCTCCCTTCGCAGCCGGAAACCGATATCCAGTCGCCCGTGCGGAACGGCTGATAAATCAGGAGCAACACGCCGGAAAGCAGGTTCGACAAGGCGTCCTTCAGGGCAAACCCCAGCGCAAATCCGGTCAAACCCAGGCCGGCCACGAGCGCTGAAACGTTAACACCCATTGTACCCAAACCGGTAATCAGGCCTATTGCCAGGATAGCCACCCTGCATGTGGTTGCGCCCAGCCGAACGACGCCCTTTCTTGACTCTCCCAACTCGGCGCCAAGCCGGAGAAGTATTCTCCATAAGACATTCGCAATCAGCCAAGACACGAGAAAAATGACAATGCCGACGCATATTCCCGGTACGTATGGCGTCAACTTATTCAGTAAATCAATTATGAATTCCATATTTTTCCTATTCCCTTACCGGCCTGAATTCCGGACCGCCGAAGCCGCCGTTGAATTCGCGATATCCCTGCGTTGATAGAAATATCTGCCAGATGCCGGCGTCGGCATGATATACGGCCGGATCGGCCCTGCCGTCTCCGTCATAATCGGTCGGAACGGGGATGCCGTTTATCTCCCCGGCCGCCCCGCCCCACCACGTATATTCCCCACTCGTTTCCAACGAGCCGGACAAGAGCGCCTGCCAGTATCCTGTGGCCGGGGCATAGACGGCCGGATCCGTCTTCCCATCCCCATCGTAATCAGCCGATACCGTCTGCCAGCCCGGTCCGCCGAACACTCCGGTCAACAATACATATCCTTCGGAAGAGGGACCAAAAATCCATTCGCCGGTCCGGCCGTTGTAATACGCCGCCGGATCGGCCCTGCCGTCGCCATCATAATCCCCGGGCACAGGCGTATATCCCTTCCATGATCCGGGAGCTTCCTTGACGGCATATCCTTCCGAAGACGATAATCCGTACCAGCAGCCGTCGGCAGCGCGATACACCACGGGATCGGTCTTGCCGTCGCCGTCAAAGTCGCACGGCGCGGCCGTATATTCCGGGCCGCCAAGCAAAAACGAATGTCCCTCTCCGCTGGCCGGGAACCAGACATACCAATAACCGAGCGATGGAACATACACGCCAACGCCGGTTTGTCCGCAACCCTCGTAATCTCCGGGAACGGCGTCCCATTGGGTTTCGCCGGTCTCGACCTCGACAATGTCGCGATAGCGCGTGCTTGAACAAATCACCGCCCAAACCAGCATGTTGGTGGAGCAAAGCGCCCCATCCGCCTTCCCGTCTCCATCATAGTCGTTGAACGATCTTCCAAGGGAATTTACTCCGTTCGTTTTCACCTGCACTCTCCCGGCCGCCGGACAAGTGTTGTTCGCCGGGTTTGGATCGTACAGCCCGCTTAAATGCCGCACAGTCACGCTTGCGGTTTGAATGCCGGACAGATCGCCCCTGATTGCGATACCCTGCTTATCTCTTCGCGAAATAATTATTGCTTTTTCTTCGCCTGCGTTAAGGGCAAGGTTTGTCTGAGCGCTTCCTATCCAGGCCGTTGCCGAAGCGTTCGTCATATAAAAATCCATCCGAACCGGCGAATTAGAAAGGTTGTCCGGGCCGTAATTCCGTATCCAGCATGAGACTGTGCCGGAATTCGATAGAGGTGAAATATTCACGGGCAAAAACACGAAATCGCTCACGCCTATGTCCGCTGTTCCTGTTTTTTGGGAGGGGTCCAGTGCGGCATAACCCATTCCTACATAACTCAAGGGGCTGATGAGGGAGGAAGTTTTTGCGCGCACCCAGTAGTAATAGGCGTTGACAGGAATCACGTCGTAGTCGTCGTAGTGATAAGAAAGGCTGAGGGCTGAAGGCCCTTCGACTTTGCTCAGGGCAAGCTGATGGCTGAAGGTCGGATTGCTGACCTCTGATCTCTGACCTCTGGCGCTCTGGTTTTCCGGAATATCCGCTATCATCACGGCTGTTGACGGGTCATTTGTCCGGCTCTTCCACAGCTCGTATCCGGTCGCCCCGTCCACTCCGTTCCACGTCACCCTGATCATGTTCGTATATGTCCCTTCGGTTGCAGACACACCTCTTGGAGTGGATATGTTAGTGGATATTCGCAAATATACGCCCGCAAAGAGCGTAGTGCTGCCTGCGGCGACGAATTGGTATTGATTGCTCGGGGCCACGTAACCGGACAATGCTCCGTAACTGATGCTGTATTGGCCGATAACCGCGCTGACAGCAGAAAGATTACCGGTGCCGGAAGTCGGCCCGGTATAGCCGTAAGGCGCAGCCAGGCGCCAGGAGCCGACCGCGGGAGTCACCTGAATTGCCAGCCAGCCGTCTTGAGCCGGAGCAGACAGAATATTGAAAGTATTGGTCATATTCGGCGCCGCGTTATAATTCGTATTCCCGGTCTGGGAAGCCACTATGCCGACCATGCCGGTGGCGGTAAACGTAATCGTGGTCGTATTTTGCCAGTTCACCGGACTCACCGCCAAATTCGTAAAACTCACCGCTAGGCCAGAGGAAGCGGTGGCCGCCAGATGCACGACACTCGTTACCATTTGATCCGTGATTGCCGGAAAGGCGATTGTTTGATCGGCATGCGCCGCCGCCACAGAAGCGGTGGCCGTAATGGAATTATAGAGGGAATCCGCCGCCTTGGTTGCCGTCACGGTTATCATGCCAGTGCCACAGGTTACCAGCAGGTTCGTTGAACCACTGATCTGTCCAGGGCCGGACAAGACCGCGTAACTAAGCGCGCCAGTGCCCGAGCCGCCGTCGGCGCTCAATGGGTTGGTTGTGTTATAGGTCTGCGGAGTTGCCAGCGTAAAGTCCAGTTCGGCCTGTTCCTGCCTGGCTCCCACGCCATTCAAATAGACGATATAAGGCGTGGTTGTGGAATCGTTGACAATATGCACGGCCGCGGTGTAGGTTTCCGCGGCATCGGGCTGAAACCGGATTGAAATATTGGAAACGCCGCCGATCGGAATGCCTGACGCAAAGGTAATAAAACTGAAAGCATCCGTTCCTGATCCGTTTATCGTTATATCGGAAATATCCAGTTCGACACTGCCGCTGTTGGTGATGATAAAAGTATGGACTGATGTGTCACACCAGGGGATCGAACCGAAGTCCGTGCCTTTGTCAATTGAGGCGGCTTCGCCGCTGGCTATCGCCGCTCCGTTCGTGCCCAGAACGGCCATTTCCGGATCATATACATGCACAATGTTCGTGACGCCTGGCGCAGCCTGCCAGTATGAGTCCCCCGCCTGCGAAGACACTACGGCAACATCGCCAGGAGCGGTGAAGGTCAGGTTTGTGCCGCCGGCGATCACTCCCGGACCGTTCGTCACCATAAAACTGACCGGCAGGCCGGACGAGGCCATGGCAGCCAGCCCCACAGAATTGCTTTGTTTCTGCGCGGCGATTTCAGGGAAGGAGATGGTCTGGGCCATGGGGGAGGCGAGGCGGAATTTACCGCCTGACATGGGTTCAAACTGGGAGGAGCCGTTGATATTCAGCATGGGGAAGGTTGGAAAAGTGTCGGTGACCCAGTTGCCTGTTCCAAATGTACCGTCACTTGGAATGATAAAGTAAGCGCTGAGATCATACCAGTCGTGGTCCCACTCTGCGTGTTCGCCCGTTCGGGTCCAATAATAGCAAAACGGCGCGGCGCGGCGGGCCTGGGCAGTGCCGGAATCCGAAAACCAGCCCAGAACAGTTCCATCACCGGCTAATTCCGTGCCGCCCAGTTCGGTCATTGAGGCGATGAAGACATGATCGGTGGTAATGCCGGATGACGGTTCGCCGGTCGGATGCCAAATGGCCCAAGGCACGATGGTTTGTTTCACTATGCCCGTGAACGCCGGCGAAAAGGCCACATAGAAAGTGGAGTTGAGATAGGCGCGTAGATTTACGTCTGGCCAGCGGTTTCCCCAACCTGAGCAAAGTTGCAGAGAGCCTATGGAGTTCGTGGCCCACAAGGTCACGCTGTTTGTGGCTCCCGCATAATTGGTGTGCACCACGCGCCAGTTCAGCACCGAGCCGCTCCACGTCCAGGAGTCGTCATAGACCACCGTGCCCAGAGGCAGATTTGAGGCCGTGGCGCAGACCGTGTAGGCGCCCGACAGGACCGACCCGCCTGCCGATGCCGACTGGATGACGATGTCCTTGCGGCCGGCCGAGACCGCCGGCGGGACTATGAACCGCACCCAGTTCGTTCCCTGGCCGATGATATTCGTCGCATTCAAACCTCCGATCGCCACGTTGGTAATGTCTGAACCGTTGCCGATCAACGGCGCGCAATTGGTGATAAGCGCGTTGTTTCCGCCGGCGAATGGTCCATTGGAGGGCGCGATGCTCCCCGTAATTCCACCGGCCTGGATGCCTTGACCGGCAACACTCTCCCAGGCGCCGCGCGCCAGATATCCGTTGGTGGAATCGGGAAGATTGAATTCGATCCATCCGAGGTTGGTCTGTCCGTCCCCGGTTTGAAATTTTACGCCGATACAACCGAATCCGTTGGAAATCAAATTATTCCAGTAAGCCGTTCCGTTGTTTGTCGCCGAAGAAACGATTTGTTCGCCCGTGACAAAGGTCCTGGCGTTGAAATCAACATCGTCCATGACAAAAATTTCGTTACCGGTCTCTCCGATGATCGAACCGCCGGCGTTGTTGTAATAGAGCGTGAAATCATTGGTGGAATCGCCATTCATGTCAATATCCAGTGAAAAACCGTTGGTCAGGGCCACTTCCTCATTGGCAAACGGCGAAGCGATAATTCCTGCTGAGGCTGCGGTGGTAGAGAGCGCTATCAGGGCGGATAATGAACTTACTTGTCTCTTCATATGATTAACTCATAAACTTATGTTTATGTTACATTAATACCACACAATCATGGCTCCGATCAAGCTTCAATCACGGCCCATCCGGATATCGGCCTGGCGCAGTTTCAAGGCTGTGAGGTCGGCAAGTTTTTCGAAGTTGCGCAGGGTGGCCACGGCCTGAGAGTCCGGAAGTTTCCGAATCTGTTCCCACTCGGCAATGGCTGCGGTCAATTCCTCCGCCGAACACTTGCGCAGTTCGATCGGAAAATTTTCTGCGCCCGGCCCGGCCTGGTCAAGCAATCTCCGCTCCATTTCCGGCGGCAGGCGCCGGGCCATCAAATCACGGTCCGCCAGCACGACCCGAATACGCCGCCAGTTTTCCCCCAGATCGAGAAAAAAAAGCATTTGCTGGCAATAGAGAAGCTCCAGCCGTCCGCTTTCGCGCACTGCCAGAAAAGGGACCAATGGGAAAAGCAGCGGAAAATATATATTGGGATAGACATCCAGGCGGTAATAAATGGCGGCCACCTCCGCGAACCTGCGCCAGTCGTTGAAATTTTCCCAGGTCAATTCATCCAGTGGAGCCGATTCGACCGGTTCCCGGGAAGGGTCCACAGTGTCGCGGGCGACATCCAACAGCCGGTCGCCGCACTGGATGGCATTTTGAAACTCACGGCCGTCCTGAATGAAATACACTTTCTTCCACGTCAAACCTTTTTGGCGCAACGACTGCGCCAGCGATTCGTCCGACAAACTTTCCCAAACCCGGTCCCTTATCTGCCGGCAATAGCCGACCGGATAATCATGCAACTCGCCGTTTCGGGGTGCGCCGAACATGTCAGGCATGCTTTGGTCATGAGATGCCTGTTTCAGGGCAAGAGATCTTAAATGGTCATCCGCCTGCCGCCGGTGGCGCCGGGCCAGTTCCAGCAGTTCCGCCTCGACCGGCGCGAGCCATTTGCCGGCCAATTCCACATCGCGCGGCAGGCGCGCTATCTGCATCTGCCTGGCGGTTCGAATGCAATCAGGCAACGACTTCCGCATATGATTATAATCAAGGCTTCAAAAATTCAGGCATGATAGCCGCCACATAACCGGCGCGTGATAGCCGTACTATCAGAGCGCCGGTTTCAGGATCGTAGATGGCAGGATCGGCCAGCCCATCACCATCATAATCCGCCAGGGCCAGGAGCCATTCCGGCGCCCCCAAGAATCCTTCTGCCGTCTCAAACCGGGCATAGTCCAGGCTCGACAGCAATGCCATGCACTGCCCGGTCGCCATGTCGCACACGAACGGATCCGCCAGCCTGTCCCCATCCATGTCGCCAGCCGCCGCGGCGAATCCTGTGCGCCCCAGCAGATTGTCAGCCGTGAATTGCAGATATCCGCCTGATGAAAGCAGAACTTTCCAGTCCCCGGTGGCGGGACTGTACACCGCAGGGTCGGCCTTTGCGTCGCCGTCAAAGTCAGCCGCCATGGCCGTGCTGCCAGCATCCCCAAGCAAATTGGCCACGAAATCTTCTACATAACCTATGTTCGAGAACATGGCACGCCATTCGCCGTTGGTCGTGTTGTATAACCCCGGATCGGCCTTGGCATCGCCGTCAAAATCAGCCGCCACCGGCGCATAGCCGCCCGGTCCGAACACGCGGGTCATGCGGCCCCATTGATAGCCTATCCCTGAGAAACGCGCCAGCCACAACCCGCCGGCAGGCTGACAGATCGCCGGATCGGCTACCTGGTCGCCGTCAAAATCCGCGCTTATCGGATTATAAGCCGTATCACCGGAAATGAGCTTGTACACGCCCTGTACAGCCGCAAGCTGGTTCGGAGTGATCGTCACGGCCTGATCAGCCGGATTCGTGTATCCGGCCACTTCACTGTAATTCACCGTATGCGATCCGGCAGTCAAGCCTGTCACTATCGTCCCGCTTGTGCGCCAGGCGCCGCCATCAACACGCCACTGCGCTCCGGCTGCTATTACTTCCGCCGGACGGATCACCGCTGTCAACGAGCCCTCTCCGGCAGGAGTTTCATTCGTCACCACCACGCTGTTGGTAACATTCGGCGCCGCATTCCACATTTCATTGCCTGTCTGTGAGGCAGCCACCAGCACCGTCCCAGTGCCGGTAAAACTCAAAAAATAATGATGATATGGCGTATTCACCGCCGGGGGGCCGTTCGTGATCGTGATTGTTCCAGGTCCGCTTATCACCGCAAATCTCACCTCATAATCCGACGATGCGGTCGCTGTCAATTCCACGACCGACGTCACATTCTGGTTCTGAATTGCCGGAAACGTGATGGTCTGATCAGCCTTGCTCACCGTGAACGTGTTGGTGACGTCCGGCGCGGCGGCATATTCCGTGTTCCCGGTCTGGCCGGCCCTGATGCTGACCTGGCCCGCCCCGGAGAAACTCAGATTTGTGCTGCCGCTGATATAAGCCGAACCTGAAACCACCTCAAATGCAACAGGCAATCCTGAACTGGCTGTGGCAGCCAAGCCGACCGTGTTCGTGGCGACCTGATTCGCTATGGCGGGGAATGTAATCGTCTGCGTATGTTTCGGCACTTCGCCCGCCAGATAGACGACATACGGCGTGCTCGTGGAATTATGGACTATCTGCACCGCAGCCGTATAGGCGCAAACATTCGTCGGCGCAAATCTCACCGTAAAGTTGGAGACTCCTCCGGCCGCAATCGAAAATTGCAAATCGGAAATCGAAAATGCATTGGCCCCGGCACCGTTCGTGGTCACACCTGTGATTGTCAGCGTTTCATCGCCCGAGTTGGTGATGGAAAAAATGTTGGTAAGGACAGAGCCAGCAAGCAGATGGCCGAAGTCCGTGCCTTTGGCCGTTGATGCCGCCTCGCCGCTGGCGATCGCCGCGCCATTCGTGCCTAAAATCCGCATGGATGCCTGCGTGTAAGTGAACGCATTGGGTTTGACAGTCTCGCCATAATTTGCCGAATATATCCGCACATCGCCAAGGCCTGGCGAAGAAGCCGCGGCCGTGACCACAACCTGCGTTGAACCGGCAATGCCGTCAATGGAAACGACGTCCACGCCGCAGATTGTCACATTCGTGATGTCTGTTCCGTCGCACAGATTCGTGCCGCTGATCGTCACGGATACCCCTCCAGTGACGGAACATGATGACGGCACTACGCCGGAAAAGGACGGCACTCTGAAGGCCTTGGCGATCCTTGCGGCCGACACTCCGCCGGCTGTCGAAAAACGTCCGCCGGCATAAAGAGTATCGCCCCAGGCCAACGCTTTAATGTCATTATTGACACCAGTTCCGAGATTCGTCCAGGCTGCGCCGTTCCATTGGGCGGCACAATTCGCGGTCACCCCGCCGGCCGAAGAAAATTCTCCGCCGGCATAGAGATTGCCGTTCGTGTCGCATGCCAGCGTGTACACATAGTTGTCCATCCCATCGCCCAGGCCCGACCAGTTCGTCCCGTCCCATTTGGCGATATAGTCGACATCCTCTCCGCCGGCTTCCTCAAATTCTCCGCCGGCATAGAGATTGCCGTTCGTATCGAATGCCAGCGCGTGAACATAGCTGCCCATCCCGTCGCCAAGGCTGGACCAGTCCGCCCCGTCCCATTTGGCGATGTAGTAGGCGTCCTCTCCGCCGGCCGAAGAAAATTCTCCGCCGGCATAGAGATTGCCGTTTGTGTCGCACGTCAGCGCGTAAACATAGCTGCCCATCCCGTCGCCAAGGTTGGACCAGTTCGCCCCGTCCCATTTGGCGATGTAGTAGGCGTCCTCTCCGCCGGCCGAAGAAAATTCTCCGCCGGCATAGAGATTGCCGTTCGTGTCGCATGCCAGCGCGTATACATAACCGTCAACGCCGTCGCCCAGGCTGGACCAGTTCGCCCCGTCCCATTTGGCGATGTAATTGGCGCCCTCTCCGCCGGCCGAAGAAAATTCTCCGCCGACATAGAGATTGCCGTTTGCGTCGCATGCCAGAGCATCAACATAACCGTTCACTCCATCGCCCAGGTTCGTCCAGTTCGCCCCGTCCCATTTGGCGATGTAGTAGGCATCCTCTCCGCCGGCCGACTCGAATGCTCCGCCGGCATAGAGATTGCCGTTCGTATCGAATGCCAGCGCGTACACATAGTCGCCCATTCCATCGCCCAGATTCGTCCACGGCCAGTATGCGTCAAAGCCGATCTGCCCCTTGCTGTTTACGGCATAGACATTCGACAGGGTGACATCGCCGTTGTCGGAAGTCTGGATCACGACATCCTTCGCGCCGGTTGAAGTCGCGGCCGGCATGACGATCCGCGCCCAGTTTTCGCCCGATCCCAGGATCGTTGCCGAAATTCCGCCCACCAATACGTTGGTAATCGTTCCGAAAACGGCGCCGGCGTTCGTAATGGTGATTATATTGCCGCCGTCGTAAGGCCCGGTCATCGTATAAGTAAACCGGTATCCCGCAGCGGAATCGCCCAGAGAGGCAGATTGTACGCGCACCTCGCCGCACCATATCTCGTTCCTGGGGATTGAGCCTGCGGTGACGATGATCTGGGTGGAGCCGGCCGCGCCTTCGACCGTGGCGGCTGCGCCGCAAATCGTCAGGTTGGTCACATCGGACACAGTGCCGTCACAGAGGTTCGTGCCGGTGATAACGACCTGATAACCGCCGGTCCAGGAGCCGGAAGACGGCGACACGCCCGGATCGACGACTATCCCCGGATACCGGTAAACGTTGGTTTGCCAGTACCCATCGTTTCCACATCCCGCCACGGCATACAGCGCGCCGTTCAATGCTGCCGCACCCAGACTAGAGCGCGGCTCGGACAGCCCCACCATTTCAGTCCAATTCGTGCCGTCGAAACAATATACGTTCGTGCGAGAGCCGCCATTATTTCCGCCCACGGCATACAATACGTTGCTCAGCACTTCTACCGCGAGAAGTTGTCGCGCTTGGGGCAATCCCGCCGTTGAACTCCAGTTCGTCCCGTTAAAGGTATACACATCCGCCACGGGGTTGGTGCCGTTGTATCCGCCAACGACATAAAGCGTTCCATTCAACGTTCCCGCCGCCTGTGCGCTTCGCGCGGCCGGCAGGCCTGCCGTTTCCGTCCAGTTTGTGCCATCGAAACAATAAACATTCGTCTGCACTCTATAACTGCCGTTCCATCCGCCGACGGCATAAAGCTTGTTATTCAACACTCCTACCGCCATGTTTCTCCTGGCAGCCGGCAATCCCGCCGCTTCCGTCCAGGTTGTCCCGTTAAAACCATAAACATTTGTTGCCACGCCGGATTCGGATTGACCTCCAATGGCATACAACAAGCCGTTCAAGGCGCCCGCTCCAAGGTTAACGGTTGCTGCGGGCAAACCAGCCGCTTCCGTCCAGTTTGTGCCATCGAAGCAATATACGTTCGTCTTGTAACCATTATTGATTCCGCCAATCGCATACACCGAATCGTTCAGCACGCCCACCGCCAAAGAATGTCGAGCCTCCGGCAGGCCGGCCGTATCCAGCCATCGATTCCAGTCCTCATTCGTTCCGCCGATCGTGCCTGACTGCGCGCTCAACGCAAAACCTGCCGCCGAAATCAAAACGGCGGCAAAACGATATATACGATTTTTTCCAGATTGCATTCTTGTTTCCTTTCCATGATGATTGTCAAAATGGCAAATTCACATTATAGCTGACTTTTATTTGAAATCACGTTTTTTTGGGAGTTGAATTTTTGTAATCGGCCGATGAATAAAAAATCGTCCGCTCCGGATGCCGCCCTCCCCGCAATGGCCGGGGCATTGCTGTTCGCGCTCCATCCGATCTAGGCGGAGACCGTGGCCTGGATCACATCGCTGAAGGGACTTGGGTGCGCCCTTTTTTCCCTTCTGGCCATTGATCAATATATCCGGCATGTTTGTATTCCTAGGGGACGCGAATGGAAACGATATGCATTATCCCTGGCCTTTTGCGCGGCCGCACTCCTATTTCATCCCATGTCGGTTTTCGTGCCGCTTGTTTTGGGAATACTGAATGTCTGCCTCTGGCGCCAGCGAGGTTTGCGCCGGCTTTCGGGGTTGTGTCCTTTTTTACTTTTGGCCGACGCGTCTTTAACGGTCAATTATTTCACGCAAAGCACATTGAAAATCACATATCATATTCCGCTGTTACTGCGGCCGTTGATCGCCCTGGACACACTGGGATTTTACTGGCGCAAACTGGCCTGGCCCATGACGCTTCTCCCGGCTTATGACCGCAGTCCGCGCCTGCTTATCAAAGGTGGCGCGCTTGCCCTGACCTGGATTCCAGCCCTGGCGGCGCTTGCGGCCAGCTTCATGTTGCTGCCGGCGCCGCGTTGAGGAATGCATCCGTTTCATGGGCGGCTCCATAACTGATCAGGAAAATAACCTGACCAAAGAATGGCGCGCATTTGGCTTGCCGTTCAGAAATCCATTTTCTTTTACCCGCATCAAGGCTTCAAAAATTCAGGCATGACAGCCGCCACATAACCGGCGCGTGAGAGCCGCACTATCAGCGTGCCGGTTTCAGGATCGTATATGGCCGGATCGGCCTTGCCGTCGCCGTCATAGTCGGCCAGGGCCAGGAGCCATTGCGGCGCACCTAAAAATCCTTCCGCCGTCTCAAACCGGGCATATTCCAGGCTCGACAGCAATGCCATGCATTGCCCGGTCGCCATGTCGCACACGAACGGATCCGCCAGCCTGTCCCCATCCATATCTCCTGCCGCTGCGGCGAATCCGGTGCGTCCCAACAGATTGGCGGCCGTGAACGTCAGATAGCCGCCGGATGAAAGCCTTGCCTTCCAATCACCGGTGGCTGGATTATAGACCGCGGGATCGGCCAGCCGGTCGCCGTCAAAGTCGGCGGCCATGGCCGTACTGCCCGCATCCCCAAGCAGATTTGCCAAGAAATATTCCGTGTAATCCGCCGTCGAGAACATGGCCCGCCATTCGCCGTTGGTCGTGTTGTAAAGACCCGGATCGGCCTTGGCATCACCGTCAAAGTCGGCCGCCAATGGCGCATAGCCGCCGGGCCCGAAAGCGCGCGTCATCCGGCCCCACTGATAGCCTATGCCGGAAAATCTTGCCAGCCACAATCCGCTGGCAGGCTGACAGATCGCAGGGTCGGCAATTTTATCACCGTCATAATCAGCACAGATCGGATCATACGCCTCATCACCGGAAACGAGCCGGTATGTGCCCTGTACTGCCGATAGTTGATTCGGGCTGATAGTCACCGCTTGATCTACAGGATTTGTATATCCGGCCACTTCGCTGTAATTCACCGTGTGCGATCCGGCGGTCAAGCCGGTCACTATCGCGCCGCTCACCTGCCAGGCGCCGCCGTCAACCCGCCACATGGCCCCGGCAGCTACGACTTCAGCAGGCAAAATGACCGCCGCCAGCGAACCATTGCCGGACGGGGCGACAGTATAGACGCCGGCAAATATACTGGTGCTGCCGCCGATAACAAGTTGCGATTGATTGCTGGGAGAATAATATCCGGAAAGGGCTCCCCAGGTTATGGCATATTCGCCTGTCACCGCGCTCACCGCTGCCAGATTGCCGGTGCCCGAGGTCGGACCGGTATAACCTGCCGGAGCATCTATCGTCCACGATCCGGATGTAGGCGTAACGCTGACCGCCAGCCAGCCGTCGCCTGCCGGCACCGGCTCAGAAAGAACGCTGAACGTGTTGGTCACATTCGGGGCGGCCTCATATGTGGCGTTCCCCCACTGTCTGGCCACGACACGGACAGTTCCTGTGGCAGTAAAGGTTATCGTGGTCGCATTTTGCCAGCTCACGGGACTGCCTGATACATTCGTGAAAGTAACCGCCAGTCCGGAACTGGCCGTGGCGGACAACCTGACCGTGCTGGTGACAACCTGATCGGCTATGGTCGGGAACGTGATCGTCTGAGAAAGCCTCGGTACCGTGCCGGACAGACAGATGACATATGACGAGGTAGAGGCGCTGTTCACCATCGCCACCGCAGCCGTATAGGTCGCTGGATTCGTCGGGGCGAATCTGACCGTGAAATTTGCGGAGTTGCTGGCTGCAATTGTGAATGTTGAAGGCTGAACGCTGAAAGCAGAGGCATGAACTCCATTTGTGGTCAGGCCGCTGATGAACAGATTCTCAGCCCCGGAATTCGTGATGCTAAAGGTGTTGGTCAGGACAACGCCATTGGAAACACTGCCGAAGTCAGTGCCTTTGGCCGCTGAGGCCTCCTCGCCGCTGGCGATCACCGCGCCGTTCGTGCCCAGCACCTGCATGCTCGGCAATAAAGTATCCTCAAACACATAGAACGCGCTTCTGGTATACGCGCCCACAGCGATCACATCGCCGGCCACGCTGACTATGCCGAAATAGCTGTACGCCGAAGCGTCCGAGGCTGTGAGCTTCAGGGTTTGCCCCCAGGCATTGGTCCCGCCCGCATTGCGTTCATACACATACGCCGCCCCGGCGTTCGAATTCTTTCCATACGCGCCAACGACTGCCACACCGCCGGCCACGGATACGGAACAGCCAAAATAGTTAGTCATCGCCGAATCCGACGCCGTAAGTTTCACCACCTCTCCCCAGGCATTCGTCCCGCCAACGCTGCGCTCAAACACATAGGCCGCGCCGGTATACGAATCCTTGCCGTCCGCGCCCACGATGGCAGTATCGCCGGCCACCGATACCGAACTGCCGAAGTAGGAATACGACGCGGTGTCCGAGGCCGTGAGTCTTTTTACCTGGCCCCAGGCATTCGTCCCGCCCGCGTCGCGCTCATACACATACGCCGCGCCGGCAGAATTATAGGGCGCAACGTACATGCTATACGCGCCAACGACAATTACGTCACCTGCCATTGACACCGAGGTGCCAAAGTAACCGCCCTCCCCAGCCAACTTCTTAACCTGGCCCCAGGCATTCGTCCCGCCCGCGTCGCGCTCATACACATACGCCGCGCCTGCACCTGAAGACTTATGATGCGCGCCCACGATTGCCACGTCACCCGCCACGGAGACAGAATTGCCAAATCTATCATCCGCCGCCGAATCGGAAGCGGTGAGTTTTGCCACCTGGCCCCAGGTATTGGTACCGCCCGCGTTGCGCTCAAACACATACGCCGCGCCAACACCTGAAGACTTATAATCCGCACCCACGACCGCCACGTCCCCCGCCATAGCTACCGCAATGCCGAATTTGTCATACGAAGCCGAATCGGAAGCGGTGAGTTTCGCCACCTGGCCCCAGGCATTGGTGCCGCCCGCGTTACGCTCAAACAGATATGCCGCGCCGGCATACGTTGTATGGCTATATGCCCCGACGATTGCCGTGTCGCCAGCCACGGATACAGAATAGCCGAAACTGTAGTCCCCCGGGCCATCCGATGGTGTTTTCCTGGCGATTTGATTAAAGTCTTTTGTCGTTTGCGACACGGGATAGACATATGCCGCGCCGGCAGCCGAATTCTTATTGTACGCGCCAACAACAACCACATCGCCCGCCACGGAGACCGACCAGCCGAAATAGTCGTATTCCGCACCGTCCGAGGCCGTGAACTTGGCCACCTGGCCCCAAACATCGCTCCCGCCCTTAGTGCGCTTAAACACATATGCCGCACCGGCACTTGCATTATATGCCCCCACAACGGCAAAGCCGCCGGCCACCGAGACCGAGCTGCCAAAACGATCGCCCTCTGCCGCATCTGACGCCGTAAGCTTGATCACCTGGCCCCAGGCATTGGTCCCGCCCGCATTGCGTTCAAATACATACGCCGCGCCTACAAGCCCTTCCCCCCTACTCACGCCCACGGCGACCACATCACCATCTACAGAAACCGACCAGCCGAAATAGTCGTATTCCGCACCGTCCGACGCCGTTAACTCAGCCACCTGGCCCCAGGTATTGGTACCGCCCGCGTTGCGCTCAAACACATACGCCGCGCCGGTATACGAATCCTTGCTAGACGCGCCCACGACCGCCACGTCGCCGGCCACGGAGACCGAATTGCCAAACAAGTCGTCCGCCGCACCGTCCGAGGCCGTGAGTTTTTTTACCTGACTCCAGGCATTCGTCCCGTCCGCATTACGCTCAAACACATACGCCGCACCAGCAAACGAATTCTTACCATACGTGCCCACGATTGCCACGTCGCCGGCCACGGAGACCGAAACGCCAAAAAAGTCGTTCTCCGCACCGTCCGAGGCCGTGAGTTTTGTCACCTGGCCCCAGGTGTTCGTCCCACCCGCGTTGCGCTCAAATATATACGCCTCACCGGCATTATTGCCGAGAGCCGTATCCTTACCATACGCGCCAACAATGGCCACGTCGCCGGCCACGGATACAGAACATCCAAAATAATCATACGATGCCGGTTCCGGCGCCGTGAGTTTCGCCACCTGGCCCCACACGTTCGTCCCGCCCGCGTTGCGTTCAAATACATACGCCGCGCCTCTATTTGAAGACTTGTAATACGCGCCCACGACCGCCACGTCGCCCGCTACGGAGACCGCTATGCCGAAGTTGTCGCCCGCCGCACCGTCCGAGGCCGTCAGTTTGATTTCCGAGCCGTAAATGACCGGATCAACCGTGATCGGATATGCTGCGCCGGCAGTGTCCAGCACAAGAACCAGAGAATTTTCGATTTTCGATTGCCGATTTTCGATTTTGGATTCCGATTCGGAAATTCTGCATTCTACATTCTGCATTCTACATTTAATTGCGCTGCCTTTCGCATCCCAAGCTTTCAACCCATCATAATGATAAATTTCCCTTCCCGTCTCCTTCCGGCAAAAAACCGCATTGAGTTCATCATCTGAAACCTTTGCATTTAGTACGCTTGCAAAAATAACTGGCACACTTTTGTAAAAGATGGTATGTTTGTGGCATGGAAATCAGCATGAAGGATTTGCGGATAAAATATGTCGCAATGAAGGGCTGTTTTGATGAGGCCCGG